>Ga0194132_10013210_pt1 | contig 10082 bp, 6 predicted proteins | sample TA2KigOf80mmetaG_FD_148612 | JGI IMG/M metagenome (GOLD analysis project Ga0194132, IMG submission 148612) | Freshwater microbial communities from Lake Tanganyika, Tanzania - TA2015054 Kigoma Offshore 80m | ecosystem: Environmental > Aquatic > Freshwater > Lake | place: Tanzania: Lake Tanganyika... | reverse complement strand
CGGGATCGCCGGCGCTTCGGCGGCCTGGGCCATGGCGGAGCGCCATCGCGTGGTGGTGCTCGAGCGCGAGAGCCAGCCGGGATACCACACGTCGGGTCGCTCGGCGGCGCTGTTCTCCGAGACCTACGGCAACGCCGTCGTGCGCGGGCTCTCGGTCGCGAGCCGCGACTTCCTGATGGGACCGCCGGCGGGCTTCGCGGCGCACGCCCTGCTCGGCCCGCGCGGCGCGATGTTCCCGGGCACGCGCGGCCAGGAAGCGATCGTGGCGAAGCTCGCCGAGGAGGGATCGCGGCTCGTGGCGAGTGTGCGCGCCCTCTCGGCAGCGGAGGCGCGCGAACGCGTGCCGGTGCTGCGCGCGGACTGGGTCACGGGCGCCGTGTTCGAACCCGACGCGATGGACATCGACACGCATGCGATGCTGCAGGGCTATCTGCGCGCGTTGCGTGCGAGCGGCGGCACGGTGAAGCTCGACGCCGAGGTGGGTGCGCTGGCGCGCGACGGCGACGGCTGGCGCCTTGCCACGCGCGTCGGCGAGATCCGCGCCGCGGTCGTCGTCAACGCCGGTGGGGCGTGGTGCGACGCGGTCGGGCGGCTCGCGGGTGCGGCGCCGATCGGGCTCGTGCCGAAGCGACGCACGGCGTTTCTGATTGATCCGCCGGCGGGCGCCGGGTCGGATGGCTGGCCGCTCGTCGTCGCGGCGGATGAGAGCTTCTACTTCAAGCCCGATGCCGGGAAGCTGCTGTGCTCGCCGGCCGACGAGACCCCGACCGAGCCTTGCGACGCGCAGCCCGAGGAGCTCGACGTCGCCATCGCCGCCGATCGCATCCAGCAGGCGGCGGATCTCCCGATCACGCGCATCAGCCACCGCTGGGCGGGTCTGCGCTCGTTCGTGAAGGACAAGACGCCGGTCGCCGGCTTCGACGATGCGGTGCCCGGCTTCTTCTGGCTCGCCGGCCAGGGCGGCTACGGCTTCCAGACCGCGCCGGGCATGGCGATGGCCGTTGCCGCCCTGATCGATCGTCGCCCGCTGCCGCCCGTTCTCGTCGATCGCGGTGTGACCGCGGAGGCCTTGTCGCCGGCCCGTCCAGCGTGCCGGCAACGCAAGCCGCTCTAAGGGTCGCGGCAAGACATTCTCGTTTGAGCGCTCGACCCGCGCTCCCGCATGGTGCCGCCTCGTTTCAATCGAGGTCGGTCATGCGCAAGGTCCATGTCATCCACGAGAACAACGCCTGGGTCGAGCCGTTGCGCGCACAATTCGCGAAGCTGGGCACGCCCTACGAGGAATGGTTCCTCGACCGCGGCGTGCTCGATCTTACGACGGCGCCGCCGGACGGCGTGTTCTACAACCGCATGAGTGCGTCCTCGCATACGCGCGATCATCGCTACGCGGCCGAGTACACGGCGGCCGTGCAGGAGTGGCTGGCGCGCCACAAGCGCACTGTCGTCAACGGCCGGCGCGCGCTGCAGCTCGAGATCAGCAAGGTCGCGCAGTATCAGGCGCTCGCAGAGTTCGGCATCCGCACGCCCGACACGCTCGCCGTCATCGGCCGCGAGAACATCGCCGCGGCGGCCGAGCGGCTCGGCTTCCCGCTCATCCTCAAGCACAACCGCGCCGGCAAGGGGCTGGGCGTGCAGCTGATCCTCAGCCGCGACGGCCTCGACCAGCATCTCGTGGAGCCGGAGAACCGGCCGGTCGACGGGATCTGGCTCGTGCAGCGCTACATCAAGGCGCCTGAGCCTTTCATCACGCGGGTCGAGTTTGTCGGCGGGCGCTTCCTCTACGCCGTGCGAGTCGACACCTCGCAGGGCTTCGAACTCTGCCCGGCCGACCAGTGCCGGATCACCGAAGGCGCGGCCTGCCCGGCCGCCGCACCGAGCGAGATGTTCCGCATCGTCGACGGCTTCGTCAGCCCGCTGATCCAGGCCTACGAAGCCTTCCTGGCAGCGAACGACATCGGCATCGCTGGCATCGAGTTCATCGTCGATCGCGACGGCACGGCCTTCACCTACGACGTCAACACGAACACGAACTACAACCCCGACGCCGAGGCGCGCGCCGGCCGCTCCGGCATGGGCGCCATCGCGCGGCATCTGACCGACCTGCTGCGTGCCACCGACCCCGAGCGGGCCCGTTTCGCGGCCGCCTGATCGCCATCAGGCGGCGTCGGGCGTCGCACGCATCCCCTCCGCTGCCCTCGGCAGCGTGACGGTGAAGCGAGTGCCCTCGCCCACGCGGCTCGCCACGGCGATCCGGCCGCCATGGAGGTCGACGAGCTCGCGCACGAGGTTGAGCCCGATGCCCGTGCCGGGCAGGCCCTTCGCCGTGGAGGCCCGGTAGAAGCGCTCGAACACGCGTTCGAGCTCCGCCTCCGGGATTCCAATCCCGTGATCCACGACCTCGAGCTTCGCCCACCTGCCCGAGACCGAGACGGCGACTTCGACCTGGCGGCTGCGGCCCGAATACTTGACCGCGTTCGACACGAGATTCGTCACGACCTGGTCGAGCAGGCTCGCGTCGCCGCGCACGGTCACCGGTTCCGTCGGCAGCGTCACCGCGATCGCGACGCCGGGGGTGTAGCCTTCGAGGCGACGGCACGCGGCGGCGATGAGTCCGCCGAGATCGACCGGAACGACGGTCATGCCGATCTGGCCGGCGTCGAGCCGCGCGAGGTTCAGCGTGGCGTCGATCAGCTGCGACATGCGCGCGACGGCGGTGCGCACCTTGACGGCGCGCTCCCGGAGATCCTTCGGGTCGATCCCCTCGGCGTAGCGGATCATCCGCTGTGCCGCGCCATCGATGATCGTGAGCGGCGTGCGGAACTCGTGCGCGGTCACCGCGACGAAGCGGCGCTGCTGCGCCGAGACTTCGCGCTCGCGCTCGAGCGCCTGCGCGAGGATCCGCTCCTGCTCCAGGTGTTTCGTGACGTCGCGGATCACGATAGTCAGGCCGCCCGAGGGCGTGCGGGTCGAGATGCCCCAAACCGTACGACCGTCGCGCAGCGCGCGGTTCATGCTCGTCTCCGCACTGTTCCACAGCGTCGCAACGGCACGATCGATCCAGGCCTCGATCTCGGCCGGTTCGATCGCATAGAGGGAAGAAACCGCGTGCAGTCGGAAGACCTCGGCGAGGGGCAGGCCGCGGCGCAGTCGTGATTTCAGATGCGGGAACATCGTCAGATAGCGATCGTTCCAATTGAGCAGGCGCTTCTCCGCATCGAACTGGGCGAAGCCGTCGAGCATGTTGTCGATGCCTTCGCGGAACTCCGCGGCGATGCCGTTCGCCGCGTCGAGCGCGCGCCGCTCATCCGTGATGTCGCGGAACACCACAACCTTGCCGCCGATCGACGTGCGCTGGACGATCGCCCGGATGATCATCCCGTTGACAGCCCTGATCTCGTAGGGCTGGCCGATGATCTGGTGCGCGGCGATGCGGCGGCGGATCGCGGCCTCGGCGTCGAGGTGGGGCTCGCGACTGCGGCGCTTGTTCCAGGTGGCCCGGATGTAATCCTCGAAGGTCATTCCGACGCGAGCCACCGACGAGCCGTCGACGAAGAAGCGCTCGTAGGCGCCGTTCCAGGTGACGATGCGGTCCTCCGAATCGAGCAACATGAAGCCGTCCGTCAGGCTGGCGATGCCATCGCGGAAGACCACCTCCAGGCGCTCGGCCCGGACTTTCGCTTCGGCCAGCGCGGCGCTGGCACGGCGCTCGGCCGTCACGTCGCGATAGCTGATCACCCAGCCGCCATTGCCGGTGCGTTGCTCGACGATCTGCGTGATGCCGCCATCCGGCCGCGGGCTGTCGAAGGGCGTGCCCGTTCGCGCGCGCATCGCAAGGCGCCGCTCGATGCTCTCCTCGATCGCCGCCTGATCGGCGAAGCCCTGGCGGATCCGGGCGATGACGGCGAGCGCATCGCGATACGACATGCCCGGCCTGAGATGCGGAATCAGGTCCGGCACGAGCCGCGCATAGGCGGCGTTCCAAGCGACAACGCGGTCCGACGCATCGAGCAGCACCATCCCGTCGGACATGCTGTCGAAGGCGGCCAGGAGCTGCTTCTCGATCATCGCGTGCCGAGGAGTCTCGTCGCTGGTTCAGGACTCGCGCCCACGCCGGACGCGCGGACCGGATTTATCCCAGCACCGCCTTTAACATCGACTTAAGCAGCGGCCGCCGAACGGCACGCCGACTGAGCGCCGTTGTCTCGGGCGACCCGCCCCGGGCAGTGTCGCGTCCAGGACCCGGAGGGAGACCCGACGCCATGCGCATCTTCATCGCCTCGCTCGTCACCGAGACGAACACGTTCTCACCGATACCGACGGGCGAGCCGAGCTTCGCCGAGAGGCTGCTCTGCCGCGGTGATGGCACGCGGAAGATCCCGACCGGCGGCAACGTGCCGTTGATCGAGTGGCGCAAGCGCGCCGAGGCCGATGGCCACGAGATCGTCGAGAGCCTGTCCGCCTATGCCGCGCCCGCCGGCCGCACCCTCAAGGCCACCTACGAGAAGTTCCGCTCGATCGTCATCGAGGACCTGCGCAAGGCCGGCAGGATCGACGCCGTGCTGCTGTTCATGCACGGCGCGATGGTGGCGCACGGCTACGACGACTGCGAAGGCGACATGGCCGCCGCCGTGCGCGCGGTCGTCGGACCGGACGTGCCGATCGGCATGGAGCTCGATCTGCACTGCCACCTCACCGAGCTGATGCGCACGACCTGCTCCATCATCATCACCTACAAGGAGTATCCGCATGTCGACGGCGCACTGCGCGCGCACGAGGTCTATGACCTGACGCTGCGCGCCGCGCGCGGCGAGATCCGGCCCGTCATCGCCTTTCATGACTGTCGCATGATCGACATGTGGCGCACGCCGGTGGAGCCGATGAAGGGCTTCGTCGCGAGAATGACCGCCGCCGAAGGCAAGGACGGCGTGCTGTCGGTCTCCTTCGGCCATGGCTTCCCCTGGGGCGACGTCGCCGACGTTGGTGCCAGGATGGTCGTCATCACCGACGGCGACGAGCACAAGGCGAAGCGGCTTGCCGCCGGCTTCGCCAGGGAGATCTTCGCGCTGCGCGACCAGACGCACACGCCGCACGACAGCGTGGACAAGGGGATCGACTTCGCGGTCGGCGCGAACCAGGGTCCGATCGTGCTTGCCGAGGTCGCCGACAACGCCGGCGGCGGCGCCCCATCCGACTCGACCTTCGTTCTGCGTCGCCTCGTCGACCGCGGCATCCGCGATGTCGCGATCGGCTGGTTCTGGGACCCCATCGCGGTGCGCTTCTGCGCCGAGGCCGGCGAGGGAGCCGAACTCGACCTGCGGATCGGCGGCAAGTGCGGCCCGGTCTCGGGCGACCCCGTGGATCTGACCGTTCGCGTGCGCCGCATCATCGACAGACACACCCAGACCGGCCTCAGTGGCGGCATCTCACAGATGGGCCAGACGGTGTGGGTCGAGGGCAACGGCATCGACATCGTGCTGAACACGACGCGCACGCAGTGCTTCCATCCCGACGGCTTCACGAAGCTCGGCCTCGACGTGACCAAGCGCAAGATCATCGTCGTCAAGTCGACGCAGCACTTCTTCGCCGGCTTCGCGCCGATCGCCAAGGACGTGCGCTACGTCGCCACGCCGGGCGCGATCGGACCGACCTTCGAGTCGATCGCCTACACGAAGCTCGCCAAGCCCTATTGGCCGAGGGTCGCAGACCCCTTCGCGTGAGCCTCGCTGCGAGCCCATCCGCAGCAGCACGCCGACGCTCAGAGCCATCTGGGCGAGGATCAGAGGGACGACCCAGCGAAGCACGTCGCTGCGACTTGCGGCAGTCTCCGTGCGGATCTTCTCGCACTCGAACCGGAACTCGTTACGGAGCCGGCCTTCCCTGTCGAGAAGGTTGGTCTTGGTCGCAAGCTCAGTGACCATGACTTCGGAGACCATCTCGGCGAAGCCGTCCGCCTGCTCGGGCGGGAATGCGAGCCCTTTCAGGCGGCGGGCAAGTTTGAGTGTGTCGAAAGCGGCTGGTGCCATGAAAGGAGGTTGACCATCGGCCCGTTACGGCGCCTTCGGGCAACGGCGTCGACCCTATGCACCACCGGTCGTACGTCAGGTCATCTTCTATGGATATCGTGGGCGCAGACTCCGATCTCGTCGCATGGGCGGGCGAGGAAGTCGGCCCGCGCGAGCGAGGCGCGCGTGTCCTCGTAGCCGGCACGCCAGTGCTCGCGCATCGTCTCGAGGCTGAACTCGTAGTCCTTGTGGTGGCTCTGGAACGCGCGCGCCTGGTAGATCAGGTGCACGACGTTCACGACCTTGCGGCACGAGTTCTCCTCGAGCAATTGCCACAGCTCCGTTCCGTAGATCGACTCCGGAAGCTGCGGCAGCGCCCGGGCGATCGCGCGGCGCAGACGCTGGCGATCGAGCGTGCGGTCCGTCCCCTTGCGCGTGCGGCTCGAGTATCGGATGTCCTTCTCGCGTTCCATCGCCTCGTCGATGCGCCGCGGCAGCGCGCCCCTGGCGCTCCACAGGTCGACCTGGAAGGCGAGCGTGTCGAGGCGCGGCTGCGCCTCGAGCACGTATTCGAGCGGCGTGTTCGAGACGATGCCGCCGTCCCAATACCAGCGCCCGTCGATCTCGACCGGCGCGAAGCCCGGCGGCAGCGCGCCCGACGCCATCACGTGCCGCGCGTCGAGCCGGGTCGCCGTGGTGTCGAAATAGACGAAGTTGCCGGACTCGATATCAACCGCGCCCACGGCGACGTTTTCGCCCGGCGCGTTCACGCGGTCCCAGTCGACGAGCCGATCGAGCATCAGCCGCAGCTCGGTCGTGTCGTAGAAGCTCATGCGTTCGGGCGGACCGTCGATTCCCGGCAGCGGCGGCGGCACGCGCGGCTTGAAGAAACCCGGCTGCCCTTCGATCAAGGCCCGACCGGCGGCGAGGGTGCTGGCCCAGCTGCGCAGGCCCGGCACGGCTGCCCAGAAATCGCCAAGCCAGGCGAGCGGGCCGGGCTCGCACACCGTTTCCCAGAACGCGCGCAAGCGCTCGACCCGGTGCTCCGGCGCATTGCCGGCGATCAGCGCGGCATTGATCGCGCCGATCGAGATCCCGGCATATCGGTTCGGCGCGACACCGGCTTCGGTCAGCGCTTCGTAGACGCCCGCCTGGTACGAACCGAGTGCGCCACCGCCCTGCAGGACCAGCGCAATGCATTCATAGCCAGTGACATCGGGAGAGACGGTCGTCATCGCACTGCCTCGTGTATTGCGGCACGCGCCGGAGCCCGGCACATTCCGCCGCCATGAAACTCCCCGTGATCATCGGTCACCGCGGTGCCAAGTCCAACGCGCCGGAGAACACGCTCGCGGGCCTGCGCCGCGCCCACGAGGAAGGTGCCCCCTGGGTCGAGTTCGATGTCAAGCTGACCAAGGACAACGTGCCCGTTCTCATCCATGACGAGACGCTCGAGCGCACGACGAACGGTCGTGGGCCCGTGCGCGACCTGACCCTCGCATCCATCAAGCTCGTCGATGCCGGATGCCCGGCGCAGTTCGGCGACCGCTTCAAGGGTGAGCGGATTCCGACATTGGAGGAAGCGCTCACCTTGCTGCGTGAGCTCGGCATGGGCTTCAATCTCGAGATCAAGCCCTGTCCCGGGCGCGAGCGTGAAACCGCCGTCGCAGCCGTGCGCATGGTCCAGCGATTGTGGCCGGCGCAGGCACCCGTGCCGATCATCTCGTCCTTCAAGCTGCCCTCGCTCGAGGCCGCGCGCGCGACCGCACCCGCGCTGCCTCGTGGCTATCTGGCAGAACGGCTGGAGGCCGGCTGGGTCGAGTCGGCCAAACGGCTCGACTGTGCGACGATCCATCCCGGCTATCGCGCACTCACCGTCGCGCAGGTGAGGTTGGCCAAGCAGCACGGCTTTCCGGTGCTGACCTGGACAGTGAACGAGCCGGCACGCGCGGTCGAGCTGCGCGGCTGGGGAGTCGACAGCCTGATCACCGACACGCCCGCCACGATCGCCAAGGCGATCGGATGAGGCGCCTCGTCGCACTGCTCATCGCGATGGTGACAGCGGCCGGAACGGCCGCGGCACAACCCGCCGTGCCCACCGGCCCCGATCTCGCCGCGGCCGGCTGGAAGCCGATGGAGTTCAGGGGACGGCAACCGACTCGGTTTTTCGTCGACGGCGGCACCGGAATTCGCGTCGAGGCGATCGCGTCCTCGTCGATGCTCTGGCGCCCCATCCGAGTCGAGCCTGCCGAGCACCGTTGCCTCGTCTGGAAGTGGATCGTCGACGAGTCGACCCTGGAGGGGACCGATCTCGGCAAGCGCGGTGGCGACGATCGCCATCTGATCGTGTCCCTCGGCTTCGCTCATGATTCGGACCGTGCCGGCCTCGGCGAACGGATGCGCTACGCCATGGCGCGGCACCAGGCGGGCCGCGAGATTCCGGGGCGCGTGTTGTTCTACGTCTGGGGCGGCAGGCATCCGCGCGGATCATGGATCGCCAGCCCGTACATGGACGGCGCCGGCTTCATCAGGGTCGTCGAGCCGGCGCCCGGACCGCGCGGCCGCTGGCTCGACGTCGCCGTGGATTTCGTCACCGATTTCGAAGCGCGCTTTGGCGCGCCAGCCCCACCGGTCGTGGAGATCGCCGTCGGCGGCGACACCGATGACACCGGGACGCGTTCGGTCGGGCGCATCGCGGACATCGCGGTTCGGACCCGATGTTGAGGAAGCTTGCCCTTTCCATGATCAGGCCGCTGCGCTACGAAGGCGCCATTGTCGCGGGCCGAATGGCTCTCGCTAAGCCCCTACCAACACAAGAAGAATTTTCGGGACACCCGTCGTCATGCAGCCGTTGAAGCCGTTGCGGATCTCCGGCCGCGAGGTGCTGCCGCTCGTGGAAGGCGGCAAGGGCATCTCGGTATCCAACGGGGAGAGCTCAGGCGCCTGGGCGGCGTCGGGGGGCATCGGCACGTTCTCCGGCGTCAATGCCGACTCCTACGATGAGAGCGGCAACCAGATGCCGCAGCTCTATCACGGACGCACCCGCAGCGAGCGCCACGAGGAGCTGATTGCGCACTCGATCCGCGGCGCGATTGCCCAGGCACGAATCGCCCACGAGGCATCGAACGGCCAGGGCCGCATCCACATGAACATCCTGTGGGAGATGGGTGCGGCGGAACGGATCCTTACTGCAGCGCTCGACGGCGCCAGGGGACTGATCCACGGCGTCACCTGCGGCGCGGGCATGCCGTACAAGATCGCCGAGATCTGCGCCAAGCATGGCGTCTACTACTACCCAATCATCTCTTCGGCCCGCGCCTTCCGGGCGCTCTGGAAGCGCGCCTACCACAAGTTTCGCGAAGGTCTCGGCGCGGTCGTCTACGAGGATCCCTGGCTGGCCGGCGGGCATAACGGCCTCTCCAACGCCGAGGACCCTCGCAAGCCCGAGCCGCCATTGCCGCGCATCGTCGAGCTGCGCAAGCAGATGAACGAGTTCGGTCTGCACGACACCCCGATCGTCATGGCGGGGGGCGTGTGGTGGCTCAGCGAGTGGCAGGACTTCATCGACAATCCGGATGTCGGGCCGATCGCCTTCCAGTTCGGCACGCGGCCGCTGCTCACGCAGGAAAGTCCGGTGAGCAAAGAGTGGAAGGAGCGCCTGCTGACGCTCAAGGCCGGGGACGTGCTGCTGCACCGGTTCTCTCCGACCGGGTTCTATTCGTCCGCGGTGATCAATCCCTTCCTGCGCGAGCTGCAAGAGCGCTCGCGCCGACAGATCCCCTATGCGACGGCTGCCGTCGGGGAGATGACCGAGGTCCTGGCGATCGGCGCGCGAGCGCGCAAGGTCTTCATCGGCGCCTCGGACAAGGCGCACGCCCTGGAGTGGATCGCCGCCGGTTTCACCGAAGCGATGCGCACGCCGGATTCGACACTCGTGTTCGTGACCCCGGCGAAGGCGGAAGAGATCCACCGCGATCAGGTCGCCTGCATGGGCTGTCTGTCGGCGTGCCTGTTCTCGAACTGGGCGCAGACCGAAGAAGGGACCACCGGCAAGAAGGCCGATCCGAGGTCGTTCTGTAT
>Ga0194132_10013209_pt1 | contig 10082 bp, 7 predicted proteins | sample TA2KigOf80mmetaG_FD_148612 | JGI IMG/M metagenome (GOLD analysis project Ga0194132, IMG submission 148612) | Freshwater microbial communities from Lake Tanganyika, Tanzania - TA2015054 Kigoma Offshore 80m | ecosystem: Environmental > Aquatic > Freshwater > Lake | place: Tanzania: Lake Tanganyika... | reverse complement strand
GAATGGAATCGCGGCGCGGAATTCCGGCGTCAGCTACGTCGCGCATCTCGGCGGCATGCTCGCGGGGTATTTGCTGATTCGTTTCGGATTCCTTGGACGGCGGCGGGGGCCGGAGTTCGATCCATTGTCGGCGGCGAGCAATTGGTATCGCGAGTGGCGATTGGCGCGCGCGCGGCGGAAGTTTGAAGTTTACATGCGCAAGCAGGGGCGGAACTAGGGTCTCTACGCGGTCATTTTCTTGCGCGCGGTGTAGAGGAAAATCTCGGCGGAACCGCGCACGTCGAGTTTTTGTGTTGACGCCGCAGTCCGGAACCGTCACGGCTTTTTTATTCGACTTGCCTTCGGCGAGTAGTTGCAGCCCTTCGCGCTCGGGTAGCAGATCGTAGGAGTCTTCCGAACCGCGTTGCCGGAGTTGGCGCATATGGTCTTCTAAGGAACTCGCGCACAACGGCTCGCTTCGGCTCGGCCATCGGGCGAGTTCCTCGCCCGTCTGGGACCTCGCTTTCGCGGCCTGTGCGCTCCGCCCCGCTTGGCCGCGGGAGCCTATGCCCGGACCGGTTCGTCCAATTCGAGTGCGATTTGACGAAGCGAAATTGGAGAGCCGCTAACCGCGGGGCAGGCCGCGTCAATAGTGCCAGAAACTTGGGCGGTACCGCGCGCGCCTCGGAGGTGCGAGTTTCTGGAGAGTCCACGCGCGCCATCGTCTCTTCCAACCCAAACGTTTCAACGTAGCCGATGAGCGCCTCTTTAAGATCCGCCATCGCCTCTTCTTCCGTCTCGCCTTCGCCGTAGGCGGGAATGCCTGGCGCTCTAGTCGTGAAGCCGCCGAAATCAGGTTCCGGGATTCGTTCGACCGTTAGTCTCATCATCGTGGCTACCCGCGCAACAACCGCGCCGCATGTGCGATCGCCGCGGTGACCGCGTTGACTACCTGTATCAACGCCGCCGCTTGGCGCGCGGCCTCTTCGGGACGGTTCAACTCCAGCGCTTCACGGACGCCGGGCAACGTCTTGGCGCCATAGCCGGTGTACTGGCCGGGCGCCGAGTACGCGCTCTTGTACCACGGGCGTCCGGGAAGGCCATCTTTGAGAAGCAGCGCGCGTTCGATCTTGGCGACCGCCATCGACGAGTTCGGTTTACCGCTGGCGTAGGCCGATTCGAAATCGCGCGCCTGCGTCGATAGCGCCGCGAGCGCCTTTTGCATTTCGGCCGACGGCAACGATCCTTTGCCGAGTTGTTCGACCTCTTTCCAATACCGCTCGAACGCGGCGGCCATACGTGTGAATTCGAACGGAGGGACGGGCGCTTCAGCCATGCGCGAGATGGCCGTCGCCATGAAATCGGCCATACGTTTGCCGTGCGAAAAATCGCCGTCGGCGAAGCGCTTGTACCAGTTGAACGAGTCGAAGATCGAGTGATAGATGCCGCCGCTTCCGGTTGCGTCGGAGAAGCCGAGATTGGCCGCGGCGATGCCGGCGTGATGGGCGAAGGGCACGTAGTCCGAGCCCGAGTCGAGCGGTCCGACGGTCCACTCTTTGGCGCGCGGCGCGCCGCTGTCACGCGCGGCCTCTTCGAGAAACAACGACAACGACGGGGACGCGCCCACGCCGAGCGAGCCCTTGCCGTTCGAGTCGCTGTTGAAGTAGACGATCGCTTTTTCCTTCAGCGTCTCGATGTGTTTTTCAACCCACTCGGTGGAGCCGATCAAGCCGAACTCTTCGGCGTCCCAAAGCGCCAACACGATGGTCCGTTTCGGCTGCCAGCCTTGCTTCACGGCGAGGCCGATCGTTCGTGCTGTTTCCAGCAGCGCCGCCGCGCCAGATACCGGGTCTTGCGCGCCGTTGACCCAGGCGTCGTGATGATTCCCGTAGAGCACCCATTGATCGGGCCAGACCGATCCTTTAATGGTTGCGATGACGTTGTACACCGGGCGCATGGCGTCGTCGAAGGAAAGTTTCATTCGCACCTTCGCCGGGCCAGGGCCGAAGCGGTAGGCGACAGGAAGAGCGCCGCGCCATTCGGCCGACACTTCTTCGCCTTTCAACTGTTCGAGCAGCGGTTTTGCGTCACCGTAGGAGATCGGCAACACGGGGATCGGCATCAGCGTTTTCGCTTCGTTGACCGACAGCCGCCGCGAGCCTTTCTCCGACGCCCAACCGGGCGAGAGCGGATCGCCGACATGGATCGACATGTCCATCACCGAGCCTCGCTGCACGCCGTGATCGCAGCGGAAGGGCCCATCGGGGTAGACCGCGCCTTTGGCGAATCCGTCCTCTTTCGGATCGGAGTAGATCAGGCAGCCGATCGCTCCATTTTCGGCGGCGACCTTGGGCTTCACGCCGCGCCACGACACCCCGTAGCGCGCCAGCGCGATTTTGCCCTTGACGCTGATGGCGCGTTTACGAAGAGCTTCGTAGTCGGCGGGCACGCCGTAGTTGACGTAGACGATTTCGCCGGTAATTTCGCCCGGGGCCGAGTAGGCGTTGTAAGTGGCGAGCTGATTCTTGTCGCGCGAATCGGGATCTTCCGCGAAGTTGGGCTCGGCCAAGCGCAACTTGTAGTTGACCGGCGCGATCATCTCGACGGCGCGCTCCCTGGGGTACGGCAGGAAGGCTTCGAACGACTCGATGCGCGCGTTGAAGCCGTACCGCGAAGACTGCTTGCGAGCGTATTCGGCGACGGCTCGGGAGGCAGGCGAGCCCGCGTGATGCGGCTCGGCGGCCATGCGGGCCATGTGGCGTTCGACGAACGAAGGGCTCGTTGCCGCGCGGAGTTTGGTTTCGAGTTTCTGCTGGGCGTTCCAGGCGGCTCCGCTGAATCCGCGAGCGGGTTTGGGTTGGGCCTGGAGCGAGCCGCAGAGGCTTGCGAAGAGAAGTTGACGGCGGTTCAAATCGATTACCCTCGAAGGAATTTCAAGTACTCGGCCTCGTCGCGCGTCAGGCCTTCAAATGTCCGCAACGGGTTGCCGTCGGCGTCCATGATGACGTAGAAGGGGATCGATGGGCGGCCGAATTTCGATTCCTGCAGCTTCTGATTCGCCTCGGAGTCTTTGTCGTCGCCGTCGGTGTACAACTCGACGCGGATCATCTTGTCCATCTCATCACTTACGGCCGCGCGGGTGAACATTGTCGCCTTCATCACCTTGCAGTTGGTGCACGTGTAGCCGGTGAAGTTGACGAAGACCTGTTTGCCTTCGGCCTTCGCTTTGGCCAGCGCGCCGGGCAGATCGTTCTTCATGAAGGTCATCGACGCAGCACCGCTTGTGCCGGCGGGCCGCGTCGACGCGGGAACGTAGCCGTCGATTTCTCCCAGCGGCGCGCCGAACAGTCCGGCGAGGAGCAGCAGCGCAAGGGCGAGCAGAACAATGCCAAGCAGCAGGCGAGGGATCGAAACGTCCTCGTCCTTGCTTATGCCTTCGAAGCGCAACCAGCCGAGCAGGTAGAGGCCGGGCATGGCAACGAGGATGGTCCACAACGCGAGGAACAGTTCGCGCGAGATGAGATTCCAATGCAAGACCGCGTCGACGTTCGAGATGTACTTGATCATCATCGCGAAGACGAAGAACGCGAGCACGACTTTGACGCGCATCAGCCAGCCGCCGCTCTTTGGCAGCTTTTTCAACCACGCCGGGAACAGCGCGAGCACGAAGAAGGGAAGCGCGAGGCCGGAGGCGAACGACGCCATGCCGAGCGCGGGTTGCAGGCGGTCCCCGGTGACCGATGCGGCGAGCAATGATCCCATGAACGGGCCGACGCAGGCGAATGAAGTGAGAGAAAATGTCAGGCCCATGAGGAGAGAGCCGCCGTAGCCGCCGCCCGCCGAGGCTTCGTTGAGCTTTGTCAGCACGCCGGATGGGATGGTGATTTCAAATGCGCCGAGCATGGATAGGCCGAACGCGAAGAACACAAGGCCGATGACGCCGTTGACCCACGGGTTGGCGCTTAACTGCTGCGCGCCGGAGCCGCCGAGCACCGCTGAAGCGGTGAGGCCGATGGCCGTGAACAGCACAACGATACCGAGGCAGAACACGGCCGCCTGGCGTAATCCTTCACCGCGGCCCGCTTCGCCCCGATTTATGAAGTAGCTCAGGGTGAAGGGGATCATGGGGAACACGCAAGGCGTCAACACCGACGCCAGGCCGGTGGCGAAGGCGGTAAGCAGAAACGCCCAAAGACTTTCTTCAACCGGTTTCTTGGATTCCGCGATTTTTTTCGGCGCGGCCGAGGCGGCACCGGCGGGGACGCCTTCGACAAAGCCGTCGGGAATGTGCAGGGCCGCGGGCGGCGCTTGTGGGTCGATGTCGATTTTTGCGGTCAGCGCGCGGCGCTTCGGCGGGAGGCAGATTTTATCGTTGCAGGCGCTGGAGCGAAGGCTAACCGCGATTTCGGCGGCGCCGGGTTTGGCGTCGTCGGCGATGGCGAGGTCGATGTAGAAGATAGCCTTGTCTTCGTAGCTCTCGGTGGTTGCGTCGGCGGCGGGATCGAACTTCGCCGCTACCTTTTGCTGAAGGATTCGTGTGATCTTGGCGGGCGTGCCCTCGGCGAGGGTGATGCGGGTGGCGGTTGGTACGACCGGCGAGGAGATCGAGTAGAGGTGCCAGCCTTTTTCGATCATGGCCTCCAGTTTGAGACGCGCGGGTTTGCCGGGCGCGGCCTTTGGTGGGTCGGCGGAGAGGGTGAATGTGACCGGGTTTGGCGATTGCGCGATGAGCGCGGCGATCGCCAGGACAAACGTCGAGACGCGGGCGAGCATGGATACTTTCAATGTATCGCGTGGCTTGCTACGCCGTGTGCGCGCGACCCTGGGTCAGGCCCTTTTCGAGGCGCTCGTTCAGGTTCGATTGCGCGAATTCCGCAGCGACGCGGATGGCGTTTTTGATGGCGTTGGCGTTGGACCGGCCGTGGCAGATGATCGTGCAGCCCTTGACGCCGAGCAGCGGGGCGCCGCCGTACTCGGAGTAGTCGACACGCTTCTTGAATTCGGCGAATGCGCTGCGCGAAAGGAGATAGCCGATCTTGCCGCTGACCGACGCTTTGAGCGAATCCGATAGAAGGTAGCGGACGACCTCAACCAGGCCTTCGCTGACCTTGAGCGCAACGTTGCCGATGAAACCATCGCAAACGATCACATCGGCGTGGCCGGTGTAGAGATCGCGCCCTTCGACATTGCCGATGAAGTTGATCGGCAGGAGCTTGAGCAGCGGCGTCGCCTTCTTGGTGAGTTCGTTGCCCTTGTGTTCCTCTTCACCGATAGACAGCAGCCCGACGCGCGGATTTTCGGTGTGGAAGATCAAACGCGAGTAGAGCTCGCCCATCATGGCGAACTGGGAAAGCATGTCGGCTTCGACGTCGACGTTGGCGCCGACATCGAGCATGACCGCCGGCTTGCCCTTGATGGTGGGGAAGACGCTGGCCAGCGCCGGGCGGTCGACGCCTTTGACCATGCCATTGATCGTTTTCGATGTGGCCATTACCGCGCCGGTATTGCCCGCCGACACGACGCCGCGCGCCGCGCCATCGTGCATCAACCGGCACGCCACGCGAATCGAACTGTCTTTCTTCGATCGCAAGGACTTCGCGGCCGAATCGTCCATCGTGACCACTTCGCTTGCGTGATGAATCTTGATGGGCAGCCGTTCCCAGCCGGGATGCGCCGCCAGTTCTTCGCGCAACACGTCTTCTCGCCCGACGAGGATTACCTCGACGGGCATATGGCGCGCCGCACGGAGCGCGCCGTCGACTTCCGCCTTGGGAGCGTGATCGCCTCCCATCGCGTCGACCGCAATCGTTACCAACGGGGTTGGCACGCGCAGTTCTCGAAACCTTTACTGCTCGGCAACTTCGACGACGGCACGGCCTTTATAGAAGCCGCAGGCCGGGCACGCGCGATGCGGTTGCTTGGGGGCGTGGCAGTTGGGGCACTCGGCCAGGCCCGGTTTGGCCAGAAAATCGTGCGCCCGCCGCGTCGAGGTGCGGCGCTTGGAGTGACGTCGTTTAGGATTCGGCATCTTAGGTTCCTTACTTTACTTTTTGGAAATTTTTCAAGGCGGCCCAGCGCTCATCGGCTGGCGAGGACTGGCAGTTGCAATCCCGCTCGTTTCGGTTCTGGCCGCACACCGGGCAGATTCCCTTACAGTCCGCGCGGCACAACCGCTGCATGGGGACGGCCAGAAGAACCTGCTCTTCCAGAATGTCGTTCAGCTCAACGCCCGGCCATTTGTAGTAGCCGATTTCGCTTTCGCTGTGTTTGATCGCGATCTCCTGGCCCGCAACCGCTTCGGGTTCTGGCTCGTAGATCAAGTCGAAACTGTCGATAATCTCGGTTCGGAAGGGCTCGGCGCAACGATCGCAGGTGAACTGCAACGGCACGCTAAACTCTCCGCGCACTCGAATCTCTTCGGCCGCCTCATGGTATTCGGCGTTTCCGGCAGCCTGAAGATCACCAAGCTGCGCGATGTCCGTGTCGAAACGAATCGCCCCGGGTGCGATGATTTCGTTGAAGCGGACCGGCTTCTGCTCCAGTAATCGGATATCGAGGAACATACACACGACCGCTGCCTCGCGGGAGCGACTCTTCTAGTATACGACACCTACTGCCGGGTGGCGTAGGGAATCTCTTTGTCTCCGTCGTCGAGTCCGGCGATTCGGACGACGAGCTTCTTAGGTGGCGGAGGAGGGGCGGCTGATTTGGGGGCCTCGGCGGGCAGCCCGGTCACCGGAACATTGGCCTCGACCTTGGCGCGGACCGCGGGCGCGGGCATGGGGGCGGCGGCCTGCACGGAAACGGGCAGGGCGAACGCCGCCAGCAACGGTGCGACTCGCTGTGCGATATCCGCGGCCGCCACGGGGGCGCCGAGTGCCAGCGTCGATCCTTCGATTTGTCCCTTCAACTCCTTCAACCACGGAGCGAGGACGAAGCTGTCTTTTGAGCCGACCGAGGCGGTCAGGTGGCCGAGAACCTGATCGGCGACCTCTTCGGTATTGGCCCAGATCCAGAGATTTACGTCGGCCGTGGCTCCGGCGCGGATGCCTAGGTCCATGCCGTCGACGGCGCTGTTTTCTTCGTCGCTATCGAGCAATGCGTCGACGGCCTTAGGCGCGAACCCGGCCGGCACCGTATCGCAACTGACCCAAACGGGAAACGATGGCGACAGTTCCTGCGCGCGCTCGAAGAGGCGGTTTCCCTGGGCCAGCGATTCCAGCCGGTTTGTCTTCGCGCGTTCGGCGGCGGCTTGAATCGCCGGGCGATTGCCGATCAACAACGTCGTCCCGTCTCCCGCGCTAACCACCCAGGCCAGGTGTGGATCGGCGGCGGTCGATCCGGGAGGCGCGGCGATTTCGACACCCTTGAAACTAACGACCTTCGCGCCTTCCGATGTCGCCATTTTCCTCAGGTTCGCCAGCGAGAAAGCCCCGCTCAGAATGACGATGTCCGAACGCCGGCCCTTCGGGTCGAGTACCGAAGACATCAGCATCCGGTCGGCTTGATCGAGCAGCCCACGGCCGAGAGTCGCTCCGAATCGGTCGCGCAACGAGCGCCCGGTTTCGGTTGTGGCTAACGCGCGAAAGTCGACTCCCGCCAGGATCTGAGCGTCGGAGTGAGCGAACCGCCACGATTGCGGTTCCGATTTTGTCGAAGTTGTCGCCGCCGTCCAGGCGGTCAGCGAAAGTGCGATCGTAGCGAGAAATTTCATCGAGAGCGTCCTTACTCCACAGGCAGAATTACTTTGTTGCTTTCCGCGCCGTCCTGGCGGACTCGGAGTTCGACCGCGCCCGAAGGCCAGTCGGCGGGAATGGTGAAGCGGATCGCGTTGACGCCCGTCAAGCCGGCGGCGGCGCCTGCGAAGTCGGGCCGAAGGACCGAATCACCGGCCAGGATTTCGACCGCGATGCGGACCGGATTGGCGGGAGACACCGGCGTGGGGAATCCATCGAACACGGGCAGTGTGGTCGCTCCAAAGCCGGTGCCGAGCAAAGTGATCTGTTCCCCTTTTCGGGCGGGCTTGTCCGGCGATGCGATCGAGCCGTCGGGCCGTTGCGCCGTAACGATTACCTGTTCGCCGATCATCACGCCGAACAGTCCCGGCGCCGTCCGGACGACCTTGAACTTGCCAACGATTTCCTGTTGATTTCCCGAGCGTACGGCGAGTGTGTGTTCGCCATCGGCGACATCGGAGGGAAGCAGCGCGTTAATCTGTTCCGGGGAGACGAACAGAAGTGGCAGTAAGCGTGTGCCCATTCGCACGACGACATTGCCAAGCGACTGCGTGAGCGGGGCTGTGTCTCTGGGCACGAAGTCGTTGGCCAGGCCCGAGCCGTAGATCGAGACGATCGATCCCGGCGCGACGGCGGCGACCGGCGTCACGCCCGCCGCGTTGCGAATGCCGGCCGAGGGAATGTGCGAGATCTTGTCAAACAGAGCGCGGACCAAGCGGGGAAACGCCACGTTGACGAACCCGGCGGCGCTGGTTCCGTCGAGGTCTCCGTCCCAGCGGCGGAACCGGTAGCCTTCATTAGCGACGGCCGTAACCTGCACTTGGGCGCCGGCGGAGTAGAAACCGTCGGCGGAGGCGGGTTCGATGCGGAGATTCGCCGCTTCGGGCGGATCGGAAATCGCTATCAGGCGGTGTTCGGACCGGTAACGGAAGCTCAGGTTTTGATCGTTGGGGCCAAAGGTCAACGTCCGGGCGGGGTTGGGATTATCCGACCAGCCTTCAAACCGGAGGCGTGAATCGGCGCCGGTCGAAAGCGATTCGGGCAGTGCGATCGCGACCGTCGTACCCGATTGCCGGTCCAGCGTACACGGCAAAGCGCACGGGTTTCCATCGACCGTCAGGCGGACTCCCGGCTGCGAATTGGAGATCACGACGCGCGGATACAGTTCATAGTTGGCCACCCAGCGCAGACCGCCCGCTTCGGTTTCCGGGGGCGTCGTCAACTCCTGCGTCGCGGGTCCGCCATGCACCCAGCCGAGGAACTTATATCGGCGGCCGCGGGCATCGGTGGTCTCGGCGGGAGCGGTAATCGTGTGCTTGGTTCCGACTCCCCAGACGAAATTGTACGATGGCCAGTTCTCGCGTCCATCCACGCTCATGCGTAAATTTGGCGGGTTGGTGAGGATCGACACGTTGTTGCCGCGCACGAAGCGCGCCGTGATCGTTTCCGGAATATTTGCGCCGATTGCCTTATAGACCGTACCTTCGCCGCCACCGATACTGAACGAATCGAAGACCCAAGTGTGTCCGGTATTCGGATGCTGTTGCGGCGACGGCGCGCCCAGAATATGAGACGATCCTTCGGCGAAGTCGAGTTCAAACGGCTTGGCGGAGGTGGGAAGATCCGTATCGGGAGAGTAGGTCGGAATGATCGTGCGGTCGACGCTTACTTTTGGACCGGGAGGCTCCGACTTGAAAGTTACGCGTTTGGCCGGTGCGAACCGCGCCGACAAAGTGGTCGGCCCGGTGACGATGTGGTCGCGCGCGAAGGTGTTGTTCGGTGGATTTCCGTTGATGGTCCATCCTTCGAAGACGAACCCCGGTACGGGAACCGCGTTCAACGTAATCCGCTGATTCGTGGGCATCCAGAGGCTTGTCGAGTTGGCGTAACACTGGCCATTGACGTAGACGACGCCGGGGCCGGCCGTCGATGGAAGTCCGGTTGTCGATCCCAGCGTCGTGTTGCAGGTCGCTTCACCGGTGGTTCCGGTTGGAAGCAGTGTGCCGCTGGTGCTGAAGAAGTGCACGTCGATTTTGTGCTCGATGAGAAACGTACCTTTGAGACTGGTGAATCCGGGGCTGGCGGTGATCGTAATCGTCCGGCCCGTCTGGCCCGCCAGCAGCGATTTATCATCCGCCCAGCTTTGAAACAGGTAACGCGTGCTCAAGCCGATTGCGTAACTGCCTTCGCTCCAAACCACGTGTTTGCTGCCTACGGGCCAAAAGAACGACGCCGAGCCCCTGTACTGTTGTCCGTCGACCCAGAAATTGATGTTTTCCGGTTCGGTGTAGATACGCGTCTGTGAGACCTCGGTTTGCGCCATGAGGGCCGCGGCGCCCAGAAATGGCAGGATCCGTTTGCATGCGT
>Ga0194132_10013208_pt1 | contig 10083 bp, 8 predicted proteins | sample TA2KigOf80mmetaG_FD_148612 | JGI IMG/M metagenome (GOLD analysis project Ga0194132, IMG submission 148612) | Freshwater microbial communities from Lake Tanganyika, Tanzania - TA2015054 Kigoma Offshore 80m | ecosystem: Environmental > Aquatic > Freshwater > Lake | place: Tanzania: Lake Tanganyika... | reverse complement strand
GCCGCCCTGTCGCGTCGCCCACGCTGACCTCGCCGGCGATGGTGACCGGCGTCGGCGTGCTGCTCGGCACGGCGGCGTACATGGCGCCAGAGCAGGCGAAAGGCCGCGTCGCCGACCGGCGCTGCGACGTGTGGGCGTTCGGGTGCGTGCTCTACGAGATGCTGACCGGCCGGCGCGCGTTCGAGGGGGACGACGGCGCGAGAGCGCCTCGTCACCGATGCCGAAGTGCTGCAAGAAATTCTTCACCGGTACGTCGGCCTGAACCGTCGAGACGCCATCCAACCCGCGCTCGACGCGCTCCTCGACGTCGTCGACGACGTCTTTCCCATCGACCGTTCGATCGTGGAACGCGCGAAGGCGCTGGTCCTGGCCTATGGGGCGCTGTCGGCTCGCGATGCCATTCATGCCGCCTCGATGCAGGCCCACGCGGTCAAGCGCATCATGAGCTTCGACGCCGGGTACGACGCCATTCCAGGGATCTCCCGCATCATTTCCCTGTGAGATCCCGCCGCGCCTGATGCGCGAATGCTGTGCCTCTTGTCCCCCTTCTGGCTCAACACCCGGACCGACACGAATTGTGGCCATGACCACGAGGCGCCTCACCCGAGACGAGGCGTGACAGCCGGACCGCCGGCGTGGATAATCCGCACGATGGCCGGCCGCCACAGGATCCGCGGGCGGCCGTCGGCGTGCCGGGCCCGGGTCCGGCCCCGTCGCGGCGGACTGGCGCCGCGGTGCGCCGCGGCAGGGACAGCCTTTCCCGTGAGAGGTAGTGACGTCATGGTACAGACACGGTCCGGCATCCTGCTGGCCGCCGCGGTGAGCATGACGGCCCTGGCGCCCGCACCACTGGCGCAGACGCCGTCCCGACTCGACCGCTATACCCCTGTCACCGAGGAGATGCTCCAGGCGCCCGCCGACGCCGACTGGCTCATGTGGCGGCGCAACTACGCGATGTGGGGCTACAGCCCGCTCGACGAGATCAACGCCGGGAACGTCGCCGGCCTCCGGCTGGCCTGGGCGTGGACCATGGAGGCCGGCAAGCAGGAAGCGACGCCGCTCGTCCACGACGGCGTGATGTTCCTGATGCACTCGTGCAACGTCATGCAGGCGCTCGACGGGGCGACGGGCGATCTGCTGTGGGAGTACCGCCGGCCCCTCGTCAAGCATCCGGCGGCGCTGGCCTGCAGCAATCGCAACGCCGTGCTGTACCAGGACAAGGTGATCATGGCCACCTACGATGCCTTCCTGGTGGCGCTCGACGCCAGGAGCGGCAAGGTGGTGTGGGAGCACCGCGTCGGCGACTGGAGCATCGGCCACCACTACAGCGGCGGCCCGCTGATCGCCGGGAACCGGATCGTGGCGGGCATGTCGGGCTGCTATCACATCAACCCCGGCGGCTGCTGGATTTCGGCGCACGACCCCGCCACCGGCGAGGAACTGTGGCGCACCTACACCATCGCGCGTCCGGGGGAGGCGGCCGACGACACCTGGGGCGACGTCCCGATCGAGAAGCGGCACGGCGGGTCCGCCTGGGTCACCGGCGCCTACGATCCCGACACGGCCACCCTCTACTACGGCGTGGCGGTGCCGATCCCGTGGAGCGGCGAGCAGCGCGGCACGGGCAACGGCGACGCCCTGTATACGAACTCCACGCTTGCGCTCGACGCCGCCACGGGGAACCTCAAGTGGCACTTCCAGTACATGCGGAACGAGCAGTGGGATCTGGACCACCCCTTCGTCCGCATGATCGTCCGGACCGACGTGTCGCCGAGCGCCGGCGACGTGGAGTGGATCGCGCCGGACCTGAAGCCCGGCGGGGTCCGCAAGGTCATCACCGGGATTCCGGGCAAGACCGGCATCGTCTGGACCCTCGACGCCGGAACCGGCGACTTCCTCTGGGCGCGCAGCACCGTCGAGCAGAACGTGGTCAAGGGCGTCGACGCGGCGGCGCGGACGGCCATCGTGAACGACGCCACGCGCTCCTCCATCGGTCAGAAGACGTACGTGTGCCCGTACCTGCTCGGCGGCATCAACTGGCAGACGCCGGCGTACAGCCCGAAGACCAACACCCTCTACGCGCCGCTGAACAACCTGTGCATGGAGTTCATGCTCAGCAAGGTGAAGCCCACCCTCGGCGCGCACCACGGCTCGGCCCGGTCGGTACCGACGATCGCGAAATCGGCGAACGGGAAGGTCGGCAGCCTCACGGCGGTCGACATCGCCACGGGCAGGACGACCTGGAAGTTCGATCAGCGCGCAGGGTTCCCCGGCTCCGTCCTCACCACGGGCGGCAATCTGGTCTTCGTGACCGACGACAACCGCCGCCTGCGGGCGTTCGATGCCGGGACCGGCCGCGTGCTGTGGGAGCAGATCCTCAACAGCCGTGCGGGTGGCTTCCCGATCACCTATGCCGTGGACGGCCGCCAGTACATCGCCGTGCCGGCGGGCACCGGTCTGACCTACACGAGCGTCACGCCCGAGATCAAGGTGCCGGCAGGAGGGAACGTGCTGTACGTGTTCGCGCTGCCGGAGGGCACGGCGCGCCGGTAGCGCCGACCGATGGGAAGACGACTCTCGTAGGCGCGCCCAGACGCGCGACCGCGACCATGCCGGCTCAATGGCTGACCGTGCAGGTGACGGGCCTGGCGGTCGGAACGCTCCAGGCCTCGACACGCACTCCGCAGGGCGACACCGTCGGCCCGTGGGCGACGAGTCGTCTGGTCCCCTACTCCACGCGGGTGAACGTGAACGTCAGGCCTGGCGGGAGCGGCCCGTTGTGGTTCCGCAGGGGCCGGGTCGTATAGGTGTCACCCTCGACCTCGTAGGCCAGCACCAGGAACGCGCCGTCCTCGGTTCGCTGTGGCACCATCGCCACGTCGTCGCGAACCGTCACCTCGCCGCTCGAACCTCCGGTGACCTCGTAGACGCCGGATGCGGCGTTGAACCCGCCGTAGGTCGCCCGAAGCTCGTCCGCCGTCGCCTTGGCCGCACCTCCTTCCGGGAGCGGCACGCGAGGAACGGGAGCGATGTCGTACGTAGCCATGTAGTGCTTCCTGGTGAAGATGAGCCTCCCCGCCTGATGGGGCGCTTCGCTGCCATCGCTTCTGGTCGTCTTCACCAGCTGCCAGACGCCTTCAATCGGCGTGGCCCGATCGGCGGCCGCGGATGGCGCGCCGCCATCGGCGGACGCGACTGGTGCCGACGCACGGGAACACGACGTGCCGAGGGTCACTGCCAGTATCACGGCCACGGTCGAGCGGGACATCCAGGTCCTCCTGTTGAACGAGGGAATCGCGCGCAAGGATACTACTGGTGGACCGTATGAACCGAATCTGGCCGAGACTGTCGGCCTTCGACCACGGTTCCCCTGCACCCCTTCCCGCGCCGCCACATCGAGGGATGCTGGTGTGCAGGTCCTCGCAGGGGATTCCGCGGCCCATTCGTTCCAGATTGCTCAGTCGGGCGCGGTGGCCGGGTTCAGGTCCGGGTGATTGCGCAGGCCGCAGCCAAGAACGGTGGTCTCGACGACCTCCGCGACCGCAAGCGAGAAAGTGGGCAAGGTCGCTGCCTGGACGCTTCCACCGCCCACACTCAGCTCGAAGGTATCCAGCGTGCGCTTCCTCGATCGCTCGTCGTGGATGGACACCTGAACCACCCCGGACGACGAATCCCGAATCAACAGGTCCAGATAGAAGTCCCGCCACCCGTCGCCGTACGCCTGCTGGATGTGAGCCGTGGCCCGGCCTTCAGGTGTGCTGATATTTCGCACGGGCGTCCCGCCCGGGAGCTCGATCGTCAGCGTGATGCACGGCAGGGCCTGAGCGGGTGCCGGCTGCGATCCGGAGAGCGCCACCAACGCGGACAGAACCAGGAGCCTCCCGGTCATCTGCGTCCTCCTGCACATCACGAGCCCGTGTGCCGGAGCCACCCGCCAGGCACTCTAGCATCCGTCTGGGCCTTGGCATTCGGCTTGGGTTTTGGGATTCGGGATTCGGGATCTGCTCCGCTCAGGGCTCGAACCTCGCCGCCGGCCCCGCTTCGCGCCACACACAGGTCCCGTCGGTCACCGACCGGAAGGTACCGGTGGGCCACTGTGGCGCCGCGGCGCCGCTCGAACAGGCGGGCGCCGTCTGCAGGTACACGTGGCCGTTGTCCGCCGGGGGTACGACGAACCACCCGGTCCCGAACCGAGCCCCCGCCGACCACGCCGGCGCGGCGCGACCGCCCCGTGTCACCGTCCACGCCTCGCCAGTCGGAACACCGTCGGTCCCGAGGCCGGACACGCGCGCGCCCGCATCGAACACACCCACCACCGGTCTGCCCTGGCTGTATCGCGCGCGGTCGCCGTAGGTCACCATCGCGGGCACGACCTCGTTCGCCGGGTCGTCCACCCCCTGCTCCTGGATGCGCAGGTCGTAGGTACCCGTCAGACCCGCGATCCGGAGCACGCGGCGCTCCGTTCCGTTCTGCAAGTCGATGTCCCGCGCGCTGCCCTTCGCGCCGGCCGGCCCGACCAGGGTGTTGTTCGTCACGGTCACCACCGGTCGTCGCCCGGCGTGGCGCCACCGAATCGTCCCGTCGGCCACGACGCCGTCGGTGTCGAGCGGAAACACCGGCTCGGCCGACCCGCTCGTCCCCTCGGACTGCGCCCGATAGTAGCGTCCGTTGTCCGCCGAGGGTACGACCGGGGTCGTCGCCGCGTAGGTCGCGCCGGGACGCCACCGGGCGCCGCCACCGTAGGGCCCGGCCAGGGCGAGAAAGCCCGTGGGAATGCGGCACGTCGCCTGGGGGGAGTCTCCGACGCACGCCTGCCGATCGTGCGGCCCGCCGTCGAAGTAGGTCTGCTCGAAGATCACGCGGTTGTCGGCGACGATCACGTTTTCCAGCCCGGCCTGCGGATTGTTCAGCTCGCCGATCTGAATCGCCATCAGGCTCGGCCGGCCGGTGAAACGGAACGTGTTGCCTCTGATCACGGACGTGCCGTGGATGAGCGTATCGACTTCACCCTCGTTGACCGCGTTCGCCTCGAGGCCGCTGGTCACGTCCACCGACGCGTTCACGAACAGGTTGTCCACGATCTCCGTCGTGCGGGCGATGCCCAGCGTGTTGCCCACGCTGATTCCGTTCGAGAAGTCGACGATGCGGTTGCGCGCGATCAGGTTGTCCCAGATCCCGACGCCGGTGCTGCCGACGTTCACGCCGATCTTCGGGCTCCCGTCCACGCCCGTACCGACGATCACGTTGTCGACGAGCACGCCGCGACGGGAGCCCATTTCCACACCCTGGGGCGAGCCTTCGATGAGGTTGCGCGACGCCACCCAGTCGGAGCCGTTGAGGTTCAGCGCGGACATCGACGTCGGGTACGTCGGCCCGCCCCGCCCGCAGGGCCCCATCACGTTGTCGTGGACCTGCCAGCGGATGCTGCGCAGCCCGCCGCCCATGATGTAGCACTCGTACGAATAGCCGACCCCCGTGGTGTTCGTGATCGTCACGTCGGTCGTGGCGTAGCTCCAGAGGGTCGCCAGGGGGCGCTCGGGATTCTTCAGTTGCCAGAGCGTCAGGTCGCTGATGGTGATCCCGGTCAGCCGGTCGTTCCCCGGCTCTTCGGTCGGGATCTCGGCGCGCTCACCGAGGTTCAACACGGCGCGGAACGGCGAGGCGGCGTTCCAGTTCTCGATCGTCGTAGCCAGCCGCCCCGCCCCGCGAATCCAGATGTGGTCATAGGTGGCCGTGCACGCGCCGGCCCGGAAGCTCCCGACGCGCGCGCAGGGCAGGTCGAGCCCGGACACGAGAAACCGCCCGGAGGGCAGGTCGAGCACGCCACCCCGCCCGCGGCCGGAGGCGTCGGGCCGGGCCAGGGCGTCGAGGGCCGTCTGGAGCGCCTTCGTATCGTCGGTTCCCCACACGGCGCGGCTCGACGGGTCGGCCGTGGTGGCGGCACGCGCCACCAGCTCGACGGACGTGGGGGACACGAACCGCGCGATCGCGGTGCTCAGTGTCGTGACGAACCCGTTGGCAACGGGACCGGCGTCGTAGACGGCGATGACCTTGCCAACATCGGCACGCTCGAACCGGTCGGCCGTGCAGGTGAGCGTCCGGGAGCCTGCCTCCATGCGGCAGTCTTCCGCCACCCGGCCGTCGCCTCGGACTCCGAACGGCCGCGGATCGTCCGCGGCCCCGCGCCCCGGAAGCTGTTGTGCCGCTAACGTGACGGACGCCAGGACCGCCAGGGAAAGGGTGGGCGCCAGGCGGGCCGTCAGCGGGTGAAACACCCGAAAATGGTATAGTACCTGCTTGTCCCGAGGGCCAAGGAGCACGCAATGAAGGACGGGATCCACCCCAAGTACCACGACGTCGAGGCGCGCTGCGCCTGCGGCAACACGTTCAACACCCGCTCGACCAAGCCCGAGCTGCACCTCGAGATCTGCTCGGCCTGCCATCCGTTCTTCACCGGACGACAGAAGCTGATCGACACGGAAGGGCGCGTGGAGCGGTTCACGAAGAAGTACGGCACGCAGACGGTCGCGCAGCGGAAAGACGCCGCCAAGGCGGCCAAGGCCACGAAGGCCGCCAGGACGCAGAAGACGCGGGCCACCGCGCGGGTCTGACCCAGGTCTGAACCAGGCTTGAACCGGCCGCAGGGCAGCCTACCTGCCCGGGTCCTCGAATCCCGACAACGGCCCGCCGATCTTCCGATCGAGTCTCGCCAGGCGATAGCGCAGGGCGACCTGCCGCCGAAGGGACCCTTCCTGCTGCAGCGACCGCCAGGCCAGCGCGCGCGCCGCTGTCGCGTCATGCACGCGGTGCTCGTGATGGATGGCGAGGGCTTCGCCCGCCTGACTGGCGAGGCGGGCCGGACACCCCGGCAGATCGATGAGCCGCGCCCAGGCGTTTGCCGCCTCTTCGTGGCGGCGTGCTTGGCGGCAGGCTACCGCGTGCGCATGGAGCGCCTCGGCGGCCGTGACCGGATCCGGCTCTGCGCAGCCCACCGCACGCTCGTAGCAGCGACGCGCCTCTTCCGGCCTGCCGGCCACCTCGAACAGCCGTCCCATCCCGAGCGCCTCTCTCGCCGTCTCGGCCGCGCCCGGCCCCGACGCCACGAGATCCGCCATCTTCGACGTGAGGATCGCCAGGGAGAGGAGATCCAGCCGGTTGTGTTCGAGCACCGGCACGAGCGGACGGGCATCCCCCGTGCGGACGTAGCCGAAGAAGCGAGCCGGGATCTCGAAGCCGGGCACGTCCCCCTCCCGTTCCAGGCCGCACTGCGCGCGCTCGAGCGTCGTCAGCCTGCAGCCGCCCTCCGGACCGGACGCCGCCGGCGGCTTCCACACCCTGCGAGCCGGGTGCAGCAGATCGACGTGCGGCAGATCGAGCAGCGCCGTGTTCCGGCGATGGAACGCGTAGCGCATCTCGAGGAGCGGCAGATCGAACGTCTTGCCGTTGAACGTCACCAGGGCATCGGCCGCCTCCGCCAGCTGGCTGACGGCGGTCAGCATGGCGGCTTCCGCCGCCAGGGAAGACAGGAAGAACTGCCGCGTCCTGAACCCGCTTCCATCGAACCACGCGAAGCCGACGAGGAAGGCACGCGTGCCGGCACCGCCGGCCAGACCGGTCGTTTCGAGGTCCAGGAACAGGAGCCGGCGGCACTCGCGCCCGCAGACGGTGCGTTCGAGCAGGTCGAGGCCCGGCCAGACGCCGTCAGACGGGGGCAACGCGTCGGCGATCGCCACGCGGCCGTGCCGATGCCCGGGCCCGTAGCGGCGATCGACGAGGAGGAAGCCGCCCTCGTCGTCCCACGCCCCATCGAGCGTGCCGGCCAGTCGGTCCCGGGTCGCCTGCCCGACTTCGCGTGGACGGGTGTCCGGGGCCCCGTCCCCTCTTTCGTCGCGGCCAGCCTCACGGGCCGGCCCCTCCCGATGCAGCCGCCCGGGAGATCCGATGACTTCCCGCAGACGATCGGCGAGGGCGGTCAGAACGGCACCTCTTCCGGCTCCTCCAGACCCGGAGCCGGCAACCCGGCCTGCGCGAGAGCGTCCGGTGAGGCGAGCTGTTCGAGAATACGCTGCGCCACGAGCTTCGCCAGCGGTCCGGTGGCATCAGCCGGCCCGACGCAGGCAGGGCATCCCTGCTGGCAGTCGCAGCCGGCGACGAGCGCCGCCGTCCGCGCCAGCAGCTCGTCGTGTTTCGACGCCAGCGGCGCGCTGAACCCGATGCCGCCGGGGTAGTTGTCGTAGATGAAGATGCGCGGCTCCCCCGTCACATCTCCGCTGTCTATCGAGACGCCAATGTCCTGGCGGTCGCACATCAGCAGGAGCCTGGCGACCTGGCTCACGGCGAACGCCAGGCCAGCGATGCCGTCGCGGCGATCATCGGGCGCAAACGGCAGCGCGGCCATCACGCCCAGCGGTACGCGCAGCCAGTACGCCGTCGTGTGCATCTCCTGTTCCGGCAGGTCCAGCTCACCCAAGCCGACGTTCTCGTTCGTGTGGAACTTGATCTTCTTGAAGCCGACCACACGCGATGAGACGTGCACGTCGCCGTGGGCCGGCCCGCCGGCGCCCGCACCAGGTGCGAGCGTCTCGTCTTCGGCTTCGTCCAGGAGCGTCACCTTCGTGCAGGTGATGGCGTCGGTGTAGTAGTCGCACTGGACACGCCGTACGTAGGCCTTGCGGCCCTCGAAGTCGAGCCGCTCGACCTGGTACAGCGCGCCCTCCAGCAGGTAGATCGCCTTCTCGTGCAGGGTGGCGGGACCGCTGGTGAAGCTCGTCTCCCCGATGATCGACGGGCCGTCGGTCACGTCCACGACCACGAAGTTGTCGGACGAGATCGACCGCAGGCTGAGCGCATCGGCGGGGTACGACTCGCTCGTCCACTGCCACTGCCCGTCGTCACCGGGCCCGTCCACCTCGTGCACGAAGCCGTTCTCGGCGAGCACGCGCAGCACCTCCTGCACGTCGAGGGTGCCGAAGGTATCCGACCGGCTGAACGGCAGCTCGAACGCCGCGCATTTCACGTGGTCCAGCAGGATCTGCAGGTTGTCCGGGTTGATGAGCGCGTGTTCGGGCGGCGCGTCGAAGAAGAACGACGGGTGGCGCACGACGAACTGATCGAGCGGCGCGCTGCTCGCGACCAGCACGGCCGCCGACCGGCCGCTGCGGCGCCCGGCACGCCCCGCCCGCTGCCAGGTGCCGGCGATCGTGCCCGGGTAGCCGGCCATGACGCAGGCATCCAGGGCGCCGATATCGACACCGAGCTCGAGCGCGCTCGTGGACACCACGGCCCTCACCGACCCGTCGCGCAGCCCGCGCTCGATCTCGCGCCGCCGGTTGGGAAGGTATCCGCCGCGGTACCCACGAATCCAGCGCTCGTCCCCCGGCGCGCCGTCGAAGTCTTCTCTCAGATAGGTCGTCAGGATCTCGGTGGTCAGCCGGCTCTGCGCGAAGACGATCGTCTGGAGTCCCCGGCGCAGGAACGCGCCGGCGACCCGCCTGGTCTCCGTCAGGTAGGACCGGCGGATGCCCAGCTCGCGGTTCACCACCGGCGGGTTCACGAACAGAAACACCTTCTCACCTCGCGGTGCGCCGCTCTTGTCCACCAGCTCGAACGGCTGCTCCACCAGCGCCTCGGCCAGCTCGCGCGGGTTGGCGATCGTGGCCGACGAGCAGACGAACGTGGGCGATGAACCGTAGTGACGGCACACGCGGTGGAGGCGCCGCAGCACGTTGGCGAAGTGGCTGCCGAACACGCCGCGGTACGCGTGCAGCTCGTCGATGACGACGAAGCGCAGGTTCTCGAACAGCTTCGCCCAGCGCGGGTGGTGCGGTAGGATCCCCGCGTGCAGCATGTCCGGGTTGCTGAGCACGACGTGCGCGCGCGACCGGATGGATCGGCGTGCGTCCTGCGGCGTGTCGCCGTCGTAGGTGAAGGCGCCTATGTCCAGCTCGCCCGGCACGCTCAGACGGCCAGAGAGCTCGTGCAGTTCGGCGAGCTGGTCCTGTGCGAGCGCCTTGGTGGGAAAGAGGTACAGCGCGCGGCTGGACGGATCCTTCAGGATCCGGTCGAGCACCGGCGCGTTGTAAC
>Ga0194132_10013206_pt1 | contig 10083 bp, 9 predicted proteins | sample TA2KigOf80mmetaG_FD_148612 | JGI IMG/M metagenome (GOLD analysis project Ga0194132, IMG submission 148612) | Freshwater microbial communities from Lake Tanganyika, Tanzania - TA2015054 Kigoma Offshore 80m | ecosystem: Environmental > Aquatic > Freshwater > Lake | place: Tanzania: Lake Tanganyika... | reverse complement strand
AAGGCCGACCAAGCACCCGCCAGGGGCGACAATTCTGCCGCGTTTCGCCTTGAATGGCCACCCCCAGCCAGGCACACTCCAGCCACGTCGAAAATGGATGCCCCATGAGTATACCTCGTAAGCTAACCCTAATAACCCTAGCCTTCATCCTACCAGTGAGTGTGATGATATTTCTAATTGTTTCCGGAATCAACGATTCCATTCAATTCTCTAGGTTTGAGACCTATGGGAACCGATATCAGCGCCCACTTATGGCTCTTCTACGAGACATACCCCTCTATTCTTTAGCGGTTGACGAGGAATCTGAATCTGCCTCAGCCCTTGCCCAACAGATATCTTCCACGCTCCAGTCTCTTGACTTAGTGGACAAAGAGATAGGTGCGAATCTACAGTTTACTAGTGAAGGACTTGGTAAGCGTGGACGCACACATTTGACTATAGCAAACTTGCGTTCAACTTGGGAACGTCTTGTAAATACCCGTATTAGTTCACAGCGAAATAAAGAACTTGTGTCTATTATGGACCTGATCCGTGGAATGATAATCCACGCTGGTGATACCTCAAATTTAATTCTCGATCCCGATCTTGACAGCTACTACCTCATGGATGTGACACTACTAGCACTTCCACAGAGTATATTTCGACGGCATGAAATTGCCCGAGAACTGTCTCAGGTTTATGCTTCACAAAATGGCACCATGAAGATTCATGTGTGGCGAGCTTTGGCTGAGGAATCTGATTTTAAAAGGGTGACAACAAGTATGCAAACTGCCTTAAACGAAGATCCTAATTTCTACGGACTAAGTTCTACACTCCTCCCTAATATCACACCTTCACTCGAGGACTATCGCAAGGCAGAAGAATCTTTTTTGAATGAACTTGCCAAACTTGCGACCGGTTCTGGATCAGTCACTAGGGTGCTCAGCTCATGTGCTGAATCTCAGCGATCTTCCTTTGTCCTCTGGAATACGACTGTTTCTGAACTCGATCAATTACTTAACACTCGCATCGCTGATTATAAATCTCGGCGAATAAATTCCTTACTGCTAACCGCTCTTAGTCTCGCTGTTGCACTATTTCTTGTATTTTTCATTCAACGCGGTATTTCTCGGTCTCTTTCATCTTTTATGGCGATGTTTCGAATTGCCGGGAGCGGTGATCTTACGCCACGGTATAGTAGTTCTGCAAAGTCTGCCTTACGCGATGAGATAGATGCAATGGGGGAAATCTACAACTCCTTTATTGGTAGTTATGTTAGTGACCTTACACAACTCCGCACCATCATGGATACTATTCGCAGTTTGATACAAGGCCTAGCAGCTAGTTCACAGGAAACTTCGGCTACCTCTAGTGAGCAAGCAGCGGCTGTCAAAGAGATTGTCTCTACCATGGAAGATGTTGATAGTCTTTCAAAATCGATCGAGAAGAGAATCAGGGAGATAACCACCATCTCGGAAAACACTCACGCAGTCGTGCGCGGGGGCTTCGACCGAGTGCAAGACACCCTCGGGAAAATGAATGAGATTAACCAGGCGAATCAAACTACCATTGAAGGCATACGCTTTCTCAGCGAAAAAATTGAAAATATTTGGGATATAGTCAATATGATCAACGGCATTGCAGACCAGACACGTATTATTGCCTTCAATGCCGAACTCGAGGCATCAGCGGCAGGTGAAGCTGGTCGGAATTTTCAGATTGTCGCAACTGAAATTCGACGTCTCGCCGATAGTACCGTCCGATCCACTGGCGAGATTAAAGATAGGATTACAGAGATACAAAAATCCTCTGACCGTCTGATTCTTACTTCGGAGACAGGTACCGAAAAAATACGCGAAGGAAATCGCCTTACAAGCGAGATTCGAGAACTTTTTGATACCATTTTAACGAGTGCGGACACTTCTAGTGATTCCACTCGTCAGATCGGTAAATCGATCAACCAACAAGTGGTTACTTTCGAACAAATACTCATCGCCATTCGACAAATATCTGAAGGGGTTGACCATATAGCAACTGCCATTCGTGGCACAGCCTCTGCCTCCGATGACCTTCGTAGCATTTCCGACCGTATCGCAGGGATACTCAAGAAGTATACCCTATCTTGATGGACCATGGAAAAATTCGTACTTTTTACCTTAGGCGAACGCTGGTTTGCATTGCCTGGTGATAGGGTACAGGAGATAGTCCTTGACCACCAGATTTATTCATTGCCCTTCGTGCCTCCTTGGGTGAGGGGTCTTATCAATCGTCACGGTGAGCCATGTACGGTTCTCGATCTTCAAGCCTTACTCTTTCAAGAGGAACTTAAGGCGCGTAGATTTCTTGTCATTCGCACAGAGGGAGACCGCTATTGTTTTCTTATTAGTGAAGTGCTCAGCATTGTAACACTTTCAGAAGAGGATTGTCATAAACTCACCGCTGAAGCTGCGAATGAGGGCTATTTTTCGGCCATGCTAACATGGAATGGTCGGGATATTCCCGTAGTTGACTGTGAGAAAATCTCTACACGCCAGGAAAAGGATCTTGCCCAGCAGTGATGAATCCTTTCTAGTGTGTCGCTATGACGGTGTTGAGTTTTTAATCCACCGTTCACAGTGTCTAGCCAGCTCTCTCTTCGTGCCGACTCCAGATGAGAATTCAAAATCCTTACCATTAGCCTTACGCCATCGAGCACATTGGGGTAAAGGAATTATCCCTGTTTTTGCCTTGGATCAATGGTTGAAAAAACATTTCTCGGTAAGTTTGACAGAGGGAGGGAGTATTCTTCTTATCTCTAATAGTCAACTGCATCCAGAGGCGAGTTTACTCTGCGAAGCCATGGATATTGGTTTCCGCATACCTGGTACCGCAGTGATGGAGCAAGTTCCTCTACCTAGCTTACACCCTTTGCCACCTGTTTGCCGCATTAGAGGTGTGCAGTCCTGTAGCTTTTCTGGGCAGGTAATTCGTTGGAACCTTGATCTATCCGCATTGTTAAGATATGAAATTTCATTAAGGGAGAAAAGTTGATGAACATGATGATTGTTCACAATTCTGCTATACTCAGGCAAGTTCTTCAAGAACTCCTGATGGAGGAAGGTGCGAGATTTTTCTACAGTGGAGCAGATGCTCGTCCTGCAGTAGAGCACAGTCTGCGTCATCAAACAGACCTGCTTATCATTGGTGAAGGTCTATCGGGTCTCAGTGAATGTGACCTCGCCACAGAGGCAAGTCATTGGGGAAATACATCGATACTCTTTCTCGGCAATCCAGGAGAGGCAAACACAGCACGCCTCCAAAGTGCCGGTGTAGCTCTCATCCCTCGGCCAGAGCTCAGTCTTATCAACGATCCCTCCTACCGAATAAAACTAAAGACTTCCTTTCTTGCCGCAGTAAAGCAGCATAAGGCCATTGAACAGGGGCCGAGACCATCTAGCACCGTGCAGCCAAAACTTCTAGTCATTGGCTCTTCGACAGGAGGTCCCAATGCCCTAAAGGTTTTACTTAAAGGTTTGGGGGATCATTTTCCCTTACCCGTTGCGATTGTGCAGCATCTAGAGGCAGGGCATGAACAAAACCTAGCTGAATGGCTTGCAAGTGAGACAGGGCAGAAAGTGCGTCTCGCCCTAGATGGCGATCTACCTAAACCTGGAGAATTCCTTCTCGCTTCACAGGGAAAACATCTCATTCTTCGCGATCACAAATTCGCCCTGGTACAGGGACCAAAGGTTTGTTTCCAAATTCCATCAGTGGATCGACTTTTTGAGACGGCAGCACAAGAGTGGGGAGCGGCCTTATTAGGTGTTTTGCTAACTGGGATGGGGAGTGACGGCGCTGAGGGGTGTAAAATGATCTGTAAACAAGGTGGTTACACCATAACAGAAGCAGAATCGACATGTGTTGTCTATGGGATGCCAAAGGCTGCCGTGGCTCTTGGTGGCTCATCTTGTAGTTTACCACTCCCAGCCATTGCCGACGCAATAAGCCGGCGTGTGCGAGGAGAGCTAACATGACTGGAGAGAATTGGTATCCAATCTTAACAGGATGGCTATCGCATCACACAGGTCTAGTCGTGAGTGCAGAAAATGAAGCTGCCGTTCGACGCTTCGTGAACGCACGACTAGCACAACATGGTGTGGCACTGGTCGATTATCTGGCACTTCTCGAAAGAGATCCTGATGAAAGACGTGCCTTCATTAGCGAGGCGACTATTCATGAAACTTATTTTTTTCGAGAAGAAAAATATTTCCACCTACTGGATCGAGAAATTTTACCTGCCTTTCATCGAATTAATCACCGTCTGCCTGTTTTTTGGAGTGCTGCAGCGGCTACGGGGGAAGAGGCCTTTTCAATTGCACTACTGCTTAGGAAATATTGGCCACAGATTAACTCTATGCAAATCATTGCAAGTGATATTGATGCGAACTCACTTGCACTAATTTCTGCCGGTGGCCCCTACAGCAGAAACTCCTTTCGTAGTGATGGATCTTCACTCCATTCTTTAGTGCACACTAGCTCCACTTCGACTGAGGATGGGGTTCGCTTTGATCCAAGTCTCAGCATCCTAATTCAAACACGCGAGATCAATTTGCTTCGCGACGATTACCAAAAGATGCTCCCCTGTCGACCTGATGTGATCTTCCTTTGTAATGTGCTTATTTATATGGATAAGGTCACCCGCGAAAGGGTGATAGCTCAGGCGGCATCCGTTCTGGCTGTTGATGGTTATCTTTTTCTCTCGAGTGCAAACACAGCCTTAGTGAACTGCCCTCTGTTAGAACTTCAGAATAGTGATCGTTGCTATTATTTTCGTCGGAGAGATCAATAGATGAGTGCTAAGACAGAGGCATTACTACACGGAGATAGCTTTAATTCACTAATAGCTGAACTCGAATCTCTCTGTGGTGGACATGTAACTGCTTCCTTACCGCTTCCCGAGATTCGAAGAACCTTAAGTGCTTTGCTCGGTCTGAGCAGTGTCACAGAACAACAAAATCTACAATCCTTGCTTTTTGGATTGCTACGAGTCTTGGATGGCCTCGCCTCAGGCAGACAGGCGTTAAGCGAACAGCATTTGCTTTTGTTTCGTATCGCCGGTCCTTATTGCCGTGAAGCAGCAACAAATCAGCTTTTTAAAACACAAAGATTCAACGATGCTCTTGAGAGGATCGCTTCGGGCATCCAGGTAGACCTAGAAGAGATGTTCCTTCGCGACATAGTGACCAGTCGGCTTGTCACTCCCTCGCCACCTAGTAGTGCCGAACTCATTGCAAGTCCAACAGTTCAAATTCCACTTCACTCTATTGACCATCTCAGCACAGCTGTCAATGCTCTTATCCTAGAGCAATACCAGTTGAAGCATCGCATCGAACAAATTCGCAGTTTAGACACAGTTTTCATAGATTTAGCCAATTCCTCTGTTAATGCCTCTAGGCTCAGTGCTGCTCGCCGTCAATGTGCAGATATAGAAAGGGATATTCTTGGACAGGCACTGAAATTTGAGCAAGCGGTGATCGCCTTACAAGAGCGTGCTCTTGCACTGCGACAATTGCCTATCGACTTACTCTTTACTGAATTGCGCACACGTTTGGCCTTAGTTGCTATTAGATTATCTCGTCCCTGTCGCCTAGAGTTTCCAACCATTGATATGGCTCTTGATAAATTAGTGATTCAGACCATTCTAGATCCACTTTCTGAGCTGCTCAGTAATGCTGCAGAACACTGCTTAAATGAGAAGGGTGGAGAGATTGTCTGTAGTGTAAACAGAGAGGGCGAACAAATTGTTATCAGTGTCCTATGCCGTGGAAGGGGATTCGATTTTTCCCATTTACGCGAACGCTGTCAGGAAATTTTCCCTCAAGACCGCGACCGTATCAATGCACTGCCCGAGACGGGCTTGCTGCGATACTGTCTAATGCCTGGGGTCGCCGGAACTGAGGGCAGAGGATTTGGTCTACCGAGAGCACTAGAGGCAATGAGAAAAATCAGAGGTAGCCTCATCCTAGAAAGTACAGAACCTGGATTAAGTAAAGCATCCATTAGTTTCCCTCGCTCCCTAACAACACTTAGTGGCTACTTCATTCTCAGTGGAAAAAATAGGTTTTTTCTTCCTTCCGCATGGCTTCGAGAAGTCCTTATCGTTCCTCGCGAGCGCATTCTGGATCTAGTGACAAGACCTGCCCTGGAACTTCGCGGTGAGGTTATACCGGTCTACCCGCTTTCTACCATTCTAGGTGGAGCTGAAGCGGAATTATCGGAACGCCTTTCCGTTCTTATTGCTAGTGACGGCGGTCAAAGCGTCGGAATCATAGTCTCGGAAATTATTTCTCATGCTAGCGCAATTTTCAAACCACTTCCAAGAAATCTTGAGCACTGTTCCTGTTTACAGGGGGTGGTGCTGGATGAGGCCTTTCATTTAGTGACCATCCTCTATCTGCCTCAAGTCATTGAGAGGTTAAGGCAAGTTCCTGGTATAGAGCTGCGAGAAAAATACAGCGCTCGTAAACCTTCCTTCCGCCGGATCCTTGTCGTTGATGATAGTCCTATCACTAGGGAGATCCTTGTTGGCTTACTTAGGAAATCAGGTTACGAAGTAGATGAGGCTCAAGATGGTGTAGAAGCTCTTCTGCGAACACAGCAGACTATTTATGACCTCATTATCTCAGATACTATGATGCCGCGTATGGATGGGCTAACCTTTCTCGAAAATCTCCGCCGAGAGAAGGGAGGGGCGAATACACCTGTCATCTTGTTGACATCTCTTTCAGAAAAGGAAACGCTCGAAATCCTGCGTGAATGGGGCCCAGCATCCACTTTTTCAAAGGATGATTTTCAAAGGGAAGCACTCTTAGATCAAGTCAAAGATATGATGGCTCAAGGTTTGGAGTTGAATCGATGATAGAAACCTTGCTAATAGAGGCGGCTCGAAGAGCTGCTTCCCTTAAAGATTGCATGGCACAAGTGCTTGCAACGATGGGGCATATTAGTAAAAGCGATCTCGTTGTCTTTCTCCTGCAAGATGGACGAGAGACTCACCTATTTGCCTGGACTGGACTGAGAGTGCGACAGGAGCACCTCAGCGAATGCCTAGACAGTACCCTTCCATTTCATTGTGCCGCCTTCCCCAGATGTAGTGCAAGCTCAGTCTGGAACTCCGGCTCTGTCACGAGTGTGGAACAGGATTTTGAGCGGCTCGATCTCAGTGGTCGGCGACTAGCAGATACTTGGAGTATATTACTGAGTTCAAATGACGGTGTCAATCTCGGTTCATTACACCTAGCTAGTTTTGTCAATAATCTCTATCAGTCAGAGGGTATTCGGGAGCGTCTAAGTGATTATTCTCTGTTAGCGGGTAAGGTCATTAGCACAGCGGTATCGCTCGATGTCGCACGTCGCGAGGCTGATGGACTGGCAGATGTTTTAGGAAAGTTTGTGCCAAAGGAGATCATATCTAGTTTATTAGAAAACCCGAATACTGTGCAGGAGACAGAACGTCGCGATATCTGCATTCTATTTTGTGATATCAGGTCATTTACAGCAATATCGGAAAAGAACAAGGCCGATCGTGTGGTAGCCTTCCTCAACAATTACTTCTCTCTAATGGTTGATGCTCTAAGGGAACAAGGGGCTACCATCGATAAATTTATTGGCGATGCCATTGTCGCTATGTTTGGGGCGCCAATATCACAAGGCGATGCCGCACTACGAGCTGTGCGCGGTGCCCAAAGGATGCTGAGCCGACTGAGTGAGGTTAGCACTGAAGGCCTCCTGCTTCCTCCTGGAGGACTGCAAATCGGAATAGGGATACATTGTGGTGATGCTATCGTCGGTTCAATCGGATCAGTAGAAAAATTAACGTATAGCGCACTAGGAGAGGTTGTGGGTATGGCAGAGGAACTTGAAGCTTACACAAAGCAATTGGCTGTGCCCCTGCTGTTTTCCGATACTGTGCATTCACGTATTGCAGGTGTTTTTAAATGCCTTGAATGTGGCGAAGTGAATGGACATCGAATTTACAGGCTCTTAAACCCGTGAGTGGAATAGTCATACTCGAGTATGCCCCACTTGCGGCAACAATACTGCACTCTTCGAAGCAATTGATAGGGAATTGCACACTTGTCTGTAGTAATAATGCTATAGAGGGGCTATCGTTTATCCATAAGAAACCTCCTCAACTCATTATTCTCGATTCAGTGTTAAAACTCAATGGAGGTCGCGCCGTTCTAATATATCTCAAACGAGATCCCTTACTAAAAAACATTCCCATTATCGTCATTGCGACTATTGAAAATCCTATGACAAAGTCATTTTTCTCTGATGCCGATCTGATAATTGAAAAGGGACCTAACTTCTCTAAGGAATTGATAGATGGGGTAGAGCGATATCTATCCATTTTGAATGAACAACCAGTCATTCAGAAATCGACTGTGACTAGAAAAAGCATTGATGATGCTTTAGGCCTGCAGAGCAAGGAATTAGGCAGACTTGATCAAAGTCGCCGAAAGCTAATAGATTCCTTTGGACACTGCGATAAAGGGCAATTTTATCTAGCTAGTGCTGAAGAGTCCCCAGAGATACAAAATGCGGCACATATTTTACATAGTCTCACTAAACAAGTGCATCAACAACGCGAACGGGCAGAGAAGTTGCGGCATATTGCCATTCGTTTTTTACCCAATGCTGTGATTAAAGACCTACTGCGGAAACGCAGCGACCAGAGCCTCATGATCGGAGAGACGAGGGAAATTGTTGTGCTCTTTTTTCATATTCGAAATTTCTCACGGATCGAAAAATATAACAAGCCTGAAGCAGTTGTTGCATTTTTAACAAAGTATTTTACTGCACTATCAAATATTATTCATCGACACGGTGGCGAGATAAATAAGTTCATTGGGGATGCTGTTTTCGCGATGGTCGGTGCTCCCGAGAGTTGGTCAGATAATGCGAAACGCGCATGCATAGCGGCTCAAGAGATAGTCAATTGGGTGGGAGCACATCAGCCTTTGGACATCAACCTTGGTGATGAACCACTTAGTATAGGGGTAGGTATCAATATTGGTAAGGCTATCATAGGCAATATTGGTTCACGGGACAATTTTGATTATACCGCAATTGGAGATACGGTGAATCTCGCCGCTCGCATTGAGTCCTTGTGTAAGTATTACGATTGTGAAATTTTACTTTCCGAAGCCTGTTTCCTTGCACTCAGGGAGGAGTTAAAGATAGGTCAGATGCACCTACGTGAAATCGACAAGGTCATGGTCACGGGGAAGGATAAGCCTACCATTCTGTATGCCCTTTTGTCTCAAAAGCCAGATGAATCACTGAGCCTACTCTGGCAGAAAGTTCTCCTGCAATTCCGTCTAGGCAATTGGCTGCATGCTATGGACTTCTTAGATCAGACTGTCAAGTGTTCAAAGGAATGTCGTCAGTCGATTGCAGGAAAGAGTTTATCGTATATTGAGCTCAAAAAAAAATTAATTGACAAACAAGTTGAGGATGTATCATCCGACAAGCTGATTGAAATATATCGTCAGCGTTGCCTCGAGTTTCTAAATTCTCCTCCAAAGGATTGGCAAGGCGCCGTGACGCTGAGCTTCAAGTAAAAAATTCTGACCAGTGTTTAAGGTCTGTTCTGAAATCACGCCAGGCCGCCGGGTTTTTGCTTTGATCTTTTTAATTCTGTGGGGCGAGGCCGCATTGGTTCTGTACGGCATCGTTCCGAACAACCTGAAAGTCGTGGCGATCTTTCTGGTTTTGAGCAGCTATGCCCGAGTGGTAACCCAGACATTACGACACTTCATGGGACCGCCCGTGATCCGCCGCAATCCCCGCGCGGCGCCGACGCGGATGCATTTGGCTCGACCCCAACTCGTTTGAGCGACTCCCAAGCCAGCCGCGCCCGCCAAAGCCATTCGCTTTGTAACTCGCAAATCTCCATGCCTCTAAACCTCCTTCATGCATACGCGCTGGAGGCGAGGTCAGAGGCGGTTTCCACGCTTGATCGAGTCCGATGCCGGGGCGTAGCCTGCCTCCGCAAGGAGGTCAGGTATGTTCTGTGGGGCCAAGGAGGCCGGCGGCGTTTATCGTCCCCGGCACCCGCAC
>Ga0194132_10013202_pt1 | contig 10088 bp, 12 predicted proteins | sample TA2KigOf80mmetaG_FD_148612 | JGI IMG/M metagenome (GOLD analysis project Ga0194132, IMG submission 148612) | Freshwater microbial communities from Lake Tanganyika, Tanzania - TA2015054 Kigoma Offshore 80m | ecosystem: Environmental > Aquatic > Freshwater > Lake | place: Tanzania: Lake... | reverse complement strand
CTGGGCGAACACGCCCGGCATGATCTCGGTGCCGATGCGACCGTCGACCGCGGCGACCGCGCCGTAGCGACCCGACGGCGTCCAGGCCGAACCATCGTCCTTGCGCGACCCGCCGGCGAGCAGACCGGCACCGGCCAGCTTCTCCACGCCGACCGCGAGTCCGTAGTCGGCCTCACCGGCCTTGACCGCCATGACCGCGGTCCGCAACGCCGTGGCGCCCGTGGCGCACGCGTTTGACACGTTGTAGACGGGGATGCCGGTCTGGCCGATCTGCTTCTGCAGCGCCTGACCCAAGTGGCTGCCACCCAGCAGGTTGCCGGCCGCGAGGATGTTCATCTGCTTCATCTCGACGCCGCCGTCGGCCAGCGCGGCGAGCGCGGCCTCCGCGGCAAGGTCCACCGAGTCCTTGTCGGGATGCTTGCCGAACTTCGTCATGTTGATCCCGAGGATCCAGACCTCTTCGCTCATCGCAGGTTCCATCGCTTTCGGTGTCGCGACTGTGGTTGTCGACGGGGTGGAAGGGTGACGGAGATCAGACGGGCTCGAACCCGAAGCCGATCGCTTCGGTGCCCTCGCTGTCGGTGCCGATCGGGAACGTGGTCAGCGTGACCTTCATGCCGAGGGTGACCGCCTCGGGCGTGGGGTCGACGTTGACCACGTTGGCCCGGACGCTGGTGCCCCCGCAGTCGACGACACCCGCCACGAACGGCGTGGGAATCCCCGGCGCGGCGAAGGTCACGATGGTGAAGGTGCGCAGCACCCCCTCGGTGGGGAGGTCGACGCTCGTGAACTCGGTGCCGGAGCAGTTGGCACAGGCGTTGCGCCGATCGAAGTAGCGCGCACCACAGTCGGTGCACTCGTGCGCCACCAGGTGCGGCGCGTCGCCCAGCACCAGGTAGTCGACCAACGGGATCTGTGCGCTCACTCGGGCCCTCCGGGTTCGTACGGCGTGAGCACGCTAGCCGACCGGTCGTGGAGGAGCCCCCAGTGGCGCTCGCACTCTGGTGCCGTCGACGAGCTCGGCGATCAGGCGACGATCGTCACCGTCTGGGTGCCGCTGAGCGCGACGTACCGCTCCGCACGCGGTGGGTCGGCCAGCCGACCTCGACCTCCGGACCGTACCGAGTCGGCCAGGACCAGGTGATCGGCCCCCCACGCCCGGTTGTGCCCCGCCAACCGCACGAGCACGCCCAGCCGGTCATCCGGCCCGATGTCGGCGACGAAGCCATGCCACCCGTGCACGAACACCGACGCCAGGAGAACATCGAGGTCGTCGCCCTCCGCGGCCGGGAGCCCGTCGCGGGCCGCCCGGGCCGCCGCCACGTCGCATCCGCCCCCCGCGGCCGGGGAGGGGTCGGGCGAAGGCGCGAGGAGGCGGGCGAGGCGCAACTCGGGGGACGGGTCGGCGAGCGCCGTCCCGTCGAGGCAGGCGTGGAAGATGGCGATCCGGAAGTCGGTCAGGCGCCCCACGCCGAGGCTCGAAGCGCCCGCCACCTGGATGAGGCCGAGCGCGGCCAGCGCCACCGGCCGCTGCTCCGGGTCCAGGGTCTCGAGGTCGTCGATCAACGCGGCGACCGGTGCCTCCCCGAGGAAGCTGTCCTTGACGTAGTCGTGATGGCGCAGCGCGAACTCCGCCGCCGGACGGGTTGCGGCCGGGCAGTACGACTCGAGGATCGGTTGCGCGAGCGCAAGCCCGTCCTCCACGTCGTCCCGAACCAGCTCGACCATGCCCGGTGGACCGCGGTGCGCGGTCTGGACTGTCGGCTCGAACCAGACCGGCACCCCGAGCTCGTCGAGCGTCCACCCCATCTGGGTGTCCTCGCCGACGCGCATGTCGGACGAGAACCCGCCCGCCCGCTCGAGCACGGCGCGATCGAACGAGCAGCCGTGGGCCGCGCCGTCACGACCCCCGATCGGCCCGGCCGGACGGCCGGCGAGGCGGTGGGAGTACAGGCCGAAGTGGAAGCCCCACGCGGCGGGCCTGCGGCGATCGGCGTTGACGACGGCGGAGGCGACCACCGGATGGCCTTCGGCATGACGGGCGAGACGCCCGCCCACCCACCCCTCCGCGGCGACGCAGTCGCCGGCGAGGAATGCGACGACCGCACCCCGGCTCGCCGCGATCCCCGCGTTCCTCGCTCCGCCGGGCATCAGGCGCCCGGGGATCTCGACCACGCCCAGGCCGGGAAACGCCGTACGCACGAGCGTGGCGGAGTCGTCGCCGCCCGAGGTGACGACCACGACCTCGACCCGGTCATCGGCCTGGGCCAGGATCGAGCCGACCGCCCCGACGATGGTGTCGCGGTTGCGGTAGCCCATGACGACGACCGACAGGGCGGGCTGATCGGAGCTGGCCGGCAACGGCTACTTCTTCTTCTTGCCCTTGCGCCGGCGGAAGGGGCCCTTCTTCTTGCCCCCGTCGAACTCGGCGAGGATGTCGGGGGCCGCCGAGTTGACGATGTCCTCGGCCTCGTCGAGCAGCGCCGCCACGCTGGCGTCGTCGGGGGTGGGCGGCGCGGGCTTCGGCGGGGTGACGGCCGTCTGGAGGCTGCCGTACTGCCAGCCGACGTCCATGCGCCGCAGCTCGAAACCGGGACAGTCGTCCGGACAGCGCCAGGGCGCCTCCGGGGCCAGGTCGAGTCGGCACTTCCGCACCACCTCGCCCGACGCGTAGGTACGGCTGTCGTAGTGCCGGCAGTCGCTGCGCATCCCCATGGGCCCCCATTGTGGCCGTCGCCGGACCCGGTCGGGGCGCCGGATCGCCCTCAGGTCACCTCCCCCAGGTGCCGACAACCTCCGTGCGCCCGCACCGCATGCCGTCCCGCGCCATCGGACGGCGTCGGCTGCGACCGGGAGGCAGGCCCAGATGTCCGTGACGTCCGAATCAGAACCGCACGCCCACCCCACCCGTGTGCGGTCCGGCGCGCCCGCCGACCCGCCCGCCGACCCGCCCGCCGACCCGCCCGCCGACCCGCCCGCCGACCCGGCCTCCGACCCGGCGAGCCTGCTGCCCGCGGAGCTCTTCCGTGCCCTCCACGAGCACTCGTCCGACATCGTCACCATCCTCGACCCCGACGGCAGCTGGCGCTTCACCAGCCCGTCGGGCACCCGCCTCCTCGGCTGGCCACCGGGCCACGACCCCGGTCCCCTCGGGATCTTCGGGTTCGTCCACCCCGACGACCTCGACCGGGCGCGCCAGGCGTTCACCGACGTCATGTCGGGCCGGCGCGACCCCGACCAGCCGCTGCTGCTGCGGGTGAAGTCGACCGACGGTGAGTGGCACCAGCTCGAGACCCGGGCCCGCGATCTCAGCCACGACCCGCACGTCCGAGGCATCGTCATCACCTGCCGCGACGTCACCGAGCGCGAAGCCGCGCTGGCGAAGATCCGCATCCTCTACGAGGTGTTCGAGGCGAGCACGGAGCTCGTGCTCCTCTGCGAGCCCGACGGGACCGTCCTGTTCTCCAACGACCGCTGCCGGGAGCTGCTGGGCATCACCGAGGGCGACAACCCCCTGGTCGACATCGACGACATCCTCGCCCCCGACTCCGCCGACCGGCTCCCCGAGATCTGGGACGCCGTGGACGCGGCGGGCCGGTGGGGAGGAGAGCTCGCGCTCGTCACCGCGGCCGGGACCGAGGTGCCGGTGGCGATCACCGTGCAGAAGCACCGCGACGACGACGGCTGCGAGCAGTTCATCTCCGTGATCGCCCACGACATCAGCGAGCTGAAGTCGACCCAGGCCCGCCTCGAGCACCAGGCCACCCATGATCCGCTGACCGGGCTCCCCAACCGCGCCCTGTTCCAGGAGCTCGGCGACCAGGCCGTGGCGCGGTCGAACCGCTACGGGACCACCGTGGCCGTGCTGTTCCTCGACCTCGACCGGTTCAAGCCGGTCAACGACTCACTCGGACACCCGGTCGGCGACGAGCTGCTGGTCCAGGTGGCGCGCCGGCTCCGGGCGACCGTACGGCGCGGCGACGTCGTGGCCCGCTTCGGCGGCGACGAGTTCGTCGTGCTGTGCGAGCACCCCGCCGGCCAGACCGAGATCCACGAGCTGGCCCGGCGTTGCATCGACACGCTGTCGGAGCCGGTGACGGTCCTGGGCGCCGACGTCGCGGTCAGCGCCAGCATCGGCATCGCGATCGGCGGCGGCGGTCGGGTCACCATCGACGCGCTCATCCGAGACGCCGACGCCGCGCTGTACCGCGCGAAGGAGCAGGGTCGGGGCCGAGCGGTCCTGTTCGGCGACCCGGGCGCCCTGGATCAGCGCGGGTACTCGTCGAGCCAGTCGGCCGAGCGCTCGAGCAGGTAACGGCTCACCGCCAGGCAGCGGTCGAGCATCTCACAGGTCACCGCGTCGCCGTCACGGATCCGCAGCAGCGACAGCTGTTGTCGGGCGACCACCCGCAGCGCCCGCTCGGGCGCCTCGGTGGCTTCCGGGATCGAGTCGATCGCCGACACCTCGAGCGGCAGGTCGGGCCCCCCGATCCCGGCGAGGTCGGTGGCCAGCACCAGCAGATCGGGCGGGTGGGTGAGCGGCGGCAGACCCCAGGTGAAGTTGAGCGGGAAGAAGAACCGGTCGGGCGGGTCGTCGTCGTCGGCCAGCTCGATGACGGCGTCCTCGAAGCCGAGCAGCACCCGCGGGTCGATCTCGAGCGAGAGGTACAGGTCGACCGGGCCCTCGCACCCCTCCTCCGGGTGCGCGTCGACCTCCCAGGTCTGGCGCAGCGAGTAGCTCTCCACGAAGTGGCGCTCGTCGTGCACGTGGAACCCGTGCTCGACCGCGTGATCCTTCAGATCGGCCACGAAGCCGGCGACGTCGATGACGGCCACTCAGCAGTCCCCCACCTCGGCGAGTACCAACAAGCCTTCGGCGAGCGTACGGAACGCGCGGCCCCGATGCGAGATCGCGTGCTTCTCCACCGCCGAGAGCTCGGCGAACGTCGCGCCGTCGGCGTCGTCGGCGGCGAAGACCGGGTCGTAGCCGAAGCCGCCACGGCCCCGGGGCACGTCGGTGATGCGGCCGGTCACCTCGCCGAACGCGGTGACCTCGCGCCCGTCGGGCCAACGGGCGATCGCGACGGTGACGAACCGGGCGGAGCGGGAACCCGCCGGCACCCCGGCCAGGCGCGCGAGGAGGTGCGCGCAGTTGTCGGCGTAGGTGGCGTCGGGCCCGGCGAAGCGGGCCGAGTACACCCCGGGCGCGCCTCCGAGGGCGTCGACCTCGAGCCCGGTGTCGTCGGCGATGGCGGGCAGGCCCGTGGCCTCGGCCAGGGCCACCGCCTTCAACCGGGCGTTGTCCTCCAGCGTGCTCCCGGTCTCCTCGACGTCGGGCACGCCCGCGGGGCGGGGCACCAGCTCGACCGGGGCGCCGGCGTCGACCAGGATCCGCTCGATCTCCGCGGCCTTGTCGGGATTCGCCGTGGCGAGGACGAACCGCGTGGGCACGACCTCAGGACTTCCCGACCGGCCGGTGGCTCGGGGCCTCTGCGAGCACCTCGCGCTGGAGGGCGAAGATCTCGGCGATGCCCGCCTCGGCGAGGCCGAGCAGGGCGTCGAGCTCGTCGCGGCTGAACGGCAGGCCCTCGGCGGTGCCCTGCACCTCGACGAAGCGCCCGGCGCCGGTCATGACGACGTTCATGTCGACCTCGGCCCGCACGTCCTCGGAGTACTCGAGATCGAGGTACGGGAGGGCGTCGACCACGCCGACGCTGATCGCGGCGCAGGCGTCGTTCAGCGGGTGCGACGCGAGGATCCGGGCGTCGACCAGCCGGGTGCAGGCGTCGTGGAGGGCCACGTACCCGCCGCAGATCGACGCGGTGCGGGTGCCCCCGTCGGCCTGGAGGACGTCGCAGTCGACGGTGATCTGCACCTCGCCCATGGTGTCGAGATCGGTGACGGCCCGCAGCGAGCGGCCGATCAGCCGCTGGATCTCCTGGGTGCGGCCCGACGGCCGGCCCTTCTGGGCCTCGCGGTCGACCCGCTCGGGGGTGGACCCCGGCAGCATCGAGTACTCCGCGGTCACCCAGCCCCGGCCCGAGCCCCGCAGCCACGGCGGCACCCGGGTCTCGACCGACGCGGTGCACAGCACCCGGGTGCGGCCGAACTCCACGAGGACGGACCCCGCGGCGAACTCGGTGTAGTCACGGGTGAAGGCGATCGGCCGGAGGTCGCCCGGCTCGCGTCCGTCTCTGCGCATCGTGATGTTCTACACGCGGCAGGTGAGGTGGGGCGCGGCGAGGATCACGGCCTCGCCGAACGCCTCCGACCCCTCGGCCACCGCCATGCGCCGGTCGAGGCCCGGCCAGAGGTGGGTGAGCACCAGGCGGTGGGCGGCCGCCTCCCGGGCTGCGATCCCGGCCTCGGCCGCGGTGAGATGGGGGTAGTCGGGCTTCGAGCCGTCGGCGAGGTACGTGGCTTCGGACAGCACCAGGTCGGCGCCCTTGCCGAACGCGTCGACCGTCCAGTCGGGGCCGGTGTCGGCGGTGTAGACGAGCCGCTTGCCGTCGGCGGTCGCCTCGACGGCGTAGGTGGGCGGCGGGTGGTCGGTGCGGGAGAACCGCAGGCCGATGTCACCCACCCGGGTCTTCGACGAGTCGTCGATGATGTGCCAGTCGAAGGTGTCGCCCCATCCGCCGTCGACCAGCTGGCCCAGGTGGGCGTCGATGCCCTCGGGCCCGTAGATGGGGAACCCCTTGCGCTCGAGGCCGTAGCGCATGAGCACGTGCAGCCCGTAGACGTCGGCGCAGTGGTCGGGGTGCTCGTGGGTGATGACGACCGCAGTGAGGTCCTCGGCCGACACGTGCTCCTGGAGGTGGGCGAACGTGCCGTTGCCGCAGTCCATCCAGATCGACGTGTTGCCGTGACGGACCAGGTACCCGCTGCAGGGACCGGCCGGCGGCGCGTTGAACGACCCCGAGCACCCGAGCACCGTCAGCTCCACGACCAGGCCTCCACCGTCTCCACCTCGGGGCCGAGGAACCGGGCACCGAGCTCCCGGAACACCGCGGTGTCGCCGCTCGTCACGAACGCGTGACGGGCCTCGGCCCCCGCGGGCGCGCGGAGGCCGTGCGCCTCCACCAGCGCACGCACCGAGAACGCCGTCTCGTCCGCGCTCGAGATCAGCACGACATCATGCCCCATGACGTCGCCAATCGTACGGGCGAGCAGGGGGTAGTGCGTGCAACCGAGCACCAGCGTGTCGACCTGGGCCTCCCGGACCGGGGCCAGGAGCCGCTCGGCGAGCACGTGCACCTGGTCGCTGTGCACGTCGCCCGACTCGACGAACTCGACGAACCCGGGACAGGCCGCGCAGGTCAGGTCGACGGCGTCGGGCAGCGCCGCGGCCGCCCGCTGGTACGAACCCGAGGCGACGGTCCCGACCGTGCCGATCACGCCCACCCGTCCGCTCCGGGTGGCCCGGGCCGCGGCCCGCAGCCCGGGCTCGATCACGCCGACGACCGGGATGTCGAGCCGCTCCCGCAGGACCTCGAGCGCCACGGAGGTCGCGCTGTTGCAGGCGACCACGAGGAGCTTGGCGTCGCGGGCCACGAGGAGCTCGGCGATCTCGAGCGCGTACTTGAGGACCTCCTCGTGGGGCTTGGGGCCGTAGGGGAAGCGGCCGGTGTCGCCGAAGTAGAGCATCGGCTCGTCGGGCAGCAGGTCGATCAGCGACCGCAGCACCGTCAGCCCGCCGAGCCCGGAGTCGAACACGCCGATGGGCCGCTCGCTCACCTTGCCCGCTCCTGGCGCTTCGCGCCGGGCCGCTCGGGCCGCTCGCTCACCGCTCCTCCGTCCCCGCCGCGGCGGCCCGCCCGAGCCGGTCGGCGACGGCCGCGCCCAGCCCCGTGGGGGGCGGCGGGATCACGAGCAGGTCGTCGAGGCCGAGGGCGTCGGCCTCGCGGAGGCGCGTGTAGAGCACCCGCGCATATTCGCCCACATCGGCCGGCGCGGCGAGGACCCTCACCCCGGCGGGGAGACCACCGGGCGCATCGAGGGCGAGCAGCCCCACGGCCCGGCCGACGCCGAGCAGCCCCGCGGCGGTGTCGGGGACGCCGGCGGCGTCGACCACGTGCACCCGGGCCCGGGGCGCGTAGTGGGAGGCCAGGGTGCCGGGGGCGGCCACCGCTCCCCGATCCCGCACCTCGACGGCGCGCCCGAGGCAGCGCTCGACGTCCTCGCGGGGCACGCCACCGAGGCGGGCGATGACCGGCTCCTCGCCCGTGCAGTCGACGATCGTCGACTCGACGCCGATCCGGCACGGCCCGCCGTCGAGCACGAGGTCGACGTCGGCGCCGAGGTCGGCCCGCACATCGGCGGCCGTGGTGGGGCTGACCCGACCGAATCGGTTGGCCGACGGCGCGGCCACGCCGCCCCCGAACGCCCGGAGCAGGGCGAGCGCGAGGGGCTGGTCGGGGACCCGCAGACCGACCGTGTCGCGGCCGCCGGTGACGGCGTCGGGCACCCGGGCCGAGCGGCGGAGGACGAGGGTCAGCGGCCCCGGCCAGAACGCCTCGGCGAGCAGCCGGGCCGAAGGTGGCACCGCGGCCGCCCACTCGTCGAGCGCGTCGGCGCCGCCCAGGTGGACGATCACGGGGTGGTGGGCGGGGCGGCCCTTGACGGCGTAGAGCCGACGCACGGCCGCCGCGCTCGACGCGTCGGCGCCGAGCCCGTAGACCGTCTCGGTGGGGAAGGCCACCAGCCCGCCGCGCCGCAGCACGGCAACGGCGTCGCGGACGTGCGCGTCGGACTCGGCCATGGTGGCGCGCGACTACCAGTAGTTGATGCGGGTGGCGCGCTCCTCGACGACGTCGAGGTCATCGGTCCACGCCCCCGACGAGAGGTACTTCCACCCGCCGTCGGGCAGCAGCGTGACGATGGTGCCCGACTCCATCTGCTGTGCCGTCTTCACCGCGCCGGCCACCGCCGCACCCGAGGAGATGCCCGCGAACACTCCGGCCTCCTCGAGGAGGCGCCGCACCCACTCGATCGACTGACGGGGCCGCACGATGAGCTTGCGGTCGAGGATCCCCGGCTCGAAGATCGGCGGGACGAAGCCGTCGTCGAGGGAGCGCAGCCCCTGCACCAGCTCCCCGGCGGGCGGCTCCACCGCGACGACCTGGACGCCCGGCTTGTGCGCCTTCAGGTACTTGCCCACGCCCATCAGCGTGCCGCTGGTGCCGAGCCCGGCCACGAAGACGTCGATCTCGGGGCAGTCGCGCAGGATCTCCGGGCCGGTCCCCTCGTAGTGGGCGAGCGGGTTGGCCGGGTTGCCGTACTGGAAGAGCATCTTGAGGGCCGGGTCCTCGGCCGCGAGCTTCTCGGCCAGGCGGATGCCGCCGTTGCTGCCCTCCTCACCGGGCGAGAGCACGACCTCGGCACCGAAGATCTCGAGGAGCTGGCGCCGTTCCGGCGAGACGTTGTCGGGCATGACGACGCGGAGCCGGTAGCCGCGCAGCTTCGCGACGAGGGCGAGGCCGATGCCGGTGTTGCCCGACGACGGCTCGAGGATGGTGTCGCCCGGCGCGAGCACGCCGTCGCGCTCGGCCAGCTCGACCATCTTGAGCGCGATGCGGTCCTTGGCCGAGCCCCCGGGGTTCTGCCCCTCGAGCTTGGCGTAGATGCGGACGTCGGGGTTGGGCGAGAGCGCGTGGATGCCGACGAGCGGCGTGTCGCCGATCAGCCCGAGGATCGACTCGTGCTTCACACCACCCCGCCGGCCACGGCCGGGAGGATCGAGATCTCGTCGCCGTCGGACACCGGCGTGTCGAGCTGCTCGAGGTACCGGATGTCGTCGTCGTTGCGGTACACGTTGACGAACTTGTGGAGGTTGCCGTCCTCGCCGAGCAGGTTGTCGGACAATCCCGGGTACTGGTCGACGAGGTGCTTGAACACCTCGCCGACGGTGCCACCCTCGACCGACACGGACGACGCGCCGTCGGCCTGGGGCCGCAAGAGCGTGGGGAGGAGCACGGTGACCGCCATCGGTGCATCGTACCCACTACCTCGCGGAGCCCGGCCTGCCGGGCTCGCAGGGCCTCCTGATTCGTTGCTGCGCTCGGCGACGTCTCCGCGACACACCCGGA
>Ga0194132_10013200_pt1 | contig 10088 bp, 8 predicted proteins | sample TA2KigOf80mmetaG_FD_148612 | JGI IMG/M metagenome (GOLD analysis project Ga0194132, IMG submission 148612) | Freshwater microbial communities from Lake Tanganyika, Tanzania - TA2015054 Kigoma Offshore 80m | ecosystem: Environmental > Aquatic > Freshwater > Lake | place: Tanzania: Lake Tanganyika... | reverse complement strand
TAATAAAATTTCACATGAGATATCTGATAACTATTTAGATAAATATGAATTAGAACAAATCCAAAAAACAGCATACTCGTTATCAAAATGGTATCAACAAGAAGAAATTTCTTCATTTATCAAATATGACGGAATAAATCTTGGAAATCTTATCCATATGGAATTTATGGATTACATAGTAGTTTTTTTAAAAAAATTTTATGAACTTACCAAAATCGTTCAGAAATACAATCGGGCTGAGTTTTTTGTATTGCCACAATTATACAATATGACTAAACTATTAACCGATAATGTTCACAAATTACAATATGAATCAGAAACTTCTGAGAAGGTAAAGTATAGTTACCAATTTGGCGAAAAGTCGATTTCTCTTAATATTTCTAAAAAAAATTATCTAAAACTAAAATCAATATCAGAAACAATTTTCCAAAAATTAATGAAGTTTGATAAGGTAGAAAATCAAAAGAAGCATATATTATTAGTAGAATTTGACCCTATAAGATACAAGGACTTACTTTTTACTGCCAAGGAATCGTTACAAAACATTTTATTTTATAATAGACGACGACCTACAATTTGGAATAAAGAGTCTTTTAACGTTATAAAAGAGTCCAAATGCAAGGTTGCAACTTTCAGATCACTTTTTGATAATGAGCTTTCAATTAAAATTAAACATGCACAGAAGAAGATAAACGAAAGTTTGAAGGATTTGTTTGACAAAGAGCAGTTCTTTGTATCCTTCTTTGCTTTAAATGGCAAATCATTTTGGTTTGCCTTTAAACCATTTTTTGTAGATTTGATAAAAAAACGACTTTGCGAAGCTGCTCAAGAAATAGAAATTGGTAAAAAATTATTTGAGAAGTACAGTATTAGTGTCATCTTGATCTTTTCTGAAATTGGATTTAATGAACAAATTATGATGAATTTAGCTAGAAAAAATAATGTGAAAGTGGTTATGATTCAGCATGGAATACCTTTTGAAACCCAAGAAGCGTTTGAAAGAAACAATTTGTTAGGATTTTTCCCGAATTTTTCTGATACCATGTTTGTGTGGGGAAATTTAACTAAAAAATACATAGAGAATTCAGGTTTTGCTGCTGCTAAAATAATACCAGTTGGTAACCCAATTTATGATGAACTTTTTAATAAACGAAACATAGTAGATGGACAAACAATACTATTAGCAACATCACCTCCAAGACAAGACTTAGTTTATGATAATTTGATTAAAACAAACGAAGATTACAGAAATGCAATAGAACTGATTTGTAAAATTGTGTTAAAATTAAATAGAAAATTAGTGATAAAACTACGTCCTTTTGTAGATATCGATATTGAACCACTGATTCAAAAAATTAGTAAAAAAATTACGGTTATTAGCTCCGGTGATATCTTTAGTTTAATTGAAAAGTGTAGTGTTTTGATTACATTTGATCTCTCCACAACTATATTAGAGACTCAGATCCTCAAAAAACCAGCCATTTCAATTAGTTTAAAAGACTACGGTTTTGGTGAGTCTGAAATTTTCAAAACAAAATCTTGTGTAACCACACCTATAGAGGACTTTGAAGACACTCTGAATAATATCTTAACAAATGATTCCTTTAGGAACACAATTATCAAATCTGGTGATAATTTTGTTGATGAATATCTTGTCAATAAGGGTACATCTTGCAAAGCAATTCTTGATTATCTGAAAAGTTTGTAATCTAAGTTTGTATCTTTTTATCGTTTTCTAATGATGTCAAATAGCCTTCATCCATAACAAAATTTTTGTTTATGTTTTTAAGCTGAGGTTCTTTTTTTAATAATTGTAATATGTCAGTCATTAGGATAGGTGATTTTTTTATTTTTGATACAATGATTCGGACAAATTCAAGATCATCTTTCCTGTCTACCGTCCATCTTAGATTAGAAAGATTTTCTTGATTTGTTATGTTAAAAATTCTAAATTTATTAGGATTGTTATAAAAATATGGAGTAACATGTTCTCTTTCTGAAGATTTTTTTGCTTCATTCCATGCCTTTTCAAGAGCATTAAAAGAAAAAACTTCCACTTCGGTTCCTTGTGGGAATGTTCTGGGTTTACAGTTTGTTATATAATCATAATTTCCTGCTTTGAATAGTGCTACTGCTTCATCTAGTAATGTAGGATCAATTAGTGGATTATCAGATGTTATTCGTACAATAATAGACGAAGAAAATGTTTTTGCACATTGATAATACCTATCAAGACAGTCTTCAGCATTGCCTCTAAAATAAGGAATTGTGTTCTTTTTTGCAAAATCAACAATTTTTTCATCTTCATTTTGAGTCGTGGTGGCAATGATTATCTGGTTACAAAGTTTGCTATGCTTTAGTTGTTTTATGACATACCCAATTATGGGAGTTTCATTGTCCACAATCATCATAACCTTACCAGGTAGTCTTGTCGAACCCATTCTTGCTTGTACTATACAGCTTGTCTTGTCCAATATCCACTACCTCAAAAAGTCATATTTAGTTATTAACCAGAAAATTATCTTTTGCACTTAGGACTTTAATAGTTAGTTTTTGAAGTTAACTCGCAAATGAAAGTTGCTTCCATTGTAAGGCTACTTGAGGTAAAGAGATCCGACTATTCATTTCTCTATAAATTATTGAAGAACCGTGATCCAAAAGCAAACATATCACATAAAGTTATGCCTATATATCAAGAGCATACAAAATTTGTTAAATCAAAACCATACAAAGTTTGGTATATAGTTTATCTAGGAAATACTAAGGTAGGTTCAGTTTATCTGTCAAGACAAAATGAGATTGGGATCTTTTTGTTAAAAAAACATCAAGGAAAAAATATTGGACAGAAAACACTTCAACTTTTAATGCAAAAAAATCCACAAAAAAGATATCTAGCCAACGTTAATCCAAAGAATTACAAGTCAGTTAGCTTCTTCAAGAAAAACAAATTCAGATTGATACAGCATACCTACGAATATATCACATGATACATGATTATGAAAAAAAAGATTAAACTTTTTGATCCAGTTATAACTTCAAGAGAAGAAAAAAATCTCTTACTTGCATTAAAAAGTGGTTATTGGGCGTCTGGTGGAGGTTCTAATTTTGTCAACTTGTTCGAAGAAAAATTTCAAGAGTATGTAGGAGCTAAATCCTGTGTAGCTGTAAATAGTGGAACAGCTGCACTTCACTTAGCGCTATCAGTTGCTGACATTTCAAAAAAAGAAGTAATTCTTCCATCGTTATCATTTGTTAGTACTGCTCATGCAGCTTTGTACAATAATGCTAAGGTGACATTTGCAGACATTAAACGAGATACCTTATGCATAGATCCAGATTCTGTGAGAAAAAACATCACTAAACACACCAAGGTTATCTTGCCGGTTCATTTTGGAGGCATGCCAGCAGATCTAGATGTGTTACAAAAACTAGCACACGAAACAAATTCCATTCTTATAGATGATGCCGCACATGCAGCAGGTTCAAAATTCAATGGTAGAAAAATAGGATCTTTGGCTACATTATCTTGCTTTAGCTTTCATCCAGTTAAGAACTTGGCAATGCCTAGTGGTGGCCTTATTGCAATAAACCATAAAAATTACAAGCAAATACGAAAAGATCTTCTTTCTCGTAGATGGTGTGGCATAACAGATAGAAAAGGTGTAGATTATGATGTTAAAGAACTAGGGTGGAATTTTTACATGAATGAATTTTCTGCTGCTGTTGGTCTTGCACAGCTATCTGTTCTTGACAAGTTAAACAAAAAAAGATTATCTATAGTCACGAGATTTCATAAAGAGCTTAATTTAGAAAGAAAAATGCCACTAAACAAAGATTGTGTATATCATTTTTACTGGATTTTGGTTAAAAACCGAAAGCAATTTAGAAAAAAGTTAACTAATGCAGGAATTGAAACTGGTATTCATTATAAACCAATTCATAAAATGAGTATGTACAAAAATCGCGTTCAATTACCAGTTACGGAAGAAGTTGGTCAACAAATAGTAACATTACCCACTCATCCACACCTGACAGAAGTGGATGTGAGTAGAATCATAGAATGTGTGAATAAATTCTGTTAGCATAATGGTGTATCATAACTCAGATACAGTCTTCTAGTTTTACTCCTTGGCCTAGTTTTATTGGTTTTTTGGATTTTTTACCGTTAATTTTATTCAAAAATCGTGCTTCAGCACCCTTGGTTCTTTTACCTGGACGTAAGACTTCGATGTTTTGACCTTCGACAAATCTCTCGCCTTTTTTAATATCTTTTATGGCTTGTATCCGTCTTACTGCAAAATTTCTTAATTCCTTTTCAACTTTAAGAACATGTTTTTTACTATCTCCAAGTGTTTTTTCAGCTAATCTGACATTTTGAACCATTTTTTTGAATTCGTTAGGTATTAATGCAAATTTATGGTCAGGACCTACAAGATTTTTGTCAAGAGTAAAATGTTTTTCAATAATTTTTGCTCCAAGTCCAACTGCTACCAATGGTCCTATAATTGGATCCAAACTATGATCAGATAGACCAACAGGAACGTTGTATCTTTCCCTCATTTCTGGAATGGTCAACAGATTCAAAGACTCAAGTGATGCAGGATACTTGGCAGTACATTGTAAAAGGGCGTAATTTCTTACATGATTTCTTTTTAACAGATTTACAGCAAAATCGATCTCATCATAGTTGCTTGCTCCCGTAGAAATAATTATTGGCTTTTTTGTTTTAGCAAGATATTCCAAAAGTCTGATGTGATTTATTTCATATGATGCAACTTTGTGAATTTTAACATATTTGTTTACTGCACGTGCATCTGCTACAGAAAAAGCTGTGGACATAAACTCGATATTATTTTTTTTGCAATATTCTGCTAGTTCTGCTAACATTTCATATGGCATTTCTGCTTTTTTAAATATCTTGTTTATACTAGTTCTAATTCCTAAACTTTCAAGATAATCAGAATTTCCTGCGTCAGAAACATACACCAAATCTGCTCTAAACGTTTGAAATTTTACTGCGTTGGCTCCACTTTCTGCAGCTTTACGAATTAGATTTTTTGCCATTTTTATATCGTTGTCATAAGATCCTACTTTCCAGTTAGAACCGGCTTCAGCAATTATGAAAACTTTTGCAAAATCAAGCATTTTTGATTTATGTATGGCTAGTCTTACTATCTAACAAATTTGACTCAACAATAGTCTTCTTTAATTCATCGTGAGATAATTTTTCTACGTTGTCAGACGAATAGGTTTCCATATTAATTTTTGAGATCTTGTTGTTATATGATTTTTTTACATCATTTTCATCTCTGAGTGGATTTGCAATCATGTATTTATTTCCTAAATTCCAACTATAACGTATTTCATCGTTATTTATCAAAATTTCATGTAGTTTTTCTCCAGTACGTATTCCTATTATCTCTTCTCCGGTATCGCCCAGAAGACCAGTCAACACATCTTTGACATCTTTAACAACATATGCTTTTAGTTTTGGAACATAAATTTCTGATTCTTTTCCATTTAATGCAACATCAATAATTAGATCTAAAGCCTGATTCATTGTAATACTAAATCGTGTCATTTTTGGGTCGGTTATTGTGATTTTTTTCTTTGTTTTGATTTGTTCAATAAATTTTGGTATTACAGATCCACTACTACCAACCACATTGCCGTAACGAACTGCCAAAAACTTTGATCTATATTTTTTTCTATTAAGATAATTATTTGCCGTAACAAAAAGTTTTTCCATTAATAACTTTGTTGCTCCATATACATTAAGAGGAGAAACTGCTTTATCTGTACCTATACAAATTGCTCTTTCAACATTTTGATGTAAACATGCATCTATGACATTTTGAGAACCGATTACATTTGTTTTAATTGCTTCAAATGGATTGTACTCAACTTTAGGTACATGTTTTAGCGCAGCAGCATGAAAAACAATATCGACGTCTTCCAATGCCTTATTTAGACGATCTAAATCTCTTACATCACCTATAAAAAATCTTAATCTCTTATCCTGAAATTTTGATTCCATCTCGATTTGTTTATTTTCATTTCTGCTGAAAATTCTTATTGTATCAACATTCATTGTTAGCAAGTGTTTTGTAAGAGCTTGCCCCAAAGAGCCAGTACCACCTGTGATTAAGATTTTTTTATTATCAAACATTAAACAGGATTTTAATTAGCTATAAAATAACGTTTGTTACTTTGAATGATTCGTTTGTAATCACTTTAACGCTCATACGTGAAATGTTGAAAAATTACTACATCGATAATATAATAGCAAGCATTATTAGCATTGATAAGGTAAGATTCGAATTTGAAAATAACAGTAGGAATACCAGCGTATAATGAAGGAAAAAACATAGCTTCAATTATTTTAAAATTAAAAAGAGTGGTGGATCAAATTATTGTGTGTAATGATGGTTCAACTGATCTTACTGAATCTATAGCAAAAGAATTAGGGGCCATTGTCGTTAGTCACTCTAGCAATTTAGGATATGGTGCAGCAATACAAACTATTTTTAAAAAAGCAAAACAAGAAGATGTAGATATTCTTGTCACCTTTGATGCTGATGGTCAACATAGGGTAGAAGATATTCAGACTGTTATAAAACCAATTATTGATAATGAAGCTGATATTGTAATAGGTTCTAGATTTTTAGAAGAACAAAGTGAGATTCCCAATTACAGAAGGTTAGGGATAAAAACGATAACAAAATTTGCTAATGTTTCAATGAAGGATAAATTAACAGACTCTCAAAGCGGTTTTCGAGCATATAATAAAAAAGTTTTATCAACATTGTCTCCGGCGGATCATGGTATGGGAATTTCGACTGAAATTTTGATTAAGGCAAGTAGTGTTGGTTTCAGAATTATGGAAGTACCTATAAAAGTTCTGTATGAAGGAAATACTTCAACTCATCATTCGATATCACATGGTACCTCCGTATTATTTAGCACGATCAAATATACTTCAATAGAACATCCGTTAAAATTTTATGGAATACCTGCACTAATTTTTATTTCAATAGGTTTGGCATTCACCTTTTTGTCAGTTCAATATTATACTGATGTTGGTAGGATTAACACTAATTTAACACTGATAGCTGCAGGAACAATTCTAATAGGAATTGTTTTGATCATAGCGGCAATTTTACTTTATTCATTAGTTTCTGTAGTAAGAGAACGTAGCAATCAATAATTAATCTAATTATGCAATAATCGACAAGAAATTGAAGTGTGTTAGAAATGGATTTTTTGCAGTATTTCAGTTTGATTTTTATGAAAATTAAGGCGCAATGTTAGAATTGACAGTTAATTCTAGAAATCATAAAACATATCTTTCAATCATTAATGAAAAATTTGAATATGTCATAAATAATCCAGTATTGCTGCTGGGCATAATTTCCTTCATAGCGATTTTAATTAGAATCTATTTTTTTCCTGTTGGAATACCAATTGTACTTGATGGATGGGGATATTTTTGGTATGCAAATGATATGAGTATACTAGGCGAGTTTCCAACCACGGATAAAGGCCCCAATAACGGATGGCCTGCTTTTCTTTCTATTTTCTTTTCGCTATATCATTCTCAAAACTTTCTTGATTACATGGCACTACAAAGAATTGTTTCTGCAATACTATCGGTTTTGACTATAGTTCCTGTTTATTTGCTATGCAGAAGGTTTTTTGATAAACATCTTTCAATGATAGGAGCGGCATTATTCGTCCTTGATCCGAGAATAATAATGAACTCTTTGTTAGGTATAACTGAACCTTTATTCATTTTACTTGGAACAAGTTCCCTTGTTTTATTTTTTAGTAAAGATGTCAAGAAAGTCTATTTCTCATTTGTTTTGGCTGCTTTATTTGCCTTAATCAGATACGAGGGTTTGCTTTTGGTAATACCATTATCAATAATGTTTATAGTTAGATTCAGAAAGGAAAAAATTTTCAAAATAGTACTTAGATACATTTCTGTTTTAACCATATTTGTTTTGGTGTTATTACCAATGGCATACATACGTATCCAGACTACAGGAAATGATGGCCTCATAAGTCATGTGTCGGCAGGCCCTGCATATGTTTCTACAATATCACAAAAAGAAGACGAGGGTGCTAGAAATCTAGTTGATTTTTTTGTCACAGGTATAATTAATCTTGTAAAATATCTTGGCTGGGTTACAATACCAATTTTCATTTTTTTCTTGCCATTTGGGGTTTTCAAATTTTTTAAAAAATTAGATTACAAGAATACTACAATTCTGCTAGTGTCAATTTTCTTTCTTCTACCTGCATTTTATGCATATGGAAGAGAAATTCAAGAAACACGATATCTTTATGTTATTTTTCCTGTATTCAGCATGTTATCTTTATACACAGTTGATATACTTAGAAAACGAACTGGCAAACATAGTTTAATTTTCATTTTGTTAATTGTTGGGATTATTTCTGCTTCCATTGTATGGGTGGACTATAAATGGATTGATCTTGAACATGAAAAAGAAGCGTTTACTCTTGCAACAAATGTTGTCAAACTAACAAGTGGAATAAATGAATACTATCCAGAGTCAACATATATTGGAATTTCAAGTATTGTTGGAAAGGATTTCCCAATTTTAAGTAAAGATGTACCACTGTCTAATAGAATGCAACCTCTGTCAGATGTACCAAAATTCGTTTCTGCGAAGGGAACTAATTCAATAGAAGAGTATATCAAATTTGGTAAAGAAAAAGGATTATCGCATTTGGTGGTGGATGGTTTAGGTGAATCACATTTGTATAGATCAAAGATTTTTGATGAAGTCTTTTACAACGAAGAAAAATTCCCATATTTAATAAAAGAATATGATTCGGCTGAACACGGATTTAATTATCATTTAAAAATTTTCAGGGTAGATTATGAAAAATTTGAAGAGTAATTGATATTATTCTAAAAATTCAATACACGTTTGGGTAATAGTTGTAATACAGAAATTACATTATACATTGAATTATTTTATGACGCAACGAATCTCATAACCATCTTTATCAGATGTCAGTTTAAAAGGATAATATGGTTCAGTTATTCTACTAAAATTTGATAATTTAGCATTTCTAATCACTTTGTGTATTCTCCGTTTTGTTCGGTTCATAGTAGCAAGTGAATCACATTTTATAACATCATAACTACATTTTTGAAACATTTTTCTTAATGAGTTTTTGGTAAAATGATATCTATGATATGGGTTTGTTAACGAGTTTTTCAACATATCAGGATTTTCGCAATCTGGAACAGCGATACATATGATGCCATTAGGTGCAAGCCATTCTTTACATTTAGATAGCAAAACATCAGGAGAGGGCAAATGCTCGAGTACATGAGTAATCCATATTACTTCTACTTTTTTTTCAGTTTTAAAATCTTCAAAATAGCAATTAATGCATCTTCCAAATTTTAATTTTGAATTAATTAATTGAGCGTTTTTGGAATCAGGTTCAACTCCAATCACATTATAGCCTTTTTTTTCCAAAAGAATGCATGAGACACCTGTTCCTGAACCGATGTCAAGAATTGTTTTTTTGTGATTAAGAAATGGCTTAAAGTATGAATACCATGATTCAAATGTTAATACCAAATCTTGAACTCTTTTATCAGTAAAATCAGTTCCTGTAAATTCTGAATAATCTGATTCTTCCCAAAATTCTGATTTATAGGATTCTGTTGGTTTTGATTGTGTTTTTCTTATGTATAGATCACAGGATGAACAATATGGTATAATTTCTTTGTTAAATTCAATTTCTGAAAAAGGTTTTCCACAAATAAAACAATTCATAAAAAAAATTATTACAATCTAAATAAATGCTATTCGTCAACCTTAAAACAGCAATAAAATCTCATTATAATGTTGAAAATTTTTTCATATATTTTTTATTGAAAATTTTAATGAAGTTAAGGGTGTTATCGTTAATAAGAACTAAATTAGGAATAACGCAGTTATGAATTAAGCGTCCTCCTGTAGATACAAAGAGATGATTATTTGTATCAATAGAATAAACCTCTTGCTCTGATTGTTCATGAACTGTCTTTGTAGTTCGAATAA
>Ga0194132_10013199_pt1 | contig 10091 bp, 12 predicted proteins | sample TA2KigOf80mmetaG_FD_148612 | JGI IMG/M metagenome (GOLD analysis project Ga0194132, IMG submission 148612) | Freshwater microbial communities from Lake Tanganyika, Tanzania - TA2015054 Kigoma Offshore 80m | ecosystem: Environmental > Aquatic > Freshwater > Lake | place: Tanzania: Lake... | reverse complement strand
CATTCACATGGGCACAGGGCTGACAGCGCGGGCCTACAACGTGGGGTCGGGCGTGGCCACCAGCAACGCTGCGCTGCGCGACGCGGTGGTGAAGGCCATCCCTGGGGCGCAGATCACCTTGCAGCCCGGCCGCGGCCCCACCTACAAGCCCAACGCTTGCCTGGACATGACCCGCACCTTCACCGAGACCGGCTACCGGCCGCAGTTCGACGTTAATGGGGGCGTTGCCGACTACGTGGCGTGGCTGCGGGCCGGGAACCAGCACTGAGTCGAGGGAAGCATGACGCCTGACGCTATCGATACGCCGAGTGTACTGGGAGAGCAGGCCTACGAAGAGTGGCGGGATGGGTTGCTTGCGGATCCGGAGCGCCAGCGCCTGTACCTTGAGGAGTCTGCGAAGCAGGACCTTTGGCTTCAGCTCGTCGAGGCCCGCCACGCAGCTTGGCTGACGCAGGCAGAAATGGCGCGGAGGCTGGGTGTTTCGCAGGCGCAGGTCGCCCGCATCGAAAAGCGCGGCTACGACGCCTATACCCTGAACACCCTGAGACGGTACGTGCTTGTGCTGGGAGAAGGCTTCGAACTGTCGGTCAGCGTGAACCGGCGCGAACCTGCCGACGCGCTGCGGTGAGCAACCCCCCAAGCACCATCACCACCGTCATCTTCGATTGGGGGGACACGCTGATGCGTGACCTGGGGCTGCCCGGCCCGATGGCGGGTTGGCCGCGGGTTGAGGCGGTGCCGGGCAGCGATGCGCTGCTGGTAGCGCTCCGAGGGCGCGCCGCTTGCTATGTCGCCAGTGGGGTCACCGCCTCAACCGGCGCCGATGTGCGCGCCGCGCTGGCACGCGTGGCGCTCGATTGCCACGTGCAGGGCGTGTTCACCGCCCGCGACTTGGGCGAGCCCAAGGCTAGTCCCTATTACTACCTGGCCTTGCTGGAGCGCATCGGCGCAGCCCCAGCGCAGTGCGTGATAGTGGGCGATGGCTACGACACCGACGTGACGCCGGCCCGCGCCGCCGGTCTGCGCGCGGTCTGGTTCCCCGAGGGGGACCGTGGCGGCCGCGCCACCGAAGCGGATGCGACCATCCACCACCTGAGCGACCTGCTGCCGGTGCTTGAACGGCTGGGGTTGCCTGCCACTGCTTGACCGCTGCCTGCATTCGGGGTAGCGTGGCTGCACGCCGCCTGCGCTCGGCGTGACCACCAGCGGGAGGGTGACCGTGCCGCCGCAGCCGACCATCGACCAGATCCTGGCGCTCCGCCCCAACGGCGGCATGGAGGCGCCGCAGTGGAGCCCCGACGGCCGTTCGGTCACCTTCGCGTCGCCAATGAACGGCGCACTGGAGTTGTGGAACGCCCACGCCACCACTGGCCTGCTGACCCGCCTGACGGTGGGGCTGGGCGGCGTGGGCCACCTTGGGTCGGTGATGCCGCAGTGGTCGCCGCGCGGCGACTGCATAGCCTATGTGTCGGCCAACAGCGGCGCCGACGAGGTGTGGCTGTGGCCGGCTGATGGCGGACCGTCGCGGCAGCTCACCCGCTTCGGCGCCCGCATCGAAGCCATGACCTGGGCGCCCGACGGCAGTTGGCTGGCGTTGGCCGGCAACCGGCGCGGCACCTTCGATATCTACCGGGTGGAGGTGCCCAGCGGGGCGACGAAGCAGCTCACCCGCCACGCCAACTACGAGGTGTATCCCTGGGTGCTGCCCGATGGCCGGGTGCTGTACCAGCGGATGAACGACGCCTGGACCGACCGCGACTTCGTACTGATGGACGGCGACGGCGGCAACCCGCGGGTGGTGCTGCGCGATACCGATCTGTTCGACTACCACTACGGGCGCACCGTCGGCTACCCCATGGTCTCGCCCGACGGCAAGCGGTTTCTGTTCCGGTCGCAGCGCAGCGGCTGGCTCAACCTGTGGGTGGGCTCGCTGGAGGGAGGCGAACCGCACGCTCTGTGCCCGGCGGCGGCCGAACAGAGCGAGCAGGCGTGGTCGCCCGACGGCCGGTGGGTGGCCTACTGCGAGAACCACAACGGCACCATCGAACTCCGGGCGGTGAGCAGCGAGGGCGGCGAGCCACGGCGGCTGGTGGCGCCGGCCCAGGGCGTGTGCTCCATGCCCGCGTGGTCGCCCGACGGCAGCCGCATCGCGTACCTGCTGGCCACGCCAGCTTCGCCCAACGACCTGTGGGTGGTGGACGTGGCCTCAGGCGAGCAACGGCCACTGACGCGATCGGGCCTGGGCGGCGGCTTCAGCGATGGCCTGGTACCGCCCGAGAAGGTGGTGTATCCCGGCAAGGATGGACTCGACATCCACGCCTACCTATACCGGCCCGCGAGCCAACCGGCGGGGAGCAAGCTGCCGGCCATCATCTGGATTCATGGCGGCCCGACACTCCAGTTCTTCGACCACTATCAGCCCCAGGCGCAGTACTTCCTGAGCCAGGGCTATTACGTGCTGATGCCCAACATCCGCGGCAGTTCGGGCTACGGCCGCGCCTTCGAGGACTTGAACAATCGGGAGTGGTGCCACGCAGACCTGGATGATGCGGTGGCGGGCGCCGCCTACCTGGGCACGCTGCCCGGCGTCGATAGCGAGCACATCGGCATCACCGGCGGCAGCTACGGCGGCATCATCAGCATGGCCGCGGTCAGCTTTGCGCCGGGCGTGTTCCAGGCCGCCGTCCCCATCTCGGGCTACGGCGACTTTGAGCATCAGGCCGAGGAGAACGAGCTGCGCCACGTGAAGATGATGGCCTTCGAGTTGGGCCAGCTGCCCGAAGCGGTGGACGTCTACCGCTATTGCTCGCCCCTCTACGCGGTGCATCAGGCCGAGACCCCCTGCTTTGTGGTGCACGGCGAGGGCCGCTACCCCGGCTCGTCGCAGAGTCTGGACTACGCGCTGGCGTTGGAGCGCGAGTACAAGCCCTTCTGGTACAAGGCCTACCCCGGCGAGACCTACTACATCGCCTCGCCCGGCAATCTGCGCCGGCTATGGACCGACATGCGCGCCTTCTTCGACATGCACCTGAAGGGGCTGCCCCACGGCCTACCCAACGACGGCCAGCGTCCACTGACCCAACTGCTTGGGGCACTGCCGCTGAACACCTGGCGGCAGCCGGCCAGCGGCCTGCCAGCCACCCGCACGTTCAGTCAGCCGGCCCGCGATACCGCCAACTAACCGACGGCCTGCGGGAGCTGCGCGCTGCGCTGCCCGCCACGCAGTTGATCAAGGCCGTGAGTGTGGTGGACGAGTCGGCGCTGGCGGCGGCGTTGCGGTTCGAGCCGCTGGCCGATGCGTTGCGGCTCGACAGCCGCACCCCCGACCGTATCGGCGGTACCGGCCAGACCCACGACTGGTCCATCAGCCGCCGGATCGTCGAACAGGCGCGCAAGCCGGTGATCCTGGCAGACGGCCTCAACCCCGAGAACGTGGCAGCGGCCGTCGTGCAGGTGCGCCCCTACGGCGTCGACGTGAACACCGGGGTCAAGGGGCTCGACGGCACGAAGGACGAGGGCCGGGTGCGAGCGTTTGTTGAGTGTGCACGCTTGGGGTAGTGCTGCAGTCTCGCCGTCGAGGTAATGGGTGTGCCGACCCTATTTCGCGCGGATCCCTCTCGGTCGCTTCTCAGGACCATTCGATGGGGTACGCGGTTGGCGCGCCCGGTGGGCGAGAGAGTCCAGAGAGTGCGGCAGCCCTCGTTGGCGGGAACACGAGGGTGTCCCTCGTTTCTAGAGCTTTGGACGGTGGGCAGGCGGGACTAGGAGCGCTGCTCTGAAGGCGCACACGGTAGAGAAGCCCCTCTTAGGGTAGCTCCAAGCCGTGGGCGTCGAGCAGCGCCTGGTCCGCCAGGATCGCGCCGGTGGGCCCGTCGGCCACCACCAGGCCACCGTCCATGATCACGGTGCGCGGAAACAGCTCGCGCACCATGTGCAGGTCGTGGGTCGTCACCAGGATCGTCTGGTCGAGCTGAGCCAGAAGCTGAATCAACCCGCGGCGTGCCCGTGGGTCGAGTCCCGCCGAGGGTTCGTCGAGGCAGAGGATGCGAGGACTCATCGACAGCACCGTGGCCAGCGCAGCCCGCTTCTTCTCGCCGCCGCTCAAGTGGTGGGGCATGCGGTTCTCGTACCCCGCCAGTCCGGCCTGCGCCAGTGCCTGGCCCACACGGCGATCCGCCTCTTGCTCGCTCAGGCCCATGTACAACGGGCCGAAGGCCACGTCTTCGGCCAGCGTGGGCGAGAACAGCTGGTCGTCGGGGTCCTGAAACACCAGGCCCACGGTGGCCCGCACCTGCTGCAGCGTACGCTTATCGGAGCCGCGCAGCTCTTGGCCAAAAACGCTGATGCTGCCGCCGCCCTGCAGCAGGCCATTCAGGTGCAGCAACATGGTCGACTTGCCGGCGCCGTTGGGCCCCACCAACGCCACCTTCTCGCCCGGCTGCACCGTCAGGTTTACCCCGCGCAGAGCTTCGCGACCGTCCGGGTAGTGGAAGGTCAGCCCATTGATGGCGAGGGCTGGCGCACCCGCAGCCACGGTCATAGCCAAGCGCTCATGTGTGCTAGGGCTACCACACCGCCGCAGGCCACCAGCACCGCTGCCGCCCCTGTCAGGCTAGCGCGACTCAACGGTACCGGGGCGCGCTGACGGAAGTCGCCATCGAACCCGCGCGCCAGCATGGTCATGTGAATGCGCTCCGCCCGATCGTAGGTGCGGATGAACAGTGCGCCAGCCATGCCGCCCGCCACCCGGGCGCGCCAGGCAACGCTGCCACCCACCGGACCGTCCAACGCCGCGCTGCGCGAGGCACGGGCCCGCAGCAGCCGGGCCACCTCTTCGGTGAGCAGGAACAGGTAGCGGTGCATAAAGGCCACGATGCGCACCAGCACCGGGGGTACCCGCAGGGCGTACAGCGCGGTGATGAGCGTGGTTGCCGGGGTTGTGGCCACCAGCAGCGACGCCGCCGTCACGCTGATCCACGACTTCAGTAGCACACTGCCGCAGAACACCAGGCCGGCATCGATGGCGGTGAGGCTCCACGGCCCCAGCGGCAACTCGCCCACCGGTTGGCCGGGGCGAGTGAAGATGGCCGGTACCGCCGCCAGCACAAACGGCAGGGCGATGAGTGTGCGCCCGGCCAGCCGCCGCAGCCCGACGCCCGAGGCGGCCACCGCCAGCCAGACCGCGGCGCACATAACGCCGTACCAAGCCCAGGCGCCCACCGGCAGCGCGCTGGTGGCCAGAATGAAGCCAACCGTCATCGGCGCCTTGGCGCGCGCATCGGCCCCGTGCAGGGCGCTGGCCCCCGGCAGGTAGCGGTCGAGGTAGGCTGCCTCTGCGCTCACAGGCTAGCCGGTGTGCGACGTGGCGGTGCGCGCCCCAACCCGGCGATACGCCAGGTAGGCCAAGCCAACCACCAGTGCGTACACCAAGGTCACGCCCACGAATCCGGAGAGAATGGTGGCCAGCGCTTCGTTCTCGATACCCGGAAAGACGTAATCGGCGATGATCTGGAACGGCGGATCCTGCGCCTTGTCACTAAAGTAGTGCTCCTCGGCCACTGCCTCCAAGCCATCGGGCGAACTGGAGGCCAGCGGGGCGAGCAGCACCACGCCCAAGGCGATGACGTAGCCTACCAACCACAGTTTGGCGTTCTTCATGCGGTACCTCCTAGGCAGGGGCGGACGCCGAGAGATTGAGCAGGTCTCGCCGAGTGGCCATCACGAAGCTGAGCGCAGCGGCCGTGATCAGTCCCTCGCCGATACCGATGAGCAGGTGCACGCCGACCATGGCCGGCAGCCCTACCTCCAACGGCGTGGTGCCCGAAGCTGCCAGTTGCAGGGTGACCGCCACGGCCGAAGCCACCACCGACGCCCATGCGGCGATGAACGCCCGCACGGTGAGCGCCACACCCTGGGCACCCAGGCGTGCCGTCACACGGTAGAGACCATAGCCCACGAAGATGCTGACGAAGCCCATGTTGGTAATGTTCAGCCCCAGCGCGCCCAGGCCGCCGTCTTGAAACAGCAGCGCTTGGGTGGCCACCACCGCGGTCATGACCAAGCCGGCCGGCCACACACCCAGCACGATGGCGGCGAAGGCGCCGCCGACGAAGTGGCCCGAGGTGCCGCCCGCCACCGGGAAGTTGAGCATCTGTGCCGCGAACACGAAGGCCGCCAGCACGCCCATCATCGGTACCATGCGCTCGTTTAACAGCCGGTCGGTCTTGCGGAGTGCAATGGCCAGCAGGGCGACAGCCACAATCCAGCCGGCGGCAATTACCGGCATGCTGAAAAAGCCGTCGGGCGCGTGCAGCGGTTGCCCGCCGCTCTCGGCCAGCAACAGCAACGAATCGCTGATGATCATGATGACGACCTCTCGATAGCGTGGTGATGGTCATGCGGCGCCGGCGACGCACCGTCGGCAGCGCAGCGCGCACAGACGCCGAAGACCGCGAAGTGGCTCATCTCGGCCAGAAAGCCGTAGTCGCGCGACAGGCGTTCCTCCACGGGGTGGAAGACTTCGTGCGGCAGCTCGGCCATGTCGCCACATCGGCGGCACACCAGGTGGTGGTGGCCGGCCTGTTCGGCGAAGTGGTACTCGACGCGCCCGCTCCCCAGGTCAGTTTCGGTGACCAGACCGAGGTCCCGGAGCGTCTCGAGCGTGCGGTACACCGTGGACACGCTGACGTCGGGATACTCTTCGGCCACCGCCTGATGGATGGTCTCAGCGGTCACGTGCCCTTCACCAGCGATGACCGCGTCCAGGACCATCAGGCGCTGCGGCGTGAGCCGATAGCCCTGCTCTCGCAGTGCCTTCCCCGCTTCCACAACCTCGGTGCGATGGTGCATACAGCCTCCATGCCTGCGGTGCTCCCCAGCTGCGCGCCCGCCTAGTCTACGGCATGGCGATGCTAGATGCAACTATTCTCAACAAGGAGTAATGCCGAACGCAAGCACGAGCGCTGACCGACTGCACAGACAGCAAGGAGCGACCGATGGTTCATTGCGGAACGAGCGTGAGGTGACGCAATGAGCGAGTTTCTGGTGGCAGCCTTCTTGCTGCTGGCGGCAGCCGATCCGGTGGGATTTGGGATGGCCAGCGCATATCCGGTGACGGAGTCGGCCACGCCCATCAACGGGCATCGGGCCTACGCGTCGTGGCCGCCTTACCGCTACAGCGTGCAGACGGCGTGGTTCGAGGAGGCCTACCCAGGACCCTACAATCGCATGGCGCTGGCCTGTACGCTGGCACACGAGGGCGCGCACCTGCATTTCCGCACGAGCAACGAGACGGTGCCGCTGATGCAGCAGTATATCTGCCTGGACCGCGTGGGCGCTCCACAAGTACTGAAGGATCATGTGTATGGAGAGCTAAAGCGCGCGCTCACGCCTGCGCACGGCGAGAATTAGCGCTCGACGCGGATCCTGAAGGCTGCGGTTTAGCCCGCCGCCTGATGCTTTCGACGAGCTCAAGCAACAGGCTCGCGTCGGGCGCGGCGGACGCCTCAGGGCTTGAAGGTCTGCAGCGTGCGGCTGTAGCTGCCGCCTGGCGTGGGCCCGCCCGCGATAACGTAGATAACGCCCCCCAGGGTGACGGCGGCGTGCCCGTGGCGTGGCTGCGGCATGGGGGGCGCCGCCGACCAGCGATTAGTGGCGGGGTCGTAGGCCTCGTTCTGAGCAAACGTGCCCGAGCCCGTCTCGCCGCCGCTTACGTAGATGCGACCGGCGACGGCGGCCGCGGCGATGCCGCTGCGTGGCGTGGGCATGGGTGCGCCGGTCAGCCAACGTCCGGCCACCGGGTCCCAGATCTCGGTGACGCCGACGTTGTTGTTGAAGTCGCCCAGCCGTCCACCGAACACGTAGATGCGCCCCGCGTGCGCCACGGCCGCCAAGTGGTCGCGGGGGGTGGGTAACGGCGGCAGGCTCTGCCAGGTATCGGTGGCGGGATCGTACACCTCGTGGGCGCCGGTATTGCCCTGGTCGTTGATGCCGCCAATGGCGTGCAGGCGGCCGCCCAGTTCCACCAGCGCCAGCGCCCCCCGGAGTGTGGGCATGAGCCGGCGGGCGGTGACCGCGGCCGCGCCGCGCTTGGGGTCGTACTCCCACAGCGTGCGCAGGGGATGTCCCGCCGCGTCGAAGCCGCCGGCGACGTAGAGCTTGCCGTCGGCCGCCGCAACGCCAGGGTGGTGCACCTCGGTCGGCAGCCGGGCAGGAGCGCCCCAGTGAGCCGTGGGCACGTCGTAGGCCTCGATGACCGTGGCCACGCCGCCGTCGACGAAGCCGCCCGCCACGTAGATGCGCTGATCGATGGCCGCCGCGCCGATCTCGGAGCGAGCGCTGCCCATGGGGGGGCCGAGGCCCCACTCACCCGTCGCCTGCTCGACGGTGGCGCCGGGCGCAGGGGAAGCCGGTGGTCGCGTGGGTGCGGCCAGGCAAGCGGCCGACAGCAAGGCGAGCGCCCCGGTCAGCATCAGCCTCCGCACGCACCCACCTCCGGCAACACGATTTCGCCCTCGTGAGGCAGGCCAAGCACCTCGGTGCGGCCGGCGCGGTGCAGCAGGCCGGTGTAGGCGGCCAGCACGGCATCCACCTGATCGTGGGTGAGTAATGCTGAGTGCGTGGCCAGCACCGGGGCAAGCGAGCGGACGCGCGCATCGTACCAGACGGCGCCCTCGGGCGTGCTCTTTTTGGGCAGGGGGCGGCCCCACACGCGCACTTTGGCTCCGAAGGGATACACCTCGATAACCTGGGCGCCGGTTGCCGCCAGGCGAGGGACCAGTCCCAGCGCGCGGTAGATCATGCCCTTGATGATAGACCGGCGGGTGGTCCAGTAACAGGCGATGCCCCGTTGCCGCAGCTCCACCTCGCAGGCGCGGCGACGGTCGGCGGTCGGGTCGGCGCATGCGCCGCAACAGCAGGGCTGGTCCAGGCACCCCCAGCCGTTGGGGAAGCCGAGCGGCGCGTCGATGGCGATGATGTCGGGTCGATGACGCTGGGCGAGGGCCACCAGCGCTGCGTCGGTGTGCACGTCGGCCAGGTCGACGCCGCTCATATCGTCCGACAGCCAGGCGCAGGCCGTTGCGCGCTTCGGCGTCCCGGTCAGGTCGATACCCAGCGAGCCCGGCACCGTTTAGCCGCCCCGTCGCAGCGCGTCCGCCAGCAACCGCAGGTCGCTCCGCCCCAGCGCTGCCAGCGCGGTGGTGTACACCACCGCGCCCACCGCCGTCAGCGTGGCGACCGCGGCCAGCAGCTCCGGGAACCCATGCAGGGTGTCGGCCTGCAGCAGGGCCGCGGTTGCGAACACTGCGCCGCCCATCAGCAGCACTGCCACCAGCGTCCGCAGCGCGGTACCTTCTAGCCCAAGGCTACTGAGGCCATGGAGCGAGCGGTGCGTGAGGAAAGCCATGAGCATAAGATGGGCGATCCACTGGAGTGAATTGGCAAGCGCCAGGCCCGGCATGCCGAGCGGCTCCAGCAACAGCAGTGCCGCCACCAGGTACACCGCGACGGCAGCCACGCCCACCAGCACTGGCGTCCGGGTGTCTTGCCGAGCGTAGTAGCTGTTCACCAGTACCTGGTCGAGCGCCGCCGCCGGTAGACCGGGCGCGTAGGCCAGGAACGCCAGTGCCGTACGGGCGGTGGCGGCCTCGTCGAAGGCGCCGCGCTCGAACAGTAGCCGGACCACTGGCTCTCGCAGCAGCAGCAGCCCCACTGTGGCCGGCACAATGGTTAGCAGCACCAGCCGCAGGCTGTCGGTCAGCGCCCGCTTATAGCCGGCCAGCGACGCGGCATCGGCCCCGGCGGCACGGGCGAGGCGCGGCAGCGCCGCGGTGCTGACGCCGGTGGCCACCAGGCCCAGCGGCAACTGCACGAGGGTGGTTGCGAAGCCCATCGCCGCCAGGCTCCCCTCGCCGGTACGCGACGCGAGGTTGGTATCGATGGCAATGGTGATGGTGGACACGATGAGTCCGAGGCCGACCGGCGCGTAGAGCGAAAGCACGCGTTGCACCGCGGGATGCCGAAAGCCGAAGGTCAACCGTCGCAGCCAGCCTCGGAGCGCCCACGCTTGCACCAGCGTCTGCGCCAGGGCG
>Ga0194132_10013198_pt1 | contig 10091 bp, 10 predicted proteins | sample TA2KigOf80mmetaG_FD_148612 | JGI IMG/M metagenome (GOLD analysis project Ga0194132, IMG submission 148612) | Freshwater microbial communities from Lake Tanganyika, Tanzania - TA2015054 Kigoma Offshore 80m | ecosystem: Environmental > Aquatic > Freshwater > Lake | place: Tanzania: Lake... | reverse complement strand
AGGTGTAAGGTGAAGATCGAGCCGCACCCGCCCTTGATAAGTGTCAAGCAAGAATCCAGGCTAAAGTGTCAAGGATGTGTCCGGTCGCGCAATCGCATTAATCAATTGTGAGACCGGGCATGATCCTCACCCGGAGCCGTTGCTCCAAGACGAACCGCCGTCAACCGCGGCGGATACATGGGTGTCGATACGTTGCCGCAGATGCTGAAGCAGTCCAGGCTCGTCCATGCGGGTGCTGCCGGTCCCCGTTACGTTGCGGCGTCCGGTGCAGGACTCGTGGGCTTCCAGTTGATTCGGGTTTAGGGATACTTCATCGCGGCGACGGTGAGAACCGTATGGAGCAGGGAGACCAACAGGAGCCGGAGCCCGACGCGCTTTAATGGTTCTGCCAAGTGCTGTGGGTTCGCCAGGCGGATCACTTCCAACAGGTTGACGGTTGCGGAGAACAATACCGGGATCCAGAGGTGGGATCCGCCTGCGAACAGCGCGCCTGCCGCCAGGAGCGACGCGCATTGAAGTCCGGCAGCCGACCAGCGAAGTCCTGGTGCCGAGGACTTGCGGGCCCGGAATTGTAGGCGGGCGTGCACAATGGGAATGGCGGCGATGGCGTGGGCGGTGAGGACGACCCACAAGATCCAAGCCCATCGTGGGACGGCGCTTTCCGAAACGAGTGCCGTGAGCGGCGCAGTGGAGGTGAGTCCGCATGCGCTCACGACCTGCAGGACGATCGACCGCTGCTGATTCCGGACCGTCAGCCACACCGACGCCGCGGTGAGCGCGGCGCCGGATCCGAACAGGACCGAGGCCTGCCACGGGCTGAGCGATTGCCACAGGCACAAGACGCACACAAGCGCGGCGGCGCCCACAGCCAGGGTCCATCGCGCCGCGGCGCGGGATTCCGCGGATTCCGGCTTCTTCCACAGGATGCTGTGGCGGATCCACACCACGGCCGGCTCCCGGATCAGGAATCCGCACAAGACCAAGCCCAAGGCTGGCACGTAGAGCCAAACCGGGTTCGCCGCGAGCCAGACGGCCGCCAGGAACGGCTGAAAAATGAGTCCCCAGGCGCCGTGTTCGCGGGGGGTAGGGAGCCGGGGCTTGCTTGTTGGATAATTAGAGTTGATACGGTTTTTGTACTCCACGGCGGACAAAAGATCAATCCCGGCTGTTTTGTTCGCGGCGGCGGCGGGGGTGTTCGCGGGACTCGCACTGTTCAATATCTCGTACGCGAAGGGGACTGCCTACCTCCACGATGATCCGGCGGCGTGCGCCAACTGCCACGTGATGGCGGACGTCTACAATTCCTGGCGCAAGGGGAGCCACCATCAGACCGCCGTGTGCAATGACTGCCATACTCCACCGGGCACCGTGGGCAAGTACACGAGCAAGGCGCTCAACGGGTTCCTGCACTCCTGGGCATTCACGCTGGGCACCTATCCTGCGAATCTCCGCATCACGGCGCGGAACCGGGCGATCACGGAAGCGGCGTGTCTGAAGTGCCATGCCGAGGTCACCGAGAACCTGCGTGCGGCGCATCCGGCTGGACGCGATGTATCCTGCCTGCACTGCCATCGCGCGGTGGGGCATCAATAAGAGAAATTGCCATGAAACGATGGATTCCATTCTTCCTCGCGGCGGCTGCCTCGCTGGTCGCGGCGGCGCTGCTGATTAACATTTTCGAGAAGAAGCAAGAGGCCAAGAACCCGTTCTTCCGGGTTGTCGAGTTGGATGACGAGACCGAAGACCCGGAGGTGTGGGGCAAGAATTTTCCGCTCCAATACGACCTGTACCGCAAGACCGTCGACATGGAGCGTACGCGTTACGGCGGCAGCGAGGCGATTCCACAGGCGGCCACGGCGCGCGATGCGCGCACGGTGGTGTCGCAGAGCAAGATCGAGGAAGATCCGCGGCTGCGCCGGATGTGGCTCGGCTATCCATTCTCAGTGGACTTCCGCGAGGAGCGGGGCCACGCATTCATGCTCGTGGATCAGAAGAACACGCGGCGCGTTCTCGAGTTCAAGCAGCCGGGTGCGTGCCTGAACTGCCACGCATCGAGCTACAACGCCATGAAGCGCGCGGGCGGAGGCGACCTGATGAAGGGCTTCGCGGTGCTGAATCAGCAGCCCTACGCGGAGGCCGTGGCACACGTGAAGCATCCGGTGTCGTGCATCGACTGCCATGATCCAAAGACAATGCAGCTCCGCATTACGCGCCCGGCGTTCATCGAAGGGATGCGTGCGTACAAGGGCGCGGATTACGACGTGAATTCCATGGCCACGGCGCAGGAGATGCGGTCGTATGTGTGTGGCCAGTGCCACGTCGAGTACTACTTCAAGGGCCCGGAGAAGAGGCTCACGTTCCCCTGGCACAAGGGCTTGAAGGTGGACAACATCTACGACTATTACACGGAGGTGAAGCACACCGACTTCGTACACAAGGAGACCGGCGCGGGGGTGCTGAAGGCGCAGCATCCGGAGTTCGAGCTATGGTCGCAAGGAGTGCACGCGCGGTCCGGGGTGTCCTGCGCGGACTGCCACATGCCCTATCAGCGCGTTGGAGCAACCAAGGTGAGCGACCATCACGTGCGGAGTCCGCTGCTCAACATCAACCGTGCCTGCCAGGGTTGCCATCACTTCAGCGAGGCGGAGATGAAGTCGCGCGCCGAGTTGATCCAAGCGAGGTTCGCCGAGTCGAGGAACCTGGCGATGGATGCGCTGATGGAACTGCTGTCCGATATTCAATCCGCGCGTGCCGGTGGCGCGGGGGATCCCCAACTGGCCGCGGCGCGAGAGGCGCAACGGCGCGCGCAGTTCTACCTCGACTTTGTCGAAGCGGAGAATTCGACGGGCTTCCACGCGCCGCAGGAGTCGTTACGGGTGCTCGCCCACTCGATTGACTGGTCGCGCAAAGGCCAGCTCGCCACGCGGCGCGCGGTAAAATAAGGGATTCATGGCAAAAGTCCAAACCGCGCCCCTGGGCGCAGACGCGCAACGGCAGATCGAGGCGGTGCGCGTGAAGAATGGGGTCCGTCCGATCCCGGTCGAGCACGAGGGGGTTCCGCTTGGCAGCGTGCCCGCTCAGGTGTTCGGCTTTACGTATTCGCCGATCAACGAGTCGACTCCGTTGTTCGCGGAGCGTACGTTGGCGTCGTTTGAGGTCCACAAGGTTTCGGATACCGGAGCCCGGCTTCTCGGGTTCGTGACCGCCCCGGATGCGCAAGGGTTCGCCTCCGGAGGGGAAATGAGTTTGAACCTGTATCCTGAGCCGTGGGGGGAGGCGAAGTCGCTCATCGAGGTTCCGGTGGAGCGGATCGCGCGGGCAAAGCCGCTGTCGCGGGCCGACGGCAACTGCATGCCGTTGCAATTGGACTCCGTTTAGGCTGGAGTATCAGCGAGACAGCGCTTCCAGGCGGCCTTTCATCCTCGCTACCCTGGCCGGATCCCTGTTGGCGAGGTTGTTCAACTCAAACGGGTCAGCCGCCAGGTCATACAGCTCGCCGGCACCGGCCAGATCCTTGTAATGTATATACTTCCACCGCTCCGTCCGGACCGCCTGATACCCCATCTTCCGGATCCTGGGGAACACCGTGTCGCTGAAGTACTCAAGCAGCAACTCCTCCCGCCGCACCCGCCGCAGCAGGGACTGTCCCGGTAACGGCGGCGCCGCGACACCCGCCAGCTCCAGCATCGTGGGCGCGATGTCGATGCTCGCCACCATCTCCTTCGGCGCCGCTCCGGCCTTGAACCGCGCCGGATACCGGATCAACAGCGGGATCCGGATCGTTTCCTCATACGCCAGCCTCCGCTCGGGACCCAGGCAGTGCTCGCCGTAAAAGTAGCCGTGATCCGACGTGAACACCACCATCGTGTCGTCAAGACGGCCCGTCTCCTCCAGCGCCCGCAGGATCGCGCCGAGCCCCTCGTCGATCGCCTTGGTCATGCGCATCCGGTTGAGGATCGTCGCGTCGTCTGTGCCGACGGGAACGCCCAGCGGCGCGACACCGTCGAGCTTCTGTTGCAGCGCGGGCTTGTTCTCCGGCACCTTGGCGTAGTTGCCGCGCCGCGGCAGCTTCGCCCCCGCGTACAGCGCCTTGTGGCGGTCCGCCGTAATGAACTCGTCTGCCGTGCCGAAGCTGTTGATACTCCCGTCCGCCGCTTGCTGGATGTTCGGATGGATCGCCTTGTGCGCCAGGTACACGCAGAATGGCTTGGTGTGCGGACGCCGGATCACATCCACCGCACGCTCGGTCAGCACATCGGTAATGTAGCCGCGGACCCGTGACGTTTTGCCGTTGTCGTTGATCAATGGATCGGTGGATTCGCCCTGTCCTGGAAAACTCACCCAGTGGTCGAAGCCCGGCCGCGCCGAGTCGTCATTGCCCATGTGCCACTTGCCGATGAACGCCGTTTCGTAGCCGGAATCGCGCAGCAGCCTCGGCCAGGTGATCAACTGGTGGCTCGCCGCGCGGCGGTCCGTGTTATCGATAATGCCATGCCGGTGGGGATACTGGCCGGTAAGGAACGTGGCGCGGCTGGGTGAACACAGCGGCGTGACCGCGAACGCGTTGCGGAAGTTCGCGCCCTCGCGGGCCAGCCGGTCGGCATTGGGAGTCTGCGCGAACGGATGTCCGGTACAGCCCAGTTCATCAAAGCGCAGGTCGTCGACCAGAACAAGGACAATGTTGGGACGGCGGGCCTGGGCTGCGGCTAACGGAGCCGACAGAAGCGCGCGGCGGGTGATCATCGGGTGTTCATTTTAACATCCGGCGGCCTCCGCTTTGGATGATATTCTATTCATTTCGCCACTCATGGAACTCAAAGCGATCCGGCTCGATATCCCCGACGGTACGAACATCATCGTGGGCCAGTCCCACTTCATCAAGACTGTCGAGGACATCTATGAAGCCATCATCAACACGGTCCCGCAGATGAAGTTCGGCGTCGCGTTCAACGAGGCCTCGGGCCCGTGCCTTACGCGTGCGGACGGCAACGATCCGGATCTCATCGCCGCCGCCATCAAGATGGCGCGGGACGTGGCCGCGGGACACACTTTCTACGTCGTGCTCACGGGCGGCTTTCCGATCAACGTCCTCGGCCGGATCAAGGATGTCCCGGAAGTCGTGGGACTCTACTGCGCGACGGCGAATCCGGTGGAAGTGATCGTGGCGGAGACAGCGCAGGGCCGCGGGATTCTCGGTGTGATCGACGGGTCATCACCGAAAGGCACCGAGAACGAAGCTGAAGCCCAGTGGCGCCACGGATTCCTCCGCAAGATCGGATACAAGCGATGAGATTTGAGAACGAACAGGCGTTGGAGGAGTTCCTCTCGCGTCCGAATGAGGCCGACCTGGACGCCATGCGGGCGATGGGCGGCGACCTGCTGCTGATCGGTGTGAATGGAAAGATGGGGCCCTCGCTTGCCATCCGGGCGCGCCGGGCAGCGGACCTGGCGGGCGTGAAGATGCGCGTCATCGGGGCCAGCCGGTTTTCTTCAGACGCCAACCGCAAGATGCTCGAAGACGCGGGCGTCGAGACCATCTCCGCCGATGTGCTCGATGAGGCGCAGCTCGCCGCGCTGCCCGATTGTCCGAACGTTGTGAGCATGGCGGCGCGCAAGTTCGGATCCACGGGCGACGAGCCCTACACGTGGGCGATGAACGCCTATATGCCCGCGCGGGTGGCCGTACGTTTTAAACATTCCCGCATCGTTGCGTTTTCCAGTGGCAACGTCTATCCGCTGACGCCGGTGGCCGGGGGTGGCGCCACCGAGGACACGCCGCTGGTCCCGGTGGGCGAGTACGCGATGTCGGCGGTCGCGCGCGAACGGCTGCTCAGCCACTTGTCGCGGACGCAAGGGACGCCGATGACGATCCTGCGCCTGAACTACGCGGTGGAGATGCGGTACGGCGTCCTGCTCGACATCGGCACCAGGGTCCAGGCGGGCCAGCCAGTCAGCCTGAGCATGGGCAACGCGAACGTCATTTGGCAGGGCGACGCCAACTCCGTCTGCCTGCGCAGCTTCGGCATCGCCGCATCACCGCCCACGGTTCTGAATCTTACCGGACCGGAGACCCTGTCGGTCCGCTATGTAGCATCGGTGTTCGCGCGGCACTTCGAGACCGATCCGGTGTTCGAAGGCGCCGAGAGCCCGAACGCGCTGCTCAACAACGCCGCGCGCTGCTTCCGGCTGTTCGGCTACCCCACGGTGTCCCTCGACGAGTTGATCGAATGGACCGCGGAGTGGATCACCCGTGGCGGACGAACCCTGAACAAGCCGACTCACTTTGAGGCGCGTGATGGAAAGTTCTGAGCAGGACTGGCTGGCGCTGCTGCGGCGCGGCGCTGTCATTCCCGCGCATCCACTCGCCCTGACCGCGGATCGCAAGCTCGACGAGAGGCGGCAGCGCGCCCTGACCCGCTACTACCTTGCGGCGGGCGCCGGGGGAGTGGCGATCGGGGTCCACACGACGCAGTTCGCGATCCGCGATTCGAAGTTCGGGCTCTACAGGCCGGTGCTGGAGCTGGGCGCCGAGGAGACCCGTGACACGGCCGCGATTCGCGTGGCCGGTGTTATCGGACCCACACTCCAAGCCACCACGGAAGCGGCGCTTGCCCGTGATCTCGGCTACCACGCGGTGCTGTTGAGCCTGGCGGCGCTTCGCGAAGCCAGTGTCGATCAACTGATCGATCACGTCCGCGCAGTGGCGGAGATCGCGCCGGTGTTCGGTTTCTACCTCCAACCCGCCGTGGGCGGCCGGCTGCTGCCGTATTCTTTCTGGCGGCGGTTCGCCGAAATCGAGAATGTCGTGGCGATTAAGATTGCGCCGTTCAACCGCTACCAGACGATCGACGTGGTGCGCGCGGTGGCGGAGTCCGGCCGCGATATCGCGCTGTACACCGGCAACGACGACAACATTGTCGCCGACCTCGTCGCCGAGCACCATTTCGGCGGACGTTGTGTCCGCATCGTGGGCGGACTGCTGGGCCATTGGGCTGCGTGGACCCATTCCGCAGTGGACCTGCTCGACCGCGCCCATGACACCTATCATCAGCCGCTCGACCCGTCCTGGCTGCGCCTCGCCATCGAGGTCACCGACTCGAACGCGGCGCTATTCGATGCCGCCAACCAATTTCATGGCTGCATTGCCGGAATCCACGAGATCCTGCGCCGCCAGGGCCTGCTCGAAGGCCGGTGGTGCCTCGATCCTAATGAAGATCTCTCGCCTGGGCAACTGGAGGAAATCGACCGTGTCTGCCAGGCGTACCCTCATCTCGCCGACGACGCCTTTGTTCTTGAACATCGCGATCAGTGGCTGCGATAATCCCTAGGAGGAATCAATGTCAGACCAGAAAATCGAACGTGCATTCGGGTTCAACACCCGCTGCCTGCATCACGGCTACGGCCCGGATCCCACGACCCACGCGCGGGCAGTGCCCATCTATCAGTCGACGTCGTTCACTTTCGACAACTCCGAGCACGCCGCGGCGTTGTTCGGGCTGCGCCAGTTCGGCAACATCTACACGCGGATCATGAATCCGACCACGGATGTGCTCGAACAGCGCGTCGCGTCCCTTGAGGGCGGGGTGGCGGGACTCGCGCTATCGAGCGGACAGGCGGCGCAGTTCCTCACCATCAACAGTCTGATGGAACCGGGCGACCACATGGTGTCGGCCAGCACGCTCTACGGCGGCACCTACACGCAGTTCGACGTCAGCTTCCGCCGTCTGGGATACAACACCACCTTCGTTGATCCTGATGATCCGGAGAATTTCCGCAAGGCGATCACGCCCAAGACCAAGCTGCTCTATGGCGAGACGATCTCGAACCCGCGCGGGAACGTGCTCGACATCGAGGCCGTGGCCAAGATCGCGCACGAGCACAACGTGCCGCTGGTAATTGACAACACGTTCGCGTCTCCGTACCTGTGCCGGCCGATTGAGCACGGGGCGGACATCGTGGTCCATTCGATGACCAAGTTCATCGGCGGCCACGGAACCTCGATTGGCGGAGCGATCGTCGACGGCGGCAAGTTCGACTGGTCGAAGGGGAACTTCCCGCTGCTGTGCAAGCCGTCGCCCGCCTACCACGGAATGGTGTTCTGGGACACGTTCGGACCGATCACGTTCATCATCCGTGCGCGTGTCGAAGGCCTGCGCGACTTGGGACCCTGCATCAGCCCGTTCAATTCGTTCCAGTTCATCCAAGGGATCGAAACCTTGGGTATGCGCATGGACCGGCATGTCGCGAACGCGACGGCCACCGCCGAATGGCTCGAGAGCCACAAGCTGGTGAAGTGGGTGAACTATCCAGGATTGGCCTCGAGCCAATACAACGCGCTGGCCAAGAAGTACATGCCCAAGGGGCCCGGCTCGATCTTCTGCTTCGGCATCGAGGGCGGTTACGAGGCGGGACGGAAGTTCGTCGACAACCTCAAGATGTTCTCGCACCTGGCCAATGTCGGCGACGCGCGCAGTCTGGTGATCCATCCGTCGTCGACCACGCACCAGCAGTTGACCGAAGCCGATCAGCGCGCGGCGGGTGTGGAGCCGAACATGATCCGGCTGTCGATTGGCCTGGAGGACCTGGACGACATCCTGTGGGATCTCGATCAGGCTCTGGCGGCATCACAGGCGTAGCGCATGGGCCAGGAGCCATGACAAGCCTCGAGCACGCTAAATTCGCGGTATCCGTGATAGCGGTCCTGCTGACCCTCAGCGGCGCGATCGTCGCGTGGCGGAGCTTTCTTGGAGCCGAGCGATGGAAAAAGGCTGAGTTCCTGGCGCGTGAAATGAAGGACTTCTTCAGCGACGAGAAGGTGCGCCGGGCGCTTCTCATGGTGGATTGGGGCGGCCGCGCTATCAAGCTGCTGGATGATCATGCTCCAAATCGGGGGATGGTTTACGTCACCCGCGACTTGCAGGTGCAAGCGCTGCGGCCGCACATTCTGATGCCGTCAGGCGCCGACGAGATCGGCGACGGCGAGTTCACACCCGAACAGGCGGCCATTCGGGACCACTACGACGTTCTACTCGACGCATTCGAACGGTTCGGCAACTTCGTCAAGACCGGGCTTGTCACCACGGAAATGCTTACTCCCTACATCCGCTATTGGATCCGCGATATTCATGCGGCGCCGGAGAACGACGCGGACGCCGCATGGACCGCCGCCCTGCTCACCTACATCGACTTTTATGGGTATGATGGCGTTCAGCACCTCTTCAAGGCATTCGACATGCCTGTCACTCCGGATTCAATCGCCTACCGCCGGGCGCTCGACGGGATGAAGGACCAGGGCTTCGCGGCCCGCCTCCGAAGCTGCGCTCCGGGCAAGCCATGATGACGTGGCCGGAGTTGCGTCACCGCATCACAAGCCCGGGCCTCGCCGCCCTCGCGTGGCAGACCCTCAGTAGTACAGCTTCAACCCAAGCTGGACCACACGGGACGGCTTCGCGCTGTTCCATGTCCCGAAGTTCGGAGTGTCGATCGACACAGCGAACTGCTGGAACTGCGTGTGGTTGAACAGATTGAAAAACTCCCCGCGGAACTCCAACCTGCCGCGCTCGCCGATCCGGAAGTCCTTCTCAAACGCCGTGTCCCAATTGTTGATCCCGGCATCGCGGATGATGTTGCGCCCGGAGTTGCCGAAGAATCCCGGACGCGCCACCGCGAACGCCGCCGTTGAGAAAGCCACCCGCGCCGGACCGCCGCGCACGAACCCTTCGGGAAACGGGTCACCCACGACGTCAACGCGCTGCGCTCCGGTGCCGACGTTGGCGATGTCGCGCCCGGTCAGGATCGACCAGGGATTGCCGCTCTGAAACTGCGTGATCCCGGTGATCCTCCAGCCGCCAGCCCACCGGTTGCCCTTGGCGAACGGAATCTCCCAGACGTAGCTCACCACCAGCCGTTGCGGCACATCGAAGTACGACAGCCCCTTCTCCGCCTGGATGTTGTAGGCATTCTGCGCCAGCGCCGGCTGCGCCCCGATGTTGCCTGAGAATGACGCGTTGTCGATCGCCTTGGACAGCGTATAGGCGGCCAGGAACGAGAGTCCGCGGCTGAAGTTGCGCTCCAACCGGGCGATGAAGGAA
>Ga0194132_10013196_pt1 | contig 10092 bp, 3 predicted proteins | sample TA2KigOf80mmetaG_FD_148612 | JGI IMG/M metagenome (GOLD analysis project Ga0194132, IMG submission 148612) | Freshwater microbial communities from Lake Tanganyika, Tanzania - TA2015054 Kigoma Offshore 80m | ecosystem: Environmental > Aquatic > Freshwater > Lake | place: Tanzania: Lake Tanganyika... | reverse complement strand
GCGGGCAAATCGACTTTGTTCCACGACGTTGCGGTGTGGTGCATCGTGCGCAACCGTTCGGTGCGAATCATGATCGGTTCGATATCGCAGACCTTGGCCAAGATGTACAGCCGCCGCATACGCGAAACTTTGGAGCGGACCGTGCCCCTGTGCCCCGACCCCGAGCTGGTCAAGCGCGGACTGGCCGTCAATGCCGAGGCGTGCCTCGCTTTGGATTTCGGCAGGTTCAAACCGAACAACGTGGGCGCCCTGTGGCGCGCCGAGGAATTCATAGTCGAGCAGCTCGGCGGCGCCGGGTTGGACAACAAGGAGCCGACCGTCTCGGCGTACGGCATCGACTCGGAGTTCATCGGCCACCGCGCGGATTTGTGTTTGTTCGACGACGTTGCCAGCCCGGAGAACGCCAAGGAATCGGTGGCCAGGGACAAATTGTTGGAACGATGGGACTCGATGGCCGAGGCCCGCGTCGATCCGGGCGGCTTGCTCGCCGTGATCGGCCAGCGTCTCGGTCCCGGCGATTTGTACGCGCATTGTTTGTCCAAGGTGACGTACGACGACGTGGAAAATTACGACGGCTCCGACGTGAAATCGCAGCCATTGGAGGAACCGATCAAGTCGTCGAAGTACGACCACATGGTCTACAAGGCGTACTACGAGGAACTGGACACCGGCCCAGCGTCCCGACGCCAGGATGCGAACGCCTGGCCCGACGGGCCCCTGCTCGAACCTTACCGGTTGACGTGGAAAGATCTTTCCTACATCCGCCATTCCAACCCCACGAAGTTCAAGGTCGTGTACCAGCAGGAAAATTTGGACGCCGGCAATTATTTGATCGAGCGCGTGTGGGCCACCGGCGGCATGGGACCGGACGGCGTCATGTACCCGGGTTGCGTCGACAGGCACAGGGTCCCCGGCTACGTTCCGTGGGGGCTGGAGCAGCCGTTGATTTCCGTGGCGACGGTCGACCCGTCGCCCACCCAGTTCTGGGCGATCCAATGGTGGATCTACCAACCGACGACGAACCTGCGTTACCTGATCGACATCGAGCGCTGCAAATTGAGCGCCGAGGAATTGCTCGGTTACGACACGGGGACCGGCAAATATTCGGGGATCATGGACGAATGGCAAAGCCGTTCCTTCGAGGACGGCCACCCGATCACGCACTGGATCGTCGAGGTCAACGCCGCGCAACGGTTTCTATTGGCCCACGACTTCGTGCGCAAATGGCAGGCGCTCAACGGCGTGAACGTCGTGCCGCACACGACGCACAAGAACAAGCTCGACGAGAATTTGGGCGTCGAGGCGCTGCTCCCGCAGCTGTGGCGCACGGGCCAGGTCAGGCTGCCGACGATGATCGACAACTGGAAGACCCTGGCGATCATCGACGAAATGACGTCGTGGACCCGGAACAAAAAGAACGGCACGGACCTGGTGATGGCGCACTGGTTTGCCGAGCTGCACATGCCCAAACTCAACCCTTTGGTCGCCCCGCCCAAACGATGGCGCCCGTCGTGGTTCGCAACCTTGCCCGTATGATACTATGTTGAGCATCTATGCGAAGGATTGAACATGGCCAAGAGCAGAAAAGAAACTAGAAAAGCATTCGTCCAGGCTCGTTTGGCGGCAACCGGCAAAGAGGCGACACCGGAACAACTCGCCCAATTCCGTCAGAGATTCCAGGCCCTGTCCCAATCCGTGGAAGGACGCACCAAGATAGCACAACAAGTGCTGCCGGGGGGTACGGCCGCAGAACGCAAAGCGTTGAAAAAAATGTTGCGCGAAACCAATCCTATGCGCAGCACCAGTGCCGTCGCTGAGACCGGTGATGATAGCGCAGGCGGCACACCCAAACCTGTTTCCTGGTTTGAAACGCATCAATACCCACCACGTTACGGCCAGCCAAAACCAACAACACCTTCGGGGGTTGCACCAACGACGTCCACGACGATTCCTAAATCAACGACGTCCACGACGATTCCTAAATCAACGACGTCCACGACGATTCCTAGGACTACGACAACGACTACACCTAAAACAATAACGGCCACAACCGTTCCCAAAACTACCACCACGTCAACAACTCCCGTAACGCAACCTGGGAAAATTCCTCCTGGCGTGTTTGAATCTTTTGGGCCAAAACATCCAGTACAACCAAAAACACCATCCAAAGATAAAAACATTGGCTACGGAAACACATGGGAAGAAAAAGTGGCTTTGAACTTGGAAAAATGGAACGTACCAATTTTCGGGATGGTTGCCGGAATTGGTCGAGATTGGGATCAACGTAAATATTTTAACGCTGCCCTAAAAACAGCGGCCGCCGTCGGGATTGCCGCTGTCACCAGGGCTTCGTTTGGTGCTGCTGCGACTGCTGGAAAACCGGTATGGCAAAAAAGCAGCACAACCGGCGCAACCAACCAAACTTCGTTGCGGCTTGAATACGAACAATATACAAAAGATATTGCAAAACTACAAAATCAAAAATTTGGGCAAACACAGGGCTTGATGGGCCACACAACCCCCGGTGGAATTAGGGCCGAAAGTTCGGTTCAAGCATTGCAGGGCAGGTTGGGTGGAGCAAAAGATTATCCAGTTCGATCAGTTCCACGAACACATCTGGGCGAATCCAAATTCGCAACGGATCAAGCTAGTGGCGCAACAGGTCCTGCTTTTGGTACAGGTCGACGCGGCATAGACATAAGGGACCAAAATGCCTACGTTCAGCGCGTCAACCTTGAGGAGATCGAGGCCGTCGGCGCCGCAAAACCACCTCAAAAAACACCCAAAACCACGGCCACAACAGTTCCCAAAGTTACAGCCACAACCGTCCCTCAAACCACAGTCACAACTAAATCAAACGTGACCAAAATAGACGCTTTAAGCAGAAAAAATCATCCGACCGCGCGAAAATCACCTAGCACAACCGTCCCTAAAGTTACGGCTACGACTGTCCCCAAAACTACAGCCACAACCGTCCCTAAAACTACGGCTACTACGGTTCCTGTGTCTCCGCCAACAACGGTTCCGATGCGATACACAGACCAAGGCAAACGAATTGGTCCCTTTCAAGACATTAGACCAGGAGACCCAAAACCGATTAAACCCAAAAAACCGTCCGGGATGAGCAGAGTGAAATGGGATTTGTCCGATGAAGTGATCGATTATGAAATTAGGTTAGAAAATTATCTTAAGTATCTTAAAAAGAAATAACACATGCGGACTATTGAAGAAATTGTAGAGCTGTACAACCAACGCCGTATTGCGAAAGGCCCCCTGCATGATCAAATGCGAAAAATCAAGTCGCTCGCGAACGGCGATATCGTTGTCCCGCTCAACGAATTAGACAGGAACTCGAAGGCGAACATCGCCAACCTTCTGGTCCAGGGTTTGGACCAGATGTCGATGCGCGTCGCGTCCACGATGCCGTCCCCGTTTTTCCCGCCGGTCAAGGAGGGTTCCGAAAGGTCCAAGGGCTACGCGCAGACCCGCCGCCAGGCGATGCTCTCGATCTGGGACCAGAACAAACTGAAGCTCAAGATGCGCCGCCGGGCGCGCCATCTTCTGGCGTACTCGCAATCCGCGGTGATCCTGAAACCGAACTTCCGTACTTTGGTGCCGCAATGGACCGTGCGCAACCCGTTGGACACTTTCGCCGCGCCGGTCGACGACCCGGACGACATGCTGCCCGACGATTGCATTTTCACGTACAGGGCCACCGCCAACTGGTTGCTTTCCAATTACGGCGAACAGGTGCTCGGCACCCTCCGTATGGGACGCGTGGATTCGGATTCAAGATACACGATGCTCGAATACGTCGACTATGATTCGCTGCAGCTCGTTGTTCTGGGTGCGGAGAACAACCCCGGGTTGAACACCGCGGAAAGGGCGGGGGTTGATTCCCTGTTGCTGGAGGCGATCCCCAACCGGACGGGGATGCCGCTCGCGGTCTGCGCCAACAGGATCACCCTGGACAAGCCGCGCGGTCAGTTCGACGGCACGCTGGGCATGTACTACACGCGCGCGCGTCTGCAAGCGCTCACGGAGATCGCCATCGAGCGGGGTATTTTCCCCGAGGAATATCTCGTCGCCCGCACCGGGGAGAACCCGGAGATTCTGCAGCTGGCCGACTCGAAAGCGGGCGTCCTCGGCGTGGTCAAGGGCGGCGACATCATCAGCAGGGATTTGAATCCCGGCTACAAAACATACGAGGCAATCGACCGTCTTGAGCGACAGGAAAGACTCGAAGGCGCCATCCCCGCGGAATTCGGCGGGGAATCGGCATCCAACATCCGCACCGGTCGCCGCGGGGAGAACATCCTGTCCGCGACCGTCGATTTCAGGGTGCAGGAGGCGCAGGCCATTTTCGAAACTTCGATCCTCGAAGAGGACAAGATCGCCATCGCCATCGAAAAAACGTACTGGGGCGACATCCCGAAAACTTTCTTCATCCCCTCGCGCACGAACACGACGCCCGAGATCTACGTCCCGAACAAAATTTGGGAAACGGATTTCCACTACGTCGCCTATTCGGCCGCCGGTTCGGACGTGAACAGCCTGATCATCGGCCTGGGTCAACGACTCGGCACCGGCATGATGAGCAAGGAATCCGCGCGGGAGGCCGATCCGCTCATCGCCGACCCCGATTTGGAGCACGACCGCATCATTTCCGAGGGGGTCGAAGCCGCGTTGCTCTCGTCGATCCAGACCCAGGCGGCCGACCCGGGCGGTCCGTACCAGCCGGATGATCTCGCCTACCTGACGAAACAAGTGATCGAACTAGACACCACTTTGTACGAAGCGGTGAGGCGCACGCAACAACGGGCGCAGGATCGTCAAGCGACGATGGTGCCGATGGGGGCACCGGAGTCGATGCCGGGTCTTGCCATGCCGGGGATGGGGGCGGAATCCCCGGTCGCCGGCGGACAACCTTCTCTTGATCAATTGATAGCACAGTTGGGATAAACATGGCGGATTACAACACAGTCAAAGCGAATCTGGCGAAACGGGCCGCTCCGAAGCAAACATACGGCAAAGCCAAGGAACAGATGATCGCGCAAGAACTCGTCCCGATGGGGCCACCGCCCACGACGACGAACATCGGACGGGAGCCCGTCCCGAAAAGGAAAAGTCCCGGCGATTTCTTCAGGCCCACGGAAAGACCCAACGAGCCGATTACCGCCGGCGTCGACTTCGGTCCCGGGGTTTCGTCGGTGGGCGCGGGGATACCGCGGTATTCCAACGACATAGTGATGATGGAGATAAAGGAAATCTTGAAATATTTTCCGAACGACGATCTGTTCGATTTGGTGTCGCGTTATGGCGGAGGTTGATCCATGTATGGCCAATATTCCGGTCTCAGGCCGCAAGACTACGAGGCCATAGAAGCCGAGCTCGATTCGCCGTTTCGGTCTATTCCCCGGACGGATGCCCAAATTATGGCCATAAATTTGGCGCGCGTCAACAGGCGCGCCCCGTGGCTGCAACCGCAAACCATGATGTCCTTGGCAAGCAGCGGTGCCTCCGACTTCGTGATCGACGAAGTGGGCCGCATGTCCGCACAGCGGGATATCGACACCTACGAAGAACGTTTGCAGAACGCCGGTGGATTGTCGGCGCCGGTCAGGTGGCTTTACGCCGGCGTTGGTTTCGGTCTTCGAAAAGGGAAGGAAACCTACGAATTCATCGTGCCGGGTTTTGCACAAACGGCGGTATCGTCAACGGGTAGCGTTATCTCAACCGGGTTGGGCGCAGCCGCCGAATTGTCGGGGCTCAAAACGACCACCAAATACGGGATAGCCGCGTTTGATTCCCTGTACCAGATGATACATGCGGGTCTTGTAATCCCTTTTACATCCGAATTGTCGTTCGGAACTCCGGACAACCCAGGCGCAATCGACATTGGCGGGATTTTTTATCAAACATCGCTCGCAACCCTGTTGGACGCCAAGGAGCAAGGGATCGAAAGCGGCGAAGGCTGGATGATGAACGAAAGGATGCGGGCGGAGCAGGCGCGTCGAGCAAGGCTGGTGCGCGGCGTGACCGACCAAGGACATGCGTACACCGTCGGGCGGGGCGCGGCCCATACTTTCACCCCCTTCCAGGAAAACACAACGCCATACAATATTGTTTCCGGTTTCATCGACGCGGCAATCATGCTGGCGGTTCCCGATCCCAGCAAATACGTCACCAAGGGTGTCAAGGGTTTGACCGTCGGTACCAAGGCGGTAAAAGGCGGGTTAGAGGCGCTTGGGCGCGGCGAAGCGTTTATGGAGGGGGCAAAATTGGCGGGCGGTATTGTCCCGAGACTGTCGGCGGAGGATGCGACAGGTTTGAGACGAATACTCAGGGACGCGGACAAGGCAGAGGCCGGTTTGACCGAAGGTTTGGCCGGGGTCAACATCGACCAGCGAAAGTTTTTGGATTTTTTCAACAAAAACCCGAGAGCGATCAGGCTCACCGAAAATTTGGTCAAAGAACGAAAACCGTCGGAGATCAAAAGCCTTTTCAGGTACGACATTACCAACGACCTGACCATAGAACTTGCGCGGGCGACGACCAAAAACCAGGTTTTGCAAAGCTTGACGAAGGGTTTTCGCTATGACGGCGAAGATGTTTTCTACCACAACAACATCGGGAAATATAGGGTAAGGAGAACGCCGTTCGCCAAAGCCGTAACGACCTCAAGATATTTAACCGAGGTGCCCAAACGAAACATAATCGTAAAAGGCGACGAAAAGCAACTCTCCGAGTCAATCAAAAACATGACCAATTTTTTGCGGACCGGCAGCATGCCGGAGGAGGACATCGCCAAATGGCTCGACGGATACACAAAACCCGACGGGACGAAAGTTCGCGGCGCAATCGAGGCGATGTCGGAAAATTATGGGGACCCCGTGGACAGGGCGAATATATGGCATGCTTTCAATCAACTCATTGTCCTGACTTTGCGCAGAAACGGCGTACGCGGAGAAGTCGCCGAATGGTTGGGCAGGGACGCAAAAAAACACGTCGATGCTGTAAAAAGCTACTGGATGGACGCGTTCGGCCACGAAATCGACAATGGGCATATGGCGATGTACATGAAAATGATGGAGGAGGATTTGGCGCCCGACGCGTACAGGACATTGTTGGAAGGCGTGGGTGAAGCAGGAACGCAGATAGAGTTCGCCCAACCGATGCAAATCGTGGAAATGTTGGACAGAATGCAGATCCTGCCCGATCCGCGCGAGCTGCGCCGACTGACGAGAAACAGGTTGTTCACAAAAATAATCGACCACATCCCGTACAAGGACGATGAAGGCTTCACGAAACTCAGAAAAGTCGCCATCACCTCCCGAAAAAGAAGGCTAAAAGTAATTGAGATTACCGACAAGCCGAAACACGCAGAATTGTCAAAGGAACTTGAGAATCTGACGAACCTCAAGGGCCCGGCCAGACTCGCCGTTAACGATAGAATCGACGAGCTTGAACAAAAGATAAGCGATCTTGAATTGAAGACCTACCCGAAGCTGATCACCGGGGAGCAAAGGCATCTTCTCGCCTTCATCGAACTTATGCAAAACAAAATTTGGAAACCGTTGAGTTTGGCCAGCATCGGCTACACCATGCGAAACGGCATCGATGCCCAGTTCCGAATGGCCTACGGCGGCGTCACCGATCCGCTGAGGCACCCGTTGGATTATATCTGGCTTCTCAAAGGCTCGAAATACGGCACGGATTTGAAGGGGTTCGATATCACCGCGAAAAATCTCCTTCGCGTCGATCCCGACGACATCGACGAATTCGGCAACATTATCAAAGCCGTGCCCAACAAATTCAACGTCGGACACGAAGAGGAAGTACTTCAACAATTAAGAGACAACCTGTACATGAACGCGAACCGCGTGGGTTTCACGTCGGAAGATTTGTTGTGGAGCAAAGTTAAAACCGGGTCTTTTCCGCGGGTCACCCGTCAAAGCGGGCCTTTGGATCATCCTACGCTGTTTCACACGGATGGCGTAGTTGCATCATTGGGCAAAACATACAACGACCCGCTGCAAAGGAGGGTTGCCCAAGGTTTGGCCGCGGGGCATTCCGAGGAAAAAATTTTGGACGATCTGGTCGATTATTTTGAGAGCGAAGGAAGGAGCATGTCGATCAAGGCCGTCAAATCCATGTACAGGTATGGCCCAATTTATAAAAAGGACGGCGTCACCCTCAAGCTTATCGGGAGGGACTTGGATGAAATGAAACAAAGGAACCCGGAGCTGTACAAAAGGTGGGTGCGCGACCTTCACATGAAATCAATAGTTTTCGACAACGTGAAAAAGAACACCGGCAATCTGGACGACATGGTGTTCATGGCGGCGTACGACAATGTTCCGATTCTCGCGAAAACCCGAACCGTGTCCGTGGACCAAATCACCCCCGTGGTGGAAAACCAAACAATAAAAATGGGCGTTCAAGGGACCATAGTCGACGACGGGAAAAAAGTGACGGGTATCGTCACCAGGATTGACGTCGACCCTGCTGGCGGGCAACTGGCTACTTTCGTCCCGGTTGTAACGGACGAACAAGGCCGGGCAATCGGCGCCGTGGCCGCAACTTCGGGAGGGAACGTCAAGGGTTCCAGGGACGCGAGAAGATTGGTCGAAAGAGCTCCTCTGAAATTAGAGGTAAACCCGGATGCCCCGGGACTGCCGCACACAATAACAAGAGAACAGTACATGTGGTCCCCGTCCAACGAAAAGTTGCCGTTCAAATTGGACGCATTCGAGTGGCGAGCGATCAACCTTTTTTTCAATGGACTCAACGACGTCGCCGTTCGCAATCTTGAAAAATCCCCCACCTTCAGGCATTTTTATTACGAAAATGTTAAGGCACATATCAACAAGCTGTCGAAAGAAGAGGGCGAAAAATTGTTCGAAAGAATATCGGCGGCGGCGAAGGAAGAGGGCAAAACGATACGTCAATATTTGGGGGAAAGAAAGTTTCGTGACCCGCTTGGCGTCGGGAAAAAAATAGAAAATTTGCCCAACCGTCAGAACGTCCAGGGGACGCTGACGCTCGACGAACTGGACGACTACGCCCGTTTTCAGGCGATCCACGACACCAAGGATTTGTTGTACGACGCAGCCGAACGCAACAATTTCACAGACGCGATGCGGGTCATCGCCCCGTTTGCGCCGGCGTGGAAAGACGTGGGCCAAAGATGGATCAAGAATATGTGGACGGAGAACGTTCAGCTCGCCCGATCCGCCCAAAGAACCTTCACCGGTTTCGCCAATGCCGATCCGGACCAGGACGGCCGCGGGTTTTTCTACCAAGACCCCACAACCGGGGAAACCATGTTCACGTTCCCGCTCTCGGGCCCGTTGGTCAAATTGTTCACGGGCATCGATGCCCCGATTGGGGCGCCAGTCAAACGATTTTCGCAAGGCATCAGCTTCTATCCGGCGCTGGGTCCGTACGCGCAATTCGCGGCCAAAGAGCTCATACCGGACGTACCGACGTTCAGGCAAATCAGGGACTTCCTCCTTCCGTACGGCGAAAAAAGCATAATCGAAACGATAAACCCGACTCCCGGGTCGGTCGACAAAATGCTCCAAGCCTTTTTCGGCAATGCCGAAAAGACGACGAGCCTTTATGCCAATACCTACATCGAAACGTTGAGAGCGTTGTCGGTCAACCCCAAATACCAACAGAACGACAACGAGGCCATGCTGCAACTTTACGCCGACGCGAAAGCAAGAACGAGGGTGTTGTTGATGATCAGGGCGGCGAATCAATTCATCGGCCCTGTCACGGGCGCTTTTGAGTACAAGGTGCCGACGAAACGGGGCGACCAATACGTCAGCGTATTAAGCCAGGTGATGGACGAATTGCAACAACAGGATTACGACTCCTCGGTCCCCATTTTCCTGAAATTGTTCGGCGACGAACTGGTTTTGTATGCGTCCTCGAAGTCAAAAGCACAGGAAGAAGGCTTGGAAACCTCGCGGGAATTCGACGACTGGGTTCTTGAAAACAAGGATTTCACGAAACAATACCCGGGTTTGGCCAACTATTTCGCCCCCAAGGGTTCCGAGTTCGAGTTCTCCGTCTACAACAGGC
>Ga0194132_10013194_pt1 | contig 10093 bp, 7 predicted proteins | sample TA2KigOf80mmetaG_FD_148612 | JGI IMG/M metagenome (GOLD analysis project Ga0194132, IMG submission 148612) | Freshwater microbial communities from Lake Tanganyika, Tanzania - TA2015054 Kigoma Offshore 80m | ecosystem: Environmental > Aquatic > Freshwater > Lake | place: Tanzania: Lake Tanganyika... | reverse complement strand
AGGCCGGCGGTCGCCCCGAGCGCGGCGGCCCGGGCGGCCGCCGGCGTGGCCAAGGCCCGGGCGGTCAGGGCGGCAGCCAGGCGCTGACCGAGTTCCCGGAGTTCACGCCGGTCGCGGCGCCCACGCTCGCCGGGCTCCAGGGCAAGCAGTCGTTCTGGTTCACGATGTACCCGAACTTCCTCGCCCAGTTCGACCCGGTGACGGACACCGTCACGCGCAAGATCGAGCTCAAGCGGGGCATGTTCTGGAGCACGCACCTGACCCACGACCGCAAGCGCATCCTGGTCGTCACCGACCAGCAGCAGTCGGTCGAGGTCGTCGACCTTGCCAGCGGCACGGTCACCAGCGAGCACAAGTTCGCCGAGGACGGGTTCATCCTGCGCATCCGCGACCTGCGCGAGTGCCCGGGCGGCGCCCACTGGCTGGTGCGCACCGAGCGCGTCAAGAAGGAGATCGATCGCTACTCGTTCGAGGCCGCGCAGTGGCTGCTCTACGACGTCGCTGGCCACAAAGCCGTGCGCAAGCTGGCGCGCCTGCCTGAGGCGCTGGATCGCAATGCCAGGCTGTCGGCCGACGGCACGCAGTGGTTGACGCAGGACAGCGACGGCAACCTCGAGTTCCTCGACGCCAGGACGATGAAGTCACAGGGCAAGATCGACCTCAAGACGCCGCGCCACTTCGGCGCCGGGGCGATCCGCTTGAGCGGCACGGACCTGCTCGACCGACGCGATCCAGCGCGCGCCCTGATGCTGTTCACGACGACCGATCCGGTGGAGACGCGGCGCACCAGCTGGGGCCTCGTCGAATTGGATCTCGCTGGCAAGAAGGTCGTGCGCGTCGACGAGTGGGGCCCGAGCCAGAGCTCATGGGGCCTGCGCGTCGCCAGCAAGAAGCCGATAGGCGCCTTGATGGGCGGCGGCTTCGGCGGCGAACGCAGCGGCGAAAACCGCTCCCGCCTGCTGCTGTTCGACCTGACCAACGGCAAGAAGCTCGCCGAAGCCTTCGAGGAGTTCCGGCCGCGGCGCTCGCTGGTGGCGATCTCGCCGGAAGGCGACAAGGTCTACATGGGCGTCGCCGGCAGCGACTTCGAGATCTTCGACGGTGCGCTCAAGCGCCAAAAGACCGTCGAACTCGATGGCGAGATCGCCAGCCAGATCATCGTCGTCGACGGATGAGGCGCGTCGTCGTCGTCGACAGCGGCGTCGACGGCGGCCACCCGGCGCTGCGCGGTCGGCGCGTCGTTACTGGGCCGTGCTTCGGCCCCACGGGCGTTCGCGACGCGGTCGAGCGCGAAGCCGACGTGCTCGGGCACGGCACCGCGGTGGCAGCGACGATCGCGCGGTTCCTGCCGCAGGATGCGCCAGTAGAAATCGTCAGCCTGCGCGTGTTCGAGCGCGCCCCCACCTGCGACTTCGCAGCCGTTGTGCACGCGCTGCGGCATGCGCTGTCGCTCGCGCCGGACGTCGTCAACCTCAGTCTCGGCACCACTTCGCTCCGGCATCGCGCCGAACTGTCGGCGCTGGCCGCCGCGGCGAAGGCGCAGCGCGCGCGGCTCGTAGCGCCGGCGAGCTACGGCGGCCTGCCATGCGATCCCGGCGCGCTTGGCGATGTCGAGTCCGTCGTTGGCGATGCCAATGTGCCGTGGCAGCTGCCCGAACTGCGGCCGCACGCCGGTCGGCTCGTCTGGTTCGCGTCACCGCTTGCTGCGCCCGACGCCGACGGCGTTCGACGCCTGCTGGCGCGCGGCGAGAGTCTCGCGGTTGCGGCGGTCAGCGGTTGCCTGCTGCGTTCACTGCTGGGATGAGCCAGCCGCTGCGCAGCAGGTCCAGACACGCGGCGTGCACGGCCCGCGGCGGCAGCACGAACAGCCGCGCATCGGCGCCGCCGCGAGCGACGGCTGCGGCGAGCGGCGCGGGCGACGCGAACAACGACAGCAGGGCGGCGAGCGGCAGAAAGCCGACGTGCGAGCGTTCCTCGCCGGTGCCGTCGTGCACGAATCCCGGTTGTGCCACGAAGTCGGCGCCGGCGCGGACCAGGGCGGTGATCGCGCGCACGGCCGGCGCGACGGTGAGCGGCGCATCGACAGCAGGCAGCGCCGGGGTCGGCAGGTCGCGGCGACGTCCGACCCAGAACGGCTGCTCGGCGAAGCGCCCTTCGCGCTCGTACCACGCCTGCGCCGTGGCGCCGTGCGCGCGCCAGAGTCCCGCCTCCCACCGCGCGTGCGCCGCGTAGAGACGCTCGCGCCACGCCGGCTGTGCGACGGCAGCCGCCGCAACGGCGGCGGCGTGGTCGGCGGCAGCCAACGCTTTCTCAACGCCCTGACTGGCGAGCGGATCGATGGTGCCGGCGGCGTCGCCGAGGCGCAGCACCCCGGCGACCGGGGCGGCGAGCCGTGCCGTGGCGTCGGTGGCGTGCTGGATGCGCGCGCCATGCAGCCGTCGCGCCGGCCCCGTGGCGGCGGCCAGTTGCCGCGCGACCAAATGCGACAGCCCTGCGCGGCGTGCGTGCGCGCCGTCGACGAACACCGCCGCGCCCGCGTGTGCCCTGTCCGGCGCGTGCGTCCAGATCCAACCATCGGCCGTGGCCTCCACCGTGGCTGTGCCGGCGTCGCCGGCGTGCGGCGCGCCGACGACGGTGACGGCGAGCAGCGACGGGCCGCGCTCGACCGGCGCTGCGCCGCTGTGGGCCGCGCGCCCGCGGGCGTCGAACTGCAGCGCCGACGCCGGCACGTCGGCGGGCTCGCGCCGTAGCACGCGCACGCCGGCGGCTACCGCGGCAGCGCGCAGCGCCGCGTCGAAGGCGCCCCGCGCCAGCAGCAAGCCCGGCGGCTCGCCGTCGCGCCAGACGAACTCCGGCGCGCCCCAGGCCGCGCCGTGCCGCATCGGATCGCGGCGGGCGGCGGCGACCACGACGTCGGCGATGCCGATGCGCTGCAGCATGCGCTCGGCCGAGGCGACCATGGTCTCGAATGGCCCCGAAAACGCCGACCGCCCCGGCTCGACCAACGTAACGGCGAGGCCGCGACGCGCGCACAACAGCGCGGCGGCCGCCCCGGCGACGCCGCCGCCGCGCACCAGGACGTCGCACTGCGTGGACACGTCGGCAAGCCTAGGACCGCTGCTGCCGGCTGTCGCCTGCCCCACGCAGTGTCGAGCCTTCTGCTTGGCGTCGCCGCCGAGGGTCAGGCGCTGGAAGATCTCGGTCGGCGCGGCCTGCAGGCTGCGCCGACCACAAAGCGCCCCGTGCGAGCGAACACGCCGGCCTGCCGCGCGAGGTCGTGCGCCGGCTCGCGGGCGGCGCGGTCTGCCCGATGGGACGAACGTCACTCCATCAGCGCGCGCGCGTCGGCCGGCAGGGCGACGACGAGACCGGTGAAGCTGCGGCTGGCCCGCGGTCCGGCGGCCGGCGCCAGTGCGCCGAGCAGCAGGTCGCCGACGCGCAGGTGCGCAGCGGCCTGCGGCGCCTCGATCCAGTGATCGCCCCCATCGTCGTCGCGCGCGCCAAAGCCTGCCTTGGCCAACTCCTCCACCTCGAGCATGCCGGGGCGCACGCGGCCCGACGCGGCGGTCGACAGCGCGATGGATGCCGCCTGCAGCCGCTCGACCTGGTCGACCAGGCCGCCTCGGCACCCGTCGAGCACCGTCCCGATGTCCATCTCCTGCACCTCGACAGCCCACTGGTAGAAACCGAGCAGTTGCTCAAAGGTCGAGCGCACGCGCAGGGCGCGCTCGGTCGGCAGGGCGGCGAGGTAGACGTGCAGCAGCAGGCGCATGCAGTCCGCAGCGGTGATCTCCTCGAGATCGCGGTGCGGCAGCGCGGCGTTGGTCGGCAACTGCGCGAAGTGTCGGAGATCGGCGGCCGCCGGATCCTCTGTGCGCCCCGTCTCCCACAGGTATTCCTCGATCAGCGCCGCGAGATTGCCGTCGGCGTCGGCGCCAGCCGTGGCATCGTCCTCATCGTCGGCCTCGCCGCGAGCGCGCCATGCCTCATCCTCGCCGGCTTCGTTGTCGTTGCGATCGGACTCGTCGTCCTGTTCGCCTGGCTCGATGCCGGCCATGCGTTCGAGTTGCGCGAAAAGTTCTTCGACATCGCGTTTCTGCGCAAGTCCTTCGTCGAGCGTGCGCACCAGACGCTCGCCCAGCGTCTCGCCCGGCGCCGTGCGTTCGGCGGCCGTCGCGTCGCCATCTTCGCTGCGCGCGCGATGGTGTGCGTTCCAGATTGCCAGCAGCAGCTCGCGCGCGGCGTCGAGATTGACCGAGGTGTCGAAGGCGAGCTCGTCGAGCAGCGGTCCGAGGACCTGACCAGGGCGCACCGCCAACGCCAGTTGCTGGCTGATCGCGGCCGCGGAGTGCTCGCTGCCCGCTGCGGTCAGCAGCCGATCGAGATCGGCCTCGAGGTGTTCGAGTGGCTGATCAGGCACGCTATCAGCCAGCGCTGGAGCCGGCGGCGTGGAGGCGCGCGGGGCCGTGGGGCGCATCAGCAACAACCGCTCGAGCTCAATCTGCTGCAGCCGGCGCTCGAGGCCAAGGCGCAGCATGTCGCGCAGGAAAGCCTGTGCGATTTCGTTGCCCGGGCGGTAGATCGCTGCCGCCGTCGACGGCGTCCAGCGACCGGCGCCTTCGGCGTAGATCCGGCCGACGATGAGGTCGCCGGGCTCCAGGGCGCCCAGCGGCGCGTGCAGGTCGATCGCCTGACCGTCCTGCAGGTCGCGCGCCTCGACGGTGCGCGTCGTCACCTGCTCCACGAGCCAAAGGCCAGCCTGCGAATCGACGAAGTCTGCTGCCTCGCCGCCCAGTTCGGGAACCGCGGCCGGCACGGCTCCGAGGACCTCGCTCTCGCGTTCCAAGGTGAACCACTCCTGGAAGCGCAGTTCGGCGGCGGCGGCGGCGCCGGGAAGCGACGCGGCAGCCGCCGTGCCATCGAGAAAGAACTCACGCCGCGCGCGCTGCAGTTCGGCGGCGAGGTGGCTGTCCTGCGCCAGCCGGGCGGCGAGCGTGGTCACCGCGCGGGCCGCCAGCATGGCTTCATCGTGGTCCATCGTCGGCAGGGTCGCCAGAAGCGCGCCGGAAAGCAACGGCAGCCTCGCCCACTCGCCGAGTCGCCCGTTTTGCGGCATAATGCGGCGGTGATTCCGCAGGGTGCGACGCAGGACGGCGGCGCTGGCGCGATGGAATCGCTGCAGTCGCTCGGGTGGGTCGACACGACCGCGCTCGGCGTGCTCGGCGTGTTCTTCGTGCTCGGCCTGTTCAAGGGCCTGATCTGGCAGGTGAGCCGGATCGGCATCCTCGTCGCGGCCTACGTCGTGGCCGGCCGGCACGGCGGCGACGTGGCGAGCTGGCTGACGCGTCCGGCCGACGCCGCAGCCGCCGCACAGATGGGCGCCGAACCAACGACGACCACCATCTACCTCGCGTATTGCCTCTGCTTCCTCGCCGTGCTGATCGTGCTGAGCCTGCTGGCAATCGCCGTGCAGAAGCTCGCGGTCACGGCGGGGCTCGGCTTCTACGACCGGCTCGGCGGCGGCCTGCTCGGCATCGCGACCGGTGGCTGTGTCGTGCTCTTCGTCGTTTTCTTCGTGCTCATGTTCTTCCGTGGCAGCCAGATCGCCGACGCGGTCGAGGGTTCGCACAGTTCGCGTCTGTCGCGCCTTGCTGTCGACTGGCTCGGTCCGCGCGTGCCGGCCGAACTGCGCCAGGTCTTCGCCTTGCCGTTGCTGCCGCAGGCGACGCCCGCGACCGGTTCGGGCGACGGCGGGCAGCCGATCGACGCCACGCACCGCGCGCCCGAACCCGGCGCGCCAGATGTGTCCGGTGGCACAGCGCCGCGCCGCGCCCCCGGCGGCGGCTGATCCTCGCCCTTGCGCGAGAACGCGCGATCCCGGATCGTGTCCGCCCCACTGCTTGGGGGCGCCCGTCGATGCGGGCTGAGATGCACCCCTTGAACCTGATCCGGTTCGCACCGGCGTAGGAAACAGCAGCATGACCGAGATCCCCCGTCCGGGCCTGCGCCCGTTGGCCGAGTCCTTCCCCCGCTCGCAGAAGATCGCCATCGGCGACCTGCAAGTTCCCGCGCGCGACATCGCGCTGACCAACGGCGACGTCGTTCGCGTCTACGACACCACCGGCCCGCAGGAGCACGACATCCGCAAGGGCCTGCCCAAGCGCCGCCAGCCGTGGATCGACGCCCGCGTTGTCCGCGGCGACCGCAACTTCTCGCAGATGCACTACGCCCGGCGCGGCGTCGTCACCGAGGAGATGCGCTTCGTCGCGATCCGCGAGAACTGCGATCCGGAGTTCGTGCGCAGCGAGATCGCCCGCGGCCGCGCCATCATCCCGGCCAACCGCAAGCACCCGGAGGTCGAGCCGATGATCATCGGCCGCAACTTCCTGGTGAAGATCAACGCCAACATCGGCAACAGCGCGCTCGGCAGCTCGATCGAGGAGGAGGTCGAGAAACTGCAGTGGTCGATCCGCTGGGGCGCCGACACGGTGATGGATCTCAGCACCGGCAAGAACCTGCGCGCGACCCGCGAGTGGATCCTGCGCAACAGCCCGGTGCCGATCGGCACGGTGCCGATCTACGAGGCGCTGGAACGCGTGCAGGGCCGCGTCGAGGACCTGAACCTGCGCATGTTCCTCGACGTGCTCGAGGAGCAGGCCGAGCAGGGCGTCGACTACTTCACCATCCACGCCGGCGTGCTGCTGCGGCACGTGCCGCTGACCGCCGACCGCGTCACCGGCATCGTCTCGCGCGGCGGCTCGATCATGGCCAAGTGGTGCCTGCACCACCACGAAGAGAACTTCCTCTACACCGGTTTCCGCGAGATCTGCGAGCTGCTCGCCAAGTACGACGTGTCGTTCTCGCTGGGCGACGGCCTGCGCCCGGGCTCGATCGCCGACGCCAACGATGCGGCGCAGTTCGGCGAGCTAGAAGCGCTCGGCGAGCTGACCAAGGTCGCCTGGGAGCACGACGTCCAGACCATGATCGAGGGCCCCGGCCACGTGCCGATGCACCAGATCAAGGAGAACATGGACCGGCAGCTCGCCGTCTGCCACGAGGCGCCATTCTACACGCTGGGCCCGCTGACGACGGACATCGCGCCAGGCTACGACCACATCACATCGGCGATCGGCGCGGCGATGATCGGCAGCTTCGGCACCGCGATGCTGTGCTACGTCACGCCGAAGGAGCACCTCGGCCTGCCCAACCGCGAGGACGTCAAGCAGGGCGTCATCGCCTACAAGATCGCTGCGCACGCCGCCGACCTCGCCAAGGGCCACCCGGGCGCCAAGTCGCGCGACGACGCGCTCAGCAAGGCGCGCTTCGAGTTCCGCTGGGAGGACCAGTTCAACCTCGCGCTCGACCCCGAGACGGCGCGCGCCTACCACGACGAGACGCTGCCGCAGGACGGCGCCAAGGTGGCGCACTTCTGCTCGATGTGCGGACCGCGCTTCTGCTCGATGAAGATCACCGAGGAGGTGCGCGAGTACGCCAAGAAGGGCATGCACGACAAGAGCGCCGAGTTCGCCCAGCGCGGCGGCGTCATCCAGTAGCGCCGCGGCCCCGGCGCGCCCTTACGGCGCGTCGAACGGCTCGTCGCCGCGGTCGGCGACGAGCGGCAGCGTCACCCAGAAGGTGCTGCCGGCGCCCAGCCGGCTGCGCACGCCAACTTCGCCGCCGAGGCCCTTGACGGTGTTCTTGACGATCGCGAGGCCGAGGCCCGTGCCGCCGAGGTCGCGCGAGCGGGCGCGGTCGACGCGATAGAAGCGCTCGAACACGCGCTCCTGGTCCTCGGACGACAGGCCGATGCCGGTGTCGACGACTTCGAGCAGCGCGCGGCCGTCGTCGATTGCCAGCTGCGCGCGCACGTCGCCGCCAGCGCCGGTGTACTTGATGGCGTTGTCGACCAGGTTGCCGACGACCTGCCGCAGCGCCTCGCGGTCGGCGCGCACCCACATCCCCCCCTCCGGCCCGGCGAGCGCCAGACGCACCTGCCGCTTCTCCGCCAGCGGCGCCAGGTCGCGCACCGTCTCGCGCACGACGCCGCCGAGCTCGAGGGGCCGGCGCTCGCGCGCCTGGTCGCCTTCGTCGTCGAGTCGGGAGAGCGTCAGCAGGTCGGCGACCAGCGTGGTCAACCGCTCGGTCTGCCGCGCAATGCGATCGAGGAAGCGCACGCGCGTCGTCGTCGGCATCTCCAGGTCATCCTGCATGGTCTCGACGAAGCCCTGGATCGCCGCCAGCGGCGTCTTGAGTTCGTGCGAGACGTTGGCGATGAAGTCGCGCCGCAGCGACTCGAGCTTCTTCAGCCGGCTGGTGTCGTCGATCGCGACGACGACGCCCTGGTCGGGCAGACGCCGGACGCGGACCGCCAGCGCGCGGCCGGCGGGATCGGCTTCGAGTTCGAAGTACTGTGGCTCGCCGGTCGCCGCCGCGAGTTCGAGCGCGGACGGCAACGGCGCCCAAGGCACGCAGTCCTGCAACCTCCGACCGTTCGCCAACGGCGGCAGTTGGGCGAAGTCGACGGCGTTCGGGTTGCAGGCCACGATGCGGCCGTTGCCGTCGACGACGATCAGTCCGTCGCTGGCGCCCGCCAGCGCCGCAACGGCCCTCGCCGCCTCCGTCCTGGCACTCGCCAATTCGGCGGTCAATTGCGTCCGTCGACCGTTTTCGTCCCGCCAGCGTCGGCTCCAACGCCACGCAGTCGCGGCGCTGATGGTCGCGAGCGCAACGGTCGTCGCGAGGGCAGCGAGTTCGATGTCGGCGCTCATGGGCAGCGTGCTGGCCGCTGCCCGAAAGCTAGCGGACCGCGTCGGCGAAACGATACCCGACGCCGCGCACGGTCTCGATGCAGGCGGCGTGATCGCCGAGTTTCTGCCGCAGGGCCCGGACATGCACGTCGATGTTGCGGTCGGTGACGATCGCGTCCTCGCCGATGATGCGGCTGAGCAGATGCGCGCGCGGGAACACGCGGCCCGGGTGCGAGGCCAGGAAGTGCAGCAACCGCATCTCGGTCGGGGTCAAGGTCACCAGTTGCGCGTCGATCCGCGCTTCGTGCCGGCCGAGGTCGATGGTCAGCGCGCCGCGCACGACGCGCTCGCCGGCGCCGGACTGCTCGCGCAGCGGGCCGCGACGCAGCACGACCTTGACGCGCGCGATCAGCTCGCGGGGGCTGAACGGCTTGCCGAGGTAGTCGTCGGCGCCGATGCCGAGGCCGAGCACGATGTCGCTCTCCTCGGCCTTGGCGGTGACCATGATGATCGGGATCGACCGGATCACCGGGTCCGACTTGACCTGCCGGCAGACCTCGACCCCGTCCATGCCCGGGAGCATCAGGTCGAGGATGACCAGGTCCGGGTTGTCGGTGCGGATGCGGCTCAGGCCCTGCTCGCCATTGCGGCAGGCGACGACTTTGTAGCCTTCGCGCGCGAGGTTGTACTGCATGACCTCGAGGATGTCGGGCTCGTCTTCGATGACCAGGATCTTGGGCTTCGCCACGGCGCTCGCGGGGTTGAACTCGGAATCAGGCGCGGGTCACGATAGGTCGGTTCGGGAAGTAATCGTTGAGACGCAAGGAGGCTACACCGTACTTGCGAGGCACAGCCCGGTGCCTTCCCCCAGCAGCCGCCACGGCCAGTCGTGCGCCGCCGCCCGCTGCTGCCACGCCGCCGCCGCGCCCACCGCATCGAACGCGAACGGCAGGTTGCCGGCCTGCGGCGCCACGCTGAGGCGCAGACGGCCGTCGACGTCGCTCCAGGCGACGCGGACCAGCGCCGGCACGCCGGTTGGCAGGGCGAGCACCACCACCCGCAGCGCCGCCACGGTCGCCGGCACGAACGTCGCCAGGTCGACCATGCGGCCCGCTGGCGCGTCGACGCTCGCTTCGTAGCGATGCCCGGCCTCACGCACGCTCACCCGCAGCAGGTCGGCGAGGTCGGCGACCGCGCGGCCGGCGGGCGCCGGCTCTGGCCCACCGTCGCCGAGAACGTGCCGCAGCAGCCGCAGCGCCGCGGCGCCGCGGTCCAGTTGGCCGGCGATCGCCTGCAGCGCCGGACCGGCGGCGGCGGCGTCGGCCTGCAGCACCTGGCCCTGCATG
>Ga0194132_10013193_pt1 | contig 10094 bp, 10 predicted proteins | sample TA2KigOf80mmetaG_FD_148612 | JGI IMG/M metagenome (GOLD analysis project Ga0194132, IMG submission 148612) | Freshwater microbial communities from Lake Tanganyika, Tanzania - TA2015054 Kigoma Offshore 80m | ecosystem: Environmental > Aquatic > Freshwater > Lake | place: Tanzania: Lake... | reverse complement strand
GTCCACCGGCTTTGGGCACAACCCAACGATAGGCATAGCGCGTGCCTTCCGGTGGCAAGCGGTCCTGAATCGGCACGGCCGGATCGATACGCCTGGTCTGCCGGAACGCGCCGTCGTTCAGTCCGACATAGGCGCTGACTATACGCGGGCTGTGCAGCAAAACCGAATAGAAGTACTTGAAGCAGCGATCGTCGAAGTAGAAGTCCGGATACTGATCGCCGATCGTTGCCGCCGACCGGACCAGCGACTTGATGGGATTGAAATCCGTCTGGATGCTCTCGACCGCATCGACACGAAAGCGCTCGACCAACCCCCGGGCATTGGCTCTCGCGATGCGATCGTTCGACAGGTAGGTGACGGAAATGATCGTGAAAAAGACGGGGACGGTGAGGACAACGAACGACGTCAGGATGCTGGTTTTCAGCCGCCAGTCTCTGCCGAAAATGTTCATGTAGCAGCCGTCACAAGGACCAACGCCAGCAATGTATCAAAGGGGCGTCGGCATCGTACCCCATTGAGCTTGCATCGTCCATGCAACGGACACCCGCCTACATTGGTGGGCGCCTCAAGTGCCAATCGCCGACTTGCTGAAAGGCGTGACCGGCCGCCAGGATGGCCGCCTCATCGAAGGCGTGTCCGACGATCTGCAGGCCGACCGGCACGCCGTCGGCCGTGATGCCGCCAGGCAGCGTCAACGTCGGATGGCCGCTCAGGTCGAATGGCGCGGTGTAGCGCAGTCGTGCGGCGACCGTCTGGGGGGTACGTCCAGCGACTTTCATCGCCGCCAGCGACGGCGTCGCCGTACCCATTACCGGCATGAGCAGCAAGTCGACGTCCACCAACAGACGCTCGATCTCACCCTTCGTGCGCGCCCGCACGAGCTGCAGTCGTGCCAAGTCGAGCGCCGAGAGGCCGCGACCGAGGTCGAGCAAGGCCGCCAAGTCGGGCCCATACTCGGCGCGCCGTGACGGGAACGTGGCGTCATGTGCAAGGGCAGCCTCGACACCACACAACGGCAACCAGCTCAAGGCCGCCTCGTCGAACGAAGGTAGGGCCACGTCGACCATGACAGCACCGGCATCCCTGAAGGTCGCCGCGGCGGCCGCGACAGCCCGCTGCGAATCGTCATCCATGCCGATCAGGTTGGTGGGTACGCCCAGGCGCTTTCGTTTGACACCACCGCCGAGGGCCGCCCGGTAGTCCGGCACCGGCAGAGGTGCTGCGGTCGGATCGTCGGGATCGGCGCCGGCAATCACGCCCAGCACGAGTGCGGCATCGAGAGCGCTGCGGCACATCGGCCCGACATGGTCGAGCGACTCGGCGAGCGGAAAGACGCCAGCGCGACTGACCCGCCCCCAGGTCGGCTTCAGCCCCGACAGGCCGTTCATGGCCGAAGGAAAGCGGATCGATCCGCCGGTGTCGGAGCCCAGCGAGGCAAAGCACAAGCCCGCCGCGGTGGCCACTCCCGAGCCCGACGAGGAGACCCCGGTCCAGTATGCGGCATTGAATGGATTGACGGGCGGCTCGACGCTGGGATGGTGCAGGCCGTAGGCGCCTTCGGTCATCTGCAGCTTGCCCAGGATCACCGCACCTGCCTGTTTCAACCGGACGACAACCGTGGCGTCCTTTCCCGGCACGTGATCGCGATGGATCGAGGTACCTGCCGCCGTCGGCACGCCTTGAGTATTGCAAAGATCCTTGACCGCGATCGGCACGCCATGCAGCGGCCCCCGCGCTGTCCCGGCTGCGGCCTCGGCATCGAGGCGTGCCGCGTCTGCCAAAGCGCGCTCGGGCGTCAGGGTTGCGTAGCTCTTCAAAGTGGGGTCGAGCCTGGCGATGCGGTCGAGCATCGCCTTGGTGGCCTCGACCGACGACAGCTCACGCGCCCTCAGACGCCGCGCGATCTCGTCGAGCGACGAATAGTGCAAGTCGGCCGACACTGCTCCCCCTTCTCGGCGCGCTGGCGCCTCGGGGGTGAGGGTCGCACAACGGCAATCGGGAAGACACCGTCTTTAGCGACGGATGTCTTCCGCGATCGCTCGTGGTTGTAAGATTTCCTACTCGGCTGCCTTGAGATTGACGGCCGCCGAACGGCCGCGCTCGGTGGCGATCTCGTAGCTGACCTTCTGGCCTTCCTTGAGGCCATTCAGCCCGGCCCGCTCGACCGCGCTGATATGCACGAACACGTCCTTACCACCCTCGGTCGGCTGGATGAAACCAAAACCCTTGGTGGCATTGAACCACTTCACCGTACCAGTAGCCATCAGTCTCTCCTTGGCAAGTTCTCAGATCTACACAAGTAAGCGCACAGGCCACGCGGCTAGCGGCGGTCTGGACAACTCGATGAAACTGGGAATTAGCGCGTGGGTAAGTCCGTAGCCGCTAGGGCTAGGCCGCCAAGGCAAGGCCAAGTTCGTAAGTCGTAGGCCGCATATGGGCGCGTAGCTCCGGCAAGTCAAGTTTGCGGCCCCAATAGTGTTCACATTGTGGCACCGATCTTCCAGGGCTCGAACTCGTCATCGCCGATACCCAGTGCCTCTGATTTGGTCTTGTGGCCGGAGGCGGTGCGCAAGATCAGGTCGAAGATGCGTCGGCCGGAGTCCTGAATGATCTCTTCACCGTCGATGATGGTACCGCAATTGATGTCCATGTCGTCGGTCATCCGTCGATAGAGCGCGCTGTTGGTCGCGAGCTTGAGAGAGGGCGTGGGCTTGCACCCGAACACGCTGCCACGGCCGGTGGTGAAGCACAGCACATTGGCGCCGCCGGCGACCTGGCCGGTCGCCGACACCGGATCGTAACCTGGCGAATCCATGTAGACGAAGCCCTTGGCGGTGATCGGTTGGGCATACTCGTAGACATCGACCAGGTTGGTCGTGCCACCTTTGGCGACCGCGCCCAGCGATTTCTCCAGGATGGTCGTGAGCCCGCCCGCCTTGTTGCCGGGCGAGGGATTGTTGTTCATCTCTCCGCCGGTGCGCGCGCAGTGATCCTCCCACCACTTGATTCGCCTGACGATCTTCTCGCCGACCTCACGGCTCACCGCGCGGCGCGTCAGCAGATGCTCGGCGCCATAGATCTCGGGCGTCTCCGACAACACCGCCGTACCACCATGGCGTACCAGCAGATCGACGGCCGCTCCCAGCGCCGGGTTGGCGGAGATGCCGGAATAGCCGTCGGAGCCGCCGCATTGAAGGGCCAGGATCAGCTCGCTGGCGGGGATCGGTTCGCGTTCGACGTTGTTGGCTTCGGGCAGCAGCTCCTTCAGGAAGCCGACGGCGCGCATCACCGTTTTGGCGACCCCGCCTTCGTCCTGGATCGCCATGGGGATGAGCTTGGGCCCTTCCTTCAGCCCCTCGGCGTTCATCAAGCCGGCGATCTGATTGGTCTCGCAGCCCAAACCGAGCACCACGACCGCCGCCATGTTGGGATGGCGCGTGTAGCCCGCGAGCGTGCGACGCAGGACGTCCATTTCCAGACCCGAGGCCGCCATGCCGCAGCCGCCCCCATGGGTCAGCGGCACCACGCCGTCAATGTTCGGAAACGCCGACAGCAGCGGCTCGAGCTTGGCGGCGATCATGCGGCTGGTGGCGGCCGAACAATTCACCGTGGTCACGATGCCGAGGTAGTTGCGCGTCGCCGCCCGCCCGTCGGCTCGGCGATAGCCCATGAAGGTCGCGGCCGGCGAGACATAGTCGGTCGGCCGGGCGTCGGCGCAAAAGGCATAGTCGCGTTCGAAATCGCCCATGACGCAGTTGTGCGTGTGGACGTGGGCACCCGGCGCCAGGTTCTCGGTGGCAAAACCGATGATCTGGTTGTACTTGCGCAGCGGCTCGCCCTTCTTCACGGCGCTGGTCAGTATCTTGTGCCCGGGCGGCACGCGCGTCGCCGCAGCGACTTCGCCTTCGACCTTGGTGCCGGACAGGATGTCCATGCGAGCCACCACAACATTGTCCGCCGGATGCAGCCGAATGGTGAGCGGTGCGGTCATGGGTCGATCCTTCTGCGAGTCGTTCGATGGCTTTCCGATGCGCATGATAGGCGGGCAGCCGGCAAAGAAAAGCACCAAGGCTTCAGCTTGCCACGCGCTCGCTGCCCAGCAGCAACAGGATGACGCCGGCCACGCTCACCAGAACGCCGACGAGGCCGAGCGCCTGTAGTTTCTCGTCGCGCAAGAAGAGGTAACTCATCACCACGGCGATCAGCGGGAAGACCGCGACAAGGGGTGCGACCAGGGTGATCGAACCCAGGCCCAACGCGGCATAGAGCAGGAATGTCGCTGTGCCATTGGACAGACCGACGCCGACAAACCACAAGAAGCCAGTCCGATGGGCGGGACCGGCCGCCCGCGCGCGCCGGCCAACCAGAGCCAGGATGACGACGGTCGACAATGAATAGCCGATGGCGGCCGCAGCCAGCGGCTCGGGCCAGAGCGCCAATCCGGTCTTGATGACCGGCTGTATGGCGCCGCGGATGACGGCGGCGGCCAGCGGCAGGGCCAGCACCCACACCCGCCACTGCCGCCCGCCGGCCCCACCGCGTAGCGCCATCAGGACCACGCCGGCCACGATAAGGGCCAAGCCAATCGCTTGGCCGAGCCCCAGCCGTTCGCCCAGGAACAACACGGCTCCCAGTACGGCGAACAGAGGCGTCACGTTGCCGACAGCGCCGGCGATGGCCGGACCCAGCCGCTCGTTGGAACGCACGGCCAGGATCGAGACCATGACGGGGAAGATGCAGCCGACGCCGGCGAAGATCAGCGCCGCCCACCAGTCGAAGCCCCGCCAGTCGACGAAGATCGCCGCCGCCAGCCAGGCTGCCACCATGGAGCTGACAATGGTGTAGAGCGGCGAGCGCCAGGACGGCACCGTGCGCAGGCCGTACTGGGTCAGGATCAGCGCCAGGGCGAAGCAGAATGCCGCACCCAGGGCCAGCAGGCTGGGGGCCAGGATGGCCGCGCCGGTCATGGTCTGCTAGAAGCGCCCCCTTCCGAGGCGGAGACAGCAAGAATGGACACGCTCACCTACTGGAATGGTACTTGGCACGAGGGCAACCCGGCCATCCTGGGCCCGCGCGACCATGCCTTCTGGCTGGGTTCGATGGTATTCGATGGTGGACGCGCCTTCGAGGGCTGCGGACCCGACCTCGACCTTCATGCGGAACGCGTCGTGCGCTCGGCGCGCTCCTTGGGCCTGAAGCCGACCAAGACCGCCGAGGAAATCCTCGAGCTGATGCACGAGGCGATTCGCCGCTTCGGCCCCAAGGCCGAGCTTTACGTGCGGCCGATGTTCTGGGCGACCAAAGGCGGCGCCGGGCCGATCTCGGTCGACGGTGACTCCACGCAGTTCCTGCTCTGCGTCTACCTCTCGCCGATGCGCGCCGGCACGCCCTTGACGTTGGGCCTCTGCCGGACCATCCGCCGGCCGACACCGGAAAGTGCGCCGACTGACGCCAAAGCCTCCTGCCTTTACCCCAACTCGAGCCGCGGCGTCGCCGAGATGACGGCGCGCGGCTTCCAGAACGGCATCGTGCTCGACGCCGCGGGCAACGTCGCCGAGACTTGCAGCTCCAACATCTTCCTCGCCAAGGACGGCGTGGTCAGCACGCCGGTGCCCAACGGCACTTTCCTGGCCGGCATCACCCGCAACCGCGTCGTCAAGCTGTTGCGCAACGCCGGCGTCACGGTCGAGGAGCGCACCGTGAGAATCGCCGATCTCGATGATGCCGACGAGCTCTTCACCACCGGCAACGCCGGCAAGGTCCAGCCGGTCAGCCGCTACGAAGGCCGCGACCTGCAGCCCGGCCCCCTCGCCCGCCAGGCACACGAGCTCTACATGGCGTGCTCGCGAACACAGCGGGTGATTTCAACGTAGCGTTACGCTGCGCGCCTGAGACGCGACCGGCGGATCAGGACTTCCGCTGGGATACCAAGACGCTCGTGAATGCGGCGAATCATGCTGATCGACAAACCGCGACGCCGATTCAAGACTTCCGCAACGCGGGTCCGCGTACCAATCAAGCCTTCGAGGTCTTTGCGTGTCAGATTCTGTTGCTCCATGCGGAACTTGATTGCCTCGATAGGGTCGGGTGGATCGATCGGATGGTACTCACTTTCATAAGCGTCGATCAGTGTCGCTAGCACATCGAGCCGATCGCCTTGTGGCGTGCCGATCTTGGCTCCCCACAGGCGTTCGATTTCACCGAGAGCCGCCTCATAGTCCCTTTCGCTGCGGATCGGCTTTACATCAGCCATACTGCACCTTCTTCACATCGATCCGATCGTAGTCTTTGTGGCTACCGATCCACTTGATCCACACGATACCTCTCTCGAAGTCCACGGATGCGACCAGTCGATAGTCGTTCCCCTTGATGTTGAATACGACTCGGCCGGCGCTGACGATGCTGGCAGTTGCGTACCGCCGCTTGACGTCGGCCGTCGTGGTCCAACTTGCTTTCCGCACCTCGGCAAACCACGCCTCCAGAGCTGCCTTGACGGCTGTCTGATCCTTGTGCCCGGTGCGCGTTTCGACGAACTGCCGCAATGTCCTCCGGGCAATGATCCGCATTGCTCAACCCTATCATGTGCCCATTTTGGGTGCAACACCATCAATGTCGGACCTTCTCGATGTTGCGACCAACTGCAGCACGAATAGCGCCAACGCGGTGATCGCCGCCAGCATCGCCCACGCCTCGTTGATGGCGCCGACCAGGCCGGCGCGTTCGACCAGTGGGCGTACGGTCTCGATCAATGCTGCGTCGACGGCGCGGGTGGTGGCGGTCGCCACCGCCTCCGGCGGGATGCCGACCAGCGGGGCGACCGAGACGTCGCCGCGCTTCAGGCGCTGGCCGATCTCCTCGGCGAGGATCGGCGCGCGGCCGAAGATCACGGTGTCGATCAACGCAAGACCGATGGCGCCGCCAAGATTGCGCATCAGGTTGAACAGGCCGCTGGCGTCGGCGACGCGCTTGGGCGGGAAGTGGCCCAGCGCCAGCCGGGTCGGCGGTAACAGGCAGAACATGATGGCCGACCCGCGCAGCGCCTGCGGCAGCAACATGTCGTCGAAGTCGGTCTCCCAGGTCTGGAAGGCGCTCAGCCCAAGGCCGGCCGCGAACAGGGCGAAGCCGCCCAGCATCAACAGGCGGCCGTCGACGCGGCGCTCGAGCTCGACGGCGATCGGGGCGGTCAAGAGCTGAGCCGCTCCCGTCACCAGCATGATGCGGCCGATCTCGAGCGGGCCATGCTCGCGCACGAACGCCAGGAACACCGGCATCAGATAGACCGAGCCGTAGAGGCCGATGCCCAGCACGAAGGACAGCCCGCAGCCGATGGCGAAATTGCGGTCGGCGAGGGCCCGCAGATCGGCGATCGGTTGCGGCCGGCCGAGGCTTCGGCGAGCGAAGGCGAAACCCGCCAGCAGCGCGAGGCCGAGCAGCCCGAGCACGCGCAGCGATCCCCAGCCGTGCTTGGGTGCGTCCTTCAGGCCGATCTCCAGCGCCGCCAGCGCCACCGCCAGCAGGACCAGGCCCCATCCGTCGAGGCCGCGGGCATGGGTGTACTCCCCTGCCTCGCGCGGCAGGAAGCGGGCGACAGCCATAGCCGCCACCAGGCCGGGCAAAACGTTGATCAGGAACAGCCAGTGCCAGGACCAGGTCTGGGTGATCCAGCCGCCGACCAACGGGCCAACCGTCGGCGCCAGCACCGCCATGACGCCGGCCAATGTCGTGGCGATGCCCTGTTGGCGGAAGCCGAACAGCAGGAAGACGGCGGAGAACACCGCGGGGATCAGCACGCCACCGGCCAGGCCCTGAACCACGCGAGCGGCGATCAGGGTCTCGAATCCGCCGCTTGCCGCGCAGGCGACCGACGCCAGGGAGAACACGATGAGTGCCGCCACATACAGCCGACGCAGGCTGAAAGCGCGCGTCAGCAGGCCGGTGAGCGGGATCGCGATCACCTCGGCGATCAGGTAGGCAGTCTGCACCCAGCTCATCCTATCGGCGGGGATCGCCAGCGCGTCGCTGATCTCGGGTAGCGACGTGACGACGATCTGGATGTCGAGCACCGCCATGAACAGGCCGAGAGTCATGGCGGCGAAGCCGATCCAGGTGCCGAAACCGACGCGCTCGGCTGTCATCGCCGGAGAACCGCCTCCTCGGCTCGGATGCGGACCCACAGCATGATCGCGTTCAGCGCCGAGAAGATCGCACCGTACCATGCCAAGCCGAAGACCAACGGCAGCACCAGGATCTCTGCCGCGACGACCAGATAGTTCGGGTGCGAGACGAAACGGTAGGGACCGGTTTTCACGAGCGGCGCGCCAGGCAGCACGATGATGCGCGTGGTCCAGCGCGCGCCCAAAGTGGCGATCACCCAGACCCGCAGCGCTTGCAGAACGACAAACACCGCCAGCCAAGCCCAGTCGACGCCGCCAACCGACCGGTACGCCGCCAAGTACCACAGCCCGATCAACCACGCGGCATGCAGGACCACGATCAAGGGATAGTGCCCGGGTACGGCCTCGTGGGCGCCTCGAGCCAACAGACGGTCGGTGTTGCGCTTCGACAGGACCAGCTCGCCGAGGCGCTGCAGGGTGACGACGCCCAGGATCGCCGCCGACAGGATGGTCATGCCGCCGTTGCCAGCGACAGGCAGCTGCACGTGAAGCCCGGACCCAACGCCGTCATCACCGTTCGCTTGGGCAGGCCCCGCCGGGCCAGTCTGTCGAGCACGAACAGCACGGTCGGCGCCGACATGTTGCCGTAGTCCTCGAGCACCGCGCGTTCGTGGTCGAGCGCGCCCTGCTCGAGCCGCAGCGTCGCCTCCAGCGCCGTGATGACCTTGGCGCCACCGGGATGGCAGGCGAAGCGGTCTACCGCCTCGCGCGCCACGCCGATGCGGGAAAGGATGCCGTCGACGGCGGCTCCGACATGGTCCTCGGCGAACGGTGGGATGGCGCGGTCGAAGATGACGCCGAACCCTGTCGGATCGACCTTCCAGCCCATGATGTCGAGACTGTCAGGCCACAGATGCTCGCCCGCGCCCTCGATTCGCGCCAAGCCGGCTCCGCCGGTGCGCACCACGGCAGCCGCAGCACCGTCGCCGAACAGCGCCGTCGCCACCATGTTGGCGCTGGTCAACTGATCCATGCGGAAAGCGGCGGTGCAGATTTCGATGGCGACCAGCAGCACCGTCGCGCCCGGCCGTGCCCGCGCCAACCGATCTGCGATGGCAAGGCCGGTGACGCCGCCGGCGCAACCCAAACCGAACACCGGGACTCGCTCGACGTCGGGCCGAAAGCCCATGACGCCGGCGACGCGCGCCTCCAGGCTGGGCGTGGCGATGCCGGTCGACGACACGGTGACGATGGTATCGACGTCGCTCGCCGCGCAGGCGGCGTCGGCCAAAGCGCGGCTTGCCGCGTCGACAAAAAGCTGTTGTGCGCCATCGAGATAGGCGGCATTGCGCTCGGGCCAATCCAGATCGGAGAAGTACCAGTCCAATGGCCGCACCGTGTAGCGCGTGCGAATGCCCGCGGTCGTGAATACCGGCGCCATGCGCTCGAAGGCGGAATAGCGATGAGCGAAAATGCGGCGTGCCGCGTCGGACGCATCGGACTGCAACAGACGATGCGGCGGCACGGCGTGACCGATCGAAAGCAGTGCCGCGGATCGGCTGGATTCGGTCGACATCGGCTTCTCCAGGCGCCACGCGGATGGCGCCACAGTCGTTACCTGATCGCTGACCGCCCCGGCAACCGCAAGTCACGATAGCGAGAAGCGGTCGTCGCCCGCGGCCGCGATGGTTGGTGTGCTTTTTGACGATATGGTGGCGACGCCGCGCACGGGTCATGTGAGTTCTTTTGCATTGCCGGCTCACGTTCCCAATTGCCTTCGACTGCAGGCCGTCCAGTATGTTGATCTCACGGCGAGGACCTGGATCGATGCAGCTGATCGGCGTCAATCGTTCACCGTACACACGACGGGTCGCCATCACGCTGAATGCCTACGGCATAGCTTACGTGCAGCGCGACCTGTCGGGCTTCGGCAACCGCAACGAGGTCCGCGTTGCCAACCCGCTCGGCCGCATCCCGGCG
>Ga0194132_10013191_pt1 | contig 10096 bp, 5 predicted proteins | sample TA2KigOf80mmetaG_FD_148612 | JGI IMG/M metagenome (GOLD analysis project Ga0194132, IMG submission 148612) | Freshwater microbial communities from Lake Tanganyika, Tanzania - TA2015054 Kigoma Offshore 80m | ecosystem: Environmental > Aquatic > Freshwater > Lake | place: Tanzania: Lake Tanganyika... | reverse complement strand
CCCTGGGTGATCTCCACCGCCGCGCCCGGATTGAAGAAAGTGGCGGTCCCCACCTGCACCGCCGTCGCCCCCGCCAGGATGAACTCCAGGGCATCGGCGGTCGTGCTGATGCCCCCCAGGCCCATCAGGGGCAGTTTGACGGCCCGGCGCACCTTCCACACCATCGCCAGGGCCACGGGCTTGATCGCCGGCCCGGAAAGGCCGCCGGTGATATTGCCCAGCACCGGCCGGCGGCGCTCCACGTCGATGGCCATGCCCAACAGGGTGTTGATCAGCGAGATGCCGTCGGCCCCTGCCTCCTCCACAGCCCTGGCCACCGCGGCGATGTCGGTGACGTTGGGGGTCAGCTTGGCGATCACCGGCAGCCGGGTTGCCCGCCGCACCGCCCCAATAACCTCGGCGGCGGCGGCCGGGTTGCAGCCAAACAGCATGCCCCCGTCCTTCATGTTGGGCGAGGAGATGTTGACCTCCAGGGCGGCGATGCCGGACAGGGACTCCAGGCGGGCGGCCATCTCGCCGTGCTGCTCAGGGGTGGGGGCGGCGATGTTGACCACCACCCGGGTGTCCAGGCCGGCCAGGAAAGGCCATTGGTCGCGGATGAAGCCCTCCAGGCCGGGGTTTTGCAGGCCGATGGAGTTGAGCATGCCCGCCGGGGTTTCGACGATGCGCGGCGGCCGGTTGCCGGCGCGGGGCTCGGGGGTGATGGTCTTGCTCACCAGCCCTCCCACGCGGCCCAGGTCGGCCAGGGGTTGCAGCTCCTGCCCGTAGCCGCAGGTGCCCGAAGCCAGCAGCACCGGGTTGCGGAAATGAATGCCGGCGAACTCTACGCCCAGGTCGGCCATCAATCCTCCCCCCAGCGCACCTGCGCAGCGTCGAAGACCGGGCCGTCGACGCAGACCTTGCGGTAGCGGCTGTAGGGGCCGGCCGTCTCGACGGCGGCTTCGACCACGCAGCCCACGCAGACCCCGAAACCGCAGGCCATGTACTCCTCCAGGGAGACCTGGCAGGCCGCACCGGCGCGCCGGCAGCGGGCGGCCACTGCCGCCATCATCCCGTGCGGGCCACAGGCGCAGACCAGCGCCCCCGGCGCGGCGGCCAATTCCTCGTCGAGCAGGTCGGTGACGAACCCGGCATGGCCCAGGCTGCCGTCGTCGGTGGCCAGGCGCACCTGGGGGGCCGCCGCCCGCAGCAGGTCCGGGGGCAGGTGTTTGGCCGCGCTGCGCGCCCCGGCCAGGAGCGCCACCTCGGCGTGGCCCCGCTGCCTGAGCCAGTCCCCCAGGAAGAGCAGGGGCGGCAACCCGATACCTCCCCCCACCAGTACCACCTTCTGTCCGGGGGCCGGCCGGCCGAAGCCCTGGCCAAGAGGCCCGAGGCAGGCGAGGGTCTGTTGGGGCTGGACCCGGCTGAGCAGGCCCGACTTGGGACCGCGGGTCTCGTAGAGCAGTTCGATGGTCCCCCCCTGCGGATCGGCGGCGGCAAAGCTGAGGGGGATACGCAAGAGCGGCGCCGGTTGCCCGCTCACCCGCAGCGAGGCGAACTGCCCCGGTTCGGCCTGGGCGGCGATAGCCGGGGCAGCCAGCCGCAACTGGTAAAACCCCTCGGCCACCGGGCGGTTGTCGATCACTCTTGCCTGCTCGTCGAGCATCCTTGTCCCTTACTGGGCGCCGCTGCTGTCGGCGGCGCCGGTCGCCACGGCTGCCGGTTGGGGCGGGGCGAAGGTCACCACCACCTCCACCCAGGTGCGGACCGCGTTGTCGTTCTTGTCCACTGCCGGGAAAAAGCTGTAGCGATGCCCCGCCGCCGCCGCCGCCTCGCCGAAGGGCGGCTCCCCCCGGTAGACCGCCACCTCTTCCGGGTCGCCTTCCCGGCCCACCAGCACGTCGAGGATCACCTGCACCGAGTCGCTCACCACCTCGGGGTACTGGGGGGAGGCCGCCTCGCGCACCACCGGCAGATCGCCCAGGCCCAGGAAATCGGCGGAGAGTTTCCAGTCGTCCTCCGGAGTCAGTTCCAACTCCTCAAGGCTGCGCCGGTCCACGGTTTCCGGCTCCGGGCCCGCGAGGGTGGGAAAACGCACCAGCAACTCCTCCACCTGCGGGTTGCGGCGGTCCCGCCTGGCCACCTCGCGCAGATAGTGGTTGGCCGAATCCTCCTGGCCTGCCTGGGTGTATACGCTCAACAGGCCGTAGCAGACCCGCACCGATCCGGGGTCGTAGGTACGCGCCCGGCGATAGTACTCACCTGCGTCGTCGAAGTATCCCTCCTGGGTCATGATCAGCCCCATGCGGTACAGCGCCTCGGCCAGGCGCTCCTGCTGCTCCAGGGCCAGTTCGTACTGCTGCCTGGCCGTCTGCAAATCGCCGCGCTGATGGGCCCGCAGCCCAAAGCCCAGGTAGCGCCGGGCCAGGGTGAGGGAATCGCTGGAGTCGGGTTCCACGGCGATGACGCGCAGCCTCTCGCCCGGATTGAGCCCCCGGGCCAGGGCCTTGAGGCCGCGCTCCAGCTTTTCCACTGCCCCGTCCTGGCGGGCTTTGCGCCGCGCTTCGGCCAGGCGCGCGTATTCGGAGCCGGAATGTTCGGCCAACACCTGGGCGTAGCGCGCCTCGGCGGCGGTGGAGTCGCGCTGGACGTTCTCGGCGGTCCAGGCCGCCAGGAAGGCCGCCCGGGCTCCGGCTCTGGTCCCGGCGTACTGGCGGCCGAGGCTGTCCAGGAGCGACAGGTAGGCTGCCGGCTCCATCCCGGCCTTCAGGCCCTGGGCTTCGACCTGGGCAAAGCGGTCGGCGGCCTTCTCCTCCAGGCTCAGTTCCTCCTTGAGCCCCAGTAGGCGGCGGGCGGCATTGGCGTGTTCGGAGACCGGATAGGCGCTGATCAGGCGTTCCAGATAGGGCCTGGCGGCCTGTGGGTCTCCCTTCATCTCGCGCTCGACCCAGGCCAGGCTGTACAGAACCCGCGGCTGCTGGGGCGAGGAGGGAAACTCCTCGGCGATCTGTTCGTAGTAGTGCCGGGCCGAATCCGGCTGCACCAGCTTGGAGCGGTAGATCTCGGCCACGGCGAATAGATCGGCCAGCCGCGCCGTGTCCGCCGGGGCCACGGCCGGAACCGGGGCAACCGGGGCGGGAGCGGCCAGCGAGTCCGCCCCGGCCGCCAGCGCCGAATCGGGTGAGGGCAAGGCCCCGGCCAGGGTGTCGGCCGCCGCGGGTAGCAGAGAATCGGGCAAAGCTGCCAGGGAGTCGGCCGCCAGCGAATCGACCAGGGCGCCCCCGGCCGAATCCGCGGCCGGCAGTCCTTTGGCCGCCGCCAGGGCCGCCAGCGAATCGGCATGGTGCAGGCGGGCCATGATCTTGTCCAATTCGCCCAGGTCCTGCAAGCGCTGCCCGCTCAGTTCGGCGGCTTCGGAGCCGGGCTTCTCCTTGTTCACCTCCAGCAGGTACTCGCTGGCCCGCTCCTTGTCGCCGTAGTGGCCAAAATAGAGCATGCCGGTATAGTACAGGGCCAGGGCCGAATGGGCGCTCTGGGGAAAGTCATCCCGCACACTGCCGTACTCCTCCAGCGCCTGCTCAAAAAGCCCACGCTCCTGGTAGTGCTGGCCGATGAGCAGCCGGGTCTGCCCCTCGAAGCGGCGGAACTGCTGCTCGCCCAAGAGCGAGACGTAGACGGCGAGGGCCTCCTCCTCGGCCCCCTGGGCGCTGAGCACCTTGCCCTGGTTGAGGCGGGCCCGGTACCCGATCTCCGGGCTGGGGCCGGCGTCGAGGGCCTGTCCGAAGGCGTCGAGGGCCTCCGGATAGGCGCTGGAATCCGCCCTGGCCAGGAGCGCCTCGCCCAGCAGCAGCCACAGCTCGGCCCGCAGCGGCGACTGGGGAAAGGCTTCGAGTACGGCGCGGTACTCCTGGCTGGCGGCGACGTAGTCCCCCTCGACGGCGGCCATCTCGCCCAGGCGCTGGCCGGCCAGCACCGCCACCTCGCCCTGCCCGCCGTTGAAGAGGGCGCGGTAGAGTTCGCGGGCCTCGAAGCTGGAGCCCTGGGCCTGGAGGGCCTGGGCCCGCCAGTAACGGGCCTGGGGGTAGAACTCGCTGTCGGGGAAGAATTGCTCCAGGTCGCCAAAGGTGCGGATGGCGCTGGTATAATCGCCCTGCCAGTAGAAGGCCCGCCCCATCAGGAACATGGCGTCGTCCACCCGGTCGCTGTCCTTGTACTGTTCGAGCACCCGCGAGGCGGCCCGGGCGGCCTTGTCGTACAGCTCGCTGGCCTTGACGGTGTCGCGCTTGCGCTTGCGGGCGCCGGCAGCGGCCTGGCTTTCCTCGTCGAGGCGGCGGGCCTTCTCGGCCTGGCGGTAGTACTTCTGGGCGTTGTAGTAGGTGTTGAAGTACACGCAGCCCGGCAGGGCAAGGAGGAGGGCGGCCAAGAGCCACAGGCGACGGCGCATCCGGCCACCCATTCCTTCAGCCCCTGGACTGCTGGAGCTGGAGGTGGTAGTCCTGCAGGGCCTGCACCGAGAGCTGCTGCTCCTGCAGGGCGCGGATGCCGGCGGCGGCGGCCTGGGCCCCGGCCAGGGTGGTGGTGTAGGGGACACTGTTCATGATGGCGGCCCGGCGCACGGCAAAGTCGTCGTACTGCGACTGTTCGTCCTGGGGCGTGTTGATCACCAGGCTGACCTGCCGGCTCCTGATGGCGTCCTCGATATGCGGCCTGCCCTCGTGGATCTTGAGCACCTTCCTGGCCTTGACCCCGTGGCGCTGCAGGAAGTCCAGCGTGCCCTGGGTGGCCAACAGCTCGAAACCCGACTGGCTCAACTGCCTGGCGACGGGCAGCACCGCCTCCTTGTCGGCGTCGTTGACGCTGATGAAGACCTGCCCCTTGGCCGGCAGCATGTACCCGGCGCCCATCTGCGCCTTGAGGAAGGCCACCCCGAAGCTGTCGCCGATGCCCATCACCTCGCCGGTGGACTTCATCTCCGGGCCGAGGCGCCCATCGGCTCCCGCGAACTTGGTGAAGGGCAGCACCGCCTCCTTCACCGAGATGTGGCCGGGGATCACCTCGGCGCTCAGCCCCTGCTGGCGCAGGCTCTTGCCGGTCATGGCCCGGGCGGCGATCTTGGCCAGGGGGTGGGCGATGGCCTTGCTGACGAAGGGCACGGTGCGCGAGGCCCGGGGGTTGACCTCCAGCACGTAGACTACCCCGCTCTGGATGGCGTACTGCACGTTCATCAGACCCACCACCTCCAGCGCCTTTGCCAGAGCGTGGGTGTACTCGCGCACGGTGCCCAGATTCTCCTCGCTGATGTCGTAGGGCGGCAGCACGCAGGCGCTGTCCCCCGAATGCACCCCGGCATGCTCGATGTGCTGCATGATCCCGCCGATCACCACCTCCTGCCCGTCGGCCACCGCGTCCACATCGAACTCCTGCGCCCCTTCGAGGTAGCGGTCGATGAGCAGGGGGTGGTCGGGGGAGGCGGCGATGGCCGTCTTGACGTACCGCTCCAGGCTGGCCTCGTCGTAGACCACCACCATCGCCCGGCCACCCAGCACGTAGGAGGGCCGCACCAGCACCGGGTAGCCGATGCGGCCGGCCACGGCCCGGGCCTCCTCCAGGCTGCGGGCCATGCCGTTCTCGGGCTGGCGGATCTGCAGTTGGCGCAGCAGGGCATCGAAGCGCTCGCGGTCCTCGGCCAGGTCGATACTCTGCGGGGTGGTGCCGATGATGGGCACCCCGGCCCGCTCCAGGGCCAGGGCCAGATTGAGCGGGGTCTGCCCGCCGAACTGCACGATCACCCCCTCGGGTTTTTCGTGGTCGAGGATGTTGAGCACGTCCTCGACGGTCAGGGGCTCGAAGTAGAGCTTGTCGGCGGTGTCGTAGTCGGTGCTGACCGTCTCGGGGTTGCTGTTGATCATGATGGTCTCGTACCCGTCCTCGCGCAGGGCGAAGCAGGCGTGGACGCAGCAGTAGTCGAACTCGATGCCCTGGCCGATGCGGTTGGGCCCGCCCCCGAGGATGGCGATCTTCCTGCGCGACGAGGGCTGCGCCTCCTGCTCCTGCTCGTAGGTCGAGTAGTGGTACGGGGTGTGCGCCTCGAACTCGGCAGCGCAGGTGTCCACGGTCTTGAACACCGGCACGATGCCCAACTCCTGGCGGCGGCGGCGGATGTGCCCCTCGTCGGTGCCGGCCAGGAAGGCGAGCTGGCGGTCGCTGAAACCATACGCCTTGGCCCGCCGCAGGAGGGCGGGGTCCTGGAGGAAGTCGGCGGCGGCCAGTTGCTGCGCCATCTGGTGGAGGGCAACCAGGTTGTCGAGGAACCAGGGGTCGATATGGGTGAGCTTGTGCAACTCCTCGACGCTGTAGCCCTTGGCGATGGCCGCCTTGAGGTAGAAGAGCCGCTGCGAATTGGGCACCAGCAGCTTCTCGCGCAATTCCTTGTCGCTGAGCTGGGCCAGGTCGAAGTCCTTGCCGTCTGCCCCCCAGCCGGCCCGGCCGATTTCCAGGGAGCGCAGCCCCTTCTGCAGCGACTCCTTGAAGGTGCGGCCGATGGCCATGGTCTCTCCCACCGAGCGCATCTGGGTGTCGAGGGCGTCGGGGGTGCCGGGGAACTTCTCAAAGGCGAAACGCGGGATCTTGGTGACCACGTAGTCGATGGTGGGCTCAAAAGAAGCCGGGGTAACGCGGGTGATGTCGTTGCGGATCTCGTCGAGGGTGTAGCCCACGGCCAGCTTGGCGGCGATCTTGGCGATGGGGAAGCCGGTGGCCTTGGAGGCCAAAGCCGAGCTGCGCGAGACCCGGGGGTTCATCTCGATGACCAGCATGCGGCCGGTCTTGGGATCGACGGCGAACTGGATGTTGGAGCCGCCGGTGTCCACCCCGATGGTGCGGATCACCTTGATGGCCGCGTCCCGCATCTCCTGGTACTCTTTGTCGCTGAGGGTCTGGGCCGGGGCCACGGTGATGCTGTCGCCGGTATGCACCCCCATCGGGTCGAAGTTCTCGATGGAGCAGATGATGACCACGTTGTCGTTGATATCGCGCATCACCTCCAGCTCGAATTCCTTCCAGCCCAGCACCGACTCCTCGATGAGCACCTCGCCGATGGGGCTCAGGTCGATGCCGTAGCTGACGATGCGCTCGAACTCCTGGGCGTTGTAGGCGATGCCCCCGCCGCTGCCGCCCATGGTGAAGGAGGGCCGCACGATGGTGGGATAGCCCAATTCGGCCTGGTGGCGCTGCGCCTCCTCCAGGGAGCGCACGAAGAAGCCGTGCGGCATCTCCAACCCTGCCCGGTCCATGGCCTTCTTGAACAGTTCCCGGTCCTCGGCAGTGCGGATGGCGTCGATCTTGGCCCCGATCAGCTCCACCTGGTAGCGGTCGAGAGTACCGCGCTCGGCCAGGGCCACCGCGGTGTTGAGCGCCGTCTGCCCCCCCAGGGTGGGCAGCAGGGCGTCGGGCCGCTCCCGGGCGATGATCTGCTCGCAGACCTCGGGGGTGATGGGTTCGATATAGGTGCGATCCGCGGTCTCCGGGTCGGTCATGATCGTCGCCGGGTTGCTGTTGACCAGCACGATCTGGTAGCCCTCTTCGCGCAGGGCCTTGCAGGCCTGGGTGCCGGAATAGTCGAATTCGCAGGCCTGGCCGATGACGATGGGCCCTGAACCGATCAGCATGATCTTGTGGATATCTGTGCGTTTGGGCATAGTTCAACCGGAATGGGTGGGCAGGGCCGTCGGTTCGGGTTAGGCGCGATCGCCGCCTCGCTGGCGGGGCCGGGCGGGCAGCAGGGTGGTTGGGAGTGCGGCGGGCCGCCTGGGTCAGGACCTGGCCACAAAACCCAGGTAGAGCAGCAGGATGATGAGGCCGATGGCGGCGCAGTAGCCCGCCTTGAGCAAGTGGAGGCGCAGCCTTTCCCAGTCGGGGCGCCAGCGGGCGCGCCAGGCAGCGCGCCTGAGGCGGGGCCGGGCCAGCTCCTTGACCTCGCCCTGGAAACGGTGGGCATCGATCAGGCGCACCAGTTGCGGATCGTACTGGGCGATGGTCCGCAGGATCTGCCGCTTGCGCCGGGCCGCCTTTTCGGCAAAGATCTCGTTGAGCGACTTGATGGGGCTGTCCTCGCCCAACTGCGCGCGCCGCTCCTCGGCGTAGTCGGCCATCAGGACGAAGGTCTGTTCCCGTTCGAGGGTCTCGGCCAGGCCGTTGAGGGCTTCGCGGTTCTTGAGGTTCTGGTAGAGCACTTCGTAGCAGGTGTCGATGAAGCGCCGGAAGTCCTCGCAGATCTCCTGCTCGGACAGGCCCATCAGGTAGGATTCTTCGATGATCTCTTCGATGGCTTCCTTGACCCTGGACATCTTCTCTCCGCAGCCTGGGCCGCCCCGCAACCGAACTGATGGACTTTAAATACGGTACTGCATCCCCCAGGGGCTGTCAAGAGCGGCCGGCCGCCTCGACCAGGGCCCGCGGCAGGGCCCGGCTGAGGTCCCCGGCCTTCATCCCCCACTCCCCCTGTTGGTCCCTGGCCAGATCTCCAGCCCGGCCATGCACGTAGACCCCGCCGCAGGCCGCCTCTTCGGGCGCAACGCCCTGGGCGATCAGCCCGGCGATCAGCCCGGTGAGTACGTCGCCGGCCCCGGCGGTGGCCATGCCCGGGTTGCCGGTGGGATTGACCAGCACCCTCCCGTCGGCCAGGGCCACCACCGTGGGTGCCCCCTTGAGCACCAGCACCAGCCGGTGCGCCCCGGCGAAGCGGCGCGCCGCCCCCAGCAGGTCCATCCCCACCTCCTCCACCCCCATCCCGGCCAGCCGCGCGAACTCCCCCAGATGAGGCGTCAGCACCAGTGGCGCGGAGACCTCTTTCAGTTTGTCGGCCCGGCCGGCAAAGGCGTTCAACCCGTCCGCGTCCAGCACCACCGGCACCTCTACCCGACCCAGCAGCCGCCGCACCAGTTCCCCGGTCTCCCGGTGCCGGCCCAACCCCGGCCCCAGGGCCAGGCAGCGGGCGCCCGCCAGGAGGGGCAGGATCTCCCCCTGGGCCCGCAGGCTCAGGCAGCGGCGCCGGCGCAGTTCGGGCAGGGCTTTGGTCATCACCTCGGTGAGTTTCACTTCCAGGATATCGTGCAGGCTGGCCGGGGCCCCCAGGATCACCTTGCCCGCCCCGGCCAGGAGGGCGCTGTCAGCGGCCAGGGCCGCGGCCCCGCTCATGCCCTCTGACCCCGCCACCACCACCGCCAGCCCGCAACTGCCCTTGTGGGCTTGGGGAGGGCGGCGCGGGATGAGCCGGGCCACCCCCTCGCCACCGATAAGGTGTACCGCCTCCTGGCTGGGGGCCGGATCGGGCAGACCGATATCGGCTACCACCAGGGTGCCGCAGTACCCTTTGCCCGGATAGAAAAGCTGGCCGATCTTGGGCAGGCCGAAGGTGACGGTCAGCGCGGCGCGCGCGCAGACCCCCGGCACCTGGCCGGTGTCCGCCTCCAACCCCGAGGGCAGGTCCACGGCCACCACCGGCCGGCCCGCCTGCCCCAGCCGCTCGATGATCCGGGCCAGTTCGGGGCGCGGCGCCCCCCGGCTGCCCGTGCCCAGCAGCGCGTCCATTGCCAGGTCGGCTCCGGCCAGGGCCTGGTCCAGGGCCGGCAGGTCCGCTTCGGCAATCAGGGGAAGGGCGGGCAGACCGGCCAGCTCCATCTGTTCCAGGTGGCGGCGGGCATCCCCCCCTACCTCCTCGCGCCGGGCGGCCAGAAAAACCCGCACCCCCACCCCGGCCCGGTGCAGCAGGCGCCCGGCGGCAAAACCATCGCCCCCGTTGTTGCCCTTGCCGCAGAGGACCACCACCTCCAGCCCTTCCAGCCCCTCCCAGCGCTGGCAGATGGCCTCCACCACCCGGGCCGCGGCCCGCTCCATCAGCTCAAAGCCGGAGACACCGCCCTCGCGGATGGCGCGCTGGTCGAGTTCCTTCATCTGGGCGCTGGTGAGGAGCCGGGGGAAGTCCATCAGTGCTCCCAGGGGCGGATGAGTTCGCGCCAGCGACGCGGCCCCTCGGCCGGGGCCGCCTCGCCGGTGTACTTGCGGCACAGCCGGCGGAAGGCCAGGCTGAGCAGCAGGGCCAGGGATGCCAGCCCGCCGC
>Ga0194132_10013190_pt1 | contig 10097 bp, 8 predicted proteins | sample TA2KigOf80mmetaG_FD_148612 | JGI IMG/M metagenome (GOLD analysis project Ga0194132, IMG submission 148612) | Freshwater microbial communities from Lake Tanganyika, Tanzania - TA2015054 Kigoma Offshore 80m | ecosystem: Environmental > Aquatic > Freshwater > Lake | place: Tanzania: Lake Tanganyika... | reverse complement strand
TACGAAGCGCGTCTGCGGCATGTTGTAAATATCCTCCGGCGTACCAACCTGAAGCACGCGGCCCGCGTTCATGACTGCGATGCGGTTGGCGAGGGCCAGCGCCTCCGCCTGGTCGTGCGTGACAAAGACGAAGGTCGAGCCCAGGTCGCGGTGCAGGCGCCGCAGTTCTTCGTGCATCTGCAGGCGCAGCTGCAGGTCGAGCGAGCCGAGGGGTTCATCGAGCAGCAGAACCGACGGATCGTTGACCAGCGCGCGTGCCATGGCCACGCGCTGCTTCTGCCCGCCGCTCAGCTGGTCCATGGTGCGCGGCTCGAAACCGGACAAGCGCACCAGCGCCAGCACCTCCGTCACCCGGGCGCGAATGCGCTCGGCGCTCTCTCGCTTCATCTTCAACCCGAAGGCGACGTTTTCGAACACGTTCATGTGCGGAAACAGCGCAAGGTGCTGGAAGATCATGTTCGTCGGGCGCAGGTAGGGCGGCTGCCCGAGCACGCTCTCCCCCCCGATCCTCAGGTCGCCGCCGCTCGGGTTCTCGAAGCCGCCCATGATGCGCAGCAGCGTGGTCTTGCCGCAGCCGCTGGGGCCCAGCAGCGCGAAGAAGTCCCCCTCGCCGATGTCGAGCGAGACCTCATCCAGGGCGAGCACCTCGCCGAAGCGCTTCGACACCCGGCGCGCCTCGACCGCGGCGCGCCGGGTGGAGCCGGCCCCGGTCATGCCGCCTTGACCTTGCCCCAGGCCTCGATCCACGCATCCATGCTCCTCGGCCAAGCGAGAGGCACGAGGTTCAGCTTGCGCTCGAGGATGTCGTAGCCGAGCTTTCGCCGCTCGTTCGCCGAAAGGGCTGCCGCCGTCCCGGCGCTCGTGACCAAATACTCGGTTTCGCGCGTGAGCGCGAGGCCGTAGTCGACGCCGCACATGGCGTTCAGCACGGCGTGGGCCTCGTTGGGGTTCGGCGCGTTCTTCGGGATGAACGCCGCTTGGTTCCAGAAGAGCAGCCCGTCGGTCGGCCAGTTGTTGGTCACGTCGAGGCCGCGACGCTGCAGTACGGCCCGCATCACGATCCAGCCGTACATGGCGTCGACCTCGCCGCTCGACATCAGGTTCACCGCCTCGCCGAACTGCGTCCACAACGTTCGGAAGTTCTTCTTCTTGGCGATCAGGAACTTGGTCACCTCGGCGAGGTCCTTGGTGTCCATTTCGAAGGGCTTCTTGTGGCCCATGGCCATCGAGGCCACGGCGATGCTCTGGTGCGCGTCGTCGCGCAGCGCGACGCGCCCGGCGTACTTGTCGTCGAACAGCACCTTCCACGACTGCGTCAGCGCCGCGTCCTCCGGGATCTTCTTGCGGTCGTAGACCACCGAGTCGTAGCCCCAGAAGATGGGCACGGCGTAGGTCTTGCCGGCGCGGCGAATAGTCTCGTCCCGGAACAGCGGCAGCAGCTTTGCCGCGTTCGGGATCTTGGACATATCCAGCGCCATGGCGAGCTCCTGTCCCTCACGCTCGCCGAGCAGCGGCCCGCGCATGAAGTTTGTCACGCTCACCATGAAGTCGTAGCGCGAGGTGCCGCCCGGAGCCGTCAGCTTCGCCACCGTGTCGGTGGGCGAAACGTACGGCAGGTTGTTCAGCTTGACGTTGGTCGCGTTCTCGACGATCGGGCGCACCTTGTCCGGCAGGATTACACCCGCGAACACCGCGGTGATGGTCTTCTGCTGCGCCAGTGTTAGCCCCGGAAGGCCCGCGAACGCGGCCGCTCCGAGCGCCTGCCCGGTATGCTTGAGGAATGCCCTTCGTTTCATGGTGAGATCCTCCTGTGGTTGGAATGCCTCATGTCCCTGCTGCGTCCGCACGCCTCTGGTAGGTGAAGCCGAGGAGCGCGGCGGCCATCGAGACCACGATGATGACCACCGCCATCGCCGGGAGCTCCGGCGCGAGGCGGTCGACGATCATGGTCCAGAACTGGATCGGCACGGTGCGCTCTTCGCCCACCACGAACACCGTGCGGATGAACTCGTCGAACGACAGGCTGAAGGCGAACAACGCCGTGGCGATGATCCCGGGCCTGATCACCGGCAGCACGATGTGCAGGAAGATCTGCCGCGGGTGCGCGCCGAGGTCCATCGCCGCCTCCTCCAGGGTGTGGTCGAAGCGGTGCACGCGTGGGTAAAGCGTGAGGAAGGCGAACGGCAGCACCCAGTTGACGTGCGCGACCAGCACCGTGGTCATCAGCGCAGAGCGAAGCTCGGCGTAGCCGAAGAAGATGAGCAGCACGATGCCGCCGATGATGCCCGGAATCACCACCGGCACCAGCACGAGGTTGAGCAGCAGACCCTTGCCGCGGAAGTCGTGGCGGAAGGCGAGCGACAGGCCGAGCGCGAGCGCGGTCGAGAGCAGGGCGGCGGCCAGGCCCACCGCGACGCTGTGGCCGAAGGCGCTGAGCAGCGTCGGGTTGGCGAACACCACGCGGTACCAGCGCAGCGAGAACGAAACGATGGGGAAGCCGGTGATCTCGGAATCGTTGAACGACAGCACCGCGATCGTCACCAGCGGCGCGTAGAGGACGAAGAAGAACGTGCCGGCATAGACCCACAGCGCGAGCTTCCAGGCGCGGAAGGGATCGCGCGGTCGCGCCACTAGAAGCGCCCCCCGGTGAACACCTGACGGATGCCGATCCAGCGCCCGGTGGTGAGCAGCAGGAATACCACCACCAGCACCAGCGTCGAGCCGAGCGCCGCGCCGAAGGCCCAGTTGCTGTTGTTGAGGAACTGGTCGGCTATCATGTTGCCGTACATGATCCCGGAGGGGCCGCCGAGCAGCCGCGGCGTGACATAGGCGCCGACGCCGAGTAGGAACACCATGATGCAGCCCGACAGCACGCCGGGCCAACTGAGCGGCAGCAGGATCCTCCACAGCACCGACCAGGGGCGCGCGCCTAGGTCGACCGCCGCCTCGACCAGCCGCGGGTCGATGCGGTCGAGCGACAGGTAGATCGGCAGCACCATGAACAGCGTGTAGACGTAGACCAGGCCCAGGTAGACCGTGCCCTCGTTGTAGATCAGCCAGTCGATCGGCTGGTCGATGACGCCGAGCGAGAGCAGCGCAGCGTTGATCGCCCCGGTGCGGCCGAGGATCGGTAGCCAGACGAAGGTGCGCACCACGTAGCTCGTCCAGAACGGCATGAACAGGCCAATGATAAACACGCTCTTCCACACGCCGCGCAGGCGGGTGAGGAAGTAGGCGAGCGGATACGACACGAGCAGCGCGATCAGCGTGCTGACGGCCGCGATGCGCAGCGACTTGAGGAGCAGCGTGCCGTACAGGGGCTCGGCGACCTGGCGCACGTAGTTGCCGAACTGGAAGTCCGGCCGCGTGCCGAAGATCGTGGACTTCCAGAACGACATCGCCACCATGAAGACGAGCGGCGCCAGGCCGAAGACGACCAGCCACAGCACCGCCGGCGCGGCCAGCAGCCAGGGCCAGCCGATCGGCTTGACGGCGGAGCCGCTCATGTGATGGCCACTGCGTAGTCGCGCCGCGCGCCCTCGGCGCTGACGTAGCCCTCGGCGACGTCGCGCTCGACGCGCTCACGCTCCCGCGCCTTCGGGTCGCCGTAGCCGCCCCCACCGGACACCTGGAAGCGGACCCGGTCGCCCGGATAGAGGCGGCGGTAGATGCCGTGCTCGACTTCCTTGCCGTTCACCGCGAGGCCGTAGCCGCGGCCGTTGCCCCCGCCCAGGCGCCCGAGCACCGGGAAATCGCTGTCCTCCGCGCGCCCGGAGAGCCGCACCGAGCTCGCCACGTAGCCTTCCGCCGGACCGCGTTCGCCGCTCAGGATCTCGAACTCCACCACCTGACCCAGGCCGCCGCGGTTGCGCCCCGGCCCGCCCGAGTCGGGCACCAGCTCCTTCTGCACGTAGCGCATGGTCGCCTCGGACTCGGTGACCTCGATGGGGATGTCGCGCGTGTTGAACGGGAAGCACAGGCCCGCCGGGCCGTCCTGGCGCGCGCTGCCGCCGAAGCCGCCCATGTGGTTGGCGATCGCCATGAACGGCCTGCCGTCCTTGTGGTGGCCATGCAGGTAGACCTCGTTCGCCGGGCAGCAGCCCTGCGCGCCGAGCACGAACTCCGGGATCACCTTCTCCAGCGCGCCGAAGATGATCTCGGGATACAGGTGCGAGATCATCGTGCGGCCCCAGGTCGCCGCCGGCGGCCGGCAGTGCACGACGGTGCCTTCGTCCGCGACCACCGCGATCGGCAGCAGGGCGCCGTGGTTGTTCGGCACTTCCGGGTCGAGCACCGCCTTGATGGGGTACGCGCTGTAGGACTTCGTGGCGTTCAGGCAGCAGTTGATCGCCGCGCCGACCTCGCCCGACGAGCCGCGGTAGTCAAGCGTAATGCGGTCCTCCTCGATCAGCACGGCCAGCTTGATGTCGACTCGCTCCTTGCAGCCCGGGATCGGCGGCAGGCGCACCGCGTAGGGGTAGGTGCCGGAGGGCAGCTGCGCGATCTTGCGCCGCAGGCTCGCCTCGGTGCGGTTGATGATCTCGTCGGCCAGCTCGCGCAGGTCGGTGAGGCGGTACTCCTGCATCAGGCGCAGCAGCCCGCGCGTGCATACGTGGTTGGCGATCAGCTGCGCGCGCAGGTCGCCGAGGATCTTCTCCGGCACGCGGGTGTTGGCGCGGATGAACTCGTACACCGTCTCGTTCAGCTCGCCCTCGCGGTAGAGCTTGAGCATCGGGATCTTCAGCCCCTCCTCGTAGACGTCCTTCGACTCGAGCGTTGCCATGCGCCCGCCCATGTCGAGGTGGTGCACGATGCACAGCGCGTAGGCCACCAGGGCACCGCGGTGGAAGATCGGCGCCGCCACCGTGACGTCGATCAGGTGCCCGCTCGCGAGCCACGGGTCGTTGGTGATCAGCACGTCGCCCGGCTTGAGCGTCTGCGGCGGGTGCACGCGCGCGAAATTCGCCATGATGTCCGGGATCACCCCAAGCAGCCCCGGCGTGGTCACCGTGCAGTGCGATAGCAGCCGCGCCTCGCGATCGAAGATCGCGCAGCAGAAGTCGTGGTACTCCTTCACCGAGGGGGTGTAAGCGGTGCGCATCAGCCCGCTCGCCGCCTCGTCGACCACCGAGATCAGCCGGCTCCACAGCAGCTGGATGGTGATCGGGTCTAGCCTGGGACCGGCAGGGACTGGCTGAGCCTTAACCCTGGTGTGCATTTTCAATATCCCTTTCGAGATCCTGGAACTTCGCAGCCGCCACCTCGATGACCAGGCAGCCGTTGGCGTGGACGCCGAGGCGGTCGCCCCGGTAGAGCACCGTGGTCGACTCGCGCTCCTCGATGATTGCCGGCCCGTCGATCGCCTGGCCGGCGCGCAGCGCGTAGCGGTCGTAGACCGGAACGATGTCGAAATCGCCGCGCTCCGGCTGCCAAGCCCGGCGCTGCGCCTTCGGCTTCGCGTCCGCCGTGGCGCCCGGTGGGCGCAGCTTCGGCGCCGGCGGCGCCTGCATCACGTTCAGCCGCACCGCGGCCACCTCCACCGGGTTGTTGTCGTCGACGCGTCCGTAGAACCTCTCGTAGGCGGCAGCATACCCCTTCTGCCAGCTCTGCTTCGCCCCAGGCTCGGTGCAGGCGCCCTCCACGTCGATGTCGAGGGCGTAGTCCTGCCCCGCGTAGCGCATCTGCAGGCTGCGCCGGTGCTGGGTGTCGCGCCCCGGCGGCATGAGCTGCGCGATCTCCGCGTCGAGCTCGACGAAAATCTTCTCCAGCGCGGCCGGGTCCAGGTCACGCAGCAGCCGGCGCACGGCGCGGCTGCGCTCGAACGCGATCGGCGCGGCGAGCAGGCCGAGCGAGGACAGCACCCCCGAATAGGGAGGCACGATCACCCGCGGGCAGCCGAGCTTGCGCGCGAGGCCGATGGCGTGCAGAGGGCCAGCGCCGCCGCAGGCCACCAGCGTCAGGTCCTTGGACGCTTTCGCCTTCTCGGCGATGTAGACGCGGGCCGCCGCCGCCATCGTCTCGTTTACCAGCTCGTGGATGCCGGCCGCGGCCTGCACCGGCTCGAGGCCCGCGGGCTCGGCCACCCGCGTGGCGATCGCGCGGCGCGCGCGCGTCTCGTCCAGCGGCATCTCGCCGCCAAGGAAGAAATTCGGGTTCAGGTAGCCGAGGACGAGATCGGCGTCGGTCACCGTCGGCTCCCTGCCGCCCTGCGCGTAGCAGGCCGGCCCGGGGTTCGCGCCGGAGCTGTCGGGCCCTACCTGCAGCAGGCCGAGATCGCTAATGCGCGCGATGCTGCCGCCGCCGGCGCCGAGCTCGAGCAGGTCGTAGACCGGGATCGAGACCGGGATGCCGCTGCCCTGGCGGAAGCGGTGCACGCGGTCCACCTCGAACTCGCGGGTGCGCCCGGCCCGACCGTCCTCGACGATGCACAGCTTCGCCGTGGTACCGCCCATGTCGAACGACAGCAGCGTGTGGATCCCCATGAGGCGCGCGAAGAACGAGGCGGCCTCCACGCCGGCCGCCGGCCCCGATTCGAGGATCTGCACCGGAAAACGCTTGGCCGCCTCGATGGTCGCGGTACCGCCGTTCGAGAGCATCATGAACGGACGGCCCTTGAAGCCGCGCGCGCCGATGCCCTTGGCGAGCTCCTCGAGGTAGGTCGCGGTGGTGCGCTTCACGTACGCGTCGACCACGGTGGTGGAGGTGCGCTCGTACTCCTTGGGCTCGGGATGCACCTCGTGCGACAGCGACACCGGCACGCCGGGCATCTCCTCGGCAAGGATCTCCGCCACGCGCTTCTCGTGCGCGGGGTTGGCGTAGGAATGCAGGAACGAGACCGCCACCGCGCCGACCTGCTGCTTGCGGAAATGACCTGCGGCTTCGCGCACCTCGTCCACGGCGAGCGGGGTGAGCACGGCGCCGTCGGCCAGCACCCGCTCGGTGACGCCCAGGCGCAGGCTGCGCGGCACCAGCGGCGCCGGGAAACGGATGAACATGTCGAAGACAAAGTAGCGGTCCTCGCGCCGGAGCTCGAGGATGTCGCGGAACCCCCGGGTGGTGATGAGCCCGGTTTTCGAGCCCTTTCTCTCGATGATGACGTTGGTCACCAGCGTGGTGGCGTGGATCACGTCTTTCATGCGCACCATCATGTCGGGGGTGCGCGCGGCGAGCCGGTCGATGCCGCTGAACACCGCCTGGTCGGGCTGCGCCGGCGTGGTCAGGCACTTCTCGACGTGCACTTCGCCGCTCGCGTCGTCGATCAGGACGAAGTCCGTGAACGTACCGCCGATGTCGATTCCCAGCCTCATGTGCGCCTCCCCATCGCCGCGATGCGCCTCTCGAGCGCGGGCCTCCAGCCGCCTATGGCGATGATGTCGCGCAGCTCCTTGTCGAGCGGCGCGAAGCTGAGCTGCGTGCCGCGCGTCAGGTTGCGCAGACGGCCGGTGGCGAAGTCCACCTCGAGCTCCTCGCCTGTCTCGACCTGCGCGGTCACCCCCGGGCACGAAGGCAGGAGGGGAACGCCGGCGTTCACAGCATTGCGCAGGCTGCCGCGCGGGATGGACTCCACCACCAGGCCGAGCTTGAGGGCGGCGATGCCGAGCAGGCCCTGGATGTGCGGATTGCCCTGTGCGAAGCGCCTGCCCGCCACCATGATGTCGCCGGGCTGCGCCCGGGCGGCGAAGGCCGGGTCGACGCCCTTCATGGTATGGGGCGCGAGCACCTCGAGGCGCGTCTCGCGCTGCATGGCGAACTCGAGCGGCATCAGGTCGCCGTCGACGCCGATGTCGTTGCCGAACTTCCAGCAGCGGCCGCGGTAAGTGAAGTTCATAGCAATTCCCTCGGATCGACGATTCTGCCGGCGACGGCGGAGGCCGCCACGGTGAAGGGGCTGGCCAGGTAGATCTCGGCTTCGCGGGTGCCGAGCCGCCCGTAGTCGTTGCGCGTGCCGGTGTTGATGGAAACCTCGCCCTTGGCGAGCGGAAAAGTGCGCCCGCCCGCGCAGGGACCGCAGCCCGGCGCGGTGAGCATGGCGCCGGCATCGGTGAAGATGGCGAGCAGTCCTTCCGCCGCAGCCCGCGCCTGGATCTGCTGCGTGCCGGGCGTGACGACGAAGCGCACGCCCGCGGAAACCTTGCGTCCCTTCAGGATGCGCGCGGCATCGCGCAGGTCGGTGATCGAGCAATTGGCGCAGGAGCCGATGAAGGCGTGATCGACCTTCTTCCCGGCGACCGAGGACACCGGCACCACGTTGTCGGGTGTGGGAGGCGCGGCGACCTGCGGCTCGAGGATGCCGAGGTCGTAGTCGAACGTCGCCTTGAATGTCGCACCGGAGTCGCTGCGCAGCACCTCGAAGGGCGGCCTGGCGTGCGCCTCGAGGTACGCCAGGGTCACGGCGTCGGTCTCGAACACCGTCGACTTGACGCCGATCTCGATCGGCCGGTTGCACAGGGTGACGCGGCCGTCGATGCCGACCGAGGCGAGCGCCGGCCCGCCGAATTCCATCACCGTGTAATCGGCCACGTCTGCGCCGACGTCCGCAATCATGCGGTCAGCGACGTCGCGCAGCGTGAGCCCGGGGCGCAGCGCCCCCTGCAGGTTGATGCGCACCGTCTCCGGCACCTTGAGCCAGACCGACCCGCAGGCGAGGACGTCGGTGATCTCTACGACCAGCGGGATGGCGAGGCAGCCGAGCGCGCCGTAGTTGTTGGCGTGCACGTCGTAGGCCAGCACGAACATCCCCGGCTTGATGTAGCCGAGCTCCATCGGGAAGACGTGGCCGTGGCCGCCGCGCCCGGTGTCGTAGAAATGCTTCAGGCCGTACTTGGCGGCGATCTGGCGCACCTGCCGCTGGCGCTCGGCGGCCAGCACGCTCACCGCCACCGGCTCGTGGTCGGTGCTGATCAGCAGCTTGTCGGGCGCGTACAGGCGCGTCACGCCGAGCTCCTGCAGGGCCTTGTCGAAGTTGACCACGTACCAGTCGTGCACCGTGACGAGGTCGGGCTCGGGATAGATGATCTCGCCGGTGCGCACCGGGCGGCCCATCGCCCGCGACAGGATCTTCTCGGTGACGGTCTGCGCCATGCGCTCAGCCCTCCAGCGCTTCCAGGTGGAACATCTTGACAAACTTCTCGCCGGCGCGGACCCGCTGCTCCTTTCCGCGCTCGAGCTCCTTCTGCGCCAGCGCCTTCTTCGCCACCTGCGCGAGCCGGCGCTTCGCCACCACCACCACGCCGTCGGCGTCGCCGATCACGAAGTCGCCCGGATGGACCACGGTGCCGCCCACGGACACCGGCACCTGCAGCCAGCCCGGGTGGTTCTTGAGCGTGCCGCGCACCGAGGTGCCGAGCGCGTACACCGGGAACTTGAGCGCGCGGATCTCGTCCAGGTCGCGGCAGGCGGCGTTGAGCACCGCCCCGGCGAGGCCGCGCGTCTTCGCGGCGAGGCTGGACGTGCCGCCAAGCGCCGTGACACGCTCGCTGCCGCCGGCGTCGATGACCAGCACCTCGCCGCGCTGCGCCCGGTCGATCGCGCGCAGCACCGCGGCGAAATCCCCCGGAAGGCAGCGCACGGTGAACGCCGGCCCGGCAAGCCGCGTGCCCGGCACCATCTGCCGCAGGGCCGGCGACATGTCGCCATGCTTGCCGCTCGCCTCGTAGATGGTGGCCGCGGGAAGGGTGGAGAGCGTCTTCAGGGTCGCTTTAATGTTCATGGGGCTCCAGTCAGGGATGCGGGAAATCGGCGCCGAGAGTCACTGCCTCCCATTGCGCGATGCTGCGAGCCATTGCTTCTGACCTGCGTTGAATCCTGATCCAGTTGCAGTGAGAGTTTTAAGTCTAGCCTAGAGCTAATGCAGGTTCAATCGTTGGCTCACCTCCTGGGGCGTTGGGGTGGGTGGGAATAGGCTCTGATGCAATGCATTGTGCGTCGTGGAATCGACGGCCCATACCGCGGGAGCGGGTGGTCGTCTCCCGATTGATCGATGGGGCCGAACGGTGTTGTAGTGGATGCGCCATTGCTCGATCAGAATGCGCGCTTCACTCAGGCTGTAGAACAGCTCGCCGTTCAGGAATTGTTCATGGAATTTGCCCTTGAAGCTC
>Ga0194132_10013189_pt1 | contig 10098 bp, 8 predicted proteins | sample TA2KigOf80mmetaG_FD_148612 | JGI IMG/M metagenome (GOLD analysis project Ga0194132, IMG submission 148612) | Freshwater microbial communities from Lake Tanganyika, Tanzania - TA2015054 Kigoma Offshore 80m | ecosystem: Environmental > Aquatic > Freshwater > Lake | place: Tanzania: Lake Tanganyika... | reverse complement strand
CCAGTCGTGGGCCAAGTTGTTGCAGATGGTGTTGTCAGCGATCATCCGAAAGGGTCGAAATCTAAACAAATGTCGGTATAGGTGGTCAGTATCATCGAACCCATCATCGGACCCATCATCCCGTCGCGATTCGGGTTGGGCGTGTTGGCAGAGCTTTTGAGAGCAGCGCAAGTCTGGTAGGATCGGCGGGAAAACAAACCCCGGTTGTTCGAGCAACCGGGGTTTTTTGTTGGTCGGTGCTCCTCGTGGGAGGATGGCCTCTCAACCAAGGTGAAGTCATCCTCGCATGAGTGGCGCCGGCTGTCCAGAGCCTGTCGTGACAGGCTGGTCTTGGCCGCCGGATGCGGGTCCCACCAGTTATTCTCCGCCCAAAGTTCTGCCGTGCCGAAGGGTGCGGTCTGCTGTTTTATCTGTGTTCCAGTTGTGATCATGGTCAGTGTTACTGCAGCCCGCGTTGCCGCCAGAAATCGCGCCGCCAGCAACGGCGTGATGCCAACCGCCGTCATCAGCAAAGTCCGGAAGGCCGGCTCGATCATCGGGATCGCCAACAGGCGTATCGCCACCGCCGGTCGGCCCGCGTGACGGATCAAGGTTCCCAACCGGTTACGGCTTCTGGCAGGATCAGCGCGCCTGCTCATCCCCGGCTGGCCGCCTTCGAGCTGGGGCCGCCGGGGGCCAGCTGGCCTCCAGATCCCTCGCCGCCACTGTGCTGCTGGCGGTGTGGCCGCCGCGGTGGGTGGATCGATCCCTTTGCCCAGGACAACAACCCATGATCTCAACTGAACTGAAGGCTCAGATTCGCCACTGCTTTCACGCCGAGCACTGGAAGGTGGGCACCATTGCCACCCAACTCGGCCTGCATCCTGACACCGTGCGCCGGGCGCTGGAGACCGAGCGCTTTCGCCGTGGCCCGTCGCGCCGCAACCGCTTGACCGATCCTTATCTGGACTTCCTGCGCCAGACCCTCCAGCAGTATCCTCGTCTGCGCACCACGCGCTTGTTCCAGATGCTCCAGACCCGGGGCTATCAGGGCAGTGTGGTCCAGCTGCGCCGGGTGGTGGCGCAGTTGCGGCCACCCCACCGTGAAGCCTTCTTGCACCTGGAGGTCTTCGCCGGCGAGCAGGCCCAGGCCGATTGGGCCTCCTTCGGGGAAGTCACCCTCGGCCAGGCCCGCCGCCGCTTGTCGGCCTTCGTCGTCACCCTGTCCTACAGCCGGGCTCTGTGGCTGGAGTTCTTCTTCGATCAATCGCTGGAAAGCTTTCTGCTCGGCCACGTCCATGCCTTTCATCACTGGGGTGGGGCCCCCAGAGTGCTGTTGGTCGACAATCTGCGCAGCGTCGTGCGGGAACGCTACGGTGACCAGGTCCGCTTTCATCCCCGCTGGCTCGAACTGGCCGCTCACTATCACTTCGCCACCCGGCCCTGCGCCCCAGCACGGGGCAACGAGAAGGGGCGTGCGGAGCGGTCCATTCAGTACGCACGCTCCAGCTTCTTTGCCGCCCGTCCCTTCACCACCCTGGAAGACTTCAATCACCAAGCACTGCTGTGGTGCCAACAAGTCGCCCAGCAGCGCCCCTGGCCTGGCGGCCCAGGCCTCACCGTCGCCGCGGCCTTCGAGCAGGAAAAACCCCGCCTCTTACCGCTGCCCGCCCATCCCTTCGATTGCCAGCAGCGCCTCACCGTCCGTTCCGGCAAAACGATCTATGTCCGCTTCGATCTCAACGATTATTCCATTCCACCCCAAGCCGTGGGCCGTACCTTGACCCTATTGGCTTCACCGACCACGGTACGTCTGCTCGACGGGACCGTCCAGATCGCCCGCCACCGGCGATCCTATGACCGTCATCAGAGGATCAACGATCCGGCTCACCTGGAGGCTTTGTTGGCCAGCAAACAGAAAGCTCTGGCCTCGACGGCCACACTCCGGCTGGCAGCCTCCATCCCAGCAGCGGCCCAGTTTCTGGAAGCGGCCTTCCAACGGGGTGAATCCGCCGCTACCCAGACCGCTCAGCTGCTGCGGCTGGTGGAAGACTACGGAGCCGCTGAGGTCACGGCGGCGGTCGAAGAAGCCCTGCAGCGCGGCACACCCCGCGCTGCCGCCGTCGCTTTCCTACTTCATCAGCGCCAGCGCGCCGCCCGTCGCCAACCCTTGCTGCCGATTCGTCTCTCCGCTCGTCCGGAGTTGGAAACGCTGGTCGTTCCTCATCCCCAACTGGAGGCTTACGATGAACTCTCCGACCCCGAAGATGATTCCCAGTCCTGATCTGCCCACCGAGCTGGCCCGCCTCGGCCTGAAAGCCACGGCTCAGACTCTGGATGACTTCCTGGCCCGCGCCACCCAAAAGCGCTGGAGCCCGCTCCAGCAGCTAGAGGAAATCGCCCGCGCCGAGTCCGAGGCCCGTGCCCAGCGCGGCCTTCAGGCCCGCCTCCGCCAAGCTCGCCTCGGCCGCTTCCGCCCCCTGGCCGACTTCGACTGGAACTGGCCTAAGAAGATCGACCGGGATCTGATTCAACGGGCTTTGACCCTGGACTTCATTGCCGAAGCCCGCAACCTCATTCTGGTGGGTACCAACGGCGTCGGCAAAACCCTGATCGCCAAAAACCTCGCCCATCAAGCCTTGCTGGCCGGTTACACCGTCTGGTTTCGCTCCGCCGCTGACCTGTTAACCGAGCTGGCCGCCTGTGAATCTCCTCACGCCCGCCGCCGTAAACTCAAGCTGTTGGCTCATCCTCACCTCTTGGCCATTGATGAGGTCGGCTATCTTTCCTACGACTCCCAGGCCGCCGACCTGCTCTACGAAATCGTCAACGCCCGCTACGAACGCCGTTCCTTATTGATCACCACGAATCGATCGTTCAAAGACTGGAATACCGTCTTCCCCAACTCCACCGTGATCTCAACGCTACTGGACCGCCTCACCCACCACGCGGATGTCACCCTCATCGAAGGTCACAGTTATCGCGTCCGCGAAAGTGAACTGGAAGCCGCCGCCCGCAAGAAAAAACGGAGTTGACCCGTGTCCGACACCACCCCACAGGACTACATCCACGCCGTGCTGGAGTTCTATCTCCAGCTGCCGGACACCCCAGCCTACTTCTCCGATCTCGATCACCGGCAGGCTCTGCAGTGGCAACAACAGCAGGTTCCCTTGCCCACCCTCGTATTGGCCCTGCTCCTGGCTTGCTCCCGCCGCGCCAGTCGTTCTCCCCAAGCACCACCGCTGCCGCCCATCCGCTCGCTGCGTTACTTCCAGCCAGTCCTGGAGGAATTGCAAGCCAACCCGCCTTCAGCCCGGGTCGCCGCTTATCTCCGCTACAAAGCCGAAAAGCTCCTCAACCTCCCAATCCCTCCCACGGCGTGACCGTCATCCGTTCCCACTCGGTATCCAAGAACCCAACCGGCAAATGTTCAAATAACTCCGCTTTTGCATGATCGCCAACATCACTGGTGAAGGCCTTCTCTTACCGCCCGTTTTCGGTATCTCAGATCTTGCATGGCCCGCAGGGTCCACAGTTTGTGATGTGCGATACCCAACAACTTCTGCTAGTCGATATCGAGCCAGGGGCAAATGTCCTACGAGTAGTCCCTCATAAGCAGGCCCGCACCAAGCTGTCTCGCATTCCCATGCAGGAATCCACTGCGGGCGACCGTGTTTATCGCACACCACAGCCGCAGGCCGATCTAACGCCAGCTTTCGGTCCAGGAAAGCGGTTCAGACTATCCAATCAAAAGAACAAAGACGGGTCTGACTCAAAGATTGTGGTGGAAAAGATGGGTCCCAAGGAAAAAATACACCAATTGCCTCAGTCCGATTTAAACACCTGGCGGTTGGCACGCCGAGATGAAGTTGATTTGAGGAGCATCCCGCCAAGCCAGACTGACCTGAATGAAGAGATTGGCCCGCATCAACTGGAAGAAGGCCGTCTTTGGTTTGGTAAGACCTTTTACAACGGCGAGGGTTTAACCGGAATCGGAGGCTTTGGTTACTTCGATGAGGGGATGCGTTCCTATCGGCTCTACTCTCCGCCCGAAATCCACCGTTGGTCTGTTTCCTCGCTCCTGGTCGAACCCGATTTCATCTGGCTCGCGCTTTGTCACCGTGGAGAGTATGGAAACAACTCAGGCGGTTTATTACGCCAGGATCGGAAGACCGAGCAGGTGCGGCTCTTCAGTGTGAGCACGATTATCAATATGATCGTTCGCCACGACGATGCTCTCTATATGGGGACCGTGGACGGAATCGTTGTTCTGCGCGACGATCAGATTCAAAGTTACTTCGTCGATCTCGCCACTGATGGCCGGTATCAGATCGTCGCCCGCGAAGGGGTTCCAGGCCTGGCACGATTCATCAAATAGCTGCGGATTGACCGCTGAGCCAGTGCAGGGGAGAAAATGGTTACGCAGTAGAGTCTTTAAGGAAGGCTCAGAATGAATATAAGGCGAGTGTGGTTGCATCCTTTCTCCAATGAACTCCTCACTACAAGGGTTTTGAAAACAACACTGATATTTGGGTTGATCTGCTTATTCAGCAACGCCGTTGAGTTCTCGACATCTCCGAAATCTAAAACTTCTTGTGATTTCCTGAAGACATGGCTCTCGCAGGATGTCGGCTACATCATTCCAGATACGGAGCGAACCTGGGCACAGGCAACCCATAAGAGCGAGGATTGCGATCTTGTTGTCCAGCAGTTTTGGGCACCGCGCGATCCGACGCCGGACACCATAAACAATGAATTTAAGGAAGAGTTTTACGATCGGATCCTGTATGCCAATGCTCACTTTGGTACAGGAGACCGAATGGGATGGAAGACGGATCGGGGCCGGGTCTATATTGCGTGGGGGCCACCTGACCGGGTCGAGAGTGGGAAGGGGGAGTATTCAATTGAGATCTGGCACTACCTGAACAAAGAAAAACACTATGGTTTGGAAGGAGCGATTGAATTTGAAGATCCACTTGGGAAAGGCAATCATAGGATCCTTATGAATGCCACGGCCCATCGAGCGTTATCCCAAATCCCCAATACTCGTTCCGATATCAAGGAACTCCCGAACGGATACACCATATTATGCGGGCGGCCTCCTCAAATTCAATTCAAGGTCTTGGAGACAATTCTTAATGTTGGGGTGTCATACAGTCTCCTACCTTTCACCTGCCGGACGGAATATATCCCAGTCACTGAATCCACAGTACTGGCCTTGATCACGGTCAAGATTCCCAAAGCGAATGTGGGTTACCACAACAGGAAAGAAACTCGGGCAGAAGAAACTACTCATATCTTTGGCATAGTTCGAAGAAACCGGAAAGTCTTGGAAATCTTTGAAGGAACACCCTCAGTGATGTCTCCCGATGGGCTTCGGGAGTCCACACCTGTGGACTCCTTGCTATTCAAGAAGGTCGTGCCTCTGTTTCCTGGAACCTACGGCCTCGAGCTAGCGATCGAAGACACCACAACAGGAAATCTGGGGACCCTTTATAGAACCATCACAGTTCCTTCAGCGTCACGAATGCCTTGAAAATCTAAAGCCTCGTCGAAAGTTGGCGAATCTCTATATAAGACGAGTCGCAGACTGACGGCAAACCGCTTGCGGAAATCTCAGCGATCACTGGCGATCCTGGAGAGTACACCGACCGGCTGAAAGCTTACGTTGAGCGACTCGGAATTGCCCTCGAATACTCCGCCGACATTGCTCCAGCGAAAGGCGTGTCACACGGTAGGAGGATAACACTCCTTCCGAATCTCTCACCCGCCGAGGCCTTCACAACGCTGGTCCATGAGCTCGCTCACGAGGAACTTCATCGGACGGAGCGCCGCGCCGAAACAACTCGCACGATTCGCGAGACCGAAGCCGAAGCTGTTGCATTCGTGGTCTGCCAAGCCATTGGCTTAGACGGGGCAGAAGCATCCAGTTCATACATTCAACTCTGGAACGGCAACAAGCAGACCTTGACGGAGTCGCTCCATTTCGTACAACAGACGGCGTCGCAAATCCTCAGCGCAATCTCTCCTGGCGAATAGCCAGGTCTTTGAGCGGAAGGCCGGCCTTCGGCCACTTTCAGTCTGTTCCCGCGACCCCACCCCTCGCACGCCAGCGCGCTGGGAAGGAAGTTCGCAGAGAACACCAACACCCTTCCCAGCGCTAACAACGACGTGCCGCTGGCCCAAGCAAAAGCCCTGGGCCATTCACGCTCCTTCCGTTCCAGGCGCCTCTCAGCGCGCCACGAAGTTGAGAATGCTGCGGAAGCGCGCTGTCAGGCCTTCCACTCCATCCGCCCCTCTTGCTCAGGGCATTTGCTTCAACGGGCCAGCTCCCTCTTCTGAAAGACCACAGGCGGGAAGAAACAAGGATACAAAGAATCTGGAAAGACCCCGCTCGCAGAACATCTCAAGCTCAGCTCAGCGAACTCCTCCGAGTTGTTCGCCCGCCACATTTCTTCATCAGACTTTCCATTTCGATCGTTTCAGAAGATCGTGAGTGCCTCCGCTGAGCCCGAGACTCGGTTTCCGACAGCGTGGTCTTGGTTGCCCCAACTACTTCTCCTAGATTCTTTCAGAGGTGATGAGAAACTGACGCCGGGAGACCGAGCTGCTTTCGACAAAGTGACCGACGCACTTAAAAAGCTTTCTATTTTGCCCGCCAAGAGGCTGCACGACATGGTGGTTGTTTCTTCGAAACGTGCGTTCAAAGTTAGTTTGCCGTTTGATTGTGGGATCGGTTATGAATCCGCGCCGATCACTGGCGAAGACGTAAAGTTTCTGAACGTCGTAGAGCAACTTAAAGGGGCTCGCATCCGAAAGCGAGTTGATGTGCCAGGCTCCGATTCGCCTTCCAGTCTCTGGCGCGTAAAAGCCCATCCAACCTGAGCAAATTCACCGGGCGGAGAATGACTTCGCCTTGGGTCGCGCCACTAACGGGTTCACGGATGAGAATCGCTTGCTCTTTGGCTACCTGGCAAAGGGTTGGATAGAGAATGACTGCCTTCCGGCTGAGACCGCGTTGTCCGAGGGCGTAGAGCGCCAGCTGGTAGAGCATGTCTCGAGGCAACGACTTCTCCCACAGATCACGGTATTTTGCATCCAAAATCGCCGCGATCCTCCGCTCGCGCCTAATAATGAAATCTGGCTTTTGGACGGGCACTCGGCGCCTCTGAGGATTTCGGTCTGGATCGTAGCTGAAAAGCTCCTTAAGTCGAAATTCGTCCTCAACCTCGCAATTCTCCAGGTTATCGTGCAGAAAGCGCGAGATCAGAGACTGGAAGAAGCGATTCATATCAAACAAGAATCCCGGAAGACGCAGGCGTTCTTTCTCCCCATCAAGCGATACTCCCTCGGAGCGAAATAGGATTCCAATTAGCACCAAGGCAGCTTCGTAAGCAATTGTTCGTCGGTCCAACGCCAGTTGCGCTTCGGCCAGCAGAGTGGCGTCGATTCGCTTGAGCGATACTGTCTCGTCTAACGTCTTGGTCAGGCGTCTGAGATGCGCCTTCAAATCATGGTCGGCTGTGAGGCTAGCTGCATAGATGAGCCCGGCAAGCAAAACCTGGTTCAGCACCGTATCCTCAGTTCTGGGGTGATGAATGCAGGGTAAGGCTGCTTTCGCGCGATCTGCCGTCCCAACCAACCTTTCAAATTGAATCCTTCCTCTCGGGTTGGCTAGCTCTGAGTACGCTTTTTCATAGTCACGATGGATGCCACGAGCCAACAACTCCCCAATCTCTGCAGCAAGCTGCTGGATGAGCAAGTCTTGGAATGCCCATTTGGACGAAGCGTAGCCCACAGGTCTATAGAGTTCCAACTGACGCAGGCCGTACGCATAGCGCAGCAGGTTCAGGAACGGTGCTTCCGAAATCTTCGGTTGCACCGTAACGGTCACTTCACCCAGACTGAATCGTCCAACGTAAGAAGTCGCTCGCAGTTCGATGCCACGCGCAAGTTCCAAAACCTCAATAAACCCTTGCTGAGTCAACTGTTCTGCCAGCTTCCGACCGGCCTCGTCGTGCCGTAGATTCTTTTCGGCAAGTGGACTGCCCCGATCGGGTCGCAGCGTTTCCCACTCAAGTAGACTGACGACCACGGGACTCAAGATTCGTCCCCTTCCTGCTCGACGTCATCTGGCTCCTCAGTCGGGGCTGCGTCTGGAGAAGTCACAATCTCTGGCGAGGGTGACAGCAGTGCCTGCACCAGCTCTTCCCATCGCGATACCGAAAAAAGCTCTTCGCGAATGCGCTGTTTGGTTTCATCAACCAACCCCGTGCCGAGAATCTTCGTCAGCACGGTGTAGTCCTCATAGCAATACTCTTCGAGCAGCGGAATGATGTCTTCTGATAGAACTCGAACGAACCGTGAAGAATCCGTGATCGGCTTTTCACCCTCCATCAGATAGGCATGGCCGATTTGCAGATTTCTCCCGTCACGCTTGAGGTGAGCGAGAATTCGGTCGTTGAGCGCACTCAACCAAGGTCCGATAGGGATACTATTTCCCGCCGAGGAATTGCCGAACAGGCTGGTGTCGGACATCAGTTCTAGAAACCCAAACCTCCTTCTCAAGGCTGTGTCGAGCAATGCAATGGAACGATCCGCCGTGTTCATAGTTCCAATGACATACAGGTTGGGCGGCACTGCAAACAGTTCTCCTGAGACTGGCAAGCTGACTGTAGTTCCTCGCTTGTCATGTTCCATCAAAGTCAGCAATTCACCGAAGATGCGCGGAATGTCTCCTCGATTGATTTCATCGACGAGCAGAAAGAACTTCTTCTCTGGCTTTCGGACGGCATCGGCGCAAATGCGTTTGAAGATTCCGTCCTTTAGTTGAAACACCAGGTGTCCCGCTGCGCTCGACTGTGGACGAAAACCCTCTATAAAGTCCTCGTAACCGTAGGCTGGGTGAAACGTGCAACAGCGCACAAGTCCAGACGCTGTGGCGCTCCCCTCAACTTCCATCTTCTCGTCAGACGTAAGGTCGGTGTAAGCGGTCCCAAATGCGTGGAACGCAGCGAGCTCGAATGCAGTCTTGCGTGCCCAATAGGTCTTGCCGGTGCCGGGGGGGCCGTAAAGTATCGCTTGTCCTTTGCGGTGAAGAATTGCTTGTAAGCGCCCTGGAATGCCGGACAATCGCGGTACTTTGGTTGCAACCGATGCAGGCTGCTCGGCCTTCTCTGTCGCCACGGTCGTGTGCTTTGGGTGAAGCAGACGGCGCTCAATCTCGACAAGGTTACTCTCGTCCTTTCTCAGCGGAGCGACGGTCGTTTGCAAACCTTCTCGTGTAGGTGACTTCCACTGTTCCGTGGAAATCCACTCCACTGGACGACGATGCGGTGCGCCGCTCGGCGGCGTATTCTCAAAGCTATAGGGCCCAGTGACCCGACCCAAACCAAGGATCGTCTGTCCGTCCGCAGCAACAACAGTGTCTCCTTCAGAAATTGTCGTGAAGAACTTCTTGATCTCGCCAGCCTTCCTTGAAACAACACTCGGGTTTCCGGGATAGTGCGCTTCGACCAGACGGCGAATTGCCTCTTTTTCACCAGGAGCTACAATGCCTGAGAGATCTCCGATAAGGTGCCATCCAATTGCAACGAAACCACCGTCGCGCATCGCCGGCCAGATGCTCTCTTTTTCATCCAGCCGGGTCCCAATGCGCCAGTAGTTCGTTGGCCGCCTTCCGTTTCGTTCATTGATCGCCGACGTCAGGTGGTTTGTCGGCCAACCCAGTTGGGCTGCCAGCCTCACAAATCGACCAGCACAACTGTAGAGGCCATCCCCCTTAGGAGGCAGCTGCAGTAGCTTGATGAGATTGAACCGTTGCCAACGTGCGTTGTGGTAGTCATCAAGCTTTTCCGGAAAGAGCAAACTAAAATACTTATGTGCCCAGCCGACGTCGCTAATATCAGGACTCGCTTGCTGCAGTTCAGCCTGGAGATCGCTGTACTGGCGGTCATCCGCGTCTTTGGGCAGCTTTTCCAGCAACGCTACGCCAGCAAGAAGCTGATCGCGATTATTGCGAGCGATTACGGCGGCTTCGGCCTCGGAAACATTCTGTTCTGATTGAGGACCGCCTTTTACCCACTGACCTGTATCTTTCCTGCGAAACAGGCCAAACTT
>Ga0194132_10013186_pt1 | contig 10099 bp, 9 predicted proteins | sample TA2KigOf80mmetaG_FD_148612 | JGI IMG/M metagenome (GOLD analysis project Ga0194132, IMG submission 148612) | Freshwater microbial communities from Lake Tanganyika, Tanzania - TA2015054 Kigoma Offshore 80m | ecosystem: Environmental > Aquatic > Freshwater > Lake | place: Tanzania: Lake Tanganyika... | reverse complement strand
CTGCTCGATCTTCAGCCCGCCGTACTCCTGGCGCCACCGATAATAAGTGACCTCGCTCACCCCGATCTGGCGGATGACATCAGCGATATCCTGGCCCTGTGAGATCAAGACATCGGCTTGTCGGAGTTTCGAAACGATCTCTTCAGGCTTGTGCCTCTTCTTCGGCATTGCAGTCCTCCTTCTTGTCAAAAGACATAGTTCAGGGCGGACCACTTTTCAGGGGGAGGACCAGGGGTGGCACGCAAAAAGCGCGCTTGGAGGGGAGAGCCTTGTTCCTTTTCCGGTCGAAGACTTATGAGATCCAGGCGAGCCGGAAGGGCCGCTGGACGATCGAGCAGACTTCCTCGGATCAAGCCGAGGCCGAGGCCGCGGCCAAGGTGCTTCTCAACAAGCTGAAGGACATCGAAGCGGTCCGCGTCGTCCTCGACGGCCGCAGCGAGAAGGTCCTGTTCGAGCAGAAGAAGCCGCAGGGCAAGAACCCGGTCGTGATGCCGCAGATCGAGGAAGCGCCGGTCTGCGCCAACGCCGAGGACCTTTACGGCCCGCAGAGCCGCAAGGTCGTCAACCGCCTGTTCCGCCAGTATCTCGACCGCGCCATGCTGACGCCGACCGAGATCATGCATAGCGGCCGCGAGATGAAGCGGGTGATGGATTTCGAATCCATCGTGCAGACCGCGATCGCGCGCGTCGCCAGCGTGCAGAAGGACTCCGAGGGCGGCGATGCGAAGAAGCGCACCGACCTGCTCTGGGGCATGGTCAACGGCATCTCCAGGCGCGCGACCGAGGCCGACAAGCTGAGGCTTCCCTCGATCAGGGAGCTGGGCTTCGACGAGGCGGTCAAGTTCGTCGCCAAGGCAGCGCAGCCGGAGGAGCTCAAATTCATGCTCCGCTGCGTGTTCTCGCGCGAGCTCTCGCAGACGCGCTCCTGGCACGGCAAGCTCACCCAGGTGCTCGAGTGGAGCAACACTTCGCGCGAATCCGCCGGCCTCGTGCTCCTCGACGACTTCATCTCCGACACGCTCGCCTCGGGCTCGCTGATCGCCGACATCCTCGGCCAGCAGCCGAACCTGGCGGCAGCGTTGATCCGGCTCCTCGACATCGCCGATGGCGAGTACAAGCCCGGCCGCAGCCAGTCGCCCGACATGGCCGGCATGGAAGAAATGCTGTGCAAGCTGATGAAGACCGGACGCCTGCCGGCGAGCCGCGACATTCTGCTCGAGCGCGTGCGTTCGGAGCTGCGCGGCAGCAATCCGCTCTCCAGGAACGACGGCGGGGCCGAGATCGAGCGCTTCTGCGAGATCATCGAGCGCGTGCTGCTCGATCGCGGCGTCGCTGCCGGCACCGGCATGGCGGAGGCCCTGGTGCATCGCGCCACCGTCATCCTCAATGTCGGCGGCGGCAGCGGCCAGCGCGAGGGCGTCGTCTGGGTGCTGCGCCGCGGACCCTCGCTGGCGGCGAACGCGCATTTCCTCATCAGCATCATGAACGGCCGCATGGCGGCTGCGCTCGAGGACGTGCCGGCAACCAAGCTCGAGGCGCTGATCGGCGGCGTCAACAGCGCGACCGAGATCGCCGGCGGCACCGGCACGCCGATGGACCATATGCGATCGGTCACGAGCCTCTATCGCGCGGTCGAGGGCTGCATCGGGTTGCCGCCGGAATCGGCGAAGGCCGTCAACGGAAAGCTGGACGACCTGCTCCACGCCTATGTGGTGAAGGGCAGGATCGTCGAGCAGATGGACAATCCGGGCTGGAAGCTGCACACCCGCGCCTTCTTGCTCATGCAGATGTGCATGCCGGATGTGCTGCCGAACGGCAAGGCGATCATGATCGCGCGGAAGGCGGTGGTGAACCACCTGCGCCGCCCGAACTTCGAGGTCGAGCTCATCGCCGGTATCAGCGATCCTGAAGAGCAGAAGAAGATCATCCTGCAGTGCCACCACCTGATGAAGGCGGGCGGGTTCAAGTAGGAGACGTTCCGGCTTGCTGCATCGGCGCCGTGCGTGCCCAGAGCTCCTTGAGCCGGACTACGCCAACGCTTCCCGGACCCTCTCCACCGCGCGCATGGTGAGCTGGATCAGCTCGGCATCCAGCGGCAACGGCTGGGACGAGAGCTTGGCGATGGCGATGCCGCGCCTGCGGTCGACGAACAGGTTCTGGCCATGGATGCCCATGCCGAAGAGCAGCGGCGCCGTCCCGTGGCGCACATACCATTTCGAGCGGTAGTGGATCGGCAGATCGCCGTAGTAAGGAATGAAGTCGCCTCTTTCCCAGGCGGCACGGTCGCCCTTCTCGTACAGATCCTCGATCCAGGCCGAAGGGACGATCTTGGCCGAGTCGCGCCGGCCGCCATCGAGGATCAGCTGACCGACGCGCGCCAGGTCGTGCGCGGTGGCGCAGAAGCCGCCGGCGCAGCGCGGTGCGCCGAAGCGGTCGACGGTGATATAGGCCGAACGTTCCGCCCCAAGCGGCTTCCAGAGCAACTGGCTTGCGAGATCGGCGTAGCGTTCGCCCGTCGCACGCTCGATCGCCCAGCCTAAGAGGTCGGTGTTGGGTGAGACGTAGTGCATGCGCCCGCCATGCGCTCCGTCGCTCTTCGTCAGGTTTCGGTAGAAGCTGCGGAGATCCGTCGGCGCCTCGCCCGGATCGAGCGGGCCCCAGAGCGTCGACTTGCGATAGGCGACGATCGCGGGCGACGGGATGTTGTAGCTCTCGTCGAACGCGATGCCGGCGCGCATGTCGAGGAGCTGGCGCAGGCTCGCCCCTTTATAGGCCGTGCCTGCAACCTCGGGCACGAGATCGGTCACCGGCTTGGAGAGATCGAGCAAGCCCTGGGCTTCGAGAATGCCGGCGATCGCGCCCAGCATCGACTTCGACACCGACATGAAGATGTGCTGCGCGTCGCGCGTCATGCCGTTGCGCAAGGTCTCGAAGATGATGCGGCCGCCCTTGAGGATCACCATCGCGTCGGTATGCGTCCGGTCGAGGAAGGCCGGGAAGCTCAGGCCCGGCTCGACCTCGAGCCGGCTCAACTCCGCCGGCGCCGACGGCAGGCGCCATACCTGCTCGGGATCGTTGGCGATGTCGGCCGAGGGCACGATCTCGCGGACATGGTGGAAGGACCAGCGGTTGAAGGGCGCGGTGCGCCAGTTCGCCAGCGTCACCTGGGTCGCCTCGGCGGGCGGGAATCCGCACATGAGCTTGACGTCGTTCACTCTCTCGATCCTCAATCGGGGCCTTGCCTTGTGAAGTCTACAACCCCCAAGCCCCGGAAGCCTCCATGATCCACGTCCTCGCCATCATCACCACCAAGCCCGGTATGCGCGCCAAGGTGCTGGAGCTGTTCCGCGCCAACATGCCGGCCGTGCATGCCGAGAAGGGCTGCATCGAGTACGGGCCGGTGGTCGACACCGAGACCTCGCCCGCCAAGTTCGGCCCTGACACTTTCGTCGTCGTGGAGAAATGGGAGACGCCGGCCGACCTCAAGGCGCATGCCGCCGCGCCGCACATGGCCGCCTATGCCGCCAAGGTGAAGGACATGGTCGCCAACCGGGCCATCCATGTGCTGAGCCCGGTCTGATGAGCGAGCTGCTGCTGAAAGGCCAGGTGGCCCTGGTCACCGGCGCCGGCCGCGGCCTCGGCCGCGCCTTCGCCGAGGTTCTGGCGAAGATGGGGTGCGCCATCGGCGTGCACGGCATGCGCGAGCACGGTCCTGCCGAGTACGGCGAGGGAACGACCTTGACCGCGACGGCCGAGGCGATCGGGAAGGATCACGGCGTCAGGACCGTACGGACCCTTGGCGACCTGACGCGCCTTGAGGACTGCGCACGCATCGTCGCCGAGACCGAAAGGGCGCTCGGTCCCATCGGCATCCTGGTCCACAACGCCGGCGGAGATATCGCCGCGGCCGGCGGCAAGCCGAACCCGAACGACTGCGTGCTGATCAAGGAAGCCGATGTCCGCGCCGTGCTCGACCGCAACCTCTTGAGCACCATCTTCATGTGCCAGCAGGTCGCGCCCGGCATGATGCAGCGCCGCCGCGGGCGCATCGTCACCCTGAGTTCGATCGCCGCCTATATCGGCCGCGACAGCGGCGCGATCTACGCCACGGCCAAGGCCGGCGTCGTCCACTACACGCGCTGCCTCGCGGCCCAGCTCCGCCCCTATGACGTGACCGTCAACTCCATCGCCCCCGGCGGCACGCGCACCGGCCGCTTCATCGGCACCGGCCAGGGCAGCGACCCGAAGAAGATGGTGACCGAAGGCACGCTCGACCGTGTCGCCACGGTGGACGAGGTCGCGCGCACGGTCGCGATTTTCGCCGGCCCTGCCGGTGCCTTCGTCACCGGCCAGGTGCTCCGCGTCGACGGCGGCAGCCAGCTCTGGCCGGCGTGATGGTCTGCTCCTTCCCCCGCCGTCTCGTGACTCCTCACCCGGCTCTGCCGGGGGAGGGTGGGGTGGGGGCCGAGCGAAAGCGAGGTCGTGAGGCGTTTGAATCGCGTGCCGCTCCTCGCTGCGCTCGGCCCCCACCCACCCCCACGCTGACGCACGGGGGAGGAGCACAAAGGCGAGTTCGGCGAGAGAGGGCCAGCCATGCCCAAGCTGACGCCTAAACAGATTCAGATGTTCGTTGTGATCGGCGTCTGCGTCGCCATGCCGATGGTAGCGATGCTCGCCGTCGCCGCCGTGGTGCTGCTCGTCAACCTCATGGCTGGCGAGTAGCCAGAGCCGGAAGGAGCCGCGCAACCTCACCCAATACTTTCGTATCGGGCACGCCGAGCCCGTCGCCGGCTAGCTTCCGCGCGAGCGCTCATACTCAAGTGGAGGCTGTGTCGCGAGTCGTGCATTGCAGGCTGTTCGTTTTTAAAGCATCCAGGCGCGCTTGATCGGATTCTTCCTGCCGTTCGGCATCGTGCCGGCGGTTTGCCTGATCGGCGTCTTCTTCTGGTTCAGGGGCTCGATCGAGACGGCGTACCGGGCGCCGATCAAGGACACCGCGATTGCGCTGGTGATGTCATCGATCGCAATTTGTTCGAGCGCTATGGCGACGTGCAGGCCTTCGGCGTGAACACAGCCGCGTGGTCGGCCGAGAACTGGCGTAAGCCTTCGCCGGACAATCCGCTGATCGCCGCGATGAACGCCTACATGACCAACTATGGTCCGTACCGGCTGATGATTCTGGTCGACACCAGGGGCCAGGTGCTGGCGATCAACAGCGCCGATTCGACCGGCAAGGCGCTGGATACGGCCGGAGTCTACGAGAAGAGCTTCGCCGATGCGTCCTGGTTCAGAAAAGCGATGAAGGGCGAGTATCTCCAGGGCTCCAAAGGGTTCACCGGAACGGTTGTCGAGCAACCGGCTGCCAACGAACTGGTCTCCTCGGCCTCGACCGAGCTACGGACGGCCGCGGGCAGCCTGTCGTCGACGGCGGAGGAGACGAGCCGGCAGTCGACGGCGGTGGCCGCAGCTTCCGAGCAGGCCTCGACCAACGTGCAGACGGTGGCCGCGGCGACCGAGGAGCTGTCCTCCTCGATCGGCGAGATCAGCGGCATCTCGACCACGATCGCCTCCGCGGTCGAGGAGCAGGGTGCGGCGACCCAGGAGATCGCCCGCAACGTCCAGCAGGCGGCTCAGGGCACCGGCGAGGTCTCGTCCAACATCACCGGGGTTACGCAGGCCGCGAGCCAGACCAGCGCGGCCGCGGGCCAGGTGCTGAGCTCCTCCGGCGAGCGCTCCAAGCAGGCCGCCGATCTGCGTACCCAGGTCGACGACTTCCTCTCCAAGGTGAGAGCCGCGTAGGGAGGTCGTCGAAGCATCCGCCGTCGCGCCTGCCCCTCCCCCAGAGCGCGACGGCGGAACCAATACCGGACGGGCCTCGGCGGTGCATCGCCGAGGCCCGCCGCACTTCTCGAACAGAAACGGCGCCGAGGGACCCGGCGCCGTCTTTGAGGGCTCCCAGACGAACCCGGCTACCTGGCGGCTTGGACCGCCCGCTTCGCCATCACCTTGATCAGGTGCGCGCGATAGTCGGCCGAGGCATGGATGTCGGAGTTGAGGCCCTTGGCGTCGACCTTGACCGCGTCGAGCGCGCCAGCATCGAAGCTCTTCGACAGCGCCGCCTCGAAGGACTTCTTGCGGAACACGCCGCCCTCGCCGGCGCCGGTGACGGCGACACGGACGCCGCCCTTGGTCTTGGCGACGAAGACGCCGACCAGAGCGTAGCGCGAGGCCGGGTTGCGGAACTTCTGGTAGTTGGCCTTCTCCGGCGCCGGGAAGGAGACCGCGGTGATCACCTCGCCTGCTTCCAACGCCGTCTCGAACAGGCCCTTGAAGAAGTCGTCGGCGGCGATCTTGCGCTTGCTGGTGACGATGGTAGCACCGAGCGCGACGCAGGCCGCCGGATAGTCCGCGGCCGGGTCGTTGTTGGCGACCGAGCCGCCGATCGTGCCGCGGTTGCGCACCGCCGGATCGCCGATGCCCTCGGCAAGCACGGCCAGGGCCGGGATCGCCTTCTTCACATCGGCCGACTTGGCGACCGCGGCATGGGTGGTCATGGCGCCGATGGTGACGCCGCCGCCCTCGGCCTTGATGCCGACGAGATCCCTGATCCCGCCGAGATCGACGAGCTTGGAGGGCTGCGCCAGGCGCAGCTTCAAGGTCGGGATCAGCGTCATGCCGCCAGCGACGAGCTTGGCCTCGCCGGTCGCGGCCTTGGCAGCGTCGGCGACCGAGCCCGCCTTCTGATAGTCGAATGAGTACATCTGTCCCCTCCGCTTACTCGGCCGCGCGGGCCATGTGGGCGTTCGCCGCCCGCCAAACCTTCTCCGACGTCGCCGGCATGTCGAGATGCGCCACGCCGAGCGCGTTGCACACCGCGTTCATGAACGCCGCCGGTGCGCCGATCGCGCCGGCCTCGCCGCAGCCTTTCACGCCCAACGGGTTGTGCGTGCACGGCGTCGGCTTGTCGGTGTGCTGGACCTCGAACGAGGGCAGGTCGTCGGCTCGCGGCATGCAGTAGTCGTTGTAGGAGCCGGTCAGGAGCTGCCCGTCCTTGTCGTAGACGCAGTTCTCCAGCAGCGCCTGGCCGAGGCCCTGCGCCACGCCGCCATGCACCTGGCCCTCGACGATCATCGGGTTGATGATCTTGCCGAAATCGTCGGAGGCGACGAAGCGCGCGATCTCGATCGAGCCCGTCTCCTTGTCGACCTCGACCTCGGCGATGTAGCAGCCCGAGGGATAGGTGAAGTTGAGCGGATCGTAGAAGGCCTGCTCCTCGAGGCCGGGCTCGAGCTCGGTGATCGGGTAGTTGTGCGGCACATAGGCGGTCAGCGCCACCTCGCCGAAAGCCTTCGACTTGTCGGTGCCGGCGACCGTGAACTTGCCGTCCTTGAATTCGACGTCCTTCTCCGACGCCTCCATCAAATGGGCGGCGATCTTCTTGCCCTTGGCGACGATCTTGTCGAGCGCCTTGACCAGCGCCGCGCCGCCGACCGCGATCGAGCGCGAGCCGTAGGTGCCCATGCCGAACGGGATCTTGCCGGTGTCGCCATGGACGATGTCGACCTGCTCGATCGGGATTCCGAGCTTGTCGGCGACGACCTGGGCGAAGGTCGTCTCGTGGCCCTGGCCGTGCGCGTGGCTGCCGGTGAAGACCGAGACGGAGCCGGTCGGATGCACGCGCACATTGGCGCATTCATAGAGACCGGCGCGGGCGCCGAGCGAGCCCACCACCGCCGAGGGCGCGATGCCGCAGGCTTCGATGTAGCAGGCCATGCCGATGCCGCGCAGCTTTCCCTTCTTCGCCGAGGCGTCCTTGCGGGCGGCAAAGCCCTTATAGTCGGCCATCTTCATCGCCATGTCGAGCGTGGCGCCGTAGTTGCCGGTGTCGTATTGGAGCGCCACCGGCGTCTGGTAGGGGAACTGGCTCGGCTGGATGAAGTTCTTCCGGCGGATCTCGGCCGGGTCCATCTTCATCTCGCGCGCGGCGACGTCGACAACGCGCTCGAGCAGGAAGGTTGCCTCCGGCCGCCCGGCACCGCGATAGGCGTCGACCGGCACGGTGTTGGTGAAGACCGCCTTCACATTGGCGAAGATCGCGGGCGTCGTGTACACGCCGGCGAGCAGCGTCGCGTAGAGGTATGTCGGCACGCAGGTCGAAAAAGTCGAGAGATAGGCGCCCATGTTGGCGAGCGTCTCGACCTTAAGGGCGAGGAACTTGCCGTCCTTGTCCAGCGCCAGCTCGGCATGAGTCGCATGATCGCGGCCATGCGCGTCCGACATGAAGCTCTCGCTGCGCTCGGCCGTCCACTTGACCGGCTTCTTGAGCTGCGCCGCAGCCCAGGTGACGATCGCTTCCTCGGCATAGTGGTAGATCTTCGAGCCGAAGCCGCCGCCGACATCGGGGGCGACGACACGGAGCTTCGCCTCCGGGATCGACAGCACGAAGGCGCCCATCAGGAGCCGGATCACATGCGGGTTCTGGCTCGTGGTGTAGAGCGTGTGCTCGCCGGTGGCGCGGTCGAAGTCGCCGATCGCAGCGCGCGGCTCCATTGCGTTCGGGATCAGGCGGTTGTTGACGAGGTCGATCTTGGCGACCTTGTGCGCCTTGGCGAAGGCGGCGTCGACCGCGGCCTTGTCGCCGAGACCCCAGTCGTAGCAGATGTTGCCTTTGGCCTGTTCCCAGACCTGGGGTGCGCCGGGCTTCACCGCCGCCCTTGTGTCGACCACCGCAGGCAGCACGCCGTAGTCGACGCCGAGCGCGTCGGCACCGTCGCGGGCCTGCTGCTTGGTCTCGGCGATGACGACGGCGACGATGTCGCCGACATGGCGCACGAAGTCCTGGGCCAACGCCGGATGGGGCGGCTCGACCATCGGCGAGCCGTCCTGGTTCTTGACCAGCCAGCCGCAGGGCAGCCCGCCGACCTTCATGTCCTCGCCGGTGTAGACGGCGAGCACGCCCGGCATCTTGAGCGTCTTCGCCCTGTCGATCTTCTTGATCTTGGCGTGCGCGTGCGGCGAGCGGACCATGATCGCATGGGTCTGGCCCGGGCGGTTGATGTCGTCGGTGTAGGTGCCGCTTCCCGTGAGGAAACGCCCGTCTTCGCGACGCCTTACGGAAGCGCCGATCCCCGTACCTTCTGGCATGGCGGTCTCTCCCTCATCTCGTGTTGTTGGCTCGCTCGTTCTCCGACGCTCAGGCCATGGCCTTGGCACCGGCGGCGATCGCCTTGACGATGTTGTGGTAGCCCGTGCAGCGGCAGAGGTTGCCTTCGAGCCAATCGCGGATCTCGTGCTCGGACGGGTTCTTGTTGTTCTTCACCAGGTCGACGGCGCTCATCACCATGCCCGGCGTGCAGAAGCCGCATTGCAGGCCGTGATGCTCGCGGAAGGCTTCCTGCATCGGGTGCAGCTTGCCGTCCTTGGCAAGGCCTTCGATGGTCAGAACGTCGGAGCCCTCGGCCTGGACGGCGAGCATGGTGCAGCTCTTCACCGACTTGCCGTCGACATGGACGACGCAGGTGCCGCACTGGCTGGTATCGCAGCCGACATGCGTGCCGGTGAGACCTAGGGTCTCGCGAATGAACTGGACGAGAAGAGTCCGCGGCTCGACCGAGCCCGACACCTTCTTGCCGTTGACGGTCATCGACACAGTGGTGGGCATCGCCCCCTCCCGTTTTCTTGACAGCTCTATGGTCTTGGCCTTCCAGGCAGGACGAGTGGTTCTTGGTTGCGGCCCGGTCGGCGAGAGGCCAAGTGTCGACCGGAGCCGAGCCCTCGGTCAAGCGCTTGCGAAATCTGGTGGGGGCTGTCCCAGATAACTCGGTTATGGAGTTATCATGGGACGGATACGACGGAGCCGATTGAGGGTCTCGAAGCAGGATCGCCTGATCGAACATTTCGTAGCTGGAACGACGGCGCGTACCGCATCGAGTCTCTGCGGAGTGAACCGCAAGACAGGGGCGTTTTTCTTTGATCGCCTTCGTGAACTGATCGCCCGCGAGCTGGAAGCCGAGAGCGAGGCGATGTTCGGCGGCGAGATCGAAGTGGATGAGAGCTACTTCGGCGGCCGGCGCAAGGGAAAGCGTGGAAGGGGCGCGGG
>Ga0194132_10013185_pt1 | contig 10100 bp, 7 predicted proteins | sample TA2KigOf80mmetaG_FD_148612 | JGI IMG/M metagenome (GOLD analysis project Ga0194132, IMG submission 148612) | Freshwater microbial communities from Lake Tanganyika, Tanzania - TA2015054 Kigoma Offshore 80m | ecosystem: Environmental > Aquatic > Freshwater > Lake | place: Tanzania: Lake Tanganyika... | reverse complement strand
CGATGCCCTCTGGGACGCCATCGTCGATGCCATCGATCGTTTCACGCCCGACGAGTGTGCAAGCTACTTCCGAAACTCGGGATACGAACCAGAATGAACAGAAAATGCTCTAGGTCGTGGCAAAGCAAGCGGCGGCACAGTTGGGCACCATCGGTTGAGGTCAGAATGACGCGGCGCGTATCGAGCAAATTGCGCGCCGTCGTGGTCGGTGGCTCGCTCGGCGGCCTGCTCGCCGGCAACATGCTCGAGCGCATTGGCTGCGATGTGACGGTGCATGAGCGGGTCGCCGAGACACTAGCCGAACGCGGCGCCGGCATTGCCACGCATCCGGAGCTTCACCGCGGCTTCGAGCGCATCGGCATTCCGATCGATGCAGGCTTCGGCGTCGCGATCGAGGAGCGGCTCATGCTCGGCCGCGACGGCCAGGTGCTGGCGCGCTTTCACAAAAAGCAGCTTCAGGCCACCTGGGGCCATCTCTATCGTCTGCTGTACCGGGCGTTCCCACGCGAGCGCTATTTTGCCGGGTCGACCTTTGTGCGGGCCGAGGCGGAGGGCAAGGGCGTGTGCGTGTACTTCGCCGATGGCAGTTCGATCGATGCCGATCTTCTGATCGGGGCCGACGGCATTCGTTCGAGCGTGCGCGCCCAGTTCTGGCCCGACGCGGTGCCGCGCTATGCCGGCTATGTTGCCTGGCGCGGCGTGGTCGACGAGGCGCGGTTCTCCCTTGAGTCACACAGCACGTTGTTCACGCGCTTTGTCGTGTGCCTTCCGCCGGGCGAGCACATGGTGGGCTACCCCGTCGCCGCACTGGATGGCGACCTCACGCCCGGCAAACGGCGCTTCAACTTCGTCTGGTATCGCCCGGCCGACGACGAGAAGCTGCGGCGCATGATGACCGATGCCACGGGTCGTTATCACGCCATGGGAATCCCGCCTTTCCTCATCGCGCCGGAACATCGTGAGGAAATGCGCCGTGCGGGGCGTGACACCTTGGCGCCGCCCTATGCAGAGGTCGCGGAGCGCGTGCAGGAACCGTTCTTCCAGACCATCCTCGACCTCGAACTGCCCACGATCGTGAAGGGAAGGGTGGTGCTGGTCGGCGATGGCGCCTTCATCGCCCGGCCGCATCCCGGCATGGGCGTGATCAAGGCCGTTGGTGACGCCGTTGCGTTGGCAGACGCGATTGACGCCAATCCCAACAGCCTCGATGCCGCACTTGCGGCCTACAATGATGCGCGCTGCGGCTATGGCCGGTTCCTGGTGAGCTGCGCCCGCGATCTCGGCACCCAGATCGATACCGGACGGCGCTCAAACGCGGAGATTCAGCGGGGCGAGTATTTCAGACGGCCGGAAAACGTGATCCGTGCGATCTCGATGCCGCCCGACGAATCGCCTTTGCCGGACTACGGAAAGGCCGCGGTCTGAGCCACTCTACCCGCCGCCCCTGGCGCCGCTGACCCAGCCGCACTAATATCTGTTCCGGGGAGAGCCGTCTGACATGGCTTGAGGGGAGGCAGGGCCGAATCATTGTCGGCAATGCCTGCATCGAGCCTTGCATCGGCGGCAAATCGAACAACCGGGAGGCTCGCGCCATGAGGTTCAATCGTCGTCAATTTCTGGTCGGGGCCGGTGCCGCAGCCGCGACCGTGCCGTCACTGTCCACCTTGCTGCGCTCCAAGAGCGCGGCGGCCGCGATCGGCGACACGCTGACCATCGCCTATCACGTCTCGCCGCCGTCATGGGATCCGACGGTCGGGCCGTCATCGGTCAATCCGGGTCTGCAGTCGATCTACAAGTCCGTTTTTGACCAGTACATCGAACAGGAGCCCAACCTCGCCTTCTCTCCCGGCGTGCTCACCGGGTGGGGCTGGAACGACGACAAGACCAAGGTCTGGATGGATGTACGCGAGGGCATCACCTGGCACGACGGCAAACCGCTGACGCCGGCCGATGTGGTGTGGAACCTCGATCGCGTCGCCAACAAGGACACCGGGAATGTCGTCCAAGCGGTGTGGGCGAGCGCGGGCAATCTCAAGGTCGAGGGCAACCGCATCACGGGCGACGTTGTTCAGTACGTGCCCGACTATTTCAAGTGGATGGCGTTCCTCACCGCCTATCTGTTGCCGCCGCACTATTATAAAGAGGTCGGCGCCGCGGGCTTCGAGAAGGCACCGATCGGCTCGGGCCCCTACAAGGTCGAGCAGTTCGAAGCCAATGGCTTCCTCCGGCTCAAGCGCAATGAGTCCTATTGGGGCGGCAAGCCGGCCTTCGAGACCGTGGTCTTCAAGTTCGTTGCGGATCCATCGAGCCGCGTGGCCGAGATCGAGAGCGGCAGCTCGGATCTGACGCTTGAAATCCCGTTCGAGGAGTTCGATCGCTTGAAGGACAAGGAGGGCCTGGCGGGTGTCTGCCACCCGGTGTCGGACGTCGCGATGATCTTCTTCAACGACGTGGCACCGCTCGAAGACCCGAACGTGCGCAAGGCGATGGTGCTCTCGGTTGATCGCGAGGCGATCGTTCAGCGCCTGCTGCGCGGCTATGGCGTGCCGCTCTACACGCTCGAAGCGCCGGAATACGCTGCATTCGATGCCGGCATCAACGTGCCGCACGATCCCGAGCAGGCCATCGCGCTGTTGGCAAAGTCCGGCTACTCCAAGGACAAGCCGGTCAAGCTGACGATTCAAACCACGCGCGGCTTCCGACCCAAGGACTATGAGATGATTCAGGCGGTCGTCGGCATGTGGCGGAAAGTCGGCATCGAGGCGGAGATCGAGGTCTACGAGATCGCCAAGCATTTCGAGCTGCGCGCGCAGGATAAGCTCGCGGCCGCGGCCTTCTATGTGTGGGGCAACGCGTCAGGGGATCCCAACAACTCGACCGGCTTTGCCATGTGGGGGCCGTCACCCCACTCGGTCTGGGATACCGATGACCTTGATGGCAAGCTCGCGCAGGTCATGTGGGGCGAGAAGGACGACACAAAGCGCATGGCAGGCTGGAAGGACGCGCTCCGTTACATCGCGGACAACGACTATGTACTGCCGCTGCTGCAGTACTATCAGCCGGTGATCTACAAGGCGGAACTCAACTTCACGCCCTATGTCGCGAACTTCGTCCTGCCGCACAAGACCAGCAAGAAGGCGTGAGCCCGTAGCCGCCGCCTAGACCTGATATCGCACGCGCGCAACACCGCACCGGGGCCCTGGAAGTGACCCGGTGCGGCAGCGCCCGTTTCAGTACTTCTCGGTAGTCGACGGATGATCGGTCGCCAGGTCGCGCTGCGGCTCTTGCTCGCGTTTCCGACGCTGTTCGGCGTTGCGCTGATCGTATTCATTCTGCTCCGCGTCGTGCCAGGCGACCCGATCGCAATGATGGCGGGGGTGACGGCGACACCCGAGGAGATCGAGCGCCTGCGCGGTCTCTACGGCCTTGATCGCCCGCTGCTCGAGCAGTTCTGGGCTTATCTGGGCCAGCTCGTGCAGGGCGATTTCGGCGTGTCGATCACGCGCCGTCTGCCGGTCACCGAGCTCATCTTTGAGCGACTGCCGGCGACGATCGAGCTCAGTCTGTTTGCGATGGCCCTGGCCGTCGGCCTCGGCATCGCGCTTGCGGTCGCCGCGACCTATTGGCGAGGCAGAGCCGCGGAACGCATGACTGACGGCTTTTCGGCCTTCGGTCTCGCGGTGCCTGATTTTCTTTGGGGCCTGATCTTCATCCTGATCCTGGGTGTGCTCATTCCGGTGCTGCCGATCTCGGGGCGCGTCGACCCGAGCCTGAGCTTCAGCTCGGCGACCGGCCTCTATTTGATCGAGAGTTTTTTCCGTGGCCAGTTCGATGTGTTCGTCTCGACGTTGAGCCGCATCGTATTGCCTGCGCTGTCGTTGGCCTTACCCCTGGCCGCCATCATCGCGCGCGTGCTCAAGTCCTCGCTCGCGGAGGTCATGCAGCAGGACTACATCCTGCTCGCGCGCGTCAAGGGTTTCGGTCGCTTTCGCATCGTCATGCGCGATGCGCTCAGGAACGCGCTGGTGCCGACAGTTGCGCTCACGGCGGTGCAGTTCACCTTTCTGGTCGGTGGCACCGTGCTGGTCGAGCGCATCTTCTCCTTTCCCGGGCTTGGCAACATGGCGATCGAGGCCGTGGTCAACCGCGATCTGCCCTTGATCCAGGGCGTGGTTATCACCTTCGCGCTCATCTTCATCGCGCTCAACATGCTGATCGACCTGACCTACGGGCTCCTCAACCCGAGGCTGCGTCATGGCTGAGCGCCGGATCATTCAAGCGACCGGGATGCGGCCCCTTGTGAGGCCTGGGCGGGTCACCCTTGGTGCGACGATTCTTGCGCTGTTGGCGTTTGCCGCCGTGTTCGCACCGCTGCTGGCACCCCACAACCCGATCGATCAGGACCTGATGGTCTCGTTTCTGCCGCCGTTCTGGTCCGACGGTGCCGATCCAGCCTATCCGCTCGGCACCGATAGCCTGGGGCGCGATGTGCTCTCGAGACTTTTGTATGGCGCGCGCATCGCGCTTACCGTCGCGGTCATCGCGGCCTTCCTGGCCGGCCTGCTCGGCACGGTGCTGGGCCTGCTCGCGGGTTATTTCGGTGGTTGGGTCGATGCGCTGATCTCGCGCATCGTCGATATCTGGCTCTCGTTCCCGCCGGTGCTGCTCTCGATCGTGCTGGTCGCGGTCATTGGCAGCGGCCTCCACTCGGTGATTATCGCGATCGTCGTGATCGACTGGACGCGCTTCTGCCGCGTCGTGCGCGCCGAGGTCATGGTGCAGCGGAACCAGGACTATGTGGCGGCCGCGGTGACCATCGGGCTCGGGCGCTGGCGCACCATTGTCTCCGAAATCCTGCCCAACGTCGCACCACTCCTGATCGTGCTGTTCAGTCTCGAAATGGGGATCGCCATCATCGTCGAGGCAATCTTGAGCTTTGTCGGCCTCAGCGTGCCGTCGGACTTTCCGACCTGGGGCGGCCTCATTCAGGAGGGCCGGCTCTATGTCAACCAGTCCCCCTGGCTCATGGTGTTTCCCATGGTCTGCATCATCCTGTCGGTGCTGGGGTTGAACGCGTTGGGCGATGGCCTGCGCCACCGCCTCGATCCGGTCATGCGCCGATGAACGATATGCTCGCCATTGAAGCGCTCAGGATCACCATCGCCGGCCGCAATGTCCTGCGCGATGTCTCGCTCGCGGTGCCACAGGGTCACGTGCATGGCCTCGTCGGTGAATCTGGCGCTGGCAAGACCATGGTGGCGCGCGCGGTGCTCGGCATCCTACCCGCCGCGGCTCGGGTGATCAGCGGGCACATCGCGTTCGACGGGGCGGAGATCACCCATATGAGTGAACGGGAGCGGCGCGCGCTGCTCGGTCGCGGCATCGCTCTGATCCCGCAGGACCCGATGACCGCGCTTAACCCGGCCTTTCGCATCGAGCACCAGATCGTGGATGTGCTGCGCCATCATTTCGGCCTGGGCCGCACGGCGGCCCGGGCGCAGGCGCTCGAGCTGATGCATCAGGTTCACATCCGCGCGCCCGAGCGCGTGCTGCGGCAGTTTCCGCACGAGCTCTCGGGCGGCATGCGCCAGCGCGTGCTGATCGCGATCGCCTTCGCCTGCCGGCCGAAGCTGATCATCGCCGATGAGCCGAGCACCGCGCTTGATGTGACGGTCCAGCGTCAGGTGCTGCGCCTGATCAAGCATCTGCAGGCGCGCGAGAACACCGCGGTTCTCTTCGTGACACACAATCTCGGTGTCGTCGCCAAGATCTGCGACACCATGACGGTGCTTCACGCCGGGCGCGTGGTCGAGGAGGGGAGCGTCGAAGCCTGCTTCGAGCGTCCCGCGCACGCCTATACGCGAGCGCTGATGGCCGCGACGCCGCGCTATGACCAGCCGGCTGCGGCGCTCGCACCGGTGCCAGAGGCGTTGAGCCGAGACCTGGCCGATGAGGCCACCGCCTGGGATGCGCGCCATGGCGCTGCTTGAGGTGCAGGGGCTGAAGCTCGCGCTCCGCGGTCACTCATCGGGGCTTCGCTTCGGTCGCGCGCGGCGCATCGAGATCCTGAAAGGCATCGACTTCACGCTCGATGCCGGTGAATCGCTCGGCATTGTCGGGGAGTCAGGGTCGGGCAAGACCTCGCTCGGCCGCACCATCATTCGACTTCATGAGCCGAGCGCGGGCTCGGTTCGCTTCGCCGATCGCGAGATCACGCATCTGAATGCCTCGGCGCTTCGTGGTTTGCGCAAGGACATGCAGATGATTTTTCAAGACCCAATGTCCTCGCTCAACCCACGGCGGCGTATCGGGCCGATCCTGGCACAGCCGCTCCACGCGTTCGATCGCCGCACCAAGGCCGAGACTGTGCAACGTGTCGCCCAACTGCTCGATCTGGTCGCCTTGCCACGGTCATTCGCGGCGCGCTACCCCCATGAGCTCTCGGGTGGCCAGCGCCAGCGTGTCGGCATCGCCCGCGCGCTTGCACTTGAGCCGAAACTGGTCATTGCCGACGAGATCGTCTCGGGCCTCGACGTGTCGACCCAGGCGCAAATTCTGGCCTTGCTGCGCAGCCTCAAGGAGCGCCTCGGGCTCGCCCTGATCTTTATCAGCCATGATCTCTCGGTCGTGCGCGTGCTCTGCGATCGTGTCCTCGTGCTGCTCGCGGGCGAGGTGGTCGAGCAGGGGCCGTGCGAGGAGGTGTTCCGAAAGCCCCGCCATCCCTATACGCGGGAGTTGCTCGAGGCGATTCCCTTGCCCGACGTCGACCCCGATTGGCTGGATGCCGTGGCCGTCGACCCTTGAACCCAGCGCCAAAAAAACACAGACACCTTTGGCATTCCGGCCTCGATGTTGAATCGTGTGTCGGCACATCTCGAAAGATGCTGCAGAATGACCGCCGCGTCGTTTTGCAGCGACCGGATTGGAATGAGAAGGGGGACTCCATGGCCAGAGCCGCGAGCCAGGCCCGCATTGCCGACGAGAAGCTCACCATCACCGGGCTGAAGCAACCGGTTGAGATCGGCGTCGATCGCTGGGGTGTGCCCCATATCCGGGCGTCGAACATGGCCGATTTGTTCTTTGCTCAGGGGTTCAACGCGGCGCGCGATCGCCTCTGGCAAATTGATCTGGCACGGAAGCGCGGGCTTGGCCTTTTGGCGGCCGATTTCGGTCCGGGCTACATGGCGCAGGATCGTGCCGCCCGGCTCTTTCTCTATCGCGGCGACATGAAGAAGGAATGGCCCTGCTATGGCGGGGACTCGAAGGACATCTGCGCGGCCTTCGCCAAGGGCATCAATGCCTATATCGACCTGACCACGCGCGACCCGAAGCGGTTGCCGCCGGAGTTCAAGACGCTCGGCACCAAGCCCGCGAAGTGGAAGGCCGAGGACGTAGTGCGCATTCGTACCCACGCTTGGATGCGCAACACGCTGGCCGAGATCATCCGCGCCAACATCATGGCGAATGCCGATCCCGAGACCGATCTGCTGCGCCAGCATCTCGATCCGCCGCTGGTGCCCAAGGTTCAGAAAGGCATCGACCTCCAATCGATTCCGCTCAAGGTGCTCGACAATTACCGCCTAGCGACCGCGCCGGTCGCGTTCGGCAAGGAGCGATTGGCCGCGCCGCTGTCGGACGCCTGGACCTGGACCAAGGTCACGCCGCTCCTGGAGGTGATTCGCGACACCTCCATGCAGGGCTCGAACAACTGGGTGATCGCGGCAAACCGCACGAACACCGGACGCCCGATCTTGGCGAATGACCCGCATCGGCTGCACGCGGTGCCATCGCTCCGCTATCTCGTGCATCTGACCGCGCCGGGCTTCGACGCCATCGGCACGGGCGAGGCGATCTTCCCCGGCATCATGATCGGTCATAATGGCGAGGCGGCGTGCGGCCTCACGCTCTTCTTCGGGCCCGATGAGGAAGACGTCTACGTCTACGAGACCGATCCCAAGAACCCTGACCGCTACAAATACAACGGCCGCTTCGAGCCGATGACGATGGTGAAGGAGCGCGTCTCGGTGAAGGGCGCCGGCAAGCAGACGCTGACGCTCAAATTCACCCGGCACGGACCGGTGATCTACGAAGACACCAGGCGGAACCTCGCCTTCGCGGTGCGCACGCTGTGGACCGAGCCGGGCACGACGGCCTATGGCGCGAGCCTGATCTCGATGCGCGCCAAGACGTTCGACGAGTTCCGCGATGCCATGCGCAATTGGGCGGTGCCGGCGGTCAATCAGGTCTATGCCGACACGAGCGGCACGACCGGTTGGATCACCGCCGGCTCCGCGCCGATCCGAAAAAACTATGACGGTCTGTTGCCGGTGCCGGGCGATGGCCGTTTCGAATGGCGCGGCTATGTCAAGCCGGACCGCATGCCCTGGGTGCGTGACCCGAAGAAGGGATTCTTCGCGACCGCCAATGCGATGAACGTGCCGTCCGACTGGAAGGGCCTGACCGAGCCGGTCGGCTATGAGTGGTGGGAGCCGTCGCGCACGCGGCGTATTCACAAGGTGCTCGGCGGTCAGAAGAAGCACAGTGTCGCGGATTCAATGGCGCTGCAGACCGATGTGCATTCGATGCCGGCCGAGCGTCTCAAGGCGGTGTTGAAGTCGCTCGTCTCCATCGATCGCGATACCGAACGGGCGCTGACGCTGTTAAGGAATTGGGACAATCGTCTCGAGGTTGACAGCGGCGCCGCGGCGCTGTTCGAGATCTGGTGGGCGAAGCACCTGAAGCCTGGTCTGCTCAAGCGGCTGGTGCCGAACGATGCGGCGCGTGCGCTGATCGTGCCGGGCGATGTCGAATCCATCCTGCGCGCGATCGAGCAGCCGAGCCCGCGCTTCGGCGGCGATCCGAAGACCGAACGTAACGGTCTTTTGTTGACGACGCTCAGTGCGGCCTATCGCGATTGTGCGGAACGGATGGGGGCGAACGACGCCAAGTGGCAGTGGGGCAAGATCCATCACGGCTTCTTCGAGCACGCCGTGAGCGCGGTGCGAGATCCCAAGGACAAGCTGTCGTTCAATGTTGGCCCGCTGGCCAAGGGCGGCGGCGATTCGACGCCGATGATGGCGGCCTATCGCCCGATGGATTTCCGCGTGACGCTCGGCGCCTCGGTGCGCATCGTCATCGATGTCGGTGACTGGGACAAGAGCATGTGGATGAACTCGCCCGGCCAATCAGGCGATCCACGCTCGCCGCACTACAACGATCTCGCGCCGCTTTGGGCAAAGGGCAAATACGTTCCGATGCTCTATACGCGAAAGGCGGTCGAGAAGGCGCTTGAGGCGCGCATCACGCTCAAGCCGAAGGGACGCTGACGCGGCGCGCTGGGCGCCGAATTAGATCGGCACCCGGCGCCTCTACTCTAGCGCTTGGCGCGCTTGGTCTGAATGCGCGATGCGGTCGCCGCTGCCGCGCGACGCGGTGCTGCCATCATAACTTTCCCATGGCGGATCTCGGTGCCGAGAACCGTCAGGCATTCGCGCATGAAGGCGGCAAGTCCCGGCAGCCCTTGGCACTCACGAGATTGCCGTCTCGAATGGCCCCGGTCGGCGGCACGTCCACATAGATGCCCCGGGCCAGCCTCACCTCCGGCTCGCAATATTCGAGCGCGGCCACGCGCTTTCCGTCGATGATCTCCGCCGCCATCAGCACCTGCACGCCATGGCAGATCGTGAAGATCGGCTTTCCGGCTGCGCTGAAGTTTTGAAGGATCTCGATCACCCGCGGATTGATGCGGATGTACTCGGGCCCGCGCCCACCGGCGACATAGACCGCGTCATAGTCGTCTTCGCGAACGTCCTTGAACGTCTTGTTCAAGGCGAAGTAGTGACCGAGCTTCTCGGTGTAGGTCTGGTCGCCTTCGAAATCATGGAGGCTGGTCTTGATCAGCTCACCGGATTTCTTGTTGGGACAAACCACATGCACGGTATGACCGACGGCTTCCATCGCCTGCTGGAACACGAAGATCTCGTATTCCTCACTGAACTCCCCAACCAACATCAGAATTTTCTTGCCACGCAAGGCAGCCTCCCCTTCTCTCAATGTTGCGGAAATACGCTGCGTCGCTTGGATATTCAGCCGGCGAGGGC
>Ga0194132_10013184_pt1 | contig 10101 bp, 10 predicted proteins | sample TA2KigOf80mmetaG_FD_148612 | JGI IMG/M metagenome (GOLD analysis project Ga0194132, IMG submission 148612) | Freshwater microbial communities from Lake Tanganyika, Tanzania - TA2015054 Kigoma Offshore 80m | ecosystem: Environmental > Aquatic > Freshwater > Lake | place: Tanzania: Lake... | reverse complement strand
CGATGGAACCGGTTCATGGGTCGATGCCTAGATCTGGTGATGGTGATGGTGATGATGCTGATGGTGATGATAATATGAGTGTAATGGGTGCTGATGAGGGTGCTGATGGTGCTGATGGTGCTGATGGTGCTGATGGTGGTGGTGGTCGTCGTCGTCAGTTGCGTCGCACAATAAAGAAAAAATGTATGAAAATGTGTAAAACGAAACGACGACGAGCTTCACGACAACGACGACGATGTAAAAAGACTCAAAAGAATGCTGTGAAAACTAGAGGGCGACGAACTTGTGCGTAACTGTTGGGAATATGAAATACGGTTGTTTGAGAGATTCATATCGATTGGTATTGGTATTGATTGAGAGATTGTTGTATGGCGGCGCCAATATTGCGCCGGAGGGCGGAGTATGGGGGCTTGATTTTATGTATTATATCGTCCTGTGTCGTCCTGGGTCGTCCTGGGTCGTCCTGTGTCGTCCTGTGTCGTCGCCCCCGGCAATTTTACCCTGTGCCCACCCAATATACCCGCCCTCCTTCGTCGGGCTCCCCGTGCTATTATTGAACCGAAATTCCGTTCTATATCGGTGACTGGAAATGACTAGGAAAACGAGGGTTCGGTTACAAAATGAGACCATATATGGTGTGATGTAAAGTTATTTGTGATACGCTGGTTTTACGTGAGATTTCGATAAAATTGAAATACTTTTTATTGATATGATTGAATACAGTTAAACAGAAGAACAAGAACAAAGAACGAACGATGAACGGACAACAGAACAAAGGACAACAACAGAACGTGGAGAACCAATACAAGTGGGCTGAATTCAGGGCCCGCCAGCTTGACGACGGTGGTGAAAGGACTCAGGAGATATACGAACGCTTTGAGGATGTTGAAATTTCGACTCCAAGAAGGCGCGGTGGTGCGACTACGACTCGCGAATTTGAGAGAAAACAACGGGCCCGGATCGTTGCGACATTTCAGCATTTTGCCGCTGCCGCCGCCGCAGAGCCGCCTACGACACCTCCTGTTGCTCCCGCCACGCATGAAGAGGTTGAAAGACCCAGAACGCGGTCTGCTCGCCGAGCTGCTGACGCAGCGGCTGAGAGTGAGGCGAATGCTCCGGCTCCAGCGCCTATGCCTAAACCGACGAAGAAGAGGGAGAAACGCAGCGACTACTGGGTCGAGCGAGACGACCAACGCCGAAACGCTGCCAGGACCTTCAAGATGGAACACCGCCTGATCGAGGAAGAAGATGAAGAAGAAGGTATGGAACTCGAAGATTAAGAAGACGACCGACCGCGCAGACGCATAACATAACATAAGGGTTGGTTGAGTGGACCAGCTCCAACCCTTTTTTTTCGATAAAATTGATGATTCTCATGATTTTATCGAACATGCGATAAATTTGATGATTCTCATGATTTTATCGCATGTCCGATAAAATTGAAATACTTTTCTCTTATATGATTGAATACAGATGAAGACACAAACGAACGAACGAACTTTACAAATGGAGACTGTTACTGTTGCTGTTGCTACCAAGAAGGATATGAGTGCTGCCCGTCGTGGGGCTGCCTTGAAGCGTGAGAAGAAAATTGCTGCTGGACTTGCTCGTGCTGCTGGCCAAGCTGCTGCTGCTCGTCGGCGTGCTGCTGAAGAAGAAAACTCTGCGATGCGACAGCGTGCTATTGCTGAAGAAGCCGCTGTGATTGAACGGCAGATTGAGGCTGCGCGCCGTGCGCTTGGAGTTGGCCAGAACGAGCCTAACCCTACGACGATTTGCCTGATGATTGAGACGCTTACTTCGCAGATGCGGATTCGGCTTTCGGAAAAAGGGTTCTGGTAAAAGGTGAGTATAGCACAGGGGTGTGCTTTTTTTTTGACATGTGACCGACCCACCTATCGCCTCCGGCCACACGAACGTTTGACATGTGACCCGACCCACCTATCGCCTCCGGCCACACGAACATTTTTTTCATGATCGAGCGTTCTGCTCTACCATCTGAAAAAAATTGAAATACTTTTTCATGTATTTGCCAAATGTAGTTGCCCTGATTACAGAAGAAACGAAATGACGACGACGATGACTACTACTAGACCCGCCCAGACCTTCTCCACCACCACCAGAAGATGGAAATGGAGTGGCGAGACCGACGAGCCAGACTACGACCGCTGGAATGACAGCGAGGATGAATGCTCCTACGAAGAGCATGAACAAATGCTGAAGGATGCCGCTTGGCGTGACTACGCTCACTCACACGAAGACGCCGCCGACAACGACTACTATTTCGACGATGACGAGTGTCCGTCTCTTCTTCCTGCTGCTGTCAGCGCTGCTACTGCTGCTGTCCTACTAACCCACGTTCCGTTCATGAACCTGACCAAGGAAGAACGTGACAAGAAGAGCGACCAATTCAAGTTTGGCCTGTGCGCACACTGTGACGCCGGTCTTGACGACGAAAGCGAGTTCGTGTGTGAGCCCCGCGGCCTTGGCTGCTCCTGGATCATGGCGTGTAACGCGTGCCACGAGTATTACCGGCAACTTTCCTACCTCCGTGTTGTCGACCAGAATGGTGGCGGCGGCTGTAACTGAAGACTGAAGACTGAAGACTGAAGACTTAAATCGCCTGCCTGAATAGATGAGGGCAACCGTCTATCACACGGCGTGGTAAGTAAAATGATGTATGATGTATGATGATGACAAAAAAAAACAAAAAAATATGGTAGTGATTGATGGTGTTTTTTTTCTATAAAAAAATTGTATGCTACCGCACGATTTTCCCTTACGGGAAAAATTGGATGCTACCGCACGATTTTTTCTATGAAAAAATTGAAATCCTTTTTCAACTTCTTGTATTACGTGTGTTCAACATTCAGAAAAAAATGACTCAGCAGTTTCTTGGAAAATATCAACGCGGATTTTATGGTCCTTCCCGTTTTGTCTGGTGTGAGGATACTCTCGGTATAATTATTCGCGGCTATTTCCAGTTTCACAGGTCGGTTCCTTCTGTTCAGCGGGTTTCGTTCGTCAAAATTGCGCCTCATCTTCGGACGCTTATTCGGGACTATGTCAAATCTCTCATCATCAACTCTAACGGTAATACCAACTTTGCCGAAGATCATGTCAATCGAGTCTGTGCTCGTTGGATTCGTCTTCCTTCTCTCGGTGCTATTCTTTTGAAACTTCGGGAGTGTCATCGTATCGTCCATTCTGTGAATGCTCTCTGTCTTGCCACCTATGACTCTTTGCGTGATGACCGTGTTATCTCCATCGATTTCTACAACGCCATCATCGCCTTCATCTCTCAGCGTTCCGGCTCTCATTCCGGGTGTCGTTTGCGTTCTCTTCCTGCGATTCCACGTCCTTCTTCTCTTCCTTCGCATGGCAGTTGCTTCCTCTGTGGCGCTGGTCTTACCGACAAAATCGACTGGAATTTCATTCCCAAGTGTTCCTGTGACTCTCACGGGGAGGAAGATGAGGTTTGTGTTTGTTCTTCGTGTCTTGATATATTTGCTGATGAATGAATGAATGTTTAATCATCCGCCGTCTATATTTACCTACGGTCCATTCGCACGGCGGGGGTTGCCGTCTATTTTTTTACTTTTAGATTATGATGTTCGAGAGATTCTCTCCGCATTCCTTTTTCCAAACCTTATATTTCCATCCATTTCATCCTTTATTCATAGTCATGAACAACTGTCTGCGTCCCCATTTTTATCCTTTTGATTTCGATCGTTCGACAGTGTCTTCCTGTTGGACTGAACACCCATTTACTCCTTCCTACTTCATTTTATTCTATAACGAATATTCACATTACCATTTATCGTCTCGTATCGGTGGCTGGAAATGAATCATATAACAATCCATGGCTCATGATATACGCGGCATTCATCTCCATTTTATTGCTTTTATACTGCGATTAGTATTTGAATATATTGTTATTATGAAGTCAGCGGAAGTGAGCGGAAGCGAGCGATACATCTACAACATCCGCCGTCTATTTTTACCTTCGGTCATCTCTTACGGCTATCCTTATCATCGATTTGATTCATGATGTTTGAGAGATTTATTATAGATTGGATTCTTGATGTTCGAGAGATTTATTAATAGATTTGATTCATGATGTTCGAGAGATTTATTAATAGATTTGATTCATGATGTTCGAGAGATTTATTAATAGATTTGATTCATGATGTTCGAGAGATTTATTATAGATTGTATTAGTATTGTAATTTATTCTCTCGAACATACATGTTTACCTTTCTATCATCCGCCGTCTATTCTTACTCTTACGCTCATTCGCTTCGCTCATTCACTTGCTTCGCCGGTCCATTCCTACGGCGTTAGTGCCGACCTCACTTTTACGCACTTTTTATACTTGTCTTATTCGCCTTACTGATTATCGTATCGATTTTGTTATCGGTGACGGGAAATCGGTGACATATCAACCGATGGCTCATATTATAAGGGAACCGGGGCAAGGAGCGAGCGAAAGCGAGCGACTCTTATCATCCGCCGTCTATTTTTACCTTCGGTCATCTCTTACGGCTTTTCTTTATTACAGATTGGAACATTATGTTTTGAGAGATTTATTAATAGATTTGATTCATCATGTTCGAGAGATTTAATATAGATTGGAATCATTATGTTTTGAGAGATTTATTAATAGATTTGATTCATCATGTTCGAGAGATTTAATATAGATTGGAATCATTATGTTTTGAGAGATTTATTAATAGATTTGATTAGTATTTTAATTTATTCTCTCGAACATACATGTTTACCTTTCTATCATCCGCCGTCTATTCTTACTCTTACGCTCATTCGCTTCGCTCATTCACTTGCTTCGCCGGTCCATTCCTACGGCGTCAGTGCCGACCTCACTTTTTACGCACTTTTTATACTTGTCTTATTCACCTTACTGGTTATCGTCTCGGCTTTGTTATCGGTGACGGGAAATCGGTGACATATCAACCGGCGGCTCATATTATAAGGGAACCGGGGCAAGGAGCGAGCGAAAGCGAGCGACTCAGCGAGCGAAAGCGAGCGACTCTTATCATCCGCCGTCTATTTTTACCTTCGGTCATCTCTTACGGCTTTCCTTTATTACTTTTTCGGAACATCATGTTCGAGAGATTTAATCTGGTTTGGATTATTCATGTTCGAGAGATTTATTCTTCTTACGATTAGTTTTTTCATTTATTCTCTCGACATACATCTCCTCCTTTCCTTCTTTCGCTCTTTCGCTCCGCCCCTCCCCACCGCACTATAATACCACTTTAACACTTCTTACTTTTTTATTTTCACACTTTTATCATGATCTCGCTTCTTTCATGCTTTTATAATAAAATTGATTCTATTTTTTACCTTTTCACTTATCTCACCAGTTGGGTCTTTAATGTAATCCGACTCGGTCCTGACGAGACTTTATTGTTCTTCGTCTTGTAACACTTACCGGGGTAGCGCAGTAGGCAGCGCGCGTGGCTCATAACCACGAGGTCACAGGATCGAAACGTGTCGCCGGTATTTATCATCACTTCGCATCGGTGCTTCTAGGCACTAGAGCAACCCTTCACCGGCGTGGCGCAGAGGTTAGCGCGCGGGGCTCATAACTCCGAGGTCAGGTGTTCGAATCACCTCGCCGGTATTTATTTCAATTCGCATGGTTTACAGAATCAAGCCGTCAAGCTGGACGTTAAACGTAGCCTCACCGGCGTGGCGCAGAGGTTAGCGCGCGGGGCTCATAACTCCGAGGTCACACGATCGAAACGTGTCGCCGGTATTTATTTCAATTCGCATGGTTTACAGAATCAAGCCGTCAAGCTGGACGTTAAACGTAGCCTCACCGGTGTGGCGCAGCGGCTAGCGCGCGTGGCTCATAACCACGAGGTCACACGATCGAAACGTGTCGCCGGTATTTATCATCACTTCGCATCGGTGCTTCTAGGCACTAGAGCAACCCTTCACCGGCGTGGCGCAGAGGTTAGCGCGCGGGGCTCATAACTCCGAGGTCACACGATCGAAACGTGTCGCCGGTATTTATCATCACTTCGCATCGGTGCTTCTAGGCACTAGAGCAACCCTTCACCGGCGTGGCGCAGAGGTTAGCGCGCGGGGCTCATAACTCCGAGGTCACACGATCGAAACGTGTCGCCGGTATTTATTTCAATTCGCATGGTTTACATAATCAAGCCGTCAAGCTGGACGTTAAACGTAGCCTCACACCGGTGTAGCTCAGAGGCAGAGCGCTGTAAAACACCGTCTCCTAACTTCTCTACTACTTTCGTGGTACGTTCTGGGGATGGTTATGGCTTATAACCCAGAGGTCACAGGATCGAAACCTGTCGCCGGTAATTTCGTTTTTTTTCTTCATCTCATCAAAAAAAATACTTACCTTTCTTCTTACCTTTTCCTTCCTTCACTCCACTTCCAAACTTCTCCTCTCTTCGTTCCATCGGCCTATCTCTTCGCTCGTCTCCATGTCATACACCACCCCACTCTTTGACTTCAAGTATATCACTCCTTCATACTCGAACTCTTCCACTTCCACCTCTTCCTCCTCCTCTTCCTTTGTCTCCACCACCTCTTCCTTCGTCTCCACCACATCCTTCGTCTCCACCACCTCTTCCTTCGCCTTCTCTTTCACTTCTCCTTCCACTTCCTTCTTTTTGTTGTTTACCGCCTTCGCCTTCGCCTTCGCCTTCGGCTTCGGCTTCTCTTCTGTTGCCATCATCGTCGCACCTTCGACTCCTTCTGTTTCACCTGCCGCGGCTGTCGCTGTGACTGTGGCTCCTTTCTTTTTGTTGCTTACCGCCTTCGGCTTCGGCTTCTCTTCTGTTGCCATCGTCGCACCTTCGACTCCTTCCGTTTCACCTGCCGCGGCTGTGGCTGTGACTGTGGCGGCTACTTCTTTCTTTTTGTTGTTTTTCGGCTTCGCCTTCGGCTTCGCCTTCTCTTCCGTCTCACCTTCTTTCTTTTCCTCTTCTCTCGTCTCCGTCACCTCCGCCTCCGCGGCCTTCTTTTTATTCTTTTCCGCTTTCGACAACGACAACAGTTCTTTCACCGCACTCACCTCCCTCTCCAGCTCCAACAACTCTGACTTCAGCTCTTCCCTCACTTCCTCTTCACTCTTTCCACTCCACCTCTTCAACACACTCAATACTACTTCCATTCTTTCTCTACTTCTTCCCCTCCTCTTCCTCTTTTCTTTTCAATTTTTTCCTCTTCTCTATATTCTCACCTCTATCTTCCTTTTTTTGTCGGCGACACCGCCGGACTATCTAATTCTCCGTAAAACGCCTTCACCCGCTTATTTACCAAAATCCTAGTAACATCATAGCTCATAATACTCACTCCTTCCAACGACTTGATACGTGATAAGGCAACATAACTCTGCCCTGCTTCAAATACGCGATCGCCTATATCGATGATACACCGTTCCAACGTAGCACCTTGGCTTTTGTGAATCGTAATGGCCCACGACAATATGAGCGGTAATTGTGACACACCGATTCCCGGTATATTTTCGCTCATCCATGTATGATAATTCACAGTCATTTCAAGTCCGTTATTGAAACGCACAACTGGTAAAGACGGAACTGATGTATTCGACATACGAACGATGACCCCCTGACTTCCATTACATATTGGTGTGGCGGATGTCGTAACAGACTCTTCCATATTAATCACGCACATCACTTGTGCGCCGACTCTTAAATGTATTGTGTCATCACATAGGATACTGTTTTTCAAATTGAACAATTCAGTCGTAATGCGTTCTTGTGATTGCGCTGCTCGTAGTTGTCGTTCCTTTTCAGAAACAGGCAAGTCGGTTACATACTTCAATTCATATTTGTAGCTCTGACTGTCGGGGTCCAATATCGTCAGTTTCTCCATTTCAAGACGATTGATATCATCCACACGACTACGCGTCGCATATAATATTGTCGGTTTTGTCTGTGGCGTCCCGTCTTCAGAAAATTCCGGCAATAATACCCCAACCCGCGATTTCAGAATCTCATCAGTTCGTCGAGTAATCCGTCCCTCACGCACCTGATTCAATATTTGACAATACACCGGATCATTCTGGCGGAATATTTGCTTTAACTGAATATGATTTTCTTTCGGAAACGTATGGAACCAACTTTCGCTTTCAAAACAAAATCGCGCGTTATCTGGGTCATCTGAGTTCGACCCTCCAACTGGTGGAAGCTGGTAAAAGTCGCCACAAAAGATGAGCTGAATTCCACCGAATGGCCGGGAATGGCATTTTCGCGCCGTCTTACCCACGAGGTCTAATATATCAAACAACCGTTTTGACATCATACTTACTTCATCGACGATGAGTGTTCGGGTCTGTCGCCAGTCTTTCTTCTTCAAGAAATTTTTATCCACACGGTCTACGATACGGTCGATATCTCCTGTTGCGATTCCTATACCAGCCCATGAATGTATTGTTTTTGCCTTACAATCGAGCATAACTGCGGCACACCCGGTAAGAGCACATACCTGAATGTTATGCCCGCTGTTGTTCGCATGTCGGTAAATCTCTCGAATAAGCGCCGACTTTCCCGTCCCGCCTGGGCCGGTAATGAATACATTTTGACCCGATTTGTATTTCTCAAATGCGAGAATTTGTTCGGCCGACATATGAATATCGATTCGGGGGGGTATCGTTGACTTGTCGTCACGATTTGTTGTCACCGGTAAGTCCGAAGCAGACGACACTTCACATACTGCGGGGGCGGACGCGGACACATATGGCGGAGATTCTATTGTTTCTTTTTTCAACACAGTTGTATATCTACGAATGTCATGAGAGAGTGTTTTCATTATGAACGAACCGAATGTATAATTACCGTATATTAAAACATCAAAATATATTCAATTTAACATAGATTCAATTCCTATTTAGATGTTTTTTTATGTTTAGCATATTGTAATATAAACCGAAATCGATAGAATCTATCATGAACATCACGAATTCTTACTCCGCGTCTGGAATATTACAACCTTCATTCACCCCCGCCACACAAACGCCTTATACAGAAATGACAACACAGACGGTTCATATTCATGCGCCGAACACGAACGCAAACACGAATACGACGACATTATCTGCGAATGATCCGCATTTAGAACGCGTTAAAAAATCGCAAATCATTCTCGAAAAATACCCCGACCGCGTTCCACTTATTATTCAGCCATCTAAGAACGATCGGCACGCATATCCTATCGACAAATCCAAATACATCACTCCGAGAGATTTAACGATGATGCAACTTCAACAAATTATCCGAAAACGCATTCGATTTCCATCAGAAAAGGCGTTGTTTATGTTTATAAATAATAAAATATACCCTATCACATCAAGTGTCGGAACCATCTACGATAACAATAAAGATTCAGACGGATTTTTATACGTTACTTATTGTCAAGAGAATACATTTGGAACATCATCATAACATATATAGACAGAAATCTATAAACTTATTAGATTGTCTATATATGTTATCTATTTTCTCAAAATTAAAAAATAAAATTAGAGATATTATTACAAGAAATAGAAGACACGAACGGTTACGCCATTATAAAATTGAAGGGGGTGAAGGAATTGAAACGTGTGAAGAAGTTGACGAACACAATAATAATATGACGGTAGCATGCGAGAAAGAGAAAGGTAAGTCGTCGTCCAGGGTTTCATCGTTAGAAATCATTTATGAAGATGAACCTTATAACGCATCCCAAACACAAGCGTCGTCGTCGTCGTCGTCGTCGTCGCCACCACCGCCACCGCCGCCTCCTAGCCCAGTTATATCTCGACGGTTATTCAATACCGAAATAGATGAAACACTCATAAAAAACGACTATGAATTACAAAACCTATTAAAAATCATGGAATATCATAAATTCGATATTTCGAACGTTACACTCGAAAAAAGGTTTGAAACGATGATAAATAATATTCAGAATATTACGGATATCAATAAGACCAAAATGAAACTATTATATATCATTATTGCGAATGATATCTATCGAGGTTTATTTGAAGAGAAAAAACGATACATTTCGATCAAGATAAACCAATATATTGGCGTATTTCGT
>Ga0194132_10013180_pt1 | contig 10102 bp, 11 predicted proteins | sample TA2KigOf80mmetaG_FD_148612 | JGI IMG/M metagenome (GOLD analysis project Ga0194132, IMG submission 148612) | Freshwater microbial communities from Lake Tanganyika, Tanzania - TA2015054 Kigoma Offshore 80m | ecosystem: Environmental > Aquatic > Freshwater > Lake | place: Tanzania: Lake... | reverse complement strand
TTGCTCGTCGGTCACAGGCACCCGGCCTGCTCCCTCCTCGCGCCTGGCGATCCGGGCGCCTCGCCGCCCGAGAGTCGGCAACCTTATTCCCGCCAGGGCCCTTACGCAAACCACCCGAGCCCGGAACGACTGGGCCCTGTTCGGGGCGCAACATCAGCGCGATCTGTAGCCCTCGACAACTCTCGTCATCGAGAAGCCCCGTGATGATCTCGGCAAAGATCGGCGTCTCGACGAACCGCATGAGCCACTATACGCCAATGGCGCATCGTCTACAAACCCTGGTTGCTCGATGTACGAATGCGGCCTGACGTCGCCATGTCATGCCGCCGCCGCGTTCTTGGTCCAGACGACGGTGTATCGCCACAACGGATGCCAGTGCACTCGCGAGCGCGGCAGCGCCGTGGCGCACAAGACATGGACCTCTGCCATCGTGAGATATCGCTCCCTCGACCCATGCTCGCGCCAAGCTTCGCGCAGGGCGCGACCCTCGCGAAAGCGCTGGCGTACCCACCAGACGGCGTCGCCGTTGAAGAGTGCCGCCAGCCCGGCAACCAGCCAATCGACAACCCCGGAAGGTGAGCGAATGTCATGGATCACGAGTACCCCATCCGACTTCAAGAGACAATGCCCTCAAGAGTGATCACTCGCAGGTTGCCGAACGAATTCACCAATCTGACAAAGTAGTACTAGCAGCCCGTGGTGGAAGTGCTTTCTTCAAGCGACAGCTGGCAGACGCTCATATCGCCGATGCGGTGTGAATGGTCGCAGCGAATGACTCCCGTCCAGCGGAACGGGCGCCCGACGGCCCTCGATGAGCGTCCAGAGCGCGATAATGCCGGCGATCGCGGCGGCGAGGCGCCCCTGCAGGCCTCGCGGCGTCCCGATCCCGAAGCGCGTGCGCATGAGGAGCCCCAGATGGCACCCGCTGACGTGGATCAACAGCCGCTTGAGAATGTTCGCGTGACCGCGCAAGTGCGTGCGGCGCATCGCCCCGGTCTCGTAGAGGAGCGCGTTCGGACGTTCCAGCAGCTCGCCGCGGCGTCGCAAGAGACGCTTGCCTCGGGTGCCGCGAATGCGACGCCGATTGGCATGCACGGCATCGCGTTCTGCCCGTTGATCAATCCATCCTTGCGGCCCCCGATCCGGTTCACTGATGTAGGTGCGCACACCCAGGGTCCGCAACTCCAGCATTTTCTGCTTCCTCCGCAGAATCTGTGGGTCGGTAATCAATGATTCTGAGTGGTTCTGCTGTTCGTCGTTCTTCTGAAAGGGTTATGAGGGTGAGGCGTGTGGGAGCTGTGCGAAACCGTCTACGGTTTTGCAAAGGCCTGTGGGCGCGTTCTCGGCGTCCACAGGTCTGGCAGCTTCCACACGCGCGGCGCGACGAATGACGCATCCCGCGTCGAGTCGAAGAGAATGGTGGTGCTTGACGCCAACCACTTTCGGAGACCACCAGCGGGATGCAGATCAAGACTATCTTGAACCGGATTCAGAAGCATCGGGGATTTGTCTACGGCGCGGTGCAGCTCGAGGAGCAGATCGCCGGCCTCGCGCTGACCGTCGACATCGCGCCGCATTGCCGCAATCGGCCACGGTGCGCGGGGTGTGGAGAGGCGGGCCCGGTGTACGACCGGCTGGCGCCGCGTCGGTTCGAGTTCGTGCCGCTCTGGGGCCTGCGGGTCTTCTTCCTCTACATGATGCGGCGCGTTGATTGCCGGCGCTGTGGCGTGACCGTCGAGCGGGTGCCCTGGGCGGACGGCAAGCACCAGCTGACCACCACCTACATGTGGTTTCTGGCGACGTGGGCGAAGCGCCTCAGTTGGAAGGACGTCGCCCGGGTCTTTCACACCAGCTGGGACCAGGTGTTCCGGTCGGTCGCGATGGCGGTCGCGTGGGGCCGAGATCACGTGGATCTCACCGGAATTCGCGCGATCGGCATCGATGAAATCCACTGGCAGCACGGCAGCAACTTTCTCACGCTCGTCTACCAGATCGACCCGACGCGGAAGCGGCTGCTGTGGATCGGCCAGCACCGGCGCGTCAAGACGCTGCTCCGGTTCTTCCGCTGGTTGGGCAAGGAGCGGACCGCCGGGCTCGCGTTCATCTGCAGCGACATGTGGAAGCCGTACCTCAAGGTCGTCGCGAAGAAGGCCGGGCACGCCCTCCACGTCCTCGACCGGTTCCATATCGCCAAGCACATGAGCGATGCCATCGACCAGGTCCGCCGCGCCGAAGTGCGCTCGCTCCGGCAGCGTGGCCGCCAGCCGCTCCTCACGAAGGCGCGCTGGGTGCTCCTGAAACGCAAGGAGAATCAGACGCGCGAGCAGCGCGCCCGTTTGCGCGAGCTCCTCCAACACAACCTGCGGGCGGTCCGGGCCATGTTGCTACGGGAGTGGTTCGACGACTTCTGGCACTACCGTTCCGTCGACTGGGCCGGTGCGTTCCTCGATGAGTGGTGCGTGCAGGTGATGCGCTCGCGGATCGAGCCGATGAAGAAAGTCGCCCGGATGCTGCGCCGTCATCGGCCGCTGATCTTGAACTGGTTTCGGGCGCGCGGCGAGATTTCCGCGGGTATCGTCGAGGGCTTCAACAACAAGGCGAAACTGACCACCAGAAAGGCGTACGGATTTCGCGCGTACCGGTGCTTGGAAATCGCCCTGTACCATACGCTCGGTCAGCTACCGGAGCCGGAAACGACCCACAGATTCTGCTGAAGACCCCATTTTCTGTTTGCTGTGATAGCCCTTGTCGGCCACCCACTCGTCACCGGTCGCCACGGTATCGTCGGTCACCGCGGCCACGGCTTCCAGCTGCTCGACCGCTTCGGGGAGCGTCGTCTCGATCGTCGTCGTGTCGCCTTGGTCCGCGCTCTGGACGGTGACGCGGACAATCGCCCCCGTCTCGAGATCCACCGCATGCTCCGCCTTGTGAGCCAGGTGCGTCCGGCCGTCCTTCATCTTCGTGATCCGCGCATCAGGATCGTGCGGATGGGTCCAGTCCTTGTTCGCGCCCTTTTTCTTCCGTTTCCGATCGATCCGCGTCAAGTCAGCACGCGTCGGCGTCTCAATGCCCGAGGCCTGGGCCAGCTTCGTCAAGAAGTCGTGATAGCTCTCGCCGGTGTCTCTCCGCACGATGCTCCGCAACGCCGCGTTGGCTTCCAAGGTGGTGGCATCGATGCCGAGCGTCTTCCCCTTCACCAACCCGGCGCCGCCCAGACATTGCAAGACCCACGTGAACACCGTACGATGCGTCTCCAGGTCGATCAACCGGCGCGTCCGCGAGATCGTCGAATGATCGGCGGGCACCGCGTCCAAGCCGACACCCACGAAGTCGCGCAGTGCGAACGAGTCGGCCCGCGCCACGCAATCCCGCGCTCAGAATCCAGTCCTTCGAAATACCCGATCAGGAGCAACCGGAAATAGATCCCCGGCGGCAGCCCGGGTCGGCCCATCGTCTTGGCATAGAACGCCGCGCAATGCGCTTCCACGAAGTCGTCAAACCCCTGCTCCGCCAGCAACTGATTCAGCCGGGCGTAAAACGGATGGCTGGCACTGGTCGGCAGCGCGGTCGTCGCGACCCACATCGTCGGCTGCCGAGCACGCTTGCGTTTCCCCATCGACATGCGCCAAGTGTAGTACGAGCGATCGATCGTGTCGATCCCCTTTCACCAACTTCCACCACGGGCTGCTATGCGCAGGACGCGTGGAAAATGACGCCGCGGCTGACGCTGACCTACGGGGTGAGGTGGGAACCCTACCTTCCATGGGCCAGCAAGTACGGCTGGTTTAGCCATTTCGATCAAGAGCTGTTCGATCAGAATGTGCGTAGCACCGTGTTCGTCAACGCCCCGGCAGGGATGGTTTTTCCGGGCGATTCCCAATATGAATGCGGAACTGTGCAGGGGCGGGCCGGGGGCGGATCGCATAAGGGCGTTCGGTAACTTCCTGGCTAATGCTTCCTGTCGTCCCATTCATATAGGGCAGAATGAACCCATCCGGCGCGCCGGTTGACTTGGAGCGAATCGTTCCCGAGATCTTGTCGCAAGACGATCCCACTGACCGCGATGTGCTGAGGCTGCACCAAGAGCGGTATCGCTTCGCGGCCGGTTTCACAAAAGGCAAGCAGGTTCTCGATCTGGCGTGCGGCGTTGGCTACGGCACGGCCATTCTCAAACAAGAAGGCGCGGCCGCGTCGGTTCACGGCGTGGACATCGCTGCCGCCGCCATCGAGCACGCCCGCAACCGTTATCAGGGACCGGGGATTGTGTTTTCGCAGGCCGACGGAGAGAGCTTTCATCCCGCCAGCCCGTTCGATGTGGTCGTGAGCCTGGAAACCATCGAGCACGTGCGTCACGCGCATGCCTTCGTGGCACGGTTGGCTTCATTTGTTAGGCCCGGAGGTCTGCTCATCGGGTCAGTTCCGATTACCTTGTCCACCGACGTGAACCCATACCACCTTCACGACTTTACTGCCGGCGAGTTCCGCGCTCTCTATGACAGCCTGGGCTTGGACATTGAGGCCGAGCACGTTCAGGTGCAGCCGTTTTCCCCATTTGATGTGCTGCGTCTGCGACGCAAGTCCGGCCGCAGATACGATCTCCGTCCCGGGCTCGCTCGCTACTACGCCCGGCATCCCCGGGTGTTGGCGCATCGCATTCTCGACACCCTGACCAACGGGTTTTGCAACAAGTACTTGGTCCTGGTTGGTCGCAAACCGAGCTGATAGCTTGCGATTCGCCAGCTCCGGAAGCGGTCCTTACGGTTTCCCGTTCGTCGTTGCGGCTATATTCCCGACTTCTGGCGGGAGTGAACCACTGCCCCGTTGGCAACGACTCACCTCTAGGGTCCATGCGTGTATTGTCCAATTTGTCTGCGCCAGACATTCTCGCCATCGTGGCCGCCAATGGACTTGGGCATTTTCGTCGCACCATTCGACTGCTTGCCAATGTACGAAAACGGGTACCGGGAACGACCTTCCACGTGCTCTGCGAAGAGATCGCGCCGGCCGCCGCCGGCTGCAAGCGCTTGATGCTTATTCAGCCCTCCCCCTGCACCTACTGACCACCAGTAGGCTGACGCAGGGATCAAATGCGCGACTCGCGCAGGAGGAGAGCTGAGATGAGATTCTACAACCGTCAGCATCGTCACTATTGCGGGATCGATCTCCACGTCAAGACCATGTACCTCTGCATCCTGGATGCGGCCGGGCAGGTGCTGCTGCACCGGAATCTGCCATCAACCCCGGAGGCCTTCCTCGAGGTGGTCGGGCCGTACCGAGACGACCTGGTCGTCGCGGCCGAGTGCATGTTCACGTGGTACTGGCTCGCCGATGTCTGCGCCGCGGAAGGTATCCCGTTCGTGCTCGGCCACGCGCTGGCGATGAAGGCCATCCATGGGGGGAAGGCCAAGAACGACAAGATCGATTCGCACAAGATCGCGGGCCTGCTGCGCGGGGGCCTGCTGCCGCAGGCGTACGTCTACCCGACCGCCATGCGGGCGACGCGGGACCTCCTACGCCGGCGGCTCCACCTCGTGCGCAAACGTGGCCAGCTCCTCACGCACATTCAAAACACCCGGGCGCAGTACAACCTGCCGCCCTTCGCGAAGCGCTTGGCGTATCCAGGGAATCGGGACGGCGTCGTCGAGCACTTCCCCGATCCGAGCGTGCGCAAGAGCATCGAGGTCGACGTGGCGTTGATCGATCACTACGACGCGCTCGTCAATGACCTCGAGTTGACGATCGTCCGCGAGGCCAAGCGTCACGATGCCGATGCGTTCCATCGGCTGCGATCGGTGCCGGGCATCGGCAAAGTGCTGGCGCTGACGATCCTGTACGAGATTCACGACGTGACGCGGTTTGATCGCGTGCAGGAATTTGCCTCCTATGCGCGGCTGGTCAAGTGCGTGCATCAATCCGCGGGCAAGAAGCTCGGTACCGGTGGGGCGAAGATGGGCAACGTGCATCTGAAGTGGGCGTTCTCCGAAGCCGCCGTGCTCTTCCTGCGCCATACGAAGGACGGGAAGAAGCTCCTGGCGGGGATCGAAAAGAAGCACGGCAAAGGCAAGGCCCTGTCGATCCTCGCCCACAAGATTGGGCGAGCGGTCTTTTACATGTTGTCGCGCCGAACGGTCTTCTCGATGGAGAAGTTCCGCGCGGCGTAGCGGGGAAGAGAGCGGGCGAGCCAGACGCCTAACTCGAGCCACGGGACCGAGCTCGAAGAGATCGCTCCGTACGCGTGCGCCGCACAGCGCCACGAGCCGACGATCATGAGCCAACGGTCCGGCAGCGAGCCGCTTTGATGGGACGCCCGCTCTCTCCCTCGCCATGCACACGCGTTTCGGAATGGGCTGCCCCTCCCCCGAGCCTGGCGACAACGGACGCGCACACGCGACGTCGCTCTCATGAGGAGGCCGGTATGAGGGCCCGAATGAGTTTCTAGGCCGCCCGGGTCGCACGACCCTCGCGCTTCGCTACGCGAAGCTTGAGCCTCAATAGGTGTTGGGTCCCACACCCCTCATCGGTGTGGAAGCCTGCGCTGGAAACGAAGACGGCTCTGAACGGGACTGCCGTGATTCGGTCGTTTATCGCTTACGGTCGCGCGTCTTCTTGGATCGACGACCGGACGGAGAAGATCTACCCACTTGACGGGGGGAGGGCTGATAGGTGTTAGCCCGTCATCACGCATTGAGGATGTCCGGGTCTTCAGCAGAATCTGTGGGTCGCTTCCGGCTCCGGTAGCTGACCCAGCGTATGGTACAGGGCGATTTCCAAGCACCGGTACGACCGAAACCCGTACGCCTTTCTGGTGGTCAGTTTCGCTTTGTTGTTGAAGCCCTCGACGATGCCCGCGGAAATCTCGCCGCGCGCCCGAAACCAGTTCAAGATCAGGGGCCGATGACGGCGGAGCATGCGGGCGACCTTTTTCATCGGCTCGATCCGGGAGCGCATGACCTGGGCGCACCACTCATCGAGGAACGCCCCGGCCCAATCGATCGATCGGTAGTGCCAGAAGTCGTCGAACCACTCCCGCAACAGCATGGCCCGGACGGCTCGCAAGTTGTGCTGCATGAGCTCGCGCAAGCGGGCGCGCTGATCGCGCGTCTGGTTCTCTCGGCGTTTCAGCAGGATCCAGCGCGCCTTCGTGAGGAGCGGCTGTCGCCCGCGCTGTCGGAGCGAGCGCACTTCGGCGCGGCGGACCTGATCGATGGCGTCACTCAGGTGCTTGGCGATGTGGAACCGGTCGAGGATGTGCAGCGCCCGCCCCGCCTTCTTGGCGACGACCTTCAGGTACGGCTTCCACATGTCGCTGCAGATGAACGTGAGCGCCGCGGTGCGCGCTTTGCCGAACCAGCGAAAGAACCGGAGCAACGTCTTGGCGCGTCGGTGCTGGCCGACCCACAGCAGCCGCTTCCGCGTCGGGTCGATCTGGTACACGAGCGTGAGGAAATTCGCGCCGTGCTGCCAATGGATCTCATCGATGCCGATCGCGCGAATTCCCGTGAGATCCACGTGCGCGCGGCCCCACGCGACCGCCATCGCGACCGACCGGAACACCTGGTCCCAACTGGTGCGGAAGACGCCCGCGACCTCCTTCCAACTGAGGCGCTTCGCCCAGCTCGCGAGAAACCACATGTAGGTCGTGGTGAGCTGGTGCTTGCCGTCGGCCCACGGCACCTGCTCGACCGTGACGCCACAGGTGGCGCAATCGACACGCCGCATGATGTACAGGAAGAACACCCGCACGCCCCAGAGCGGCACGAACTCGAAGCGGCGCGGCGCAAGTCGGTCGTACACCGGCCCCGCTTGTCCGCACCCGGCGCATCGCGGCCGATGGCGACGATGCGGCGCGATGTCGACCATCAGCGCGAGGCCGGCGATCTGCTCCTCGAGCTGCACGGTGCCATAGACAAATCCTCGATGCTTCTGAATCCGGTTCAAGATAGTCTTGATCTGCATCCCGCTGTGCGTCTCCGAGCGTGGTCGGCTTCAAGCACCGCCATTCTCGCAGAGTCGACGCGGGATGCGTCATTCGCCGCGCCGCGCGCGTGGAAGCTGTCAGACCTGTGGACGCACAGAACGCGGCCACAGGTCTTTGCAAAACCGCAGACGGTTTCGCACAGCTCCCACACGCCTCATCGTCGTGTCCCTCTCAGCAGAACGAAGAAGACCAGAACTCCTCAGAATCATTGGTCACCGACCCACAGATTCTGCGGAGGAGGCCGCATATGAACCTCCCGAAAAGAGACCCAAAGCTTGACTCCGTCGGCCGAACTCTAAACTGACTAACGTCTCGGCATCAGCCGCGGCACACTCGGGTCACGCGGTGCCGTCGGCTGCATACCGTGTTAGGCAGACCGTTCGCCTTCATGCCGCGAGAACGGGCGCAAGGTCGGCCTCACTGGCCGGTGCTTGCCCCAGCTCTTCTAGAACCGCGTTCAGAGCCGCGAGAGAGACCTTCGCCGGTGCCGTAATCTCGATACCAATTGCCTGACCTTGTGCCGTGAAGTCAATGATCAAACCGGGCTCCACTCGCCGCGTTCGAGCGCTCTTCTGACCCGCTTCGCGCGGCAGATAGTAGTACGCCGCAATCGCTCGCCCGTGCCGGAAGGTGACCTCGAGGTAGGGCTCTTTCATAGCTGTTCGACAGGATACGCCGTAATCACGACCAGGAGCTTCCGCACGTCGTCCGGCTCCACGATGACCTCCCAGGGCCGTCCGGTGTGCCTGACCTCGATGACAAACCGCCCTTCCAGGATATCGGCGCGATAGCCGCTCGCGTACTCAAGCATGTGTCGAAGTTCAACCTCGTTGAATACACGATCCTCCATGCGTTTCAGAAGATGGGCGCTCAACTCCAGTTCCCACGTCCGCCATTCCGGCCACTCCTTCGTCGCCAGGATTCCTCCGACTGGTTGTTTCGACGGCGTTTTCAGTTCTGCCTAGACGCTTCCGGCTCACCAGCGCCGGCAAGCGACGCGTGAGCGGCGCGGCGGCGGCTGGTGCAGCCGGTTGTCAGGCCGTCACTTCCTCGTACGAGAATTCGGGAATCCCGGCCCGCTCGGATGCGTGCTCGACAGTGATGGCAGCAATGCGCCCGGTCGCGTCGAGATCGAGCAGGGTGTTCTCGTCGAGGTCTCGCGTCTCAACGACCGGGACCGGCTTGAACTCGATGTGCAACGTGTCGGTGTCGGCGAAGTATCGGATCTTCACGGCACGAACCCCCGGTCGAAGAACGCGTTGTGCACGGTCTCACCATCCTCAAGCAGGACCACTCGAAGGAACCTACCTCCGACCTCCGGCACCTGTATCCACCGCCGAAATCGGCCATCCGCTTGGACAACCTCGCGCAAAGGTGTGTCACGCGCCCGTTCGATCCACGTCTATGCTCGCGCGATCGGGGCGCGCCCGCATCGCGTCGAAGTACGCCGTGGTCTTCACCTGACGACATTATCGCAGCCAAGTGGGTGCCGCAAAAGTCGGCCTGCTCAGAAATACGATCTACGCCGCAGCCTCGATCGTGACTCTGAAGCCCAGCCGCTCCAAGGTGCGGACCGCTGCGGATCGCGGCCAGCGCGGATTCCACGCGGAGGGCCCGAAGCCCGCGGTTGCCCTTGCGCGTGGTGCCCGCCGTGTGTTTGCCAGCGCTTTCGTTGTTCCCTGGACAGAGGCCGGCCCAACTCGCCAGGTGGCGGTCGCTCGGAAACACGGTCATGTCGACGCCGAGTTCGGCGACGACGACGTCAGCGGCACGCTGATTGATCCCCGGAATCGCGTCCAACCAGCGGATCACGTCGGCGAAAGGGGCCATGTGGACCTCGATCGCCTGGCTGACGGGGCCGATGGCGTCATCCAGATAGTCGAGATGCGCCAGGATTTGGCTCACGAGGAAGGCGTGATGACCACGGAAACGGCCCGCCAACGCGGAGCGGCGCGCCGGGAGCTTCGCCCGGCGTGTGCCCTTCGCCAGGTCAGCGCGCACGCCGGCGTCGGTGGTCCCGCCGACGAGTGCCGCCAGCATCGCCCGCCCCGACTGCCCACGGACGTCGCCGGCCACCGAGGCGAGTGTGATGCCGGCATCCTCGAGCACCTTGTGCACGCGGTT
>Ga0194132_10013179_pt1 | contig 10103 bp, 10 predicted proteins | sample TA2KigOf80mmetaG_FD_148612 | JGI IMG/M metagenome (GOLD analysis project Ga0194132, IMG submission 148612) | Freshwater microbial communities from Lake Tanganyika, Tanzania - TA2015054 Kigoma Offshore 80m | ecosystem: Environmental > Aquatic > Freshwater > Lake | place: Tanzania: Lake... | reverse complement strand
GACGGTGACCAGAACGACCAGTACCCATTCGCGTGCCCGGATGGTGATTGTCATGCTTCCCCCGGAGTTTTTTTGGTCTGTGCGCCGACCCGTGCCGCCGACCCTTTGCAACGCCCCCGAGGGGGTCATCTGCAGGATTCCGCGGCGCGGGCATTATAATTCCCGCCTTGCTTACCCCACCGGCACTGCCCATTCATGAGCAAGGCCTTCACCCGCGAATCCGACGATGACGGGGATGATCCCCCGAGACCGGGCACTGCCCGGGTTGCCGAGACGACAGGTGCGAAAAACTATATCACGCCAGCGGGTTACGCGCGGCTCAAGGGTGAGCTGAAGGGCCTGGTCGAGCGCGAACGGCCGGAAGTCGTGCGCACGGTGTCCTGGGCCACCTCCAACGGCGACCGCTCGGAGAACGGCGACTACCTCTATGGCAAGCGCCGGCTGCGCGAGATCGACCGCCGCATTCGCTACCTGATCAAGCGCCTGGAGATCGCCGAAGTGGTCGATCGGGCCGTCAGCGACCCCGAGCAGGTGTTCTTTGGTGCCCGGGTGACCACCCTCGACAGCAAAGGGGCCGAGCGCACGGTGCACATCGTCGGCGTCGACGAGGTGGATCCGGTCAACGGCCAGGTGTCCTGGGTGTCGCCGGTGGCGCGAGCGCTGCTCAAGGCGCGCATCGGCGACGTGGTGACGCTGCGCACGCCGGCGGGCATGGAGGAACTCGAGATCATCGACGTGCAGTACGGTCCGGCGGGAAGCTGAACCGCAGTCGGGGGAGCCTAGCCCGGCGGGCGCGGCAGCGTGCCGGCACTGGTCTTGGGGCGGAAATCCCCGGCGCGCACCACCGACAGTCGCTCCGGATCGAGGTGGCGGCGCAGTGCGGCGAGGATCTCGGACGGCGACAGCGCCGCGATGCGCCGCTCGAACTCGGTGTCCCAGGCCAGGGTGCGGTCGAGTTCCAGGTAGGACAGCAGCCGGCCGGCCACGCCGGCGTCCTGATTGCGCGCCACCTGCCGCGCCTTCAGCAGCCCGGTCCTGGCGGCATCGACTTCGGCTCCGCCAAAGCCGTCACGCAGGACGCGCTGCAGTTCTTCCTTCACCGCGCGCTCCAGCGCCTCGCGATTCTGCGGCGCGTGGGTGGCAAAGATGCCGAATGAGCCCCTGCGGTCGAAGCTGCTCGCCGAGAAGAAGGAGCCGACGCTGTAGGAGAGCCCGTCTTTCTCGCGAATGCGCGCGGCGAGCCGTGCTGTGGAACTGCCGCCGAACAGGTAATTGCCCAGCACCAGCGCCGGGTAGTCCGGGTCGTCATCGCGCACTTCGAGGTTCAATCCGGCGCGATATACCGCATTGGCCTTGTCCGGGGTCTCGATGATGCGATCGACGGGCGGCGCGGCGACAAAGGGGGTGGGGACGCGGGCGTACGGCGCGGGGCTCTTCCAGTCGGAGAACAGCGTGGTGGCGACGCGGGTGATTTCTTCGGGGTCGAAGTCCCCCACCACCGACAGCCCGGCATGCGAGGCACCGACGAAGTCGCGGTAGCAGCGCTGCACCTCCTCGAGGGACAGCGCCTTCAGGCGCTCGATGCGTTCCTGCGGCGTGGTGTTGTAGAACCAGTGCTGCTCGGGCCAGGGGTTGAGGTGGCGCGCGATTTCCAGTCCGGCGCGCGCACTCGGATCGCTGATCTGGGCCTCGATGCCGGCGAGCGAGGTCTGGCGCAGCTGTTCGAACTCCTCGCGGGGAAACGCCGGCTGGCGCAGGATTTCGGCGACCAGCGCCAGCGCCGCCGGCAGGTTTTCGCGCACCGTCGTGATGGAGCCGCCTTCGCCGCCGACACCGACCTGCGCGCGCAGTCGATTGAACTCGTTGCTGATCTGCTCGCGGCTCTTCTTCTGCGTGCCGCGTGACAGCATGGCGCTGGCGATGCCGCAGGCCGTGGCGCGCCCGGTCTTGGCGGCCTCGTCGCCCCAGCGCAGGCTGAGCTGTGCCACCACCGTGTTGCCGCGGGTCTTCTTGGGCAGCAGCGCCAGTTGCATGCCGCCGGGCAGCGTGCGGCGAATGGTGCGCGCCTCGATGGCGGCGGGGGTGGGGTCGAACACCCCGCCCTGGGAGACGGCCGCGTCGGTACGGTAGTCCTTGAGCATGGCGGCGAGGTCGGGCATCGGCGGTATCTCGGCGCGGGCCGGCGCCGAGTCGGGAATGAACAGCCCCACGGTGCGGTTGGCCGGCTTGAGGTAGTGCGCAGCGACGCGCTGCACATCGGCCGTGGTCACGGCGCGCAGGCGATCGCGATGCAGGAACAGCAGGCGCCAGTCGCCCTGCGCGATGGTTTCCGACAGGGCGAGCGCCAGGCCGCGCGAGTCGGCCAGCAGCATCTCCATGTCGTTGAGCAGGCGTGTGCGCGCGCGCTCGATTTCCGCATCGGGCAGGGGGGCGGCGGGCAGGCCTTCGAGGATCTGCAGCAGCGCGTGGCGCGCCGCCTCCACCGGCAGGCCCTGCCGCACGCTGGCGCCGAAATAGGCATAGCCGGCCTCGCGCAACTGCCGCCCCGATCCGAACACCGAACTGGCCTTGCCGGTCACCACCAGCTCCTTGTGCAGGCGGCCGCCAGGCACCTGCCCGAGGGCCGCCACCAGCACGTCGATGGCCGCATAGTCGGGGTGCGAGCCCGGCGCGATGTGATAGAGCACACCCACCTGCTGGATGTCGCCTGAGCGGCGCAGCGTGACGGTGCGTTCGCCGTCCTGCGTCGGCTCGATGGTGTAGGTCTGCGGCAGCGATCGCGCCGGCTTCGGAAGGCTGCCGAAATGGCGTGCGGCAAGCCGCAGCGCCGCGGCCTCGTCGAAGCGGCCGGCGATCACCACCACGGCGTTGTCGGGCTGGTAGTAGGTCCGGTAGAAGCCTTGCAGACGCTCGATCGGCACGTTCTCGATGTCGGAGCGCGCGCCGATGATGGCGCGGCCGTAGCCGTGCCAGAGGTAGGCGGTGGCGGCGATGTTCTCGCGCAGCACGGTCGAGGGGTTGTTCTGCCAGGATTCGAATTCGTTGCGCACCACGGTCATTTCCGAGTCGAGATCCTTCTTCGCGACGAAGGCGTTGACCATGCGATCGGCCTCGAGCGCGAGCGCCCAGTCGAGATTCGCTTCGCTGGACGGGAAGGTCTCGAAGTAATTGGTGCGGTCCTGCGCGGTGCTGCCGTTCCAGCGCGCGCCGCGCTTCTGGAACTCGGCCTTGATGTCGGGATTGCGTGGCGTGCCCTTGAACAGCAGGTGTTCCAGCAGGTGCGCCATGCCGGATTCCCCGTAGCCCTCGTGGCGCGAGCCGACCAGGTAGGTGACGTTGACGGTGATGGTGTCCACCGAGGCATCCGGCAACAGCAGCAGGCGCAGGCCGTTCTCGGCGCGGTATTCGGTGATACCCCCGGTGCTGGTGACGCGGGTGAGCGGGGCCGCGGTTCGATTGACCGGGGCGGCGGCGGCACCGGAGACTGGCTGGACCCGGGTCTTTGCCGCGGCGGCGGCCTTGGCCCTGGTGCTGGCGGTCGTCGTGGACGCTGCTCCTGGCGCATTGGCGGCCCGCGCGGCGGCAATGAGTGCGGAGTCGGGGCCGGCAACGATGAGCGGCAGGGCGAGCTGCAGCAGGCCGGCAACCAGCAGCAGGGTGGGCAGGCGCGCGGGCCATGATCGGGCGAGGGGCAGGTGCATGCGGATGCCTTGGTTCGGGACGGGGTGGGCCGTTCGATACTGCATCTGGGACAGGAGAACGCGGCAGAGGTTCGTTGCGATGACCCGGCAGTGACCTTGCCGCGGCCGTTTCATCGGTTTCATTCTACGCGCTGCATCCGGCCGCTGCCATGTTCCGGCGCCCCCGGTTGCGCCGCCGTGTGAAACATGTCGCGCCGCGCGCTTGCAGGTGCCGTCAGGCGCCGTGCAGCGTCTTCATGGCATGCAGGGTGACCATGCCGGCCAGCACCACGATGAACGTATTGCCGCGGCGCACCGCCACCAGCGCGGCCACCGCCGCTGCGGCGAGCCGGGCATTGTCGGCGGAGAAGTCGATCCGGCCGTCGGTGATCAGCACGGCGGGCATGATCAGGGCAGGAAACACCGCTGCCGGGACATAACGCAATGCGCGTTTGACGGGTTCGGGGAGCGCCAGATCGGGCGCGAACAGCAGGAACACGGCGCGAGGCAGAAACGACACCACCGTCATGATGGCGATCAGAATCCACGCATCGAGACTGCTTAACGGCGCTGCCATGATTCGGCGAGGTATCCGGCGACAATGCCGAGGGTAGCCGCGGCCAGCAGTCCGGCACGATAGGGCAGGTTGACGGCAAGCAGCGCCGTGATGCCGCTGACAGCGGCTGCAATCGCGGTCGGCCGGTCCCTCACGACCATGACAACCATGGCCAGAAAGGTCAGCGGTACGCAATATTCGATTTGCCAGCTGGCGGGCATGGTTGCCCCCAGCGCCGTGCCCAGGGCGACGCCGATGAACCAGCCGGCGCCCATGGCCAGCGTGGCGCCCATGTAGAAGGCGTAGCGGTGACCTTCGTCGGGGTGCTGGGTGAAGCGGGCCACGCTCAGGGCAAAGGCGGGGTCTGTCAGGAAGAATGCGGCGACAAGACGCTGCCGGAAATTCAAACCGGTTAGATAGCGTGACATCGACAGGCTGAACATGGCGTAGCGCAGGTTGACGACAAGGCCTGCGAGCGAGAGCACGATCAGCGTGGCGCCAGTGGTCGCAAGCTGCACCACCACCAATTGCGCCGTCCCGGCGTACCCGAAGGCCGCGATGGCCATCGACGCCAGGGGCGACATGCCGGCGGCAACAGCGGCCGCGCCGCAGATGAGACCGGTCGAGAAGCTACCGGTTGCGCCGGGCAGCATCTGGGCGAATGCATGCCAGAAGATTCGGGTTCCGGCCTTTCCGGGGTCAGCCGGGGGTGCTTGAGGGGAATCGGGCACTGCGCTGAATTCCGGGCTACGCGAACTCGGCTGGACACCGGGCGGTGGATGAGAGTGGGCATTCTAGCAGGCGTGCAGAGCGCATCGCCCTACCTCGGGCCGGGCTGCGGGAGGCGGCGGCGTCGGGGGGGTGTCGGGCCCCCGGGGATTCAGTTCAGGTCGTATTAGCGCTTCGCGCCCAGATGCATGATGTCCTGGTATAGCGCGGGCGCCATGCCTAAACCGCGCAGCAGGCCGGGGGCATCGGTGAATCCGTCGCAATGCGGGTAGTCGCTGGCCCACAGAATGTTGCTGCGGCCGATGAAGTCGGCGAGCAGCGGCAAGGCCTTCTCGACCGGCTCGAACGCGATGAAACACTGGCGCCGGAAGATCTCGCTCGGGCGCAGGGTCAGACCGGTGTCGTTCATTCCCTGGTCATCGAAGAAGCGGTACATGCGGTCGAGCCAGCCGGCGATCCATTCGCCGCCAGCTTCCATGAACCCAACCCGCAGCTTCGGATAGCGGTCGCAGATCCGGCACATCACGAAGCTCACCACCGCGGCCTCCATCTCCAGCGCGTGCGAGGTGCACTGGATGACGGCAGACCCCGAGGTGAAGCGGTCTTCACCTAGGCGCACCATGGTCTTCGACGACGATGCATGCACGGCGATGGCGAAATTGTGGTGCTGCGCGGCTTCCCACACCGGGTCGTTGTCCGGATGGTGCAACGGGCGGTTGATGTAGGGATTGGGCCGGATGAATCCGGTACGCATGCCCAGCTGATTTACTGCGTACTCGATTTCGGCCACGGCGTCCTTGGTGGACTGCATCGGAATCATGGCGATGCCGAACAGGCGGTCGGGATACGGATTGCAGTAGTCGAACAGCCAGCAGTTGTAGGCTCGGCACGCCGCTGCGGCCAGTTCACCGTCCTGCATGCCGCCGAGAAACAGTCCCAGTGTCGGAAAGAGAAACACGGCGTCGATGCCTGTGCCAGCTGCGTGTGCGCTCCTGAGCCAATCATCCGGTTTGACGTTCCTGGAGGGTACTGACCGGATATTTCGATTGTGAATCCCTCATAATCCGAGTTTCGAAATGCTCCCGATGTCCCTATAATCGCCGCGTCGACACCCGCGGCTGGTGCGGCGGGGGATTGTTGCAGCAAGCGAAAGGAATGTCATGGAATTCGGTTCATCCGTATTTTGGATTGCGGTGCTTCAGATCATCGCGATAGACATCGTGCTCGGCGGCGACAACGCCGTGGTCATTGCGATGGCTTCGCGGCGGCTGCCGCAATCTCAGCGCAACAAAGCGATCTTCTGGGGTGTGTTCGGTGCGATCGCGCTGCGCGTGGTGCTGATCTTCTTCGCACTGCAACTGCTCAAGATTCCCTACCTCAAGATCGGCGGAGCGCTGCTGCTCGTGTGGATCGGCATCAAGCTACTCATGCCGCAGGAAGAGGGCGACCACAAGATCGACGCGAGCACCCACCTGATCGGGGCGATCAAGACCATCGTCGTCGCCGACGCGGTGATGAGCCTCGACAACGTCATCGCGATCGCCGGCGCGGCCAAGGACAGCGTCGGCCTGGTGGTGTTCGGCCTGGTGATCAGCGTGCCCATCATCGTCTGGGGCAGCAAGCTCGTGCTGGCGCTGATGGACCGGTTCCCGGTGGTGATCGCCGGCGGCGCAGCGCTGCTGGGCTGGATTGCGGGCGACATGGTTGTGGGCGATGTCGTGCTGAAGGACTGGGTCTCCGCCCAGGCGGCATGGCTGAAGTACGTGGCACCGGCCGCAGGGGCGCTGCTGGTGGTGACGATCGGCAAGATGCTGGCGGCGCGCGCCGCTCCCGAACCGGTGCTGGTGGATCTGGCGGGATCGGAACCGAACGAGAAGCGAGGGTAGTGCGATGCTGAAATGGCTGGTAGCAATCGACGGTTCGGAGAACGCCGACCGGGCGATCGATCACGTCATCAAGTTGGCGGGCATGTACAGGGAGCCGCTGGAGATCCACCTGCTCAACGTGCAACTTCCGCTGGCCGGCGTGAACGTGAAGTTGTTCGTGGCCCGCGAGGACCTCAACGCCTACTACCATGACGAGGGGACGGCCGCCCTGAAGGGTGCCCGCGAGCGGCTGGACGCGGCCGGGATCGGGTACGTGGTGCACATCGGGGTTGGCGACCCCGCAGACGTGATTGTGCGCTATGCCGTAGACAAGGGGTGCGGGCAGATCGTCGTCGGCTCCCGCGGCATGGGGGCGCTGTCAAACCTGGTGGTCGGATCCGTGGCCTCCAAGGTGATCCAGCTGGCCAGGGTGCCGGTGCTGCTGGTCCGCTAGCCGGGCGGCATACCGCCTTCGGCGCTGCGCCCGTCATCGCGCAATCCCGTCAGCTGTCAGCCGCGGGACCGGCGTCGGCGTGGCCAAGCGGGCCGGCCGCGCGGCCGACGTCACCGCGTCAGCCAATGCACGGCGATGGCGAGCAGCAGGCCGGTGGCATGCAGTACCCGCATCGCCACGATGCGGCGCTCGCTCGTGACGATGGCAATGGCTTCAACAGCGGTCCGTCGCCGCAGCGCGCCGCGCGAAGTGGATCGTGACACGCGCCGGGCGCTCACGACGGTTCTCTGTCGCCGGGCGGCATCGCCTCTTCTGCCGCGTTTGCCGGCCGGGCGGCACCGGCACGACGGCGCCCGGGCTGGCGCTTCCGCGTCATGGAGCGCCCGAGGTTCCGTGCGAGGGTGCGTCCGGCGCGATCCGCTGCGCGATCGATGGCGAGGTACAGGTTGTCCTCGACATCGTCGATCACCATGACCTGCCGGTCCCTGGCGCTGACGCGCACACGGCAGCACTTGTCGCGACCGCCGCGCGGCCCGTTGATGTCGGAGAGCACGACCGTGACTGCATTCACCTTCCCGGCGGCCATGGACAGCGCGAATCGCAATCGGCGCTCGGTGTAGTTGCGCAGCGAATCGGTCATCGGGAAGCGGTGGGAGCGGATGGCAAGTCGCATGACAGTCCTCCTGGATGTTTGCTGGGTCGGCATGGCGCCGGTGACTGCCGGCCGTTCCCGGCGCAGCGGAAGCCATGCACGGAAGGCAGCATAGGAGTCGGCCTGAATCAGTAAGCGTCGAATATACTTAAAAGAGTAATCGATAAAATCGATACTGTGACGGTACGTGTCGTCCGCCGACGACACCTGACCATGACGGGAGGCGCGCCGTGGCGGCAATCAACTACAAGCACCTGCACTACTTCTGGGCCGTGGCCAAGGCGGGCAGCATCACGCGCGCCGGCGAGCGCCTGCATCTGACCCCGCAGACCATCAGCGGGCAGCTGACGCACCTCGAGGAGGTGCTGGGCCATCGCCTGTTCGATCGCGTCGGGCGCCGGCTGGAGCTGACCGACGCCGGGCGGATCGCGCTAGGCTACGCCGACGAGATCTTCTCCCTCGGGCAGGAACTGCAGGAGACGCTGCACAACCAGCAGGGCTCGCGCACGCTGGTGTTCCGTGTCGGCATCATCGACGCCGTGCCCAAGTCGCTCGCCTACCAGCTGGTCGAGCCTGCCGTGCACCTCGAGGAGTCGGTGCGCATGGTGTGCCGGGAGGGCAAGTTCATAGACCTGCTTGCCGACCTTGCGGTGCAGCGTCTCGACATCGTGATCTCGGACCGGCCCATGCCCTCCAGCGTCAATGTGCGCGGCTTCAACCACCTGCTGGGCGAGTGCGATGTCGGATTCTTCGCGAAGCCCGAGCTGGCCCGGCAGCTGAAGGGCAAGTTCCCGCAGTGCCTGCAGGATGCGCCATTCCTGCTGCCCGGGGAGGACTCCGCGGCGCGCTCGCGGCTGATGGCGTGGCTCTCGGACCGGCAGATCCGGCCGCGCATTGTGGGCGAGTTCGATGACGGGGCGCTGATGAAGGCATTCGGCGAGGCGGGCGCCGGCGTGTTCCTCTCGCCGGTGGCGATCGCCGAGACGGTGTGCAGGAAGTTCAACGTGGTGAAGATCGGCGACACCGGCGAGATCGCCGACCAGTTCTACGCCATTTCGGTCGAGCGCAAGCTTGCGCATCCCGCGGTGGTGGCGATCAGTTCCTCCGCGCGGCTCAAGCTTTTCGCGGCAACGGGTACTTTGCCACGCAGGCGGGGCGGCCTGGCGCGGGGCGCCGCGCAGTCGGGCTGATTGCGCTCCCGCGCCAGCCTTGACTTGCATCAAGGCCGGCCGGATGCCGCGCGCCTACGCTGGGGCCGGCTGCGAGCCGGAGGCGGGGCGCCTGCGGGCATGTCTCCCGCGCGATGCGCAAGGCGCGCGGAGCGGTCGGCAGGAGAATCCCGGGTTTACCATTGCCGATCTGCTGGTGCCGGTCCGGAAAACGGTGCCAGGCGGCAGGTGAGACGAAGCGGGGGGCCTGACGGGAGGAGCGCGGAACATGGCTGCAAAGAGGCTGCTGTTTGGTGATGCGGCGCACGAGAAGCTGCTGGCCGGCATGTATGCGCTGGCCGATGCCGTGCGCATCACCCTGGGACCGAAGGCACGCACCGTGGTGCTGCAGCGCAGCTTCGGGCCGCCCGCGATCATCAATTCCGGTGTCATCGTCTCGAGGGAAATCGAGCTGGAGGATCCGTTCGAGAACATGGGGGCGCAGATGGTGCGCGAGGTGGCGGCCAAGACCTCGGAGGTCGCCAGGGACGGGACCACCACCGCGACCATCCTGTCAGCCGCAATCGTGCGCGAGGGTATGAAGTATGTCGTGGCGGGCATGAACCCGATGGATCTCAAGCGCGGCATCGACACCGCCGTCGATGCGGTGGTGAGGGAACTGCATCGCCAGGCGAGGCCCTGTACCGCGCGCAGGGAGATCGCCCAGGTGGCGTCCATTTCGGCCAATAATGACCAGTCCATCGGCGAGATGATCGCCGAGGCGATGGAGAAGGTCGTCCGCGAAGGGGTCATCACCGTGGAGGACGGCAAGGGTCTATCCAACGAGCTCGATGTCGTCGAGGGGATGCTGTTCGACCGCGGGTTCCTGTCCCCCTACTTCATCAACAACCCGGAAAAGCAGACCGTGGTCCTCGAGGATGCGCTGGTGCTGCTGCACGACAGGAAGATTTCATCGATCCGCGACATGATCCCGGTGCTCGAGCACGTGGCCAAGACGG
>Ga0194132_10013177_pt1 | contig 10103 bp, 12 predicted proteins | sample TA2KigOf80mmetaG_FD_148612 | JGI IMG/M metagenome (GOLD analysis project Ga0194132, IMG submission 148612) | Freshwater microbial communities from Lake Tanganyika, Tanzania - TA2015054 Kigoma Offshore 80m | ecosystem: Environmental > Aquatic > Freshwater > Lake | place: Tanzania: Lake... | reverse complement strand
CGGCGCGCCGATCGTCGAGCTCGACCTCGACCGCGTCGGCGAGGAGGCGGGTCCGCCAGGCGAGCGGGCCCTCGGCCTCGCGCTCGCCCTCGGCGGACGCGCACGCGACGACGAGGCCGGCGCACGCCAGCGCGACGAGCCGACGCCCGCCACCAGGGACGGTCCACGACGAGAGGTTGCGTCTGTCGAACATCGAACGGTGTCGCCTCCGATCCGCCAAGGTGGTGCGGGAATCGCGCGAATTTGTGGCAAGGTCGCGATCATTCGCGGCGATCGACGCACGACCTGTCGGCCATCTTTACAACCGGCCCGGCGCGCGGGTCGCGTTAACCAGCTAGGGCCCTGAACCCGGCCCCATCAGCCAGACTGGCACCGCGTTTGCTTCACGTTGGGGCGAGCACCGGGTGCCCGCTCTCTCCCCCTTGAGGGCGCCCGGTCGCGGTCGGCGGCGGAGGATGGGCGATGCGTCGGATCACCATCGTACTCGATGCGATACGCGCAACCCTGTTCCTCCGGCGCCCGGCCGTGCGCTCGGCCCGCGCGGGTCGGGTCGTCGTCGCGCTCCACATGCTGGAGGCGACACGACGCGCCGGCGGGTTGTGATCCCGTCAGTCCCTCCAACTTCGGCGGCGGCCTCGGTCGCCGCCGCTTTTCTCGCGCCCGTCACGCGGACGCGGCGCCGATGAAGCCGACCGCCTCGATCTCGACCCGCATCTCGGGATGCACCAAGGCCTTGATCGCGAGCAGCGTCGAGACCGGGTAGTCGCCGGCGAAGAACTCGCTCCGCGCCCTCCACACCGCCTCGCGGTCGTTGATGTCGGTGAGGAAGACGTTGAGCTTGACGACGTCGTCGATCGCACCGCCGGCGGCCTCCATCAGATGCTTGATCTTGGCGAAGATGGCGCGCGCCTGGGCGTAGGCGTCGGCATTGGCGACGGTATGGAAGTCGCCGCTCCGTGCGGTCATGCCGGCAATGAACACCTGGTTGCCGACGACGATGCAGTTCGACCAGGTCTTGGGCGGCGGCTCGGTGACGTGCGGGCTCGAGATGCGCGTCTTTCTCATGGCGGGTCTCCATCGCTGGTGGGGCGAGAATAGCGCGGGCCCTGCGCGAGCGTCATCCGACGGCGCGCCACCGACGCGGATAAAACAAATCCGACCGCGGGGCGGTCGGACCTGGAGCAGTTGGTCGTCGACGGTTTTATTGGCAGGTGTCGTGTCGGCAGGTGTCGTATAGGCAGGTCTCGTATAGGCAGGTCTCGTCTGGGCAGGCGTCGTCGGTCGCGTCGCGGTCTCAATCGGCCGCGGTCAGACCCTCGGCCTTGACGCCGCGCCGATCGGGTACGGTTTCGAACTTGAGCCGCTGGCCCTGCTGCAGCGTGTCCATGCCGGCGCGCGTGACGGCGGTGATGTGTACGAAGACATCCTTGCCACCGTCGTCGGGTGCGATGAAACCGTAGCCTTTCTTGGCGTCAAACCACTTAACAGTCCCCGTCGCCATCATCAGTCCTTTCGTTCGAGTGACGGCGACACCGAACGCGGCGGACGGCCGGTATCGCGTGGCCCGTATCGCTGGGCCGGAAGCGCATCACGACGGCGCAACGCGACAAACTTCGGCAAGAAGCGCCGAGCCAGCACGCTTCCAGCGTGCGATGCTACGCGAACGGCGAGGGTGCACAAGGGAAAAAAACGAAACGGCGCGTCTGTATCGCGTCGATCGCAACGCGCGATCGCCGACACGCTCAGCCGGCGAACAGCACGTCCTTGGCATCGCGGATCGTCGCCGTGAGAACGGTGTGGAGCTTGCCAAGCGCGCGCTTCTCGAGCTGACGCACGCGTTCCTTCGAGATGCCGAGATCGCGACCGAGTGAATCGAGCGTCTCGCCGTTCTCGCGCAAGCGGCGCGCGACGACGATGCGCCGTTCGCGTTCGCTGAGACCGGCGAGTGCCTGCTCGATCGAGCGATGCGCCAGCCGTTCGATCTCGGCATGCGCGACGACGTCCTCCGGCAGCGGGCGCGAATCCGCGATGGTCTCCTGGCGCTCGCGCTCGCCGTCCTTCGCGGGCTCGTTGATCGACCGGTCGCGCCCGGCGAGCACGACCTCCATCGATTCGACCTCGGCGACGTCGATCCCGAGCTGCGTCGCGAGGCGCTCGCGCTCGACGGCCGGATCGCGCGCGCCGCCGCTCTGATCGATGCGCGCGCGGATGCTGCGGAGCTTGAAGAAGAGCGATTTCTGCATCGTGGTCGTGCCGGTGCGAACGATCGACCAGTTGCGCAGCACATATTCCTGCATCGCGGCCCGGATCCACCATTGCGCATAGGTGGAGAAGCGGACGCCGCGATCGGGCTCGAAGCGATCGGCGGCGAGCAGCAAGGCGAGATTGCCCTCCTGCACCAGGTCCTCGACCGGCAGGCCGAAGCGGCGGAACCGCGCCGCGTGGCCGAGGACGAGCCGGCCATAGGCGAGCACGATCCCATGCAGCGCCGCCTCGTCGCGGTCGCGGCGCCAGCGCCGCGCCAGCGTCTGCTCGCGCTCCGGCGTCAGGAGCGCGAGCCCCATCATGTGGCGGGCGAAGGCGCGGTTGGCCGCGTCGTCAGCGCGGACGGGGGCACGGTTGGGGAGGCGGCTGGGCATGCGGTCCTCGTGCGGGCCTGTGGCGGGCAGGCCTGTGTACGCGCTTGCCGAACGAATGGATCACCGCGAGGTCGGGAATGCCGCGAACGGCATCAGGCGGCCGCAGGCGCGGCGGCGACCAGAGCGAGTGCGGCTCGGATCACCTCGGGGCCGGCGCCGGGGCCGTGCCCCGCCTCGCTCAGATGGCGGCGCCAGCGCCGCGCGCCGGGCCGGCCCTGGAACAGGCCGAGGAGCGGCTTGACGAGCCGCGACAGCGGCACGCCGTCGGCCCGCATCGCCTCGACATGGTCGAGATAAGCGAGGACCGCGCTCGCCGGGTCGGCGGCGGGCCGGCCGGCGAGAACCGCGCGCTCAAGCCGGGCGAGGAGCCACGGGTTCTGATAGGCGGCGCGGCCGATCATCACGCCGTCGAAGCGCGCGAGCGCCTCGCGCGCCGCGGCCTCGCTGGTGATGCCGCCGTTGAGGACGAAGACGAGGCCGGGAAACTGGTCCTTGAGACGCGCCACGACGTCGTAGCGGAGCGGCGGGATCTCGCGGTTCTCCTTCGGGCTGAGGCCGGAGAGGATCGCCTTGCGGGCGTGGATCACGAAGGTGGTGCAGCCGGCCGCCGCGATCGCGCCGACGAAGTCGACGAGGGCGGCGAAGGAATCGTTGTCATCGATCCCGATCCGCGTCTTGACCGTGATCGGGCGCTCGGTCGCGCTGATCATCGCGGCGACGCATTCGGCGACCAGCGCGGGCTCGGCCATCAGGCAGGCGCCGAAGCGGCCGCTGGTCACGCGGTCGCTCGGGCAGCCGAGATTGAGGTTGATCTCGTCATAGCCGTACGCGGTTCCGATGGCGGCGCTGCGGGCGAGCTGGTCGGGATCGGATCCGCCGAGCTGCAGCGCGAGCTTGTGCTCGCACGGGTCGAAGGCGAGGAAGCGGTCGCGCGCGCCGCGCAAGATCGCACCCGTCGTCACCATCTCGGTGTAGAGGAGGATCGACGGCGCGATCAGTCGCATCAAGGTGCGGCAGTGGCGGTCGGTCCAGTCCATCATCGGCGCGACGGCGATGCGCCGGTCGATCGGTTCGCGCTCGATCGGTTCGCGCTCGATCGGTTCGCTGGCGATCGGTTTGGTCGGGCGGGTCATGGCGGCGGCAGTCTAGCACGGTCCCATTCGGCGGCGACGGCGGGGTCGGTCTCGGCCGGGGCGCGGCGGGCGCGGAGATGCTCGAACGCCGCGCGGTCGGCGAGCCGGCCGAGCGCCCACACGGCCATGGCGCGAACGAGCGGCGAGGGATCGTCGAGATGACGCGCGGCAACCGGGACGAGCGCGGCCGCGCCGCTGTTGCCAATCGCGATCAGGACGTTCCGCAGGAAGCGGTCGCGCCCGATGCGCTTGATCGGCGAGCCGGCGAAGGCGGCGCGGAAGCCCGCGTCGTCGAGCGCGGCAAGCGCGGCGAGGCGGGCGGGTGCGAGCGCGGCGCGGGTCGCGAAGGCCGCCTCGCGCGTCGGCCGCGCGAACTTGTTCCACGGGCAGACCGCGAGGCAATCGTCGCAGCCATAGATGCGGTTGCCCATCGCGGCGCGGAGCTCGGGCGCGATGTGGCCCTTATGCTCGATGGTGAGATAGGAGATGCAGCGCCGCGCATCGAGCCGATAGGGCGCCGGAAACGCATCGGTCGGACAGACATCGAGGCAGCGCCGGCATTCGCCGCAATGATCGGTCTCGGCCGCGTCGGGCGCGAGCGCGAGATCGGTCATCACGGCGCCGAGGAAGAGCCACGAGCCGTGGTCGCGCGAGACGAGATTGGTGTGCTTGCCCTGCCAGCCGATGCCGGCCAACGCGGCGATCGGCTTTTCCATCACGGGCGCGGTGTCGACGAAGACCTTGACCGCGGCGCCGGTGCGATGCGCGATCGCCTGGGCGAGCGTCTTGAGCCGGCCCTTGATCACATCGTGGTAATCGCGCCCTTGCGCGTAGACCGAGACCGCGCCCTCCTCACGCCGCCCGACCGCGGCGAGCGGGTCGGCGTCGGGGCCGTAATTGAGCCCGACGACGACGATGCTCCGCGCCGCCGCCCACAGCACGCCCGGATCGCCGCGGCGCGCGGCGGTCGTCGCGAGCCAGCCCATGTCGCCGTGCCAGCCGTCGGCGAGGAACGCGGCGAGGCGGTCGCGGGCCTCGTGACCGAGCGCGGCGGGCGCGAAGCCGACGGCGTCGAAGCCGCGGGCGAGCGCCGCGTCGCGAATGAACGCCTTGGCGTCCGCCGCGTTCAGCCGCGCCCCCGATAGGGGGCGACGCCCTGGTCGGGAAGCCAGAGACCGGCCGGCGGCGCGCCGGTCTGGTAGAAGACGTCGATCGGGATGCCGCCGCGCGGATACCAGTAGCCGCCGATGCGGAGCCACGCCGGCGCCGCCGCCTCGATGACGCGTCTCGCGATCGCGACCGTGCAACCCTCGTGGAACGCGCCGTGATTGCGGAACGAGCCGAGAAAGAGCTTGAGCGACTTGCTCTCGACGATCCGCGCTGCCGGCACGTAGTCGATCACGAGATGGGCGAAATCGGGCTGGCCGGTGATCGGGCAGAGCGCGGTGAACTCGGGGCAGGTGAAGCGGATCAGATAGGTCTCGACGGGATGCGGATTGGCGACCGTCTCGAGGATCGCGGCCTCGGGCGAGGCGGGAAGGGCCGCCGCCCGGCCGAGATGGGTGAGCCCCTCGCGCGCATCCGTCATGCCGTCTCCTCCGGCTCGTCGCTGGTTCCGCGGGCGGCGTGGCGCGCCGCATAGGCGGCGAGCGAGCCGGTCTCGATCGCCGCGCGGAGCTCCGCCATCAGCGTCTGATAGTAGAACAGATTGTGCTGGGTCAGAAGCATCGGACCCAGGATCTCCTTGGCGAGGAAGAGATGATGGAGATAGGCCCGGCTATAGCCGCGGCATGTCGGGCAGGCGCAGGTCGGATCGAGCGGGCCGGGGTCATCGGCGTGGCGCGCGTTCCGGAGATTGAGCTTTCCCGCGCGCGTCCACGCCTGCGCCGTCCGGCCCGAGCGCGTCGGCAGGACGCAATCGAACATGTCGATGCCGCGGCTGACCGCGCCGACGAGGTCGTCGGGCGTGCCGACGCCCATCAGATAGCGCGGCCGGTCGGCGGGGAGATGCGGCAGCGTCGCCTCGATCACGCGAAACATCTCCGCCTGGCCCTCGCCGACCGCGAGCCCGCCGATCGCGTAGCCGTCGAAGCCGATGTCGACGAGGGTTGCGGCCGAGGCGCGGCGGAGGTCGTCATAGACCCCGCCCTGGACAATCCCGAACAGCGCATAGCCCGGCCGCGCGACGAAGGCCTTCTTCGATCGCGCCGCCCAGCGCATCGAGAGCGCGAGCGAGGCGGCGGCGTCGGCGTGGGCCGCGGGAAAGGGCGTGCACTCGTCGAAGGCCATCGTGATGTCGGCATCGAGAAGATGCTGGATCGCGATCGAGCGCTCAGGCGAGACCGCGTGCGCGCTGCCGTCTATATGCGAGCGGAAGCTGACGCCGTCCTCGCTCACCGTGCGGAGCCCGGCGAGCGACATCACCTGGAAGCCGCCGGAATCGGTCAGGATCGGACGCGGCCAGTTCATGAACCGGTGCAGCCCGCCGAGCCGCGCAATGCGCTCGGCGCCCGGACGCAGCATCAGATGATAGGTGTTGCCGAGAACGATCTCGGCGCCGGTCGCGGCGACGCCCTCGGCCGTCATCGCCTTGACCGTCGCGGCGGTGCCGACGGGCATGAAGGCCGGCGTCTCGACCGTACCGTGCGCGGTCGCGAGGCAGCCGCGGCGCGCGCTGCCGTCGCGGGCGAGGAGCGTGAAGCCGAACGCGCTCACGGCGCGCCCTCGGGCAGGAGGAGCGTCGCGTCGCCGTAGGAATAGAACCGGTAGCGCTCTGCGATCGCATGCGCATAGGCGGCGCGGATCCGGTTCTGACCGGCGAAGGCCGCGACCAGCATCAGGAGCGTCGAGCGCGGCAGATGGAAATTGGTGAGGAGCGCATCGGCCGCGCGGAACCGGTAGCCGGGCGTGATGAAGAGCCGCGTCTCACCGCCGAACGCGGCGAACACGCCATCGTCGCCGCACGCGGTCTCGAGGAGGCGGAGCGAGGTCGTGCCGACCGCGACGATGCGCCCGCCGGCGCGCCGCCGCGCATTGAGCGTCGCGGCCGCGGCGGCGTCGAGGAACCCGGTCTCGGCGTGCATGCGATGGTCGGCGATGTGCTCGACCTTGACCGGAAGAAACGTGCCGGCACCGACATGGAGCGTCAGCCGGACGAGCGCGACGCCGCGCGCGGCGATCGCCTCGATCAACGCGTCGGTCAGATGAAGCCCCGCCGTCGGCGCCGCGACCGCGCCGTCATGGCGCGCATAGACCGTCTGGTAGTCGCGCGCGTCGCGCTCGTCGGGGAGGCCCGCGCGCGCGATATAAGGCGGCAGCGGCATCCGTCCGTGGCGCGCGAGCCCGGCCCGGAGCGCGTCTTCGGAGGCGAAGGCGAGCGTCACGGTCCCGTCCTCGTTCCGCGCCAGGACCGTCGCCGCGAAGTCGTCGGCGATGTCGATCCGGTCTCCCGGCCGGAGCCGCTTCGCGGGCCTGGCGAAGGCGTGCCAGGTCCGGCCGTCGAGTGCCTGGTGCAGCGTGATGCGGATGCGCGCCCCGCCGCGACGGCCTTCGATCAGCGCGGGGATGACGCGCGTCTCGTTGACGACGAGGCTATCGCCGTCGCGGAGATAGTCCGGCAGGTCGCGCACGAGGCGGTCCTCGAGCGCCCGGCCGACGACGAGAAGCCGTGCCGCATCGCGCGGCTCGGCCGGTCGGTCGGCGATCAGCGCGCGCGGCAGCACGTAGTCGAAGTCGTCGGTGCGGAGCGCGCGAACGGTCGCGATCGGGACGTCCGAACGCGCACTCACGTGCGGTTCAGGACCGACTGCGCATGCGCGGCGACACGCGCGTAGTGCTCGTTGCGGCGGAGTTGCGCGTCCTGGCCCGAGATCAGCCGCCGCGCGCGGTTCCGGCCCCACTCGATGATATAGGCGCGGAGATCGGGGTCGGTCATGATGAACGTGAAGATCGGGTTGAGCACGTCGATGTCGTGGTCGCGCCGTCCGGTCTCGGCGGCCAGCAGCGCCTTCGCGTAGGCGGTCGCGTCGAGGATCAGCGCCGCCTCCTCGAAGCTCCAGCCGCGATCGGCATCGAAGAGGTTGCGCTTGAGGAGCTGGATCTGCTCGGACGTGATCGTGCCCGGGGTGCCGAAGCGCGGCATCGTCGGGCGCGGCTCGGTCGAGGCCGGCCGGGTCCGCATCGCGCGGCGCGCCTGCACCATGCGCCAGTGACGCATCATCGCCCACACCATCAGTGCGACGATGATCGCAAGGACGAGGTTCTCGGTCAGGACGACCTCCCGCCGCCCGCGCGGCGTTGCGTGGCCGGCGCCGATATGCGCTAATCCCCTTTGTAGCGGCAACGCCGCCCCTCGCCAACCAGCTTCCGGATGCCCTTCGGCGCCTTCTACGCAAGCCTCACGCCCACGCTCCGGGGCATGCTCTTCATGGGCTGCTCGACGATGGCGGTCGCCTCGATGAACGGCGTGATCCGGTTCCTGACCGCCGAGGTCCATCCGTTCGAGATCGCGTTCTTCCGCAATTTCATCGGCGTCTTTCTGTTCACGCCGATGTTCATCCGCCACGGCTTCGCACCGCTCAGGACGACCAAGCTCTCCTGGCACGCGCTCCGCGCCTTCCTCAACGTCATCTCGATGCTGACCTTCTTCGTCGGTCTCAAGCTCGAGGTGCTCGCCAAGGTGACGGCGCTCAGCTTCACCTCGCCGTTGTTCGCGAGCATGCTGGCGATCATCCTGTTGCGCGAGCGGGCGCGGATGCGGCGCTGGGTCGGGCTGTTCGTCGGGCTGTCGGGCGCCCTGATCATCCTGCAGCCGGGGATCGAGCCGATCTCGCTCGGCGCCTCGCTGGTGCTGACGTCCTCGTTCATCTGGGCGATCGCGCTGATGGTGATCAAGGTCTTGTCGCGCACCGATTCGGCGCCCACGATCGCGTTCTATGCCGCGCTCCTGATGGTGCCGATGTCGTTCGTGCCGGCGCTGTTCGTGTGGAGCTGGCCGACGCCCGAGCAATATTTCTGGCTGGCGCTCGTCGCGGTCTTCGCGACCATCGGCCAGGTCTGCCTCGCCCAGGCGTTCAAGGAGGCCGACGTCACGGCGGTGCTGCCGGTCGACTTCACCAAGCTGATCTGGGCGGTCGGCATCGGGATCGTGTTCTTCGCCGAGATCCCGACGATCTGGACGCTGACGGGCGGTGCGGTGATCGCGGGCAGCGTGATCTATGTCGCCTATCGCGAGCGGATCGAGCGCGGCATCGCCGAGCGGCACGGCGCGGGCGAGCCCTGATCGGGTCACGATCGCGCGTCGATAAGTGTTGCGGCGGCTGGTCCCATCGCCGAGACTCGGGCCTCGCTGATCATCGCGCCAGGGAAACGCCGCCGTGAAGGTCTATCGCAACTACACTCAAGCCGAGCTCAACACCCAGTACAACCACCGCGAATTCGTCCTCGACGCCGACGACTACATCGTGCGGACCGAGAGCGAGAGCAAGCGCGTCCGCGGCCTCCTCGAGGTCAAGCTCGACGTCCGCTACGGCGCCACGCGCGAGGAGAAGCTCGACATCTTCCCGGCGAAGAAGCCGCGCGCGCCGATCCAGGTCTTCTTCCACGGCGGCCGCTGGCAGATGCAGAACAAGTCGGTCGCGAGCTTCCCGGCCGAGCACTTCGTCGCCGCGGGCGCGATCTGGATCGCGGTCAACTTCAATAAATATCCCAAGGTCGCGATCGACGATGTCGTGCGCGACTGCCGCACCGCGATCGCCTGGGTCTACCGCCACGCCGAGAGCTTCGGCGGCGATCCGGCGAAACTCCATATCAGCGGCCATTCCTCGGGCGCCCATCTCGTCGCGATGATGCTGACGACGGACTGGGCCGGCGAGTACGAGCTGCCGGCCGACGTGATCAAGGGCGCGAGCGCGATCTCGGGCATGTACGACCTCGAGCCGGTGCGGCTCTCGAACCGCAACGACATCCTGAAGCTCGACATGGCGAGCGCGCTCCGCAACAGCCCGATCCACCGCCTGCCGGCCAAGTCCTGTCCGCTGATCCTCGGCGTTGGCGGCATCGAGACCGACGAGTTCCGCCGCCAGGCGCACGAATTCGCCGCCGCCTGGTCGGCGCGCGGCCTCGCCCTCGATTTCCTCGAGCCGGCGGGCCTCAACCACTTCGACACCATGGCGCTGTTCGGCGACGCCAAGGGACCGATCGTCAAGGCGATGCTCGCCCAGATGGGTCTCGGCTGACGATGGGCGGGGCGCCGGCCATGCGCGGCGTGGCCGCCGCGGCGCTGATCGCGCTCCTCCTGGTCGCGCCGCCGGCGCCGGCGGCGGGCGGTGCG
>Ga0194132_10013175_pt1 | contig 10103 bp, 7 predicted proteins | sample TA2KigOf80mmetaG_FD_148612 | JGI IMG/M metagenome (GOLD analysis project Ga0194132, IMG submission 148612) | Freshwater microbial communities from Lake Tanganyika, Tanzania - TA2015054 Kigoma Offshore 80m | ecosystem: Environmental > Aquatic > Freshwater > Lake | place: Tanzania: Lake Tanganyika... | reverse complement strand
GAGCACACCGCGACCCTGAAGGCCCGGGCCTAGCCGTCCAGCCGGGTCGTCCACGCTCGACCTCGCCCCGGTCCGGGTCGGGCGCTTGCCGCAGCGGCCCGCGTCCGCCTACGATCTCCGGACGCCCTCGGACTGCGGTGGTCCGGTGCGGCGTATTCCTGACGACATGACGAGGTTCCCCGAATGGGCCACTCCCGATCCGCGCGCAAGCGTATCCGCCAGAACGAACACCACGCGGCGATGAACAAGCCGATCCGCACTCGTGCCGCGCACGCGCTGCGTGACGCGCGCATCGCCATCAAGGCGGGTGACGCCGAGGCGACGGCGGCCGTCCGGACGGCCCAGTCCGCCCTCGACCGCGCCGCGCGACGCAACATCATCCACCCCAACGCGGCGTCCCGCTCGAAGGCCCGCCTCGCGCGCGCCCTCAAGCTGATGCAGACGGCCGCCTAGCAGCCCTCCCTCCACCGGAGAGACGCGTCGGGCCCCGCAAGGGGCCCGTTTCGTGTCCGTGCCGGGCTTCACGCTGGGCGCCGTCCATCGCTCAACCCTCGGCGCGCGTGCCCCCGACGGAGCGTGGGTGCGATACTCCCCGCGCGGACAGTCGAGCAGAGCCGAGGGCAGACGCATGCGCGCCACCATCTTTCACGCCCCTGGCCGCGTCACCGTCGAGGACCGGCCTACGCCCTCGGCCGGGCCCGGCGAGGTTCGCCTGCGGATGGCGGCCGCGTCGCTCTGCGCCTCCGACGTCCGTGTCTACCGCGGGGAGAAGTACGCCCTGCCGGGCGTCATCCCCGGACACGAGGTCTCCGGAGTCGTCGACCAGGTTGGCGCTGGTGTAACGGGGATCGCGGAGGGCGACCGTGTCGTCATCTGCCCCATCGTCGCGTGCAACCAGTGCCGCTACTGCCTGCTCGGGCGCCGCAACCGCTGCGTTGCGCGGGAGACCCTCGGCTACGACCTCGATGGCGGCTTCGCGGACCATATGGTCGTCCCGGCCGCGATCGTCAGCGCGGGTCACGTGATCGCGGTCCCGCGCGCGCTCCCGCTGGACCTTGCCGCCATCGTGGAGCCTTCCGCCTGCACGCTGGCCAGCCTCGAACTGTGCGAGGTGGGCGCGGGCACCTCGATGGTGATCATGGGGGCGGGGCCGATGGGGCTGCTCCACCTCATCCTCGGACGTGCGCTGGGTGCGGGCGCCATCATCGTGAGCGAGCCGGTCGAGGAACGTCGCGCCATCGCCCGGCGCTGGGGCGCGGACATTGTGCTCGACCCGGGCTGCGAGGATGTCGCCGGCGCGGTGCGCGACGCGACCGATGGACTCGGCGCGGACGCCGTCATCGTCTCGGTCGGGCTCGGCGAGATGGTGTCGCCGGCGCTCTCGCTGGTCCGGCCGCAGGGCACGGTGAACCTGTTCGCCGGCTTCCCGAGGTGGGCCCCCGCGGTGCCGTTCGACCCGAACCTCGTCCACTATGGCGAGGTGATCCTCACCGGCTCCCAGAACGCCACCACCGACCAGTACCGCCGCACGGTCGCGATGCTCGGCGGCGTCCCCCACATCGATGAGGTCGTCACGAATCGCTACGGCATCGAGCGCGCGCCCGAGGCGTACGAGTCGCGGCTGGCGCTCGCCGGGCTGAAGTCGCTGGTCCAGTTCCCCGGTGTCGACCCGCTGTTCCCGACCGACTCCGCGGGGGCCGCGTGAGCTTCCTCCGGCGCGGCGAAGGCGCCCGGCGTGACGAGGCCGCACGCGATCTTGCCGCCTCACGCCGTGACGAGGCGATGCGGCTGGGCGAGGCGTTCCGCAACGAGCGCACGCGCCGTGGCATCTCCATGGGTGACGCCGAGCGCACGACGCGCATCAACCGTGCCTACCTCGAGGCGATCGAGGAAGGCCGGCTGGAGACGCTGCCCGCCCCCGTCTACACGCGCGGCTTCGTCCGGCTGTACGCACGCTTCCTCGGCCTTGACCCGGACACGGCGGTGGCGATGATCCCGGAGGGGCTGCCGCGCCCGGCCGGCCTGGAGCCGATGCCCGGGATGCGCCGGACCGCGCCACCGACTGTCCCGTTGCCGCCGCTGTCGCCGCCGGTCTTCGCCGCGGCCGTCCTCGGGTTGATCCTGGTGGTCGTCCTCGTCTGGCTTGTGCCAAGGGCGTTTGGCGGCGACGACAACCCGACCGCCGGCAGCAACAAGCCCTCGAACAGCGCCCCGGCCGCCCGCAGCGGCGAGGTTCCGAACCTCGTGGGCCTCGCACGCGACCAGGCGACGAAGGCCGTGTCGGACGCCGGCCTCACCCCGCTCGTCTTCGAGGCGACGAACGCGGCGCCTCCGGGCCAGGTGTTCCAGCAGTCTCCAGCCGCCGGCACCGCCATCGCCCCGGGTGGCACCGTCACGCTCTTCATCTCCCAGCCGCCGCTTCCCGGCACGGCGACCTCGACGCGTACCCCGACGCCGACACCGACGGCGACACCGACGGCGACACCCTCCGCCACGCCCGCACGGTAGGTCCGCCGGACACTGCCGTTCTCCCGCGTAGACTGGGTGGGTGAAGTACCACCTCGTCACCCTCGGCTGCGCGAAGAACACCGTCGACTCCATGCGGCTGGGGCAAGCGCTGCGCAACGGACGGCACCTCGCGGTCGACGAGCCCGAGGACGCCGACCTCCTGTTTGTGAACACCTGCGGGTTCATCGACACCGCGAAGGACGAATCGATCGGCGTGGTACGGGAACTCGAGGCGGGGAAGCGGCCCGGCCAGAAGCTGTATGTCGTCGGCTGCCTCACGCAGATCGCCGAGGCCCAGGTGCGCGACGCCGTCCCCGGCATCGATGGTGCGTTCGGGGTCGAGGCGTGGGACGCGATCGCGGCGGAGGTTGGCGCCGCGAGCGAGACGTACGACATCCCGCAGCCAGCCGCGATGTCGTTCGGACAGCCCTCCGCCTATCTCAAGATCTCGGACGGCTGTGACCGCCCCTGCACCTTCTGCATCATCCCCACGATCAAGGGCGGGATGCACTCGATGGACGCGCGCCGCCTGATTGCCGAGGCGCGGATGCATGCCGCGGCTGGCGCGAAGGAGCTCGTGCTGGTCGCGCAGGACCTCACCGCGTACGGCGAGGACGATGGCGACCGCGATGGCCTGGCGGCGTTCCTGGAGACGCTTTCGGCCGAGGTTCCCGAGGTGCCGTGGATCCGCCTGATGTACGCCTACCCCGGCCGGGTCACGCCCCGGCTGGCGGAGACGATGGCAGCGCTCCCGAATGTGGTGCCGTACCTCGACATGCCGCTCCAGCACGGCAGCGACGCGGTCCTGCGCCGCATGAAGCGTCCCGTCCTCGCGAAGTCACGTCAGAGCATCGAGGTGATCCGCGCCGCGATCCCGGATGTGGTCCTGCGCACGACCTTCATTGTTGGATTCCCGGGCGAGACCGAAGCGGAGTTCCGCGAGCTGCTCGACTTCGTGCGCGAGCAGCGCTTCGACCACGTCGGCGCGTTCACCTACTCGCCCCAGGCGGGCACCCCCGCCGAGGCGATGGGCGAACAGGTGCCCGAACCAGTGAAGCAGGAGCGCTACGGCCGTCTGATGGAACTGGCACAGGAGTTCTCGCTGGCCTCGAACCGCCGGATGGTCGGGCGCGAGATCGACGTCCTGGTCGAGTCCCGGGAGCCCTCGAGATCCACGGGCGGCGACACGATCGTCGTCGGCCGCACGGTCCGCGACGCCCCCGAGGTGGACGGCCTGGCCCTGCTGAAGGGCGCCTACCCTGCCGGCACGATGGTGCGTGCCATCGTCCGCGGTGCGCTGCCGTACGATCTCCTGTGCGACCATGTCGAGGCGGCTGCCCCCGCCTCCGGCGTGCGCGCGGCTCGTCCGTCGCGGGGGGCCGGGGACGCTCGGATCCGGCGCCGGCGCGCCTAGCCCGGCCCCGATTGCGTCGTTTCGATCGCTCAGATTCACCGACCCCCGGGGAAACCCGCATGCCACCGGGAATTTACGCAGATTTTACGTGAAAGTTCGCACAATCACTTGCGGCGGGAACCTCCCGGATGCACACTACGTTTATCAAGTGATGGCGGGCACAAAGCCTCGGAACAGCCGAGCTGGCCCCACCAATCACGAGCAGACTGCTCAGGGTGTAGGCCTCGGGCGGTCAGGAAAGAAGGACGTGAGATGTTGGAAACGTTGGACAGTCGGGACTTTTACAACTCCATTCTCGTACGCGGGCGGCGCTCGGCCCCCACGTTCGAGCAGGTTCGCAAGGAAGTCCGCGAAGTGAACTCCGCGCGCTTCTCGGTGAACCTCTACCGATAAGCGGCAGACCGGGTCGGCAGGGTTCCCTCCACCTTCCGGCTCACGCTTCGGCGAAGGAACGGCCCCCGTCCCCGCGGGGGCCGTTCTGTGTCCCGGCCTGATCGCGGTTCCCTGACCTGTCGGGTGGCGTCCACCGCTCGGGCCCGCAGCGGGCGGCGCGAGCATCATGCCACGCACGGATAGACTCTCCTCACCCCACACGGAAGGCGAGTTCGTGGCCGACGCCCCCCCGCCCTCCGGCACCCCCCCTCGCGGCGCACAGCGCCCGAACAGTGAGGGATTCCGGCGGTTCATCGAGCGTGCGCCGGAGTCCGGCGCGGGGCGAGTCCTCCTCGGCTCGGCGTCGATCGTGGCGGCGGGGTTCATCCTTTCGAGGTTGCTGGGCCTCGTGCGTTCGGTGGTCATTGCCGACGCCTTCGGCACCGACCCTGAGCTCGCCGCGTTCTGGGTCGCCGCCCGGCTGCCTGACCTGGTCTTCCAGTTGCTCGCCGGCGCGACGCTCTCCGCGGCGTTCATCCCCACGTTCAGCCGTGTCCTGCTTCGCGGCGGGGAGGATGCCGCGTGGCGGCTCGCCTCCAGCGCGCTCAACATCATTGCGACGGCGACCCTGCTACTCGCGGGGCTCGCCTTCGTCCTCGCTCCGACCCTCGTCCCGCTGCTCGCCCCCGGACTGGGCGAGGCGACCGGGCAGCAGGAAGAGCTCCGCGCGCTGGCGGTCCACCTCACGCGGTTGATGCTGATCTCACCGCTCTTTTTCGGTGCGAGCGGGATGGTGACGGGCATCCTGAACGCGCGCCATCACTTCCTCGCGCCGGCGCTCGCACCCGTCTGCTACAACCTCGGCATCATCGCGGGGGCGGTCTTCCTCGCGGACGGCCATGGCGTCGACGGGCTGGCGTGGGGCGTCGTCGGCGGCGCGGCGGCGCACCTGCTGGTGCAGATGCCGGCGCTGCGTTCGAGCGGGATGCGCTGGAGCCCCTCCTTCGACCTGTTCTCGGACGGTGTGCAGGAGGTGTTGCGGCTGATGGGCCCGCGCGTCCTGGGGCTCGCTGCGTCGCAGATGAACTTTCTCGCCGCGATCTTCTTCGCCTCGTTCGTCTCCGACGAGGCGATCAGCGCGCTCAACTACGCCTTCCTGATGATGATGATGCCGGTGGGGGTGGTGGGGATGGCGATCTCCACCGCCGTCTTCCCCACGCTCGCCCAGCATGGCGCGTCGCAGGACACCTCGTCGTTGCGGGTGGCGGTGTCGAGGTCGCTCCGCCAGATCCTGTTCCTCGCCGTCCCGGCCTCCGCGGGCCTCATCATCCTGGCGACGCCCACAGTGCGCGTGCTGCTCGAGCGTGGCGCGTTCGACGCCGAGTCGACGCGACTGGTGGTGGCGGCGCTCGGGCTCTACGCGCTCGGCATCGCGGCGCACAGCGGCATCGAGATCCTGAGCCGCGGTTTCTACGCCGTCGCGGACACGCGCACGCCGGTGGCGATCGCGGTCGCCGCGATGCTGCTCAACCTCGCGCTCTCCGCCGCCCTCGTCGCGCCGTTCGGCCTCCGCGGCCTTGCCGCGGCCGCCTCGACGACGGCGTTCGTGGAGTTCGGCCTGCTCCTCTGGGTGCTCTCGACCCGGCTGGGTGGCCTCGAACGGCGGGAGCTGACGAGGACGGTCGGCAGTACGCTCGCCGCCACTGCCGCGCTCTCGCTGATCATGGTGGGTGCGCTCGCGGCGCTTTCGCTCGCCGGCGTGCGCGACAACTCGATGCTCGGGTCGCTCGTCCGCATCGTGGTCGCCGGGGTCCTCGGCCTCGTGGCCTTCGGGGTGGCCGGCTACCTCGCCAACCGGGACGACCTGCGGATGGTGGCGAGGCAGTAGGCCCTCGATTCACCCGGGTCCGTCGCACCCTGCTACACTGATGGCTCCCAACAACCAAAAGGGAACCTTCGAGCGGACGCACCAGCGTGCCGCTGCTGCGTTGTTAGCGAGATTGTCACCGAGCCGCCGGACCTCCGGTGGCCAGCGAGAGGACCGAGGCGATGGCGTTCACCGACCGCGAACTGACCTGCCGTGACTGTGGCGAGCCGTTCATCTTCACCGCGGGCGAGCAGGAGTTCTACGCGACGAAGGGCCTTCAGCACGACCCCGTACGCTGCCCGTCCTGTCGCAACCAGCGGAAGCTCCTCCGTCCCGAGGACCGCGAGGAGACTCCGAACTTCGGCGTCTACGTCTCGTACGGTGGCCGCACCCCGCGCCAGATGCACCGTGCCGCCTGCAACCAGTGCGGCCAGTCGACCGAGGTCCCCTTCGTCCCGCGCGGCGACCGCCCCGTCTACTGCTCCGCCTGCTACTCCGACATCCGTGAGAAGCAGGAGGCGCGTGACGCCGCCGCCGCCGACGACGCCTCGGCCCGCATCGCCGCGGCGGCGATGCGCCGCGCCCCCGAACTCGAGGGCGCCGGGCCCCGTACCGCGCTGGCGGAGCCGCTCGCCGAACTCGACGTGACCCGGACGGCCTCGAAGCCGGTGGCCGTCGAGGTGGACCCGGACGCGCCCGAGGAGGACTAGCCAGAGGCAGGCGCGTGACATTGATCCGCCTGTGCGGCCGCGCCTAGACTCGGATCAACCAGTACGTACAGATGCGAAGACGGAGACGAGTAACCCCGCGGCCGTGATCCTCGATAGCGCACATCGATGGTGCGGACCGGACAGCGAGCCCGGGACGGTGCAAGCCGGGTACGTGCCACGCGAGGCGAAGATCACTCCTGAGCAGCCGCCCGAACGCCTCGACCGGGGCCAGTAGACGCGGCCGGAGCGCCCACCGTTACCAGGGGCAGCGCCATCGCGAGGGAGACCTCGCCGCGGCGCGAAGAGTGGCGTGGCTTCCTCGATCCTTCGAGGCGGCGCGCAACGCGGGTGGTACCGCGGGCTCATGCGACCGACATCGCACAGCCCGTCCCGCACCGGATCCGGTGTTGGGGCGGGCTGTTTGTTTGCCCGCATCCCGTGCCCGGCCTGAGGCCGGCGAAGTTGAGGTGTCCGATGCCCGCGACCTTCGAACCAGTCTCCTCGCGCGTCTCCTTTCCGGAGCAGGAGCAGGCGATCCTCGACTTCTGGAGGCGGCACGAGATCTTCAAGCGTTCCGTGGAGGAGCGCCCCGCCGACCGCCTCTTCTCCTTCTTCGAGGGCCCGCCGACGGCGAACGGCAACCCCGGGATCCACCACGTCCTCGCGCGCGTGTTCAAGGATCTGATCTCGCGCTACCGCACGATGCAGGGCGACCGCGTCCCGCGGAAGGCGGGCTGGGACACGCACGGCCTCCCGGTCGAGCTCGAGGTGGAGAAGGCGCTGGGCCTGACCTCGAAGCAGGAGATCGAGGCGTACGGCGTCGAGGAGTTCAACGAGCGCTGCCGCGAGTCCGTCTTCCGGTACGTGCGCGAGTGGGAGCGGATGACGGAGCGCATCGCGTTCTGGGTCGACACCTCGGACGCGTACGTCACGTACTCGCAGGATTACGTGGAGACGTGCTGGTGGATCTTCAAGCGGCTCTGGGAGAATGACCTCGTCTTCCGCGACTTCCGCGTCACCCCGCACTGCCCGCGCTGTCAGACCAGCCTGGCGAGCCACGAGATCGCCCTCGGCTACAAGGAGGACACTCCCGATCCCGGCGTGACGGTCATGCTCGACGTGACCGCCGAGGCGAACCCGGAGGCGCCCGCCGCGCTGCGCCTCGCGGATGGTGTCCGCACGTCGCTGCTCGCCTGGACGACGACGCCATGGACACTCTCCGGCAACACCGCGCTCGCGGTCTCGACGGAGGCGACGTACGCACTCGTCGAGGTGGAGGCGCAGGCGCACGGCCGGGTGCGGATCGTCGCCGCTGAGGCCCGTGTCGCGGAGACGCTGAAGGGCGTCCCGCTCGTCGAGGGCAACGAGCCGCAAATTCTTGGCACCGTTGAGGGCGTCGACCTCCTCGGCCTGCTCTACGAGCCGTTGTACGAGTCGACCGGCTGGCCCGGCGTCGACCCGCTCTACTTCGTGAGCGGGCGCACGCAGAAGCCGGAGCGGTTCGGGGACCTGCCGAAGCGGCGCGTGATCGGCTCGGACGAGGTCACCACCACGGATGGCACCGGCGTTCTCCATGTCGCGCCCGCGTTCGGCGAGGCGGACTACGCGATGGGCCGCGTCGAGGGGCTGATGTTCCTCCAACCGGTGCGGCTCGACGGGACGCTCGTCGGCGGGCCGGGGGACGGCCTCTTCGCCAAGACGGCGGATCCGAAGATCACCGCCGACCTGCGCGAGCGGAAGATGCTGTTCAAGGCGGAGACGATCCGCCACACCTATCCGTTCTGCTGGCGCTGCGACACGCCCGTCCTCTACTACGCGAAGCCCTCGTGGTATTTCCGCACGACCGCGGTGCGCGACTCGATGGTGGAGGAGAACGAAGGGATCCACTGGGTGCCGGGTCACATCCAGGAGGGGCGCTTCGGCGAGTGGCTCGCCGGGAACATCGACTGGGCGATCTCGCGCGAACGGTACTGGGGCACGCCGCTCCCGCTCTGGGTCTGCGGCGAGTGCGACCACATCGAGTGCATAGGCTCGTACGAGGAGCTGTTCGCGCGCGCGTTGCCCGGCACCGCGGACGGGCTGCGCACCGCGGACGGCAAGATCGATCCGCACCGTCCGTTCGTCGACCGCGTTGAGCTCGGCTGCATTGAGTGCAACGGCACGATGCGCCGCACGCGCGAGGTGGCGGACGCCTGGTTCGACTCCGGCGCGATGCCCTACGCGCAGTGGCACTATCCATTCGAGAACGAGACGACGTTCGACGCGCGGTTCCCCGCCGACTTCATCTGCGAGGCGATCGACCAGACGCGCGGCTGGTTCTACACGCTGCACGCGCTCGCGAACCTGCTGCACCGCGCCGAGCCGGAGGTCGTGCCGGAGGGGATCGCCTACCGCAACGTGATCTGCCTCGGCCACATCCTCGACGGCGAGGGGCTGAAGATGTCGAAGTCGAAGGGGAACGTGGTCGACCCGTGGTCGGTCCTCGACCGCTACGGCGCGGACGCGACGCGCTGGTACATGTACACCGCATCGCCTCCGGGCAACTCGCGCCGGTTCTCCGGCGAGCTCGTCGCGGAGACGAGCCGCCGCTTCCTCTCGACTCTCTGGAACACCTACTCGTTCTTCGTCACGTACGCGAACACCGCCACGTTCGACCCCTCGACCCCGCCCGCGGGACTCGAGGGCGCACGGACAGAGCTCGACCGCTGGATCCGCAGCGAACTGCACCAGACCGTGCAGCGCGTGACCGAGGCCCTCGACACATACGAGCCGGCGGACGCCGCCCGCCCGATCGAGGCGTTCGTGGAGCAGCTGTCGAACTGGTACGTGCGCCGCAGCCGCCGACGCTTCTGGCGCTCCGGCGATGGCCCGGACTCGCTCGCCGCGCTGCACACGCTTTACGAGTGCCTCACGACGGTGACGAAGCTGCTCGCTCCGTTCACGCCGTTCCTCGCGGAGTCGCTGCACCAGAACCTCGTGCGCGGACACGTCGCCGGCGCCCGTGACTCCGTCCACCTCGAGGACTGGCCGAACGCGGATGCCTCTGCGGTCGACCTCGCGCTCTCCGGCGAGATCGCACTGGTTCAGCGGATGGTCTCGCTCGGCCGGGGCGCGCGGTCGAAGGCGCAGGCGAAGGTGCGCCAGCCGCTGGCCACCGCGATCCTCGTCCCGCGCACGGAGGCGGAGCGCGCGAGCCTCGAACGGCTCGCGGACCAGGTCGCGGAAGAGCTGA
>Ga0194132_10013174_pt1 | contig 10104 bp, 10 predicted proteins | sample TA2KigOf80mmetaG_FD_148612 | JGI IMG/M metagenome (GOLD analysis project Ga0194132, IMG submission 148612) | Freshwater microbial communities from Lake Tanganyika, Tanzania - TA2015054 Kigoma Offshore 80m | ecosystem: Environmental > Aquatic > Freshwater > Lake | place: Tanzania: Lake... | reverse complement strand
TGCTGTTCGGCCGTCTCCGACGGCCCGGAATTCTGTCTCATCTGCGCTCCTTGGTGGGCTCCGATGAGCCAGAATTCCTCCTTTAGCCTATCCCCTCAATCTGTCTCTCGGTTGATGACGGGGGACACTCTACAGCTTTGGCGAAGGCCTTCCGTTCGTGACGGCGGAGCATCCGTTTCTGACTCGATCAGGCTGGAAGGCGATCGATCCCGGCGAGACACAGGCCGAAAATTCCAGTCTTGAGGTGAGCCGCCTGAGCTCAACCGACATGGTCGCGGTCGCCTGCATCGAAGTCATCGCGACCAGCGACGGCTCCGCTGCCCTTGCCCTGAGCCTCGGGCTCACCGTCGACTATGTGCAGGTCGGGCAAGTCATTGCGCATGACGCTGATCCAGCGCAGCACGTCTATAACCTCCTGCTCGATGGCGACCACGCCTACTTCGCCAATGGCTACCTTGTGCACAACAAGGGCGGTGGAGATGGTGGCGGTGGCGGTAGTGGCAGCGGCTCGAGCGGAGGCAGTGGCAGTTCCGGCAGCTCCGGCAGTGGCTCCGGGGGCGAGGGCGGTGGCGATGGCAGCGGCGGCAGCGGCAGCGGCGCCAGCGGCGGTGAGGGTGGAGACTCCGGCTCGGACGGGGGTAGCAACAGCGGCAGCAATAGCGGAGCCGGCGGCGACGGTGGTGAGGGCGGCGAGGGCGGTGAATCTGGCAGTGATGGTAGCTCCGGCGGCCGGAACAGCGGCTCTCTTGGAATTGTAAACCAGAAGGGACCGGATCTCACCCCGGCCCAGGAAGCGGAAGCGATTTCCAAGGGCTGGCAATGAGCCCATGGCGTCGGCTGCACGGGCGGCAACCCTGGCCGCGGACCACCGTTTTCGCGACGGCTGTTGTCATCAGTGTCTGGGGACCATCGCCGGGCCACGCGGCGGGCCACGAGGCCATAGCGTCTCCGCCAAGCGCAACCCAAATTTATGCCGGCCTCGAGCCGTCCGACGCGGCGCGCGCGTCAGAGGCGGTTCAGAAGGCGCTCGAACATCAGCCGAGCGGTGGTGAACTTCGCTGGCGCAATGAGCAAACTGGCGCAAGCGGACTCGTTCGGCCGCTGCGCACCTTCAAGGCTGCCGAAGGCTATTTTTGTCGCGTGTTTCTCGAAGAGGTTGTCAAAGGACAGGAAGAGCGCTCATCCGAACGCCTGGCATGTCGCGACAAGGCCGGACGCTGGCGTGACGCCGAGCTCTCGAAGGCGCCGCCAGCGTGAGCGCGGAACGGCTCAGCGCCGGCCGGCGCCGAGCACCTGCTCCGCCTCGCTTTGGAACTGATCGAAATAGTCGAGCGCCTCGCGCCCACGCAGCGCTTCCCGATGGTGGTAGCAATGAACGAGGTGCCCTCCGCCCACATCATCCGGCGGCGGCATGGCGGCGCGGCATCGTTCATCCGCAAACGGACAGCGGCCCGCGAGAAAGCAGCCCTTTGGCAGATCGATCGGGCTCGGGATCTCACCCTTGAGGTCGACTGTGAGCTCCCGTTTGAGCCGCGGGTTTGGCAGCAGGACCGACGACAACAGGCCGACGCTATAGGGGTGGCGCGGGTGGCTGAAGATCTCGGCCGCGCTCCCCAACTCGACGATCATGCCGAGATACATGACGGCGACCCGGTGGCTCACATAGCGCACCGTCGAGAGATCGTGAGAAATGAACAGATAGGCGGTTTCGAGCTCCTGCTGCAAACGGATGAGCAGGTCGATGATTTCGGCGCGCGCGGTCGGGTCGAGCGCGGAGGTCGGCTCATCCAACACGATCAGCTCGGGCTCAGTGATGATGGCGCGCGCAATGCCGACGCGCTGCTGCTGACCGGCACTCAATTCGGCCGGATATTGCTCGAGCGTCGATTCGCGCAGGCCGACCCGTGTGATTGTTTCGCGCACGCGCTGTTGGCGCTCGGCTTGCGATACGCCGAGGGACCGCAAAGGCTCGGCGATCGTATGGCCGATCCGCATCCGTGGGTCGAGGCTCTCAGCGGGCTCCTGAAAGACGAGCTGGAGCCGGCCGCGCAGGGTCTTTGAGCGAATGTTGTGGCGCTTGTCGATCGGTGCGCCATGGAAATGTACCGTGCCGCCCGAGGGCGTGATAAGGCCGAGCACACAGCGGCCGACGGTGGTCTTGCCAGATCCGGATTCGCCAACCAGTGAGACGGTCTCGCCGCGCGCCACCGAGAAGCTTACCCCGTTGACCGCCTGGACGACCGCGCGTTGCCCGGCGATCGGAAAATGCTTGACCAGACCGGATACCTCGAGCACCGCGCTCATGTCGGCCGCACCACGGGAACGAGGCAGCGCACGAAGTGGCCGGGCTCGAGCTCAAGCAGCGCCGGCCGTGTCCCGCGGCACTGATCCTCAACATGAACGCAGCGCGGCGCGTAGGGGCAGCCTGTGGTGCCGGCACGAATCTGTGAGGCCAGCGGTTTGTGCCATTTCTCGCGTAGTCTCGGATTGTGGGCAAAGGCCGCGAGCAGCATCACGCTATAGGGATGCATCGGGTTCTCGAAGAAACGCACGGTCGGTGCAAGTTCGACGATCTCGCCGGCATAGATCACGGCGACCCGATCGCAGAAATGCGCGGTGATTCCGATGTCGCGCGTGATGAACATCATCGCGGTCTGATGCGAGCGCACGAGGTTGCGCAACAAATCGAGGATCTGCGCCTGCACGGTGACATCGAGGCCGCTGGTCGCATCATCCGAGATGATGAACTTCGGCGAGCAGACGAGCGACATCGCCATGACGACGCGCTGCGCCATGCCGCCCGAAAGCTCGTGCGGATAGGCGTTGAATCGTCGCTTGGGGTCGGGAATCTGCACGGCCTTCAACATCTCGAGCGCAAGCTCATCGGACTTGTCCCGCGCGATGTCGAGATGCGCGCGCGCCACCGTCGCAATTTGGCGGCCAACGGTGACAAGCGGGTCGAGCTCGCCGCGCGGATTCGGGATCACCATCGCGATGTCCTTGCCGCGAATGGCGCGGAGCGCGTCTTCGGGCATGGCGCGCAGGTCACGGCCGTCGAAGGTGACGCTGCCCGCATCGATGCGTCCGGGCCGGGCAAGGAGGCCCATGATGGCGCGCGCGAGCGTGGTCTTGCCCGAGCCCGATTCACCGACCAGACCCAGGATTTCGCCCCGCGCGATGCTGAGGTCGAGCTCCCGGATGGCCCGCACCGCCTCCGTGCCATAGACGGGGTAGGAGACGCTCAGGCCGCGAATCGCGAGGATCGCATCGCTCCGCGCGGATAGTACCGCCGGGTCTCGGGTCGCCGCGGCGATTTCAGGGTGCACGCTCAACTGCGGATCCGTGGGTCGATCGCAAAATAGATCAGATCGACGATGAGATAGATCACGAGCGAAAAGATCGCAGAGAAGAGCACGAAGCCCAGCACCGGGTTGATGTCGGCATTGAGTACGCCCTGTACCGCATACTGCCCGGCACCGCCCCAGCTGAAGACGATCTCAACCAGCACCGCGCCGCCGATCAGGAAGCCATAGAGCACGCTCACGATGGTTACGATCGAGGGCAGCGAGTTCCTGAGCGCCCGACGAATGACTACTGAGCGCGGTAGGCCGCAGGTATCGGCATAGCGGATGAAATCGGATTCGAGCATCCGCTCCATGGTCGACTGAGTCATTTTGAGGATCGGGCCGGCATTGATCAGGCCGAGCGTCACGACCGGCAGGATCAGGCGGCCCAGCGCCGACCAGAGCGCCTGCCAATTGCCCTCGATCAGACTGTCGATGATCAAGAAGTTGGTGTGGGGTGTCGGCGGAATGATGGCGATGTCGAGCCGCCCCAGCGGGGCCGGCGCCCAGCCGAGCAGCGTGTAAAAGAAGAAGATCAGCACCAACCCGAGCCAGAAATCGGGCAATGCGCCGGCGAGCAGCCCATAATAGTCGGAGAACTTCTTGACCATCGAGCGCTTGAAATAGGCCGCGGCGACGCCGAGCGGAATGCCGATGGCGAGCGCCAGGAACAGGGAGATCGTGATCAGCTCAAGCGTCGCCGGAAAGCGCTGAAAGAGATCGAGCAGCACCGGCTGCGTGGTCTGCCACGAGGTACCGAGATCGCCCTGCACGAGGTTCTTCAGGTAGATCCAGAACTGGTCGAGCACCGTGCCCTCGATGCCCATTTCGGCGCGCAGCTTGGCGAGCTGTTCTTCGGTCGCGAACGGCCCGAGCATAAGGACGGCGGGATCGCCCGGGATCATCTTCACAAGCAGGAAGCTGACCAGAATGATCCCGAAGAGCTGCGGCACGATGAAAATGAGCCGCTTGCCAACATAACGGAGGATGCGCATCACGCGGCCTCCGCGGCGCGCTGCTTGAGCGTGCCGCCGAGCGCGCGCCGCCGCGCCGGGTCAGCCAGCACCTCGACGCTCGCGCCAACGAGGGCGAAGCCGAAGACCGTCAGCGCCAGGGCGATGCCGGGAAACACCGAGGGCCACCACTGGCCGGTGATGATGCTCTGAAAGCCGACAGCGATCATGCTGCCCCATTCGGGCGTGGGAGCGACGACGCCCGCGCCGACGAAGCTCAAGGCGGCGGTGAGTAGCACCGACCAGCCGATATTGACCGAAAGCTGACTCAAAATCGGCCCGAGCGAATTCGGGATGATGTGGCGCAGCATGATCGTGAAGTCGGAGGCGCCCGAGACATAGGCCGCTTCGACATAGCGCATATTGCGGATCGCAAGCACCTGACTGCGCATCAGGCGCAAGTAAATCGGCGCGTTCACAAAGGCGATCGCGGCGATGATGCTCTGCAGGCTCTGGCCGAAGATCGCGACGAGCGCAATCGCAAAGACGAACACCGGAAACGCCTGCAGCACATCGGCCGCGCGCATCACGAAACCGGAGATGAAGCTCTTGATGCCGCGGAGCTCCTGGTAATAGCCGACGATGGCGCCGATGAGCGAGCCGACGACTGCGGAGATCGCCGTGCCGGCGATCGCGATGGTGAGGTCGATGCGCGGCGCGTAGATGATCCGGCTGAAGATGTCCATACCGGTCGCATCGGTGCCGAGCAGATGTTTCCAGCTCGGCAATTGGAGGAAGTCTTCCGGATTCGCGGTCTCGGGCGGGTAGGGCGCGATCAGCGGCGCGAAAATGCCGAGCACAATGACCGAGATGACGATGAAATAGCCGAGCGCGAACATCGGCCGCGCCCGCAACACTGCGAGCAGGAAGCGCAGTTGGAACTTGAAGCGCTGCCAGCGCAGAGCGGCGTTGCTGCCGGCCTTGCTGCCGACAGCGCCGCGCTCGGCGCCGGAGCCTTCCGACGCAGATCGTGCGTTATCGTTCATAATACCGGACAGGAGAAAGGGCGCGCCCGCGACGAGCGCGCCCTTGGTTCCTCAAGCGTCGCGATAGAAGTCCTGGAAGCGGATGTTATTCGACGTGTAATACGTCCAACCCTTCAGATCGGCGCGCCGTGCCATCGAATAGTTGGTGAACACGCCGAACGTCCAGGGCGCCTCCGCCATCACGATCTTCTGCGCGTCATCCATCATCTTCAGCCGCGCGTCCATGTCCGCGGTCTTGGCCGCGCCATCGATCAGCTCGTCGACCTTGGCGTTGGTATAGTTGCTGTAGTTGATGAACGACTTCGAGTGGAAATAGAGGTTCATCGAATAGCCCGGGTCCGGGCACCAGGGCGAATCATAGTAGAAGATCATCGGCTGCTTGCGCTCGGACACGTTGTTGTAGAAGGTTGCCGCCGGCACCTTCTTGAGGATCAGCTTCACGCCGATTTCCTTGAGCGCGGTCTGGTAGAGGATCGCGGTCGGCTCTTGCACCGGGTCGCCGGCGTTGTAGGCGAGCGTGGTCTCGAACCCGCCTTCGAGCCCGGCGGCCTTCAGCAGCTCCTTCGCCTGCGCGAGATCCTGCTTGTACTCGAAATAGGAGCCGTTGAAGCCCGGATAGAGATCGGGCATCGCGCCGTTCAGCGGATAGGCGATGCTCTGGAACACGGTCTTGACCACCTGCTCCATCGGGAACGCGAAGTTCATCGCGCGCCGGACCTCGACCTTGTCAAACGGCGGGATCTTGGCGTTGAGCTCGATCCAAAGCATGAAGGTGGCGGGCACGGTATCGATCGCGACGCCTTGCGCCTTCTTCAGGCTGATCAGCTCGAGCGGCTGGAGGTATTGTGCGATGTCGACCGCACCGCCCTGCAGCAGCTGCACGCGGTTGGCCGAGGTCGGCACCTCCTTGAAGATGACGGTGCTCATCTTCGGCGCGCCGCCCCAATAGTCATCACGACCCTTGAACACGGCCTGCTGGCCGCGCACGAGCGATTCGATGCGATAGGGGCCGAAGCCCGCGACATTGTTCTCGATGTACTTCTTGGCCCACGGATCGTCCGTCGAGGCCATTTCCTTGCACTTCTTCGAATCGTAGATCGGGTTGTAGAGGTTCGGCTGCAGCTTCAACAGCAACGGGTTCGGATTGTCGAGGTTGATCGAGACGACGTACTTGCTCTCGGCCTTCACCTGTTCGGGGCGCCGCAGATCGATCGTGTTGCAATAGAATCCACCGATCGCGCCCAACGCGAGCTTGCGGTGCCAGGTCCAGACCACGTCATCCGCGGTCAGCTCGTTGCCGTCGTGGCTCTTCACGCCCTCGCGCAGCTTGAAGCGCACCCATTTGCTGCCGGCGTCGATCTCCCAGCTCTCGGCCAGCTTGCCTTTCATGTTCACGCGGCCCGGACGATCAGGATAGTCCTTGATGTCCTCGCGCCGAGCCTCCGCATTGCCGGCGTCCGGAATCTTCTCGAACTCGACGATCGAATCGTAGCAGGCGGCCACCGTTTCGAACGTGCCGAGGCTGACGTCGTACTCGGAATCGAGGCTTTGCGGGGTCGCGGGTGCCGCGATCACCATGGTTCCCGCAGGCGACGCGGACTGCGCCTCTTTGACGGTCAGGCCGCCGGACACTGCCGCCGCACCGGCCAACGCTGCACCACCCTTGAGCACCGTACGCCGATCCGGCAACCAACGAGATTCGTCGCTCTTCGCCATTGTCATTTCCCTTTATGGTACAGGCGGCAACACCAGCGCAGCCGCCCTTGAGTCCGTAGCAATAGCCTCCAACCACGTCGCTATGCACGCCACCGGCATGTCGTCGCAAGGCCCGCACGGGCCTGGCGAGCGCCAGTTCAAAAGACATAATCAACGGTCTATGAGACCGGGGTCAAGGCCGCGCTCGGGGCCTCATGTCGCACGGTCGACCACGATCTCCAGGAGAACCGGGCCAGAGGCCCTCACGGCCTCGTCAAGTCGGGCCTCGAAGGCCGCCGCGGTCTCCACGCGGTGCGCGTCAAGCCCGAGGGCGTGCGCAAGGCCGGCGAGGTCAATCGTCGGGTTGTCGAGCGTCATGCCGATGGGGCGGTCATTGCCGTGAAACAGCTTGAGCCGTTGCCGAAGGATCCGGTAACCGCCATTGCTGGGAAGGATGAACACGATCGGGAGCTTCTGGTTGGCCGCGGTCCAGAGCGCCTGGATGCTGTACATCGCGCTGCCGTCGCCGATGATCGCGACCACGCGCCGGCGCGGCTGGGCAATCTGAACACCGATCGCGGCGGCAATGCCCCAGCCAATGCCGCCGCTGACATTGCCGAAGAAACTGTAGCGGTCCCGGTAGGGAAACAGCGCCGGCAACGCATAGGTCGACGTGATGCCCTCATCGACGATGATGGCGTCCTCCGGCAAGCGCTCGACCAGGCTCGCCATCAACCAATCGGGGTTGAGCGGCGCGCGATCCCTCTGTTGGTTCAGCGCCTGTTGTTTCTTGGCGCGCTCAGCGCTCCAATTGGTTGAGGCGAGCGCCGTCAGCGAGTCCCTAGCGCGCGCCGCGAGGCTGGCCCCGCCGCGCGAGGCAAGCAGCGGCGTCAAGGCGGTGAGGGTTTCCTTGAGGTCGGCACGCAATGCAATCTCGGTCGGGAAGTTTTTCCCCATTTCCCAGTCGCGCTCGCCGATCTGGAGGATTGCGAGGCCGGGCGGCAGCGGCTCGGTCGCGCTCCAGACCGACATCTTGAGCACGTCGGCCCCGAGCACGACGAGAAGGTCGTATGGCGCGAGCAGCGCGCGCACACGCTTCTGGTCACGCCCGAGCGCGCCCCTATAGGCCGGGTGCGTCGAGGGAAAATGCGCACCCTGCGCGACGGTCTGTTGAAAGACTGGTGCGCCCAAGGTCGATGCAAACGCCGCGACCTCGTCGAAGGCATCGCCGGTCACGACCTCATGGCCGGCGATGATCACCGGTCGCTTGGCCGCAAGCAGGCGATCTGCGCAGCGAGTGAGAGCGGCGTCGGAGGGTCTCACCACGGTGTCGACCCGCGTGGGCGCGCCGAGCTCAAGCGTGCCTTCCGCATTTAGAATGTCGCCGGGGAGGGAGATGAACACCGGACCGGTCGGCGGGGTCATCGCAACCTTGGCGGCGCGGTGGACGATGCGCGGCAGGTCCTCGAGCCGTGTCACCTCGGTCGCCCATTTCACGACCGGTGCCGCGATTGGCACCAGCGACGCATAGAGCAGCGGCTCCATCAGGCCGTGACCCTGCTCCTGCTGGCCCGCGGTGACGATCATCGGCGTGCCTGACACGTAGGAGGTGTAGAGTGCGCCGATCGCATTGCCGAGCCCGGGCGCGACGTGGAGATTGATCGCCGTCAGCTCGCCCGAGGCGCGCGCATAGCCATCCGCCATGGCGACCACGATCGATTCCTGCAGACCGAGCACATAGCCCATGTCGGGTTCGTCCGAGAGCGCGTGCATGATCGGCAGTTCAGTGGTGCCCGGGTTGCCGAAGATGCGGCGCACGCCCTCCTGCTTCAGCAAGGACAGAAAGGCGCTGCGGCCGCTCAAATGGTTGCTCTTGGAATGCTCAGCCATCATCGGTCCCGTGCTGGTCCATCGCCCGACCTACCTACCAATCGGCTGGCCCTTTGCCCAGCGCGAATGCCATCCGTTGACAGGCGCAGGCGGTTCCGCCAAACACCGCCCTTTCACCAATCGGGGATGAGCCATGGAAAATTTCACGCCTGGATCGGCCCTGCTCGGCGGCGCGCTGATCGGCTTGGCCGCGGCGTTGCTAATGCTGGGCAGCGGGCGGATCGCGGGGATCAGCGGCATTCTGGGCGGCTTGCTCGCTCGCTCGACGAGCGATGGGGCGTGGCGGCTGGCGTTTCTCGCCGGATTGATCGGCATGCCGGCCCTATACAACGCGCTCGGCGGCGGCGTGGCGCCGATCACGCTCGATGCGTCAACCGGCTTGTTGATCGGGGGGGGCCTGCTCGTCGGGGTCGGCACACGCCTCGGCGGCGGCTGCACGAGCGGGCACGGCGTGTGCGGTTCAGCGCGCCTGTCGCCGCGCTCGATGGCCGCGACCGGCGTGTTCCTCGCGCTTGGGCTCCTGGTCGCGTCCCTCGTCCATGGCGTAGCAGGGGGCTGAGATGGCGCTCGTGATCGCCCTGAGTGCGGGCCTCATCTTCGGCCTCGGGCTCACCGTCTCGCGCATGATCGATCCGGCCAAGGTATTGGGATTCTTGAATCTGGGCGGGAGCTGGGATCCCAGCCTATCGCTCGTGATGGCGAGTGCCGTGCTTGTGGCACTGCCCGCTTTCTACTGGGTCGAACGCCGAGGGCGAGACCTTGGCGGGCGCTCCGTTGCGGTTCCGAGGAAATGGCCGCTCGATGCACGGCTGATCGCGGGCAGCGCGCTGTTTGGCGTCGGCTGGGGCCTTGTCGGGTTCTGCCCCGGGCCGGCCATGGCCTCGCTCGGCCTCGGCTCCGGCCGCTCGCTCATCTTTGTCGTGGCGATGGCCGTTGGCATGCTGGCGGTCGACCCGCTCTGGCCGCGGCTGCGGCGTGCGGCCTCACCGGAAGCCGGCAACCGAGTCGGATAAAGCCATGCGGGGGGCTTCAGGCTGTGGGATTGGCGGGTGAGCGTTCTGAGACATAGGTGACGTTTTGTTCCGGACACATGGGTAACACCTCGCCCAGGCAATTGCCTGGGGGAGGTGAGGATGCCGTGGAAAGAGAGTTCGGTCATGGACGATCGCCTGCGTT
>Ga0194132_10013173_pt1 | contig 10105 bp, 10 predicted proteins | sample TA2KigOf80mmetaG_FD_148612 | JGI IMG/M metagenome (GOLD analysis project Ga0194132, IMG submission 148612) | Freshwater microbial communities from Lake Tanganyika, Tanzania - TA2015054 Kigoma Offshore 80m | ecosystem: Environmental > Aquatic > Freshwater > Lake | place: Tanzania: Lake... | reverse complement strand
CGTGACGTCGGGCTCACCGTCGACCCGACGGAGCGTCCTAACGCCGACCCCCACGAGTGTTGCCACGTCCCGTTGGTCGTGCCCTGCCTGCCGCAGGACCTGTATCGCGTGCCGCGTGAGCATGGCGATCAGCCCTTCCCTCGCTGCTTGGTGCAGCGAGTGTCTGCGCCGAAGGGGTCAGCTCAGAGCGGCCAGCATTTCCGGAAAAGGAACGGTCAGAATTTACGGAACCCGCAGGAGCGTCGTCGGCCGGTTCTGAGGCGTCGCGCTGGTCTACAGCTCGGTCACGTGGGCGATGCTGTGGCGGATCAGAGACTCGCGTCTCGTGTTCGTAGCCGATCGCGTGGTCGAGATCGACATCGTGGTGTGGGCATACGCGATGGCGTGCACGGGCGGCGCAGACAGCTGGCTCTTTCCCTTGATGATCTTGCGTGCCGCCGATCATGTGCGGTGGGGGGTGCGACGCGTCGTCGCGCTCGGGCACCTGTCGACGCTCATATTTCTGGCGCTCATCCTGTCGCAACATCAGTGGTCCTTCAGCGCTGTTCCCGCGACGCTGTGGGGCAAGCTGGTGGGCGTCTACACGTTCAACGTCTACCTGGCTTCTGGTGCGCTCGGCATCGCTCGCCTCAATCAGCGGCTACGGCAAGCTCGTCACGAGCTGCGCGCCGCGAAGGAGGCCGCAGAGGCCGCCAGTCGCGCGAAGAGCGCGTTTCTGGCCACGATGAGCCATGAGTTGCGCACGCCGCTGAACGCGATCATCGGTTACGCCGAGCTGCTCGAGGAAGAGATGGGATCCTCCATGCCGGGCTTGGTGTCCGATGTGAGCAAGATCGAACGCGCGGGCCGCCACCTGCTCGGACTCGTGAACGACGTGCTGGATCTGGCGAAGGTCGAAGCGGGCAAGATGGACATCGTGGCGTCGCCATTCGACCTGACGGCACTCGTTCGCGAGACGACCGCGTTTGTCCAGCCACTGGCGCAAGCACGTCAGAACACGGTCCGCACACAAGTTCCAGAGACGCTGTGGATGCACGCCGACGAGGGACGCCTGCGGCAGGTGCTGCTCAATCTGCTGAGCAACGCCTGCAAGTTCACCGAGCGCGGCGCGATCGACGTTCGCGCGTGGATTGACACCATCAGCGACAGAGACGCGATCGTTTGCCTCGAAGTGGCCGACACGGGCATCGGGATGACGGCTGAACAGCTCACCCAGATCTTCGAAGTGTTCGTCCAGGTGGATCCCTACCACACACGACGCTACGGTGGCACCGGCTTGGGATTGGCGTTGTCGAAACGCCTGTGCGAGATGATGGGCGGCCGCATCACCGTCGCAAGCGAACGGGGCATGGGGTCGGCCTTCGTCGTGCGCCTGCCACGCGGGAACGTCGAGCCGCTCTCCTCGAAGGGCGACCAGCTCACCGAAGCGGCGACAGGTTCTTGAGGTCGGCGCACGCGTGGGCCATGGCTGCGGCCGAGCATCGACGGAACCGAGCCTGCAGCAGACGCGCGATCGGGAACGCCACCCGCGCCACTAGCGCATTCGGCCGTGACGCCGCGCGGATGCGGTAGCGCACATTGCCGGATTCGGGATCGAGGTCGACCCCGAACAGTTCTTCGCCGGACTCGGCGTGGTTGGTGAGCGTGCCGTACGCGAACTCGTACTGCGTTCCGGAGTCAGCCCCGACGTGGTACAGTACACGGCAGCCGTTCACGGACCAGAAGCCGAAGTGTCGGATCAGGACCGCGACGACGGTTCCGACCTCCGGCGCCGCATTGCGAGGGAATACTTCCGCCCATCCGATGTCGAATTGCCTCCAACTTCTCAGGGCCGTTCGCGCTCGCTCGTAGTCGGCGCGGCCATGGCCGATGATGGTCGTCGATTCGTCGTACGTGTACCCGCGCACCCTCTCGCTGGCCGTTCCCACGGCGGAGTACGACAACGGTAGGTGTTGGGACTGTCGCAGGAAGCGGTCGATCGCGCGATCCGTCGGACGCCAGAGAGAGAACATTGGCTCGTCACTCGGATGGCTGCCCGCTGGGCAGCGCGTCGTGCATCAATCCATCGAAGCGCAAGACAAACTGCCGAATCAGCGGTAATCGCAGTGTGAGCGCCGCGGACGGCAGCAGCTGCCCGGCCAGTGCGACGAGCGTCGCGGTCGCCCGCTGCTTGGGGCTCTTGTCCAGCAGCCACCACAGGAGCACGCCGAGATGCATCAGGTAGAGCAAGCGACCAAGAGCGCTGGCCAGCGGCTGTTGCGGCGCGTCAGTCGCTGCGACGACCGCATCTTCGAACACGCGCTGCACCCGCACGCGCGAGAAGGCCGTGCCGCCCGCGAAGACCCCATCCTCCGGGCCGCCCACGAGCACGGGGACGAGCGCGCGGAGCGCGGTGCGATGGGGCGCGAGCGCGTGCAGGCTGGCTTCCAACGCAAACACAAAGCGATCGCGCCAGCGCCCCCGAGGCATCAGTGTCGCTTGTCTTGCGAAGCCTGTGGACAGCTCGTCGTAGAGCGCGATGATCACCGCTTGTTTGCTTGGAAAATATCGGTAGAGGAGCCCCACGCTGACGTCCGCTTCCCGGGCGATGTCCCGGAGCGTCGTCGCCTCGTATCCGCGTTGCGCGATCAGCCGCATGGCGATGGCGTACAGCCGATCCCGTGCCGCAAACCCTTGGGCGGTCTGACCGCGTGGACGCCCTCTTCCGCGCGGATTGACATATTCAGTGAACACGTTCACTAATATAGTGATGGTCGTCCAGCGCCCGCAAGAGCCCGAGGCGATCGAGGGTCGTCACCTGATCCTCTTCGACGGCGTTTGCGGACTCTGTGATCACCTCGTGCAGTTCGTGCTGAAGCGAGATCGCCGCGCTCTCTTCCGGTTTGCAGCGCTGCAGAGTCGCGTCGGGCGCGAGGCGGTGGCCCAGGCGTGCAGCGATCCGAGCGTCCTGACGACGATGTACGTCGTGGCGGATTTTCAGAGCGGTGACCGACGCACGCTCACGAAGAGCGAGGCCGCGTTGTTCGTCGCCGATCAACTCGGCTGGCCGTGGCGGCTCGCGCTCGCCGCCCGGGTCGTGACGCGTCCTGTGCTCGATCGTGTGTACGACCTCGTCGCGTGCTTGCGCTATCGTGCCTTCGGGCGCTTCGAGCACTGCATGGTGCCGGCGCCCGAGTTCCGTCAGCGTTTTCTCGAGTGAGCCGGGGCGACTTTCTAGAGCCCGGCTCCCGCTTCACGCATCCGTCCTGGCTGGCGGCTGGGGTTGACTTCTGTCGACGCTGGCGCTCCACCGAGGGGGTGACGGGCGGCAGATCAGGGTGATGCGGCGCCGGACCCAGAACGTGGTGTCGGTTCGACCGACGCGGCATGTCGGCTTGGGCAGACCACTCGTGTTGTGAGGTAGGATGTTCGGCATTCCGAAGCCCGGAAACGCCATCTTGTTGAGGTGTGCCATGGATGCAAAGCGAGAGCAGACCCGTCGCGACGTCCTCAAGTCCAGCCTGGCGCTGGCCGCGCTCGGCGCCGTTGGCGTGCCCGAGTGGGTCCTGCCTCCGCTCGAAGCGGCGGAGACGGCCGAGACCTTCACGGATATCCCGGCCAACGTACGGTGGGAAACACCTCCGGATCGGCGGCTGCTCGACATCCGCACGATCGATGGTCCATTCACGCCCGCCAGTAAGTTCGCGACCACGCAGCATTACGGGCACCCATCGATCGACCCTGCGACTTTCCGGCTGAAGATTTCCGGCCTCGTGGACAAGCCGACGGCGCTTTCGCTCGATGACCTCAAGCGCATGGGCAGCACCGACCTGGTGGCAGGGTTCGAGTGCTCGGGCAATCGCGGTCCGCTGAACGGACTCTGCGGCAACGGTCGCTGGACTGGCGTGCCGCTGAGGAAGGTGCTGCAAAGCGCGGGGATCAAGCCGGAGGCGCGTGAGTTCGTGTTCTTCGGTGCGGATAAGGGTGAAGAGGACGTGCAGTGGCGGACGCAGACGTTCAAGATCGACGTGCCATTCGGCCGGAGCTTGAACCGCGAGAAAGCGCTCTCTCCTGACCCGATGCTCGTCTGGGCGTTGAACGGCGAGCCCCTCACGCGTCACCAGGGTTCACCCTTGCGGCTGCTCGTGCCCGGCTGGTACGGCGTGGCGAACATCAAGTGGCTTTCACAGATTCGCGTGCAGGCCGACGCCTACACCGGCAAGTATCAGACGTGGTGGTACCGCACCATCAAAGGCGAGATGATCGACGGTGAGCTGAAGTACGTCGAGACCGCCGTCACGCACATGAACCTCAAGTCGTTTGTCGCCCGCGTCACGAAAGTGGAGGGCCAGCACAAGGTGGTCGGGGTCGTCTTGGGCGACGGCACGCCGATCAAGTCGGTCGAGGTCAAAGTGGACGATGGCCCGTGGCAGCTGGCAGAGCTCGACGCCGCGACAAAGGACAAGTACGGCTGGCGGCTGTTCACCTATGCCTGGAATGGTGCGTCGTCAGGCGATCACGTCATCGTGTCGCGCGCGACTGACACCAACGGTCGCGTGCAACCGACCGAGGAGCAACTGGCCACGAAGAAGTCGTTCCTGGAGCACAATGCCCAGGTGCCTCGCAAGGTGCGGATTGCGTAACAGCGAGTGAGCGTCGGCGGGCCCCGTCATGACACGCGCCCAAGAGGCCTCGCGATGAGGTGCGTCGCAGGCGCGTGCCCGGCGGGCGGATGACGGTCTACCGGCCAACGACAGATCGGATCGACACTCATCGTGTCTACGAGCAGTCACTAACGGTGCGATCGCACAGGCCACTAGGGTTTCGCGGCCTTCTGCTGCATCTGGATCTGCGCTCGAAGCATCGCTTCCTGAATCGCGGCCTCGTCCCAGCAATGGGCAGCGTCCACGAACGGATTGGGAACACCAGCCTTCAGTCGGGCGTACTTGCTCGCCATGTTGTACTGCGCTGGATGATCGCCGAGCGGCACGTCACACGGCAGTGACCGTACGGATTTGAAGGTCCGGTTGAATTCGCGTTCGACCTCATTCGTGACCCTTGCGGGAGCGCGGTAGCTCGACGCAAACACCACATTGAACGACTTGCCGCCTTCCAGCGCTTCCATGGTCCACGTTGTGGCACCGGGTGTGTGGCCAGCGGTCAGATGCGCGACGAGGGTTGTGCCCCCCAATCGTCACCTTGTCGCCGTCGTGAAGCACACGGTCGATCGGATGGACCTTGCCGCCGGGCGTTATCGCCTGCAGCGCGGCCACATCTTCCTGCATCGCCATCACCTGCGCCCCCGTCAACTCCTTGAGCAAGGCGTCGCCTTCCTGATGATCGCCGTGAGCGTGAGTACCGAGCAGAATGCGGATGTCGGCGAACTTGAACCCGAGTTGGGCCACTGACCTCTCAATCGTGCGCACATTCCTCTCATAAGTGCTGTTGACCAGAATGTGTCCCTGCGGGGTGGTGACGAGGAAGGCGCTGAGCGTCCGCGTCCCGACGTAATAGACGTTGCCGATCACCTTATGGGGTGGAAACGCTGTGGCCTGATCCTCGTCGCTGCCCATGTTGCGGGCCAGGATCGACCTAGGTGTGTACGTCTGTCCTCGAACTGTCACTGCGGGCTCATCGGGCGCAGCCGCCGCGCCCTGGGCCGCACTCGGTCGCGTGTCAAGAAGGACGATGGCCAGAAGGGCTGCCGACGTCGATCTGATCAGTGTCATCACGTTGTCCTGAGAGATTAGACCACGGCCTCGTGGTACTCGCCTCTGAACACGCCGCAGTGGGCGCGCGGCGGTAAGGGCGCCGCCTCACGCCCCACATGTCGGCGGCGCCCGATCGACGGCTATTTGCGGTAGGTGCTGACCGGCGGCAGCCGCGAGCCCGTACCGGGCGATGGCGCCGGTTCGGACACGACTGACATCGTGATCGTCCCGATGCCATCGATCGACGCGACCATCTTCTCGCCTGGCTTCAGGAAGCGTTCCGCGCCGCGGTAGGCCTGGCCCATTCCGGTTCCGCCGGACGTGCCGTTGTTCAAGACGTCACCCGGGAAGAGCGTGATGATGGACGATCCGTACTCAATCAACTCGTAGATCGAGTGGATCATGTCCGCGGCACCGCCTTCCTGCATGACCTTACCGTCCACGGTCAGCGTCTGCCGCAGACGCTTCATGGGATCGCCGTAGAACTCCTTTGGGACGATCCACGGGCCCATGGGTGCGAAGGTGTCGTGGCCCTTGCCGACGAGCCAGTCGGAGCCGGGCCGTGAATCCGGCGGCCGACCGCCACGGTCCGACACGTCGACGGTGACCGTGTAGCCGAAGATGTGATCAGCCGCTTTGTCAGCCGGCACATCCCGGGCGGCTCGGCCGATCACGATGCCGAGCTCGACCTCCCAATCCACCCGGTCGCGTCCGTAGGGGATCACCACGTTGTCACCGTCACCGATGACCGCGCCGCGCGTGGGCTTGAGGAACAGGTACGGGATGCCTCGCTTCGCTCGCCGTTCGGCCTCGGCCTTCTTCTGTTCCTCGGCGGAACCGGTTTCACCAACGTGCGTGTAGAAGTTGACGGCGGCGTTGAGCATCTTGCCGGGCATCAGCGGCGCCAGGATGTCCACCGTCTTGACGTCGTGAACCCAGGCCGGGCGGTTTGTGCCGGCCAACCGGTTCGCGCGCACCAGATAGTTGACGATCTCGTAGAGACGCGTCTTCATCCCGTACTCGTAGCGGCCGATGAGATCCACCATCGTTGGCGGCATGGGAATTGGCGGGTATGCCGGATCGCGCTCGAGTGCTCGGTTCGCGGCGCCGAGTTCGACGACCAGGGCGTCGCGCAGCACAATGCCAATCCGTGTGTCGCCCGCAATGTCGAAGGTGCCGAGCTTGAACGGCTCGGCGGAACTGATCACTGGATTACCCTGCGCGCTGACCAGCGCTGAGCCGCCGAGCATCAGCACTGGGATGACGAGAGTCAGAAAGGTCCGGCTGGTTCTCATAAGTGCCTCCTCGTGGGAATGAGATTCCGTTGGGACAGGCTACTCCGAACCACCGAGAGTTGACGACAGAAAGGAGTCCGGGGGTCGGAGCAGAGCACTGATTAGCAGGGATTAGTACGGATAGCCCTTCAACCTGGGCGCTCTCGGCTTCCACTCAGGCAGATTCGCATAGTTGTTCCCGATCGGCATCTTGACCTTCGGCAGGTTTTGGGCGTCGAGGACCATGTCCTCCGGGATCACCTCGTTGATGTAGAGCAGAAAAGCTGTGATCGCGTAGACCTCGTCCGGCGTGAGCGACCCTTCTCGATTGAGCGGCATCGCGCGATTGATATAGTCCCAGACGGTTGTTGCAAAGGGCGACCGCAGCGGCAGGATTCGCCCTCGCGCCCAGAGCTCCACATCCTTGCCGGCCTTGCTCTTCAAGATGGGAGCATTGCCCTCGATGCCTGTCGGCCCGTGACATCCGGCGCAACCCTTCGAGCGATAGAGCTGCGCGCCTTCTTTGGCGCTGCCGCGTCCCGGCGGGAGCTCCTCTCCCGTCGGACCGATGGAGATGTCCCACGCCCGGATCTCTTCTGCGGTCGGCGTGCGTCCCACGCCGTACGTGGGTGACTGAGCCAGCGCGGGCACGCCCACGAGCCACGCACACGTGAGGATCCCGAGGTTACGCCAACCCATTGGTCACGCTCCCATCGTTGCCGATCCTCCAAGGCTGGATGCTGTTGTCCAGCCCCGGCACGCTGAACGTCTCATCGAACGGCTTGTTCCAGTACTTGGCGATCTGGGCACGCGTCGGCTGAACCTGACCGAGTTCGTCGGTGCACCGAGAAAGGAGCTCCGTTTCCTTCCCATCCCAATTCCACTGATAGCTGAAACGGGTATGGGCCATTCGTTGTGGCGTCCCTTTGAGCTCGGCGTTGAGCCAGTGCTTGCCGGCGTCGGTGGAGATTTCCACCTTCTTGATCGCACCGCCGCCGGACCACGCCAAGCCGCTGACCTCGTAGAACCCGCGGCCGGGCAGCTGTTGTCCTCCCGAGGGGAACGTGATGACCGACTTGGGCCCTATCTGATAGTCGAGCGCCGCGACCTTCGCGTCCTGATCGAGATGCCCGTAGTCGTTGTAGTTCATGTAGTACCGGTCCACCACTTTGATCCGCCGCAGGTACTTCGTGTGGAAGATGCCTTCGAAGCCGGGGACCATCAGGCGTACCGGGAACCCTTGCTGGGGCCGAACGGCCTCGCCGTTCATGCCATAGGCGATGATGCAGTCGTCCATCGCCTTGGCGATCGGCATGCTCGACGCGCCCTTCACCTCTTCTGCACCTTCGGCGACGAACCACGATGCGGAGCCTTTCAGGCCACACTCCTTGAGCAGCACGGAGAGGAGCACGCCGGTCCATTCGGCGCAGCTCGTCATTCCGTGCGTTTCCTGAACGGTCTTGGCCCGACGTGACGCTCGATTCCCCGCGCACTCGATGAAATGGAGCCGCGTGACGGAGGGGAGGCGCTTCAAATCCTCCATGGTGAAGGTGAGCGGCCGGTCCACCAGGCCATGGATCATCAGCCGATGCTCCCGGGGATCGATGTCCGGGATGAAGGCCCCGCGCGTGGTCGCCACATAGTGAAGCGACGACGGGGTGATCACGCCCACCGAGTCCTGAAGCGGAGTCGCCACATGGAACACCAACCCGAACGCATCGGGTGAGGGCCGACCACCGTGGGGGATGCGGACCGACGTGACGTACTTCGAGCGCTCGCCGTAGGCGATTTGATTCTTGTCGCCCCTGATCATCGGCGGGGAGGCTGGCGCCTGGCCGAGTGCCGGTGCTGTGCCTCCCAGGGTGAAGCCACCGGCCAGGGCCGCGCCGCTTCTGAGGAATTCCCGTCGAGCCGGTCGTTTGGAACCCATGCTTGCCTCCTGGGTCGGCAGTATACCCCCGCCATCAAGCCGAGTGGGACCCAGCTGCCGTCCGCTGGTCGACCGACCTGCCCCCGACGTTGCACGAGGGCGGGAGGAGCCTCGACTACTGATCAAGGGCCGATAGAACCCAGCGTACGGCGCGGACCGAGACGCTGTTGCCGGCCAGCGGCCACGCCGTCCGTGGCGTCAGGTCGTCCGGCAACCGGTAATTGGCGGGGAAGTCGAGCAGACGGAGGATCTCCCTCGGTGAGAAGCGGCGCAGCCCGCGCGGCGTCGCCAGATACGAGCCGCTCCGGACAGTTGACCGGCCGTAGGCGGCCGTGAAGCAGGCCGTGCATGCATCGCCCTCGTCCGCTTCCACGACGTGTAGAGCACCGTTGTGACGCGTGGCCAACTGTGGATCGCACCAGAGCGCGGGGTCCGGCGACGGGTCGAGGAGATCGGCGAGCACGACTGGAGCGCCGGTCCGCGCGGGCCACTCCGCTAACCGGCCACGCGAGGCCACGAGGTAGAAACGCAGCCGGCGGTTCGGGAGGCCAAGCGATGTGGGGCAGAGGAGCGTCTCGCGTACAGAGTAGCCTGCGTGGTCGAGGACGTCGCGGAGCCGCGCATGCGCACGCGACCCCTCGAAGCCGGGCACGTTCTCCATCGCGAGACAGTGCGGGCCGCTCACGGCAAGCCGATCAAGCACAACAGCAAAGCCGCGCGCTCGCGGGTCGTCGAGGTCTCGCCTCCGCCCGCGGGTCGTGAACGGCTGGCACGGTGGGGAAAGCCACCACAGGTCCACATCCCACTCGCGCCAGAGGCGGTCCGGAACGGATTCAACCGCAAGGGGGTAGACACGCCCCGGCGCATTCATCGAGTAGGCGCGCAACGCGAGGCGATTCTGATCGACAGCGGCCACCACCCGTGCGCGGTCGCCGAGCGCCGCGGCGCAGCCGCCAATGCCGCAGAACAGTTCGAGAACGCGCAGCAGGGGGTGAGTCTCTCAGGTATCCCGCGGGTCGTAAAGCGGATCGGGTAGGATTCCGGCGACAGAAAGGTCACAGGGAGCGACTAAGGGACCGTCAGGCAATAACTGATTAGATTAGCGACGGCGGCGGTGTGAAGCGGGGGGCAATCGTGTAGTTCCAGTCGCCGTGAAACTCGTGTCGCTTGAGCTGGACGGTGGCCATTTGCGCATCGCTGACGGTGACGCC
>Ga0194132_10013172_pt1 | contig 10107 bp, 5 predicted proteins | sample TA2KigOf80mmetaG_FD_148612 | JGI IMG/M metagenome (GOLD analysis project Ga0194132, IMG submission 148612) | Freshwater microbial communities from Lake Tanganyika, Tanzania - TA2015054 Kigoma Offshore 80m | ecosystem: Environmental > Aquatic > Freshwater > Lake | place: Tanzania: Lake Tanganyika... | reverse complement strand
CTGCGAGCACTGCCGGGTGGGCGAGTACCGCCACTGCTGGGCCACCGACCCCACGGTTGAGGGTTCGACTCGCTACGGCGGCACGCCCGTTACCGTGGCCCCCGCCCTGTGGGGTGGTTTTAGCCAATACCTGTTTGTGCCACCGAACGCGCCGGTCCACAAGGTGCCAGAGGGGGCTTCGGCACTCGAGGCGGCCATGGCGCTGCCGATTGGAAACGGTATCCAGTGGGCCGTGGTGGAAGGTGAGGCTGGGATCGGCCGCACCATCCTGATTCAGGGCCCCGGGCAGCAGGGCCTGGCCTGCGTGGTGGCCGCCAAGGCCGCCGGCGCCGAGAAGGTGTTTGTGACCGGCCTGAGCCGCGATGCCCGCCGCCTGGAAGTGGCCAAGCAGCTCGGCGCCGATGTGACCATTGACGTGGAGAAGGACGACCCTCGCCAGGTTATCCGCGACATGACGAACGGCTACGGCGTCGATTCGACGGTGGATACCGCCGGCGGTGGCCCGGCCACCATGCAGTTGGCGGTCGACATCCTCAAGCGCAAGGAAGGCATCATGGTGTTCCAGGGTGGCGACACGTCGTCTCTGTACGCCGACTTCCCCATCGGGCGCGTCGCTCGCAAGTACGTGCAAATGCGCCCGGCGCGCGGCCACAGCTTCAACTCGGTGGAGCAGGGCCTGCGCTGGATCGCTTCGCACCGCTTCCCGCTGCACCTGCTGCAGACCCATCATTTCGGCCTGAACCAGGTCGACTGGGCCATCAAGTCGACCGGCGGTACCGGCGCCGAGGGCGCGATCCACGTGACGGTGCTGCCTTGGCAGTAGGCCGAGTGCGCCGGCGGGCTTGGATCAGGAGGTAGGGGATGGCGACAGAGACGTTGCCGAGCCCGGGAACAGCCCGCACCAGCCCGCGGTTGTTGCCGGATCTCACGGTGCTGGGGGCCACAGCGCTGTTGGTGCTGGTGAGCTTTCTGGTGCTTTACCCCATCATGCTGTTGGTGATCAACAGCTTCCGGGTGGGGCCACTGGGGCAGCAGGGAACCTGGGGGCTTGAGAATTGGTCTCAGGCCTTCTCGCACCCGCGCATTCTTGATGCGCTGTCCAACACGCTGTCGCTGGCCGTGACCCGGCAAGCCATCGCCGTCTTCTTTGGGGTCTTCATCGCGTGGGTGCTCGCCCGTACCAACATACCGGGCCGTAATTGGCTTGAGGTGGTGTTTTGGTTCAGCACCCTCATCCCCACGCTGCCCATCTTACTCGGCTGGATTCTGCTCCTCGATGGGCACTATGGCATCCTACTCAACGCCATCAAGCAAGTGTTCCCGGGGTTCGAGTTCGAGATATTCTCGTGGTGGGGCATAGTGGTCACCCACCTGCTCACCGGCCTCGTCTCGGTGAAGGTGTTCCTGTTAACACCCGCCTTCCGCAACATGGACGCCTCGTTGGAGGAGGCGTCACGCACGTCGGGCGCCAGCCCGCTGCGCACGGTGTTCAAGATCGTGCTGCCGCTCATGTTCCCGGCCATCGCCTTCACCACGGTGCTCGGGCTCATCCGATCCATGCAGTCCTTCGAGATTGAGCTGGTGTTGGGCGGGGCGGCCGGCCTAGACGTGTACAGCACGCTCATCTACCGGCAGATTCAGCAAGCTCCCCCACAGTATGGCCAGGCCACGGCCCTCAGCATGATCATTCTGGGGTCCATGGTGCCGCTCATCCTGGGCCAGCAGTGGCTGATCGGACGGCGCAACTTCACCACGGTGTCTGGCAAGTACACCAACCGCCTGTTTGACCTCGGGCCCTTCCGGTGGCCGTTGTTCGCGCTGCTTGCGGCCTCGCTATTCGTGGTGGTGGTGCTGCCGATTGCCTTCATGATTCTGGGCACGTTCATGACGCAGTTCGGCAACTTCAACCTGCCGCAGCCCTTCACCATGCGCAACTGGGAGCGCATCCTGAAGGATTCGCAGCTGCTGCGGGCGTTGACCAACACCTTGATCATTTGTGTCTCGTCCACGGCGCTCTCGGTGAGCCTGTTCACATTGATTGCCTACGTGTCGCTACGCACCAAGTTCTTCGGCCGCCGCATCCTCGACTTCGTGACGTGGCTACCCAGCACGGTGCCGGGCATCGTCACCAGCCTTGGGTGGCTGTGGTTTGTGCTGGGCACCCCCATCTTCAAGCCGTTGTATGGCACCACCTGGATCCTCATCCTAGCGCTGGGCTTCAGCGGCATGACGCTGGGAGTGCAGCTCATCCGCAACGGGCTGATCCAGCTCGGCCAAGAGTTGGAGGAGGGGTCGTGGGCGTCGGGCGCGGGATGGCTGTACACCATGCGGCGCATCCTGTTGCCGCTGATCGCTCCCACGGTGGCAGTGGTGGCGCTCACCCACTTCGGCGCTTCGGCGTCGGCGGTCAGCCTCATTGCGCTGCTTGGGTCCAACACCAACAAGACACTGTCGCTGCTTCAGCTCGAGTACTTTGACACCAGCCTGTTCGAGCCGGCATCCGTCATCGGGGTCATCATCTTCGGCCTCACGGTCGGCGCAGCCCTGCTGGCTCAACGGATCGGCCTCAGTGCTGGATTGGGTAATCAGCAGCGTTAGGCGCGCATTTCGTCACTGACAGAACCGGCGGGGCCCGTCCGAACCATTGACGGGCCCCGAACTTGTTGCCGAGCTGTAACCTTTGCTGGCCAGCGACTGTACTAATGCAGAGCCGTAGTGTGCGCCAGCGCACATTCGCCTTTCTTTTGCTTGCCCGGTGAACTAAACCCCATGTTGCACCCTTACGTTTACCTGTTGGATGTACACCGCGAACGGCGGGACGACATTGACCAGGCTTCATGAGCGACGCACCCTTGGCGCCCGATGAGGATCTGGTAGCCGCAGCACAGCGCAACCAGGGCGACAGCCTGAGCGCGCTGTACGAGCGGTACTATGACCGTGTCTACCGTTTCGCGCTCTCCAAGACCGGCAATGTGCCGGATGCAGAGGACGTAGCGCAGGAGACCTTCATCCGCATGGTGGACAAACTGGGCGCCTTCCGTTGGCAGGGTGTGCCGTTCTCGGCGTGACTGTTCCGCATTGCGAACAACTGCGCCATTGACCTGCACCGGGCGCGCCGCCGGCAGCAAGATGCCCTGCCCAACATGCTGGACCCCCGCACCGACGACCCGGCCGATCAGGCCGGGTTCCGAATGAGTGTGGAGGAGGTCACTATCGCCATGCAGAAGCTCACCGCGGCGCAGCGGGACGTGCTTTCGCTTCGGTTCGGTGCCGAACTCTCGGTGGCTGAAGTGGCTAACGTGCCGGGCAAAGCTGAGGGAACGATGAAGGCCACGCAGTTTCAGGCCGTGCAGGCGCTGCGCCAAGTGTTGGGACAGGCGTAAGGAAGGGTATGGAGATCATCAGGCGGCCACTGGACCCCGAAGCGGCGCAGTTCGCCGATCTGCTCGACGCTGTCCTCGCGCCCGACGGCGCACAGCGCGCTCCGGCCCCCGAGGACCGGCTGGCGGACCTGCTGCAGGTCGCGGTAGCTTCGCGCGACGCCCTGCAGGTGGCCCCCGCCCGTCCAGCCCGGGAGGCCGCTCGCCGCGCCATGCTGAACCACGCCGCTAACCGGACCACCGGCACCGCCGGTTCCTTCCAAGTACCCGGGTTTGCCACGGCCGGCGCCCTGAGCGCCGCAGTCATGCTCGCCAGCTTGTTCGGTACTGTGAACGCCGCTGAAGCTGCGCTGCCCGGCGACCTGCTGTACCCGCTCAAGGGCGCGCTGGAGCATACGCTCATCGCACTGACGCCCAGTGAGGCCGCCCGCCTGCAGCTTAAGATCGACTTTGCCAGCCGCCGGGTCGCCGAGCTTGAGGTACTGCATGAGCAAGCGCGCGACATCCCCGCCGACCTGCTGGAGCGCACCGCAGGGCAGATGCAGGACATTGTGGTGGCCAGCAAGGCGCTGCCGGCCGATGCACCGCAGTTGCGTCAGCTTGGCTCGGTGGCCCGTAAGTCGTTAGAGGTGCTGACGGACGTGAGCGAGTCGGTGCCCGAGCCTGCAAAGCCGGGACTACAGCAGACGATTGCCGCCAGCCAGCAGGCGCAGGCAGCGGTGCCGCCTCCGCAGCGTCCGAATCCGGCGGCCCCCGTCGTGCCCGATGGTCCTCGTGTCGGTGGTGGCCAGCCTCCCACCGCCACACCGACGGCAACCGTGGCTCCGCTGCTACCGTCGCGGTCGGGCCCCAGCCGGCAGGCGGCCGATCGCGACGGTAGCTCGACTGAGAACTCGGGTCGGAGTGATGACCAGCGCCCTCGAGGCGGCCCATCGGCAACCGCAACCCCCACGCCCGACGACCGCGAGGACGACCGCAACCGGGCCCGAGGTGGCCGGGATGACGACGATCGACCCAACAACAGCGGCCCCGGCCGCAGCGACCCGTCGCAGGATGGCGGTCGCAACAGCGCCCCCGCACGGCAGGCGGAGCCCACCGAGCCGGCTCGGCCAAGCGCCACCGTGGCAGCCCCGGCAGCAACGCAGCCCGGCGGCACGACCAGCTCTGAGCCACGCCGCACCAGGCCCGATGATGACGATGAGGATGAGCGCCGGCGGCCGGCCGCATCGCCCACACCGCGCCCGCGCAACGAGGACGATGGTCGCGGCGGCCCCGGCCGTGGTGGGTGTGACGACCGGGATGACGGTGGGGCTCGCCCATCGCCGACCGCCGAGCGTCCGTTGCCTACCATCGCCCCGCCGGCCCCGACATCGCCCACGGTAGCCCCGCCGACAGCTGTGCCACCGACTCCCCCAGCGCCCAACGGACCGTTGCGCAACCAGCGGGATGGTGAGGACGACAACCGTGGTCGCAACGGCCAGGGGAATGACAACCAGGGCAACGACAACCGCGACCGAGGCAACGATGACGGCGGCCGCAACCGCTCTCCCCAGGCCACGCCGACGCCGGAGCCGCCCCGGAACGGGCCACAACGCGGGCGCAACTAGCCGCGGTATATCGGCCGGCATAAGAAAAGAGGCAGGCCACATGGCCTGCGTCTTTGTGTTGGTTCGCCGAGCGGTTACACGTTCGAGAGTGAGCGGGGGAGCACGGTGGTACCCATCAGGTGCTGGTCGACACAGCGGGCGACTTCGCGGCCCTCCGCCAGCGCCCACACCACCAGCGACTGCCCGCGGGCTGCGTCGCCGGCGGCGAACACCCCGGGGACCGAAGCCATCTTGTTGGCGTTGGTCCTGATGTTGCCCCGGCCGTCCAGCTCCAGGCCCAACTGCTCCACCATCCCGGTGCGCTCGGGGTGCAGGAAACCCATGGCCAGCAGCACCAGGTCTGCGTCGATGCTGAATTCGCTGCCCGCAACCTCCGACATCTGCATGCGCCCCGAGGCGTCGGGCGACCACGCCAGCCGGATTGCGTTGAGCTGGCCAAAGGCGCCGTTGGCGCCGCTGAGAGACTTGGTCAGGATGTTGTAGTCGCGCACGCCACCCTCGTCGTGCGCGGGCGAGCTGCGCAGAATCAGCGGCCACTGCGGCCACGGGTTGCCGGCCGGCCGCTGCACCGGCGGCTGTGGCAGCAGCTCGTACTGCTGCACACTCTTGGCCCCCTGGCGGTGCGCAGTGCCCAGGCAGTCGGCGCCCGTATCACCACCCCCCAGAATGATGACGTTCTTCCTTTCGGCCGAAATCCGCTCGCCCGCGGGGACGTGGCCGCCGGCGTTCAGCACGTTTTGCTGGGTCAGATACTCCATGGCGTAGTGCACACCCTTCAGCTCCCGCCCCGGCACCTCAAGGTTCCTGGGAATGGTGGAGCCGATGCAGAGGACGATGGCGTCGTAGTCGTTGCGCAGGGTCTCCACAGCCACGTTCTGGCCCACGTAGGCGCCGGTCCGGAACTCCACGCCCTCGTCGCGCATCTGCTGCACCCGGCGCTCCACCACATGCTTCTCGAGCTTGAAGTCGGGGATGCCCAGCCGCAGCAGGCCGCCGATGGCCTGAGCCCGCTCGAACACAGTGACCAAGTGCCCGGCGCGGTTGAGCTGCTGCGCGGCCGCCATGCCGGCCGGCCCCGAGCCGATGACCGCGACCTTTTTGCCGGTGCGAGCAGCGGGTGGCTGCGGGCGGATCCAGCCCTCCTCCCACCCACGGTCGGAGATGGCCTTCTCCACGTACTCAATGGTGACAGGGTCCTGGTTGATGGAGAGCGTGCAAGCGGCCTCGCAGGGGGCGGGGCAGATGCGTCCGGTGAACTCGGGGAAGTTGTTGGTGGAGTGCAGGGCCTGCAGCGCCTGCTGCCACTGCCCCTTGTACACAAAGTCGTTCCAGTCAGGGATCAGGTTGCCCAGCGGGCAGCCGCGGTGGCAGAAAGGGATGCCGCAGTCCATGCAGCGGCCACCCTGTTCACGGGCCTGCTGCTCGGTCCAGTTGAGGTAGAACTCATCGTAGTCCCGAACGCGCTCGGCCACCGGGCGCCGCGGCGGTCCCTGGCGCTGCTTATCCTTGAATCCGGTTACATCACCCACGAGAATCCCCCAGAAAGCGGCATCATTCGAAGTGCGGGCCGCCGCCGCGCCGCGCTCGGTCGTCCAGCACGCGCTTGTAGTCCCGCGGCATCACCTTCACGAACTTCGGCAGCAGCGTGTCCCACTGCTTCAGGACACGGTCGGCGTTGGCGCTGCCGGTCAACGAGAGGTGCTCCTCGATCAGCGCCCGCAGGCGAGAGGTATCTTCGGGCTGGGTCACTGCCTCCAGATCGACCATCTCCTTGTTGCAGAGCGCCGCGAACACCCCAGCTTCGTCTAAGATGAAGGCCTCACCGCCGCTCATGCCGGCGGCGAAGTTGCGGCCGGTGGGGCCCAGCACCACCACCACACCGCCGGTCATGTACTCGCAGCCGTGGTCGCCAACGCCCTCGACCACGGTGTGGGCGCCGCTGTTGCGCACGGCGAAGCGCTCGCCGGCCATACCGCGGATGAACGCCCGGCCGTCGGTCGCGCCGTACAGCACCACGTTGCCCACGATGATGTTCTGCTCGGGTACAAACCTGGCCTTGGGCGAGGGCCGCAGAATCACGGTGCCGCCCGAGAGCCCCTTGCAGAAGTAGTCGTTGCCATCGCCCTGCAGGTCCACCGTGATACCCTTGGCCAAGAAGGCGCCGAAGCTCTGGCCCGCTGACCCGGTCAGGTTCAGCCGGATGGTGTCGGGCGGTAACCCCTCTTCGCCGTAGCGCATGGCTACTTCGTAGCTCAGCATGGCGCCCACGGTGCGGTTGTCGTTGTGGATGTGCTCGTTAATCTCCACCGGCTCGAACCGCTCCAGCGCCGGCATCGCAAGCTCGATGAGCCGGTGATCGAGCGCCCGGTCGAGTCCGTGGTCCTGGTCCTCTTGGTGGTAGGTGCCGATGCCCGAGGGCACCCGCGGCTTGTGCAGCAGGTGGGTGAAGTCGAGCCCACGCGCCTTCCAGTGCTCGATGGCGTGCTTGCCCTCCAGGCGGTCCACTCGGCCCACCATCTCGTTGATGGTGCGGAAGCCGAGCTCCGCCATGATCTGGCGCAGTTCGTCGGCCACAAAAAAGAAGTAGTTGATCAGATGCTCTGGCTTACCGGCGAACCGGGCCCGCAGGTCAGGGTCTTGCGTGGCAATGCCCACCGAGCAGGTGTTCAGGTGGCACTTGCGCAGCATGATGCAGCCCATCACCACCAAGGGGGCCGTGGCGAAGCCGAACTCCTCGGCGCCCAGCAGTGCGGCGATCGCGACATCGCGGCCGGTCTTCAGCTGACCGTCGGTCTGCACCACAATGCGGCTGCGCAGGTCGTTGGCCACCAGCACCTGCTGCGTCTCGGCCAGCCCCAGCTCCCACGGCAGCCCTGCGTTCTTGATAGACGATTCTGGCGAGGCGCCGGTGCCGCCGCTGTCGCCGCTAATCAGCACCACGTCACCCTTGCCCTTCGAGACGCCGGCTGCGATGGTACCGACGCCTACCTCCGACACCAGCTTCACATGGACGCGGGCATGGCGGTTGGCGTTCTTCAAGTCGTGAATGAGCTGCGCCAAGTCCTCAATGGAATAGATGTCGTGGTGCGGCGGTGGCGAGATGAGCTCCACCCCCGGCGTGGTATGGCGTACCCAGCCGATGTAGTCGTCGACCTTGTGGCCGGGTAGCTGGCCGCCCTCGCCGGGCTTCGAGCCCTGCGCCATCTTGATCTGCAGGTCGCTGGCGTGGGCCAGGTAGTTGATGGTGACCCCGAACCTGCCCGACGCCACCTGCTTGATGGCGCTGTTGCGGGAATCGCCGTTGGACTCAAGGTGATAGCGGTGGAAATCCTCCCCGCCCTCGCCGGTGTTGCTGCGGGCGCCAATGCGGTTCATGGCCACGGCCATCGTCTCGTGCGCCTCGCGGCTGATGGAGCCGAGCGAGGCGGCCCCGGTGGCGAACCGCTTCACGATTTCGCTGGCAGGCTCTACCTCATCCAGCGGAACGGGGGTGCCGGGCTTGAAGTCCAGCAAGCCGCGCACGGTGCAGGTGCGGCGGCTGTGCTCGTTCATGATCTGACTGAACTGCTGGAAGGTCTGAAAGTTCTGGCTGCGCGCCGCATCCTGCAGCAGCGCGATGGTGTCGGGGTTGTACATGTGGTACTCCCCGTCGCGCCGCCACTGGTACACGCCACCCACCGGCAGCGGCAGCTCGCCCGCCACCCGGCGGACGGGGTATGCGTGCGCATGCCGCGCTCTCGTTTCCACCTCCAGCTCCTCGATACCGACCCCGCCAATGCGAGATGGCGTCCAGGTGAAGTAGCGGTCGATGAACTCCTGCTTCAACCCGACCGCCTCGAAGATCTGCGCGCCGCGGTAGCTCTGCAAGGTGCTGATGCCCATTTTGGACATAACCTTGAGCACGCCCTTGTGCAGTGCTTTTACATAATTCTTCTCGGCCGTATGGAAGTCCACCGGCTTGACCATGGTGTCGCTCTCACACAGTTCCTGCAGCGTCTCCAGGGCCAGGTAAGGGTTCACGCCACCGGCGCCATAGCCGATGAGCATGGCGAAGTGGTGCACCTCGCGCGGCTCGCCCGACTCGACCACAATGCCGCAGCGGGTGCGCTTGCCGGCGCGAATCAGGTGGTGATGCACGGCGCCGGTGGCCAGCAGGCTGGGGATGGGCCCGTGGGTCTGGTCGACCCCGCGGTCAGACAGAATCAGGATGCTGTAGCCATCATCCACTGCGTCAACGGCTTCCTGGCACAGGCGTTCCACCGCCGCCGCCATCGCGCCAGCGGGCGCAGTCACGTCGAACAGCGTCGAGAGCGTCTTGGCCTGCAGCGTCCCCTTGTTAATGCCGCGAATCTTGGCGATCTCACGGTTGGTGAGGAAGGGCTCCTTCAGCTTGAGCTGATGGGCGTGCTCCGCAGTCTCTTCGAATAGGTTCTTCTCGGGGCCGATGAAGGTCTCCAGCGACGTCACCAACTCCTCGCGAATGGCGTCGAGCGGGGGGTTGCTAACCTGGGCGAACAGCTGCTTGAAGTAGCCGAACAGCACCGGGTTCATATCCGACAGCACGGCGATGGGTGTGTCGTTGCCCATGGAGCCAATGGGCTCGCCGCCGGTCAACGCCATCGGCTCCAGCGTGATCTCCATATCCTCTTGGGTGTACCCGAACGCCCGCTGGCGCCGCAGCGTGTCGTCTTCCTCGAACGCCTCAATGCCCTCCGGCTCGGGAAGCTGCTCCATGGTGACCCGCTGCTCGGCCAGCCACTGACCATAGGGCTTGGCGGAGGCCAGGTTGCCCTTGATCTCTGCGTCCTCAATCAGCCGGCCCTCGTGGGTGTCCAGCAGGAACATGCGGCCGGGCGAGATGCGTCCCTTGCGTACCACGTCCTCGTCGGGCACGGCCAGCACGCCGGTCTCCGATCCGAGCACCAGCAGATCGCCCTTGGTCACCAGGTAGCGGGCGGGGCGCAGGCCATTGCGGTCGAGCACGCCGCAGACCCGTGTGCCGTCGGTGCCGATCACCAGCGCGGGGCCGTCCCACGGCTCCATCAGGCAGGCATGGAACTCGTAGAAGTCCTTCTTGTCCTGGTCCATGGGGATGTGGTCGGCCCATGCCTCGGGAATCA
>Ga0194132_10013171_pt1 | contig 10107 bp, 10 predicted proteins | sample TA2KigOf80mmetaG_FD_148612 | JGI IMG/M metagenome (GOLD analysis project Ga0194132, IMG submission 148612) | Freshwater microbial communities from Lake Tanganyika, Tanzania - TA2015054 Kigoma Offshore 80m | ecosystem: Environmental > Aquatic > Freshwater > Lake | place: Tanzania: Lake... | reverse complement strand
TTTTCACCTCCTCGGCGTCACACCCTAACACTTTGTTCCCAGCGCCGCACACCCTCCTCTTCGTCTAACTCGTTTGGAGTGTGTCGATTGCCCCGTTTTGCCAAGGGGAACTTCGGGATAGATAAAGGCAACGCCGCCCGTGAACCCGCGCCCAGCGTGTAGGCGGCCTCGGCGCTGTCGAAATACTGCATGCGCTCGGCGCGCCACTCGTACATGGCGGCGTCGATTTACTTTTTCCGACATTACACAGCGCCCGTGGAAAGGCGCAACGTCGCCAGGTTCGGATTGATAGCCTGCGCCTGACAATACGCCGCCAGCGCGTCGTCGTCCTGGCCTTCCAGGAAATTGGCTTGGCCGAGTGTGGACAGCAGTTCAGAGAACGTACCGTGCGCGATCATTGGCGCCAGCAATTCTTGCGCCTCCGCGCCGCGATTCAATTACGCCGTCGCGAGGCCGATCAGAACCGCGTTGCCGCAGCTCGGCAGCAGCGATTCAAACGCGCGCAGATGTGCGGCTCGGCGATTGGCGGAAAATTATTCCAACGACGTCACCGGCTCCGCTCAGCGTTGCGATTTGAAACACGCCAGCCCCAGGTTCAGATGCGGCGGCGCCGGTTCCGGCCGCAGCTTCAGCGCGCGTTGATACGCCGATATGGCTTCATCGAATTTCTCGCGTTTCGCCAGCGACTGTGCGTGATTCCGACTGTGCGCGATAGCCTACTCGTAGAGCGGTTGGGCGAGCAGCGATAGGGAATGCAAAGCCAAAATCTTCATCACGTCTCCAACGCCACGAACAACGCTTCCAATATATCTTCGCCGTACTTCCGAGCCTTCTGCGGGCCGATGCCGGGAACTTGTATCAACTCATCCAGGGTCGCTGGCTGGCGAATAAGGAGCTCGGTCAAGGTGCGGTCGTGCAGGATCACATACGGCAGCACATGATTTTTCTTCGCGAAATCGCGCCGCCAGGATTTCATCGACGTTAACTGCGCGTTGCTCACGCCAGCGTCGTAGACGATCCGCCGCGCCGGTTGATCGTCCTTCTGCATCCACTCGGGCAGCCCGTTGCATACGTCGCACTCCCCGCACGTCGACCACGACTTCGGCGATTCGCCAAAGTACTCGCAGATCTGCCTCATGCGGCAGGTATCGTTCTCGACGAACCGTTTGACGGCGTGATACCGCTGCCAGGCCGCGTCTTTGTTGGCCTTGTCTTCGAGCTTGTCGATAAACGACACGAGTACGCCGATGTCGCCGCGGGACCACAAGAGAATGCAGTCCGCGGCAAGCCCATCACGCCCCGCGCGGCCAGCCTCCTGATAATACTGCTCGGGACTCTTCGGCAGCGACAGGTGAATCACCGCGCGCACGTCCGGCTTGTTGATGCCGAGTCCAAACGCGATCGTTCCGACCATGACATCGGCCTCGCCGTTCATCCACTGCTCCTGATGCGTGCGTCGCTTGTCGGCATCGAGTTTGCCGTGATAGTGCAGCGCGCTGACTCCGCGGTCATTCAACATCGCGGCGGTTTCTTCGACTAGTCTGATCGTCGGGCAATACACAATCACCGACTCGCCTTTATGATGCCGGATCGCCCGCAGCAGCAGCTTCTCCTTTTCCTTCTTCGACGATTCGCGCACAAGATAGTTCAGATTCTTGCGGGCGAAGGAAGTGATGAATGTGCGCGGTTCGCGCAACTTTAACTGCGACAAGATATCGTGCCGCACCTTGCGTGTCGCCGACGCCGTGAACGCCGCGATCGGCGCATCGGGAAACCGGTCGCGCAGCAGCGCGAGCTGCCGATACTCCGGACGAAACTCGTGCCCCCATTCGGAAATGCAGTGCGCTTCGTCGACCGCGAAGTACGCCGGATTGCACTGCGACAGCCATTCCACTGTGGAATCGATCGCCAGCCGCTCCGGCGACAAATAGAGCAGCCGCAGTTCGTTGCGAAACAGTTTGCGGAATACGCCTTTGCGTTCCTCTTGTTCTTGCGAGCTGTTGAGCACGGCTGCTTGCACGCCGAGTTGCGCCAACTGCGACGCCTGATCCTGCATCAGGGCGATCAGCGGCGACACGACCACGCACAGCCGTCCGCTGGCGATGGCCGGCATCTGGTAGCACAGCGATTTCCCGCCGCCGGTCGGCATCACGACGGCGACGTCTTGCCCGGCCAAAATGCTTTCGACTATTTCCTGCTGTTTGGGGCGAAAGGTTTCGTAACCCCAATACTCGCGCAGGGTGGCGTGGAGGTCCATCCGGAGCTTCTATGTTCGCAGATCGTGGCCTAGGCGCGCTGCGTTTTCGTGCCGCCGACGATCGTCGACTGCTTGATTTTTTCGATCTCCCGGCGCGCAATGCCCGACCACTGCGAAGCCGGATCGAGCTTCAAGTAGGTCTGCCAGTGTGAGAGCGCCCGCATCATGTCGCCCTGACCCTGGTGCAGCAACGCCAGATTGTAATGGGCATCGGCGTATTGCGGTTGCAGCTTCAGCGCGATGTGATAGTGCTCGTGGGCTTTCTCTGAGTTGTTGCGTTCGTCGTAGAGATTGCCCAGGTTGTAGTGGGCCAGCGCGTAGTTCGGATCCGCGGCGATCGCCCCAGTGTAGTAACGCTCACTTTGCGCCCAGTCGCGCTTGTGGAAGTAGATCGTTCCGAGATTGACGAACGCGCCGGCGGCGTTGGGATTCAACTCGATGGCCTTTGTGTATGCTTCGATCGCTTCGTCGGTCTTTCCGGCCGACTGCTCCAGTTCGAGGCCCTTTTGGAACCAGAAATCCGACTGCTCGCGATTCCGCTGCGGTTCGGGGCGCGCCGCAAGCAGGCGAGGGCCTTCAGTCTTCGCCTCGAAGTCGAATAGCAGTTGGCCGCTCACGGGGTCGAGCCTCTCACCGCGGAACTGCACACCGATCCGCTTGCCATCGGCGAACATCTTGACCTGATCAAGCGGGTTTTGCTCGTCGCCGAGCCGAACCTTGAGCGATTCCACCGATTCACGGATCTTGTTGGCGGGAATCTTCTGCACCCGCAGCGCGTTCAGCGTTCGGAGCGTCCGCATGTGCGAGAAGCCGTACTCTTCCGCTGGAGCGATCAGCCCCTGCTTCTCCCATGTGCGCAGTTGTCTCTCCTCAAGCGCTAGGACGCGGCAGAGTTCTTTGCGAGTCCACGACTGTTGGCCAACAGGAGCCACGTCGGAATGATAACACGCTCTGTTGTGGAGTATATGTGGAAAACAGCTATTTGTTGTGGGTAAGTAGTAGCCCTTAGCCACCGATGTACTTCGCGTAAAGGCTCCGGGCAACACCCGGGTCGGTCGTTCCCTTGATGATCGCCCGGCCGTCCGGGAAGATCGTCATCTCGTAAGGTGTTGGAAAGAAACGAAGTGCGAACTCATTGGCACGTACGGTGGCGATTTTTTCCAGGCGTTCTCGGAGCTCCATAAGGTTGATCGGGTTCCGTCGTTCGTGGATCTGAACGGCGTCGCGACCGCAGAGGGAAATCGGCGCGCGGCGCTCGCCACTCAAATGTGAAAGTTCCCCGGCCGCCCCGCAGGCCGGACAGTCCGGATCCCGCTCTGGCTGATCGATCTGGCGTGTGATGCCGCTCCAAACATCAATTGTAGTAATTCGATGCTTGAATCCGTTCCCGCTAACAAATCGAATCACATCTGCAACCTGTATAGCCGCCACTACAGATGTAATAGAACCCAAGACGCCGTCCGTTTCACAAGTGGGCTGGCCACCGGTGGGTTGTTCTGGGTAGACACACTTTAAGCAAGAAGAGACACCCGGCAGAACCGGCATTGTGATTCCGTAGCTGCCGACGGCCGCTCCGTACACCCATGGCTTCGAGGTGTCCAGACAGTAGTCGTTGATGAGGTATCTGGTTTCGAAATTGTCCGTCGCATCTAGAATGAAATCAGCATCTTCCAATAGTTCTACTACGTTAGCAGTATTTAGATCTGCGATTTGCGGAATCACGCGTACGCTGGAGTTGATCCGGGCGATTGCCCTGGCTGCGGCCGCCGCCTTGGGCATTGCCTCCGCTGCGTCCTGTTCATCAAACAACCACTGTCGCTGCAGGTTGGAGTACTCGACAAAGTCTCTGTCTACAATTGTAGTAGTTCCGATACCCGCACGCGCAAGCGCGGCCGCTTGAAAGGTCCCAAGGGCGCCGCAGCCTACGATTGCGACGTGTGCGGCGAGTAGTTTCTCCTGCCCCGCCTCGCCAATCGGGGGGAACAGGATCTGCCGAGAATATCGCAACCGCTCACTCGTGTGCATCTAGCTCTAGTGTACACGAGAAGCTTCGTGTACACTGGATTCATGCTTAAGAACGTCACATTTTCTGTTGAAAACGAGGTCCTCGAGTCCGCGCGCGAGGCGGCACGCCGTCAAAACTCCACTCTCAACGAATTGGTTCGAAGCTGGATCGCCGACTACGCAAGAGGCAATAAACGTTCACACATCGAGGATCTATTCGAATCGCTTGGGCACCTCAGCGCCGGCGGCCAGAAGTTCACCCGGGAAGAGATGAATGAACGGCGCTAGAGCCTTCTTTGACTCCAATGTCCTGATCTATGCGTTCGACAGCGAAGCTGGTCAGAGGGGTGAGCGAGCCCGCACGTTGCTCGGCATGGCGGCCCGGACGGGTGCAGGAGTTCTCAGCTATCAGGTTTTTCAAGAACTGATTTCGGTCATGCAGAAAAAATACCGCGTCAAGCCTAGCACGGCTGAGATGAAGCAAATCCTGGCAAAGACACGCAAAGATTTCCTTGTGGTCGAATCCTCGGGCGAACTGCTAGCAAGCGCACTCGATTTTCGTGAGCGTTTCAACTTCTCCTGGTACGACTCGTTGATCGTGGCCGCGGCCCGACAAACGGAGTGCGAGGTGTTGGTTTCCGAAGACATGCACGACGGCCTTGATATCGACGGCATGCGTATCATCAACCCCTTCAAAACGCCGGAAGCCGGGCTGAACTAGCCCGGCTTCCGAAGATGGATTCAACTTGCGCCTTAGTGAATGCAGCTGTTGTTTGTTGTCTGGAACACGTTCTTGATCCAGTCGTTGGAGCCGCAGGCCGGGTTTTCATCGCGCATGTCTTTGTCGGCGCTGTTGATCACACGGTTGCCGCGAATCAGGTTGTTGTCGGACGCCGGGTACGGAGCGGGAGTTACACCCGCTCCGAAGATCACGATACCGTTGCGACCCGAGCGGGAGATCGTGTTGCGCTGCACTTCGTTGTCGACCGATCCATGGTCCAGGGCAATGCCGTTGGCCGCGGAGCCTTCGATCTCATTATTTTCGACCTTGTTGTCGGTCGCGTCGTCAACGTAAATCGCGGTGCCGGTGCGGTACGCCGTGAACGTATTCACCGGCGCCTGCGGAAGGTTGATGTCGATAAACCGGTTGTTCTTCACTACATTGCCGGAAGCGCCGCCGATTAAGACACCTATCTGCGAGTTGCGGATGACCAGATTGTGAATCTTCGCATTCATCGCGGGCGGATTCGAGCCGGGGGCACAGAGGCTGATCGCCGTGCCAAAGTTCTTAATCGTGCCGTTCTTTACTTCGAGCCGTTTGACTGCGATGCAACTCGCTTGGGAAGCGGTAATGACACCCGCAAACGCACCGGTACCGGTAAAGGTGAAGCCTTGCAGATCGATCACGATGTTGTCGGCGACAACGCGCAGGCCGGTCGGGTCCGCGGGTGGAACCACCGGAGCGCAGGTCAAATTGGCGGTTAGAACGTACGTCTCGCCCGGGGTGGAAAGAGTCTGGCCGCATGAAGTAATCGGCGTCACCGCAAAGGCGGGCACGCAGCAGGCGGCGGCAAAGAGAAAGTTGCGAATCATTTTCTGAGAGTCCTTTTTGTAGGCTGTTGTGGATTGGTGAGTTGCTTTCGCCTACACCAACTCTTGCGCCAGCCCGAAGAAAAAGTTCTCACTCGCCGCGCAGAATTTCGAGCGGCTTCTGGCCCAGGATCCGGAAGCTCGCCATCCAACCGGCCAGGATCGCAATGAAGGCGCTACCCGCAACCGCCACGAAGTTAGGAGCCCATTCGAATCGGAACTCCGCGTCGAGCACACGCGCCATTAGGACGTTGGTGAACGCCACCGCGAGCAAACTTCCCATCACCCCGGCCACGAGGCCGAGGATGCAAAACTCAACCGAGAAGATCGCCGCGACTTTCGTGCGCGTGGCGCCCAGCGTTTTCAGAATCACCACCTCGCGGACGCGCCGCAAGCGTGAACCAGCTATCGACGACGCGAGAATAATTACTCCCGCCAAAATCGCGAACGCCGAAATGAATCGCACCACCAGCGCGACCTGGTCGATCACCTCCTGCACGCGGTCGAGCACGTCGGCCAGGTTGATCACCGTGATCGCAGGGAACTTTTCGAACGACGCTTTCTGCAACACGGGGATCTGCGCCGGCGCCGCGCGCACCGCTGCGAAATACAACACCGGCACGCTGTCGAGCGCCCCCGGCGAAAACACAAACTCCGCGTTCGAACCCGGCCGCACGCTTTCATTGCGATGCACCGCCACCACGCGCGCCGAAATCCGTTTACCCGACACTTCCCATTCCGTCACCGCGCCCACGCGTAAATCGAGCGCCTTCGCGGCATCGTCGAGGACCGATACAAGCGGCGTCTTCGGATCCGGATTCTGCCACCATGCGCCGTGCAGAATTTCAGACTGCGGCGGCATCGCGCGCGACCAGGTGATCGTCCGCGCACGAAAGAACCTTCGCGACGGGCCTTTCAGTGTCGTCTCATTCATCGCACGCCCGTCGATCAATTTCAAATGTCCCGCCGCAGTGGCAATCACTTCCGGATTTCCCTCGACATCTTTGCGCGCTTTCAAAAACGCGTTGACGTCTTCGCGATCCGTGCTCGTAATGTTGATCAAAAACACGTTCGGCATGCCGGGCGGCGCGCTGGCCGCGATCTGCGATAGCAGCGAATGCTGCAACAAGTAGATCGTCAGCGTGAACATCACTCCGAGACTGAATGCCACCAGAACGGCCTCGGCGTGATTGCCCGGGCGATACAAGTTCGCGAGTCCGTGCCGCGCGAGCGTGGGCAGTCGGAATACCGCGACGCGCGACAATTTGCGCAAGCCGCGCAATAACAGCCACGACAGCCCCAGCAACAACAGCAACGCGCCGATCAATCCGCCGACAAACCAGCCGCCAATCCTCGCGGCGATCTGCAGGTTCGGCGCGTCGATCAGGAACGACGCCATTCCCGCTACACCGAAGCAGATTAGCAGTCCGGCCGCGATCGGCGCGCGCCACTGTTTCCAGCGCTCCTTCAGCGGTGCCGGCACACCTTCCATGTCGCGGCGGAAGATGAGAATCGGGCGAATCTGCCGGATGCTCAACAGCGGCGGCAGCACGAACAACAGCGTCGAAAGAATTGAAAGCCCGAATCCCTCCAGAATCGACATCCACGCAAACTCGACCACCGGCGCAACCGGGAAGAACCGTGCAATCAACAACGGGAACGCTTTTTGTACGATCCCACCGACGGCCAGCCCCGCCGCGCCGCCCGCCATCGCCATCATCATCGCCTGCAGCAAGTAGATTCGCAGGATTTGCGAAGACCGGCCGCCAAGCGACTTCATGATCGCAATCGAATCGAGCTTCTGCTGGAGGTGCGATTGCATTGCCATCGCAACGCCCAACGAGCCGACGACGAGCGCGATCAGGCTGACAAGACTCAGAAAATTCGTCGCGTTGTCGAGCCCGCGAGTAATCAGCGGATGCGTTTGGCGATAGTCGGCGATCACACCGTCGGGGAACGCCTTGATCAACTCGCCGCGCGTCGACTGAATCATCGCATCGGCCTTGAGCGGAGGGAACCGGAACAGGAATCGCTGCGAACTGCGGCTGCCCGGTTGCAGCAGGCCGGCCTTCTCCAGATTTGCGCGGGTGATCATCACGCGCGGTCCAACATTGACGCTGCCCGACATGCGATCGGGCTCATACGTCAGCACTCCAGCGATCACGAACTCCTCGCCGCCGAGCTTCACTCGATCTCCTTGCTTGACCCCGCCCCGCACGAGCAAGTCGTCCGACACCGCGATCGACGCGCCTGCGAGCATCTCGCTCAACGGCCGGTTATCCAGGGTCTTGATCTCGCCATAGAACGGGTACTTCGCCGGCTCGACGGCCTTTACAGCGACCAGCAGCGGCGCGGTCATCGACGGCGCGCTCAGCATCGAAACGGTCTCGGTGATCCAAGTGCGATCGATGCCGCGAGACGCGAACGAATCGAAGAGTTGCTGCTGCTCGGGCGTCGGCAACTCGAAGACGCGCACGGTCATATCGGCGGCCATCAAGGTCCGTGCGTCCTTCAGCAACATCGTTCGAAACGCGCGTGAGAATCCGCGCACGCCGGTCAAGGAGCCGACGCCAACCGCGACCGCGAGAATGACGAAGGCGAACTTCGCCGCCGATGCGCGCGACTCCCGCCAGGCGATGCGCAGCGCCGTTTTGAGCGGGAAGCTATTGCTCATCGGCGATGATGACCCCGTCCCGCATCATAATCCGCCGGTCCGCGCGCGCCGCCAGAGCGGGGTCGTGCGTCACCATCACCAGCGTCGTGCCCTCTTGCTTATTCAGCGTCAGCAACAAATCCAAAACCACGGAACCATTCGCGGTATCCAGATTCCCAGTCGGCTCATCGGCCATCAAGATTGGAGGTTTCAAGACAAACGCGCGCGCTAACGCCACCCGTTGCTGCTCTCCGCCGGAAAGTTGCACAGGGTAGTGATCGCGCCGTTCGGCTAGGCCGACGTTTTCCAAAAGCACTCGGGCTCTCTCGGCCGAGCCGCCGTTGACGCCCGCCAACTCCGCGGGAAGCAAAACGTTCTCTTCCGCCGTCAATGTCGGAATCAACTGATACGACTGGAACACGAAGCCCAACTTTCTAGCGCGCAGGCGAGCCAGCGAGTCTTCGTCGAGTCCCGTGATCTCTTCGCCGTCCAGTTGAATCGAGCCGCTTGACGCGTTGTCCAGCCCCGCGAGCAAACCAAGCAGCGTGCTCTTACCGCTGCCCGACGCGCCCATGATGGCGACGAATTGCCCGCGCGGAACGTCGAAGGAAAGCCCGCGTAGAATGTCGACGGTGTGCGTGGCCGTGGCGATCGATTTGTGCAGATCGCGGACACAGATAGCCGGTTGTGTTTCAGTGTATGCCATAGGATGGAGAGAAGGTGACGCGACAACTACTTCTTACTAGTTTGATGCTTCTTGCGGCCGGATGCGGTACAAAAGTGCCCCCGCCCGCCGAATCCGTGCCGGAACCGTCTACGCCGCCGCGTACGGAAGCGACAGACGATCGCCCGGTGGTGCTTGCTTTTGGTGACAGCCTGTCAGCCGGATATGGCGTCGAGACCGGACTATCGTATCCCGATTTTCTGCAAAAGGAGATTGACGCGAAAGGTTTCAAGTACCGCGTCGTCAACCAGGGTATTAGCGGCGACACCACTAGCGGCGGCCTCGCGCGCCTTTCGCAAGGCCTGGAAACAAGGCCGTATTTAGTGATTCTGGAACTCGGCGGCAACGACGGGTTGCGCGGCCTTCCGCTGACGGTCACGCGCGACAATCTGGACAAGATGACCGCGGCGTTCAAGGAGTCGGGTGCGAAGGTGGTCATAGCCGGTATGACTTTGCCTCGCAATTATGGGGCCGATTACATCAAGGAGTTCGAACAGATCTATCCCGGGCTCGAAAAGAAGCACCGCGTGACGCGCATGCGGTTCCTGCTGGAAGGCGTGGCGATGAACCCCGCGTTGATGCAGCGCGACGAGATCCATCCGAACGCCGAAGGCAACAAGATCGTCGCGCGGAATGTGATGAAGGTGATCGAGCCGCTGCTCAAGAAGTAGGCTTGTACTCGGTTTCTTCGGGCGCATCCGCCGGGCTTTCGAAATCGATGCGATAGCCGTCGGGCGGATCTTAGTCTCGGCTCCAAACAGAAATCGGCCTCTAAGTTTTTGGTAAAGAGGGGGTTAGAGGTTTTGTAAGCGGAATTTTGCCTGACTACGATTCAGCGGTCGGGCAGGGAGACGCCAAGGGCGTCGAGAATGGAGCGCT
>Ga0194132_10013169_pt1 | contig 10108 bp, 8 predicted proteins | sample TA2KigOf80mmetaG_FD_148612 | JGI IMG/M metagenome (GOLD analysis project Ga0194132, IMG submission 148612) | Freshwater microbial communities from Lake Tanganyika, Tanzania - TA2015054 Kigoma Offshore 80m | ecosystem: Environmental > Aquatic > Freshwater > Lake | place: Tanzania: Lake Tanganyika... | reverse complement strand
TCGGGGCGAGCGCGCTGCACTGGCTGTCCTTTCCCTCGCTCGTGCTGGCGGGCGCGCTGATGGGCGCGCTCGCGCTGCGGCCTGCCGTTGCGCTGAAGAGCGCGCCGAGCGCGCCCGTGCCGCTCGCCTCGACCCTGCGCGTGGCGCTCGCGTGCCTGCTCCTGTGGTGGCTGCCGGTGGGACTCGCGGGAGTCCTGCAGGGTTGGGACGGGGTGCTCGTGCAGCAGGGGCTGTTCTTCAGCGAGACGGCCTGCGTGACCTTCGGCGGCGCCTACGCGGTGCTGCCGCATGTGGCCGAGAGCGCGGTCGAGCGTTTCCGCTGGCTCTCGGCGCCGGAGATGCTCGCGGGGCTCGGGCTGGCGGAGACGACGCCCGGTCCGCTGATCATGGTGGTGCAGTTCGTCGGCTTCCTCGGCGGCTGGCGAGCCGACGGGGCGCTCTCCCCGCTCGCGAGCGCGAGCCTCTCGGCGGCGCTGGTCACATGGGTGACCTTCCTGCCCTGCTTCCTGTGGATCTTCGTCGGCGCGCCCTACATCGAACGCCTGCGCGGCTCGGTGCGGCTCGCAGGGGCGCTCGCGGGCATCACCGCGACGGTGGTCGGTGTGGTGGGGATGGTGGCCCTGTGGTTTGGGGCCAAGGTGCTCGTCGACGCGCGGGGCGAGCTGGACCCCTTCGCGCTCGGGCTCGCGCTGGCCGCTTTCGGCGCCCTGCTTTGGAAGGAAGCTCCCAGCGCGTGGGTCGTAGTGGCATGCGCGGGAATCGGCGCATTGCGCGGGCTCGCGTTCCGAGAGTGAAATGCGCCTGCCGGTCGATTGAATCGGCCTAGCATCCTCGGCTCGCTGTCTCATGTATCAATGTCCTCGTTGACCCGCAGCACCCCCGTCGCACTCGCGCTGCTCGCCTCCTGCGGCGGCAGCAATCCGCCGCCGCTCGAGCCCGCCAATGTGCTGGTGTTGGTGCTCGACGACGTCGGAGTCGACATGCTCGGCAGCTACGGCGTGCACCCGAGCTTCCCGCCGACGCCGAACATCGACGCGCTCATCGCGGACGGCGTGCTGTTCGAGCGCTGCTACACGCCGCCGAGCTGCTCGCCGACGCGCGCGGCGGTGCTCACGGGTCGCAAGTCGTTACGAACCGGCATCGGCCATTCGATCGAGGAGCTCCTGCCGGAGCCCGCGCTCGAGCTCAGCGAGCGCACGCTGCCAGAAGTGCTCGCGGCCGGCAGTCCGCGTTCCATCGCGAGTTCCGCGATCGGCAAGTGGCACCTCGGTTCCGCGAGCGTCGGTGGCGAGGATCATCCGAACTTGCAGGGCTTCGAGTGGTTCGAAGGACCGCTCGGCAACCTGTTCACCAACCAGACCTACTTCAACTACGCGAAGGTCCGCAACGGCGTGCGCTTCTCGAGCGATGTGTACGCGACGACCGATCAGGTGAACGACGCGCTCGGCCGCATCGCCGCCATGCCGGAGCCGTGGTTTCTGTGGTTGGGTTTCAACGCGGCGCACACGCCGCTGCACGCTCCGCCGGCGCACCTGCACACATACTCCCTCGCGGGCGATCCTGCGGCCACGCCGTACGAGCACTACTGCGCGATGATGCAGGCGCTCGACACGGAGCTCGGCCGCTTGCTCGACGGAATCCCGCCCGCCATGCGCGCCCGCACCACGGTGATTGTGCTCGGCGACAACGGCTCGCCTCAGCAGGTCGTGGTCCCGCCGTCGATTCCGAGCCAGTCGAAGGGCTCGCTGTTCGAGGGCGGCGTGCGCGTGCCGCTCGTGATCTCAGGCCATCGGGTCGCGGCGCGCGGCCAGCGTTGCGGGTCGCTCGTGCAGACCGTCGATCTGTTCCCGACCATCGTGGGCCTGTTCGACGCGGACCTCGCGCAGGGCGTCGGCGACAACCGCGTGATCGACGGCATCGACCTTGCGCCGTACCTCGCCGATGTCGCGACACCACCGCTGCGGTCCTATGTGTTGGTCGACAGGTTCGAGCCCAACGGTTTCGGGCCGTACACGCAGCAGGGCGCGATGATCCGCGACGAGCGCTGGAAGCTGATCCGGCGCTCGGGCCAGCCGGACGCGTTCTTCGACCTCGAGGGCCTCGACCGCGAGGGTGCCGACCTCAACTTGGGGCCCCTCGACGGCGAGCAGCAGCAGGCGCTCGCACGCCTGCAGGATTGGCTCGATCTCTCCCTGCCCTGAGGCGGGTGCTTGACCTCGCGAGCGCGGAGCGGACACTAGCCCCACGATGGGCTGTCTTCTCGGCTGTCTCGGACTTGCGTTCCCGCGGCTCGTGCTCGCGGTGCTGTGGCTCGCCGACTATCTCGACACGGCCTACGAGAGCGTGGCGTGGCCGCTGCTCGGCTTTGTGTTCCTGCCGCTCACGACCATCGCGTACGCGTGGATCATCAACAGCCACGGCGAAGTGTCGGGGCTGTACACGGTCGGCGTCACGCTCGCCGTGCTCGCGGACCTCGGCGTGCTCGGCGGTTCGCGCGGCAGCGTCAGCCGTGCCTGAGCTCACAACAGCTGCACGCCGGTGGCGACGAAGGTGCGCTTGCCATCGGGGCGCAGCGTGAACACGCCTTCGACATTCGCCCTGCGGCCGGCGCAGTCGAGCGGGAGCGTGAAGGCGCGGTCCTTGAAGGTGACGAGCAGCGCGTCATCGCCCGAGCCGAAACGCATCCAGCAACCGGCCCGCTCGCACACCGTGTCGATCGTGCCCGTGAAGAGCACGGGCTTGCCGTCGTAGAGGGCCGGATTCGAGATCAGCGCTGTGGCCTCGACGCGCGGCGTGCCATGGGCGCCGACACCGTAGCTGTCCTTGGGTGTCGAAGTGCAGGCGGCGAGCAGCGCCAAGGCGATGGTGAGCGTGCATTTCATGGCGCAGAGTGTGCTGCGTGTCGCGCGCCGTGGCAACGGGCCGCACCGCAGGTCGACGCCGAACGGCCGAGCGACCAGGCTCTGCCTCCGTGAGCTCCGACCTCGACTCCGTGCGCGGCACGATCGCCGCCATCAACCGTCGCGACCCGCTCGGCGTGGCCGTCACGCTCGCTCCCGAGGTTGCCGTCGTCGACGCCCACGGGCGCCACTTCGAGGGCCGGGAGACGCTCATGGAGGGCTGGCGCGGCTACTTCGCCACCTTCCCCGACTACCAGATCGAGATCGAGAAGGAGCAGCCCGGCGCGGGCGGAGTGCTGCTCTTGGGGCACGCGTCCGGTTCGATCCGCGGCCGCCGGGATCGCGCGTGGCGCATTCCGATCGCGATTCGCGCCGAGGTTTGCGGGGGCCTCGTGTGTTTGTGGCACATGTTCGCCGACACCCGCCTGCCCTTCGAGAGCATTCGCGAAGGCTGAGGTTGTCGGCAGGATCGCTCAGCGTCGCGCCGAGCACGGCCTCGACCTTGCAGGACACCGCCGGGCGCCGGGCCTTCGAACAAGGGCCGAGCGACCTGTTGCGCGTCAACTTGCGCGCGCAGCCGATCGACGCCGCTCTCAGAACGAGAGCAGCGTCTGCAGGTAGACATAGCTCGTGTCGCCGTTGCCGGTGGCGTTCGGCGCGCTGTCGAGAAACTCGCCGGCGAACAGGTGCGCGACGCCGAAGTCGAGCGTGATGTTGCCCGGCAGCACGCTCCAGCGCGCGCGGAATTCGACGAGCTGGCCGACCTCGTCGCCGGAGTTGCCCGAGGGATCGCGCACATTGCCCGGCGTGTAGGCATCCGTGTCGGACTCGAGGTGCGCGAGGCGGTGCACGAACATCAGGTCGAGCGCGTCGCTCGGGTTCGCGGTCACGCGCCAGCCGGGTGAGACAAGATTGGCTCGCGCGAGCGCACCGAAGATGCCGGTGGGGCCGAGCTCCCAGCGGCGCGCGCCGAAGAGCGTGTCGAAGCGGTTGTTTTCGCCGTCGCTCGCGCTGTCGTCGCCGGTGGCGAGGTCGTATTGGAACGCCAGGCGCGGCTTCCAGCTCGCGTCGAAGGTGTAGCCGGCCTCGAGGTGGTGGAAGCGCGCGCGGTGGTCGAGCTCGACGCCTGAGGTCGTGTTCGAGTGGGAGCTGCCGAACTGCCACGCGCTCTCGAGCTCGAAGTCGAACTCGCCCTTGGCCGGCTTGCGCAGGGAGCGCAGGCCGAGCGTGGTCAGGTCGCGGTCGGCGGTCGCGAGACCGGCCGAGTCCTGCTCGTCGAGCTCGAGCCAGTAGAGCTCGGCCTGCACCTTCGGGAAGAGCTCCGCGAGCGTGCCGTAGAGACCCCAGAACTGAACCTGGCGAGTGCTCTCGTCGAGCTCGACGCCGTTGTCGAGCAGGCTCGCCTCGTCCGTGGGCAGGCGGCGCACCGGCAGCGTGTAGAACGCGCGCAGCGAGCTCTTCGAGGCGCTCTCCCACAGCAGGTTGATGCCGTCGAAGTTGTTGGTCGTGTTGCGGAAGTCGTTGCGCGCCACGAGACGGCGGTTGCCGAGGTCCATCGTGTGGCGCCCGACGATGGCCGTCGTCGTGTCGCCTTCGCGCACGACGCCCTTGCCCGCGTAGCCGGCGAAAACCTGCACGAACTCAGCCGCGTTCACAGTCGTGGTGTCGAGCGCCGAGCCCGTGTCCGCTTCGTACTGGCGCGAGTCCATCAGCTCGGCGGTGGCGATGAAGCTCTCGAGCCGCATGTCGGCGCGCAGGGTGGTGCGCAGCGCGAAGAGGTGGTCGCTGTCGTCGTAGGTCTTCGAGGCGCTGTCGGCGCGGAACTGCCCGTCGAGGTACTCGAAGCGCGTGCGCTGGGTGCCCGAGAGCGAGAGCCACTCCGGGAGGCCGAGTGCGGACTCGAGGCGCCAGGGCTCGGCCTTGGCGGGCGCGGCGCTCGACTGAGCCGCAACGAGCGGAGAGAGCGCGATGGGTGCGAGCGACAGCAGGCGGTGAAGACTCATGGTCGGTCGAGCGTGGAGGCAGCGTGGGGCGGCGGGCTCCTGACAGCTTGCGCATGCTGCGCGGCCAAGGCCGTTCCGAGCGCTGCGTGCGCTCCTCCGCGGCGGCCGCAGGTCGCGCGCCGCTACGCGATCGTAGCCCACGGAACGGAGAGACTATCTCGGCGGAGCCATGGCGCTCCGCGCCTGTTCGTGTTGCCGCGCTCGACGCGCTCGCGAGCGTGGGCGACACGCCGCCGCGCCGACTCGACGCCCGCGCGGCGTGCTCGGCGACGAGCCCACCGTCGCGCGCGAGCGTGCCGGCCCCGGCCGGCCGTGGTCGACGAGCTCGAGCCGCGCGCCGAGCCGCTCCTGCGACGGCCGCGAGAGGCACAGACCCTCACTGACCACCACCCGTGGTTCAAGCGCGCGGCTTTCTGGACGCTTTCTGATCGGCGCGGGCGCGCGCAGAATCGACCCAGAAATCGGCTGTCTACATCACGGTCACCGTGAAAAGCAGCACATGGACAACGATGAACGATTTCTGTGTCGAATCTTGGCCCACATGCGAAGGTCACGCGCACTGCCCGCCGGCGGTACGCACGCCCTCGAAACCCAAATATGTCTCAAGTCTGAAACATTGGGCTCCGAAAGGCTCGCGGTGCGATCGATCGCTCGTTCCCGCAGACCGGGGAGCGCGGACGCTCGCTCTCCCCACTACTCCCCACCGCGCAACGCCTCGAGCAATTCCCCTTCGACCATGCAGAACCCGATCGATGTCGCCCCTTCCCTCGCTGCCACGGCCCGTCAGGAAACCGCCGCAGCCGACAACGCGCGCATGCGCGCGATGATCGAGAACGCGCCGGTCAACATCATGTGCGCCGACCGCGACTTCCAGATCACCTATGTGAATCCCAAGTCGCTCGAGACGCTGCGCTCGATCCGCCATCTGCTCCCGATCGCGCCGGAGGACATCCTCGGCCAGTCGATCGACATCTTCCACAAGAACCCGGCGCACCAGCGCAAGCTGCTTTCCAATCCCGCCAACCTCCCGCACCGAGCGACGATCCAGCTCGGATCGGAGTCGCTCGATCTGCTGGTGACGGCGATGCGCGACGACTCCGGCACCTTCGTCGGCACGATGGTCACATGGGAAGTGATCACGGAGAAGCTCCGCCGCGAGGCCGACATCGCGCGCACGACTTCGATGATCGAGAACATGCCGATCAACATCATGTGCGCCGATCTCGACTTCAAGGTCACATATGCCAACCCGAAGTCGATCGAGACGCTGAAGTCGATCGAGCACCTCTTGCCGATCAAGGCGCGTGATCTCGTCGGGCAGTCGATCGACATCTTCCACAAGAATCCGAGCCACCAGCGCCGCCTGCTCGGGGACAAGCGCAACCTCCCGCACTCCGCCCAGATCCAGCTCGGCACCGAGACGCTGCAGCTCAACGTCTCCGCGATGCTCGGCGGCAAGGGTGAGTTCATCGGCGCGATGGTGACCTGGGAAGTGATCACCGACAAGCTGGCCAACGAGCGCAAGGTGCGTGAAGCGACGGAGCGCGAGCGGGCGCAGGCCGAGGAGCTGCGCAACAAGGTTGACGCGATGCTCAAGACCGTCAACGCCGCCGCGGCGGGCGACCTGACCCAGAAGGTCACGGTCATGGGCGACGATGCGATCGGTCAGATGGGCAGCGGCCTCGCGCGCCTGATGTCGGAGCTGCGCGGCTCGATCTCGCAGATCGCCGATGTCTCGAACGCGCTCTCGAGCGCGGCCGAGGAGCTCACTTCGGTGTCGAGCCAGATGGGCGCCAACGCCGAGGAAACGGCGGTGCAGTCGAAGGTCGTCACCGAGGCGTCGACGCGCGTGAGCCACAACACGCAGGTCGTCGCCGCGGGCACCGAGGAGATGACGGCCAGCATCAAGGAGATCGCGACGTCCGCCGAGCGTGCCTCGCGCGTCGCGAGCGAAGCCGTCGATGTCGCTCAGACGACGAACACGACGGTCTCGAAGCTCGGCACATCGTCCGCGGAGATCGGTCAGGTCATCAAGGTGATCACCGGCATCGCACAGCAGACGAACTTGCTCGCGCTCAACGCGACGATCGAGGCGGCGCGCGCTGGCGAGGCCGGCCGCGGGTTCGCGGTGGTCGCGCACGAGGTCAAGGAGCTCGCCAAGGAGACCGCGAAGGCGACCGAGGACATCGGCCGCCGCATCGAGGCGATCCAGGGCGACACGCGCAACGCCGTGGACGCGATCGGTCGCATCGACAAGATCATCCACGACATCCACCAGACGCAGACGACCATCGCCGGCGCCGTGCAGGAACAGAGCGCGACGACGCAGGAAATGGCGCGCAATGTGGCGGAAACCGCGCGCGGCGCACACGAGATCGTGACCAACATCGGTGCGGTCTCGACCGCGGCGGCGAGCACCGCGACGGGCGCGAGCGATGCTCAGCGCGCGGCCGCTGAGCTCGCGCGCATGGCGACCGGTCTCCACGAGCTGGTTGGCAAGTTCAAGATCTGAGACCGGCGGGGCGTGAGAGCGCCGGTTTCAGCACCGCCGCGCGGACGCGAGTCCGCGCGGCGCCCTCTCTCACCGCGGCGAGCGGCGCACCTGCGAGCGCCGATCGCCAGGACCGTCCCGCGCGAGATCTCGGCCTTCGACTCCAGCCGAAGCGCCGAGCCTTGCGCCGGACCTTCCAGCGGCCCTTCGCATCCCAAGTCCGCCGTCGCACATCGGAACCAACCATGCGCGCCCTGCACCTGCTGCTTGGCGGCGTCGCGCTCCTCCTCGCCGTCCTTGGCGTCCTGCTGCCGCTCGTGCCCGCCACGCCGTTCGCGTTGCTCGCAAGCTGGAGCTTCGCGCGCAGCTCGCCGCGGCTGGCGGCGTGGATCCAGCGCCTGCCGTGCATCGGCCCCGCACTCGCGGACTGGAACCTCCACCACGGCATTCGCCGTCGCACCAGATGCGTGGCGTGGCTGGGGCTCGCGCTGGGCGTGACCATCAGCCTCGTTTGCGGGGACTTCGCGCCCATGCAGGTCGCGGCCGTCTGTTGCGGGGCGGCGCTCGGTGCGCTCATCGTCGCGCGGTTGCCGTTGCTCGAGACAACGCACGGCTAGCCGGTCTGCTAGAGCGTGCGGCAGGTCGCCCTGACCCGCTGCGGGCTCTCTCGGTTCTCGTGCGAGCACCTGCACTCCGCAAGCCGCGCGCTCGAACCGAAGCGTCAGTAGCCGATCGCGCAGCCGTCCTTGCGGCTCTCCGAAGCGCCGTAGTACACGCGCTGCACCGGATCCCAGCGGATCGCCTGGTAGCCGCCGAAGTCGCCGATGTTCGTGCCGAGCGCGTGGCCGCGTTTCACGAGCTCGCGCGCGACTTCCTGCTCGAAGCCCGACTCGAGGAACACGCGCCCGCCGTCCTGCATGCGCTCGCCCGTTGGCTCCGACGAGCCGTCGTGCAGGATGCGCGGTGCATCGCCGGCCTCCTGGATGTTCATGCCGAAGTCGACGATGTTCATCACGATCTGCACATGGCCCTGCGGCTGCGTGGCGCCGCCCATCACGCCGAAGGAGAGAAACGGCTCGCCGTCCTTGGTCACGAAGCCGGGGATGATCGTGTGGAACGGCCGCTTGCGTGGCGCGTAGCTGTTGGCGCGACCGGGTGTGAGGTCGAACATCTCGCCGCGATCCTGCAGGATGAAGCCGAGCTCGCCGGGCGTCATGCCCGAGCCCATGCCGCGGTAGTTGCTCTGGATCAGCGAGACCATCATGCCGCTCGAGTCCGCGGTGGTGAGGTAGATCGTGTCGCCCTCGTCGACGGCAGGATTGCCGACGGGCACCGACTTCGCCGCACGCTCGCCTATCAGCTTGCGCCGCGCCGCCGCGTACTCGTCCGAGATCAAGTCCTCGACGCGCACCGTCATCGCACCGAGATCCGCGTACAGTTGCGCGCGGTCCTCGAACGCGAGCTTCTTCGCTTCGACGAAGCGGTGCACATTCTCGAGCGAGCCGAAGCCGCTGGCGCGCACATCGAAGCCCTCGAGCAGTTCGAGCATCTGCAGCGCGGCGATGCCTTGCCCGTTCGGCGGCAGCTCCCACACGCGATAGCCGCGGTAGTCGATCGAAACCGGCGCGAGCCACTCGCCCGAGTGAGCGGCGAGGTCCTCGGCTGTGAGGAAGCCGCCATTGCGTGCCATGTACGCGCCGATCTCGGCCGCGATGGGTCCCTTGTAGAACGCGTCGCGGCCTTCTTTCGCGAGCGTCTCGAGCGTCGCGGCGAGGCGCGGATTCTTGAACAGCTCGCCCTTCGCCGGCGCGCGCCCGCCGGGCAGGAAGGTATCCGCGAAGCCGGGGAAGTCCTTGAGGGTCGCGGCGTTGCGCGCCCAGTAATAAGCGACGAGCTCGGTGATCGGCGCGCCTTCGCGCGCGTGCGCGATCGCCGGTGCGAGGACCTGAGCCATCGGCAGCTTGCCGAAGCGCGCGTGCAGTGCGAACCAGCCGTCGACGCAGCCGGGCACGGACACCGGCAGCGGACCGTGCGATGGAATGCGCTTGAGACCGCGACGCTCGAACTCCGCGAGAGTCAGGCTCGCGGGCGAGCGGCCGCTGCCGTTGTAACCGGCGAGCTCGCGCTTTGTCGGATCCCAGACGAGCGCGTACAGGTCGCCGCCGAGTCCACAGCCCGTGGGCTCGAGCAGGGCCTGCACGGCGTTGGCCGCGATGGCCGCGTCGACGGCGCTGCCGCCGGCTTTCAGCGTGTCGAGCGCGGCGACGCTCGCCAGCGGGATGCTGGTCGCAACCATGCCGTGTCGCGCGATGACCTCCGAGCGCGTCGCGAAGCTCTTGCCGGTGATGCGATCGCCCGCGAAGACGAGTGCGGCCGTGGCGAACAGAATGTGGATCATGCCTGGTCTCCTCGGCGCGCAGCATGGCACAGCGCGCGCTTCCGCGGAATTCGCCAAACCCAAGGACGGAATCGCGGTTCGAGCGCAGTACAACATCTGCGCCATGACGATCCTCGCTTTCGCCCTCGCGGCCCTCGTCCAAGCCCCGCCTCCTCCGCCGCCCGCGCAAGACAATGGCGCGAGCGAGAAGCGTGGCCTCCTGAACAAGAGCGACGCGATGTCGCCCGGCTACACGCTCTTCGCGCCTCTGCGCTCGAAGTCGACCTACCTCGTCGACGCGAGTGGAACCGCTGTGCACGAGTGGAAGAGCGATGCG
>Ga0194132_10013166_pt1 | contig 10110 bp, 8 predicted proteins | sample TA2KigOf80mmetaG_FD_148612 | JGI IMG/M metagenome (GOLD analysis project Ga0194132, IMG submission 148612) | Freshwater microbial communities from Lake Tanganyika, Tanzania - TA2015054 Kigoma Offshore 80m | ecosystem: Environmental > Aquatic > Freshwater > Lake | place: Tanzania: Lake Tanganyika... | reverse complement strand
CCGGCCCACGCGCCCGCGGCGCTCCCGGAACCGGCGTGGGCGGTCGCGGTCGGCGGGCCGATGGTCGATCTGCCGGCTGATGCGCCCGTGGCCGACGTGCCCGCGGCCGACGGCGCAACGGTCGCGTTCTTTGGCGCGGGCGGGGACGACGATGCGCGCGGGGGCGGCGCGGGCGGGAGCGGGTTGGGCGACGGACTCGGCTTCGGCGGGTCCGGCTCGTCCGCCGGGTTCGACAACTTCGGATCATCGGGATCGGGCGGCGCGTCGGGAACGTCGTCCGGGAACGGCGGCGGCAACGGGAACGGCGCGGCGGACCCCGCCGGGCGCGGGGCCGACACGTTCGACCCGTCCAGTTCTTCCGGGAGCGGTGTGGGCGGGAACGGGTTCTTCCCGTCCGGCGCGTCGGGGAACGGCGCGAACGCGGGCGGCAGCACCAGCGGCGCGAGCGCGGCGGGTCAGGCCGGCAGTACCCTGCCCGGCTCACGCGGTTCGGGCCAATCGCTCTCGACCGCGGTGGACGGCGACGCGCGCTCGGACGGCGCGGCGGCGGGCGCGCTGCCGGTGGCGCGCGCGACGGGCGGGGTCGCGGGGTACTTCGAGCAGAACATCGGACAGGTGGACGGGGCGGTGGACTTCGTGGCCCGCGGCGGCGGGTACACGCTGTTCCTCCAGCCCGACGCCGTGACCGTCTCCGCGCGGGTGCCGGGCCGGGGGGACGAGGGGCCGACCGCCGACCGCATCCGGCTGCGGCTCGACGGCGCGAACCCGGACGCCCGCGCGACCGCGCGCGGCGACATGGACCTGAAGGTGGCCTACGTCCGCGGGTCCGACCCCGCCGACCAGATCACCAACGTGCCCACCGCGGCGCGCGTCGATTACGCCAACGTGTACGCCGGTGTCGACGCGACCTACTACGCCGACCCGGAGCGCGGGCTGGCGTTCGACTTCACCGTGAACCCCGGCGCGGACGCGGGCGCGATCCGGCTCGCGGTGGACGGCGGCGCGGCGCGCATCACCGACGCCGGGTTGCTCGAAGTGGAGACCGCGAACGGCGTCCTCACCCTGTCCGCCCCGGTCGCGTACCAAGACGGACCGGACGGCCGAACCGCGGTGGCCGCGGCGTTCGCGCGCACCGACGCCGGCGGGATCGGGTTCGCGACTACGACCGCGCGCGGGCGCTGGTGATCGACCCCGGCATCGTGTGGGGCAGTTTCTTGGGCGGGTCGGCCGACGACGGGGTGCGCGCGGTCGCCACCGACGCCGCCGGGAACGCCTACCTCGCCGGGTACTCGTTCTCGGCCGACCTGCCGGGCGCGTGGACCGGCGCGGGCGGGAACGCCGACAGCGACGTGATGGTGGCGAAACTGTCGGCCGACGGCAAGCGGCTCCTGTACGTCACCTACATCGGCAACAGCGGGGGCGACGCCGGGTACGGGATCGCGGTGGGGCCGGACGGCGCGGCCTACGTGGTCGGCGACACCACCGGCAACAACTTCCCCACGACCACCGGGGCGCTCGACACCACCGGGAGCACGGCCAGCGGGTTCGCTCTGAAGCTGACCCCGGACGGCCAGACCGTGAGCTACGCGACCTACGTGACGGGCGGGACCGTCGCCATCGCCGACGCCCGCGGGGTCGCGGTCAACTCGTCCGGGCAGGCGTTCGTGGTCGGCTCGACGAGCGCCGCGCTGGTGATCGGCGGGGGCACGGCCGGGGCCTATGTGCTCCAGATCAACGCGGCCGGGTCCGCGGCGGTGTTCAACACCACCCTGACCGGCACCGGCGCGATGGGCACCAGCGCGGCCCGCGCGGTCGCCATCGACGCGTCCGCGGTGTACGTCACCGGGGGCACGGGGGCGTCGGACTTCATGGGCACGACCGGCGTGTTCGGGACCGGGGGCGGGGCGTTCGTCACCAAGCTCACTATGGTGGACCCCGAAAACTGGACCACCGGATAGGTTGCTATCGGGTGGTCCAGTTTTCGGGGTCCACCATAGAGCATCTTCGCGGGGCGTTCCCCCTAACTGAGGACGGCGGTTCACCCCCACGAGCGTGGGGAGCATGGCAACCATCAGGGAGTATCGGATAAACGGTACGGTTCACCCCCACGAGCGTGGGGAGCATGCAAGCGCGATCCTCAACCACGGCGGCGACTACGGTTCACCCCCACGAGCGTGGGGAGCATGGTTTACGCGGACGAGATCGCGGCGCAGGTCGAGGTTCACCCCCACGAGCGTGGGGAGCATGCCCCGCGAGCCGGTGTATTCCTGACCGCCCGACGGTTCACCCCCACGAGCGTGGGGAGCATTGAACGGTGTTGGCGTCAATCACGCGACCGCCCGGTTCACCCCCACGAGCGTGGGGAGCATGGAACAGGTCGCGCAGAACCGGCAGCCATTCCGGTTCACCCCCACGAGCGTGGGGAGCATGTTCGATTGAGTCGCCGGCCTTCTCACGGTATCGGTTCACCCCCACGAGCGTGGGGAGCATGGAAGGCGCGCCGGGAGTATTACCGGCACTGCCGGTTCACCCCCACGAGCGTGGGGAGCATGATGATGTCCTGCCGCAAGAACCAGCCGTCATCGGTTCACCCCCACGAGCGTGGGGAGCATCGCTTGGTCGCGCTTCGTCGCCACGCTGTAGACGGTTCACCCCCACGAGCGTGGGGAGCATGACAAACTCCAGCACCCCGCGCGGAGAGGTCGCGGTTCACCCCCACGAGCGTGGGGAGCATGACGAGAGGGCCGGCGCGAGGAACGGGCGGGGCGGTTCACCCCCACGAGCGTGGGGAGCATGCCCCGTTCAGGCTCGACCACTGGGTCGCCGTCGGTTCACCCCCACGAGCGTGGGGAGCATTCGAACAACGCCTCGGCGCGTTCGGCCGGGGTCGGTTCACCCCCACGAGCGTGGGGAGCATGTTGCGGGAACTGATGGGTAACGAGGCCGTTGCGGTTCACCCCCACGAGCGTGGGGAGCATGCGGCTTCCGCGTCTTCGGCGGTGGTGAAGTCCGGTTCACCCCCACGAGCGTGGGGAGCATTGGGTCTCGAGTTCCACCCCGTAGTACGGGCCCGGTTCACCCCCACGAGCGTGGGGAGCATGTTTCCCACCCGCCGCGCCAGTTCGCCTCAATCGCGGTTCACCCCCACGAGCGTGGGGAGCATGAAAGGCCCGCGTCGCGCTCCTTGCGGCTAGCCGGTTCACCCCCACGAGCGTGGGGAGCATGCGCCCCGCCACCCTTGCGAGAGCAGGGACGTAGGTTCACCCCCACGAGCGTGGGGAGCATGCCGCTCGTGAACGTGCCGCCGCCGCTGTTCTGCGGTTCACCCCCACGAGCGTGGGGAGCATTGTAGCGCACCTGTCACACTTTTGTCACGCCCCGGTTCACCCCCACGAGCGTGGGGAGCATATGATCGCGTCCGGGTTTTTCTTCATCGCGTCCGGTTCACCCCCACGAGCGTGGGGAGCATGTTAGTCCAGTCGTTCTCATCCATTCCGTGAACGGTTCACCCCCACGAGCGTGGGGAGCATCAGATCGACCTGATCAGCCGTGATCCCGTTCGCGGTTCACCCCCACGAGCGTGGGGAGCATGAACGCCACCGACCCCAACAGCCACGCGACCGCGGTTCACCCCCACGAGCGTGGGGAGCATGTTCCCCCGTTCGGCCGCACGATGGGGGCATGCGGTTCACCCCCACGAGCGTGGGGAGCATGTAGAGCAGACTCACCGCCATGACCGCCGCCGCGGTTCACCCCCACGAGCGTGGGGAGCATTGGCGCACGCTGCGCGACGGCGACCCCGCGGACGGTTCACCCCCACGAGCGTGGGGAGCATCCGAGATACCCGCCCAGGGCGAACTGGACGAACGGTTCACCCCCACGAGCGTGGGGAGCATGTATTGCGGCCATCCGCGCGTCGATTCGACGGAGGTTCACCCCCACGAGCGTGGGGAGCATGGCAATCCCGCCTTCGTCCGCTCTACCCACCGCGGTTCACCCCCACGAGCGTGGGGAGCATGTGCGGGGCGCGGCGGGTTAGCAGGCCGCTGCGGGTTCACCCCCACGAGCGTGGGGAGCATTCCAACTCTCGCTGCCGTACGGCGCGCCCTGCTCGGTTCACCCCCACGAGCGTGGGGAGCATGACGCCTTTACCGACATCGCCCGCGAGCAGAACGGTTCACCCCCACGAGCGTGGGGAGCATCCGCCCGTACAAGTGAAGGTAGGCGCGGCGCTCGGTTCACCCCCACGAGCGTGGGGAGCATGCCGACGCGAACCGTTTCGCCGGGGTATCGCTCGGTTCACCCCCACGAGCGTGGGGAGCATCTCAACGGGTCCACGCCCCGCCGCTGCATTTGCGGTTCACCCCCACGAGCGTGGGGAGCATTCCACCGAATCCGCCGTCAGTTCCGACGACCACGGTTCACCCCCACGAGCGTGGGGAGCATCCGACTGCCCCTCTGCCCCCGCCATGAACTCGCGGTTCACCCCCACGAGCGTGGGGAGCATGACCTCAACGCCGACATCAACCTCGACGGGCTCGGTTCACCCCCACGAGCGTGGGGAGCATGCACGCGCCAGCGAGTGATAGCGGGCGCGGAGCGGTTCACCCCCACGAGCGTGGGGAGCATGCGCACTGGATTTGCCAGCATTCGGACTACTACGGTTCACCCCCACGAGCGTGGGGAGCATCGAATCGCTGCGGAGGAACCCGACGAACCCCACGGTTCACCCCCACGAGCGTGGGGAGCATGCGGCGCACCGCATCGAGGATGACGGTGGCGTTCGGTTCACCCCCACGAGCGTGGGGAGCATGACGAGTACGGGAACCCCATCTTCGGACCTGACGGTTCACCCCCACGAGCGTGGGGAGCATGTTCTGTGCGGCTACCGGCGGCGCGGGCGGTTCGGTTCACCCCCACGAGCGTGGGGAGCATCGCCGGCGCACCTACCGCGAGCAGTGGGAAGTAGGTTCACCCCCACGAGCGTGGGGAGCATTCCATGACGCCGGCGTTGTTGACCTGCCGCCACGGTTCACCCCCACGAGCGTGGGGAGCATGTGACCGCCACGAAGCACGTCCTGTTCGGGGACGGTTCACCCCCACGAGCGTGGGGAGCATAACTCGTCGAAGACTTCCTTGATACCCTTCTTCGGTTCACCCCCACGAGCGTGGGGAGCATGAACTCAGCCTGATAAACTGCCGCGCGGAACGCGGTTCACCCCCACGAGCGTGGGGAGCATGCAAGTAGGGGCGCGCCATGACCACGGAAGCCGGGTTCACCCCCACGAGCGTGGGGAGCATGGTCCACCCGCCGCGCCAGTTCGCCTCGATCGCGGTTCACCCCCACGAGCGTGGGGAGCATCAGTTCGCCGTCGTGTACGCGGTCGTGGCGTCCGGTTCACCCCCACGAGCGTGGGGAGCATAGCGACACGCCGGTAAGAATCTCGCGCCTTGTCGGTTCACCCCCACGAGCGTGGGGAGCATTGACGCTATCCGCCTGCGTCCGGCGGACCGACTGGTTCACCCCCACGAGCGTGGGGAGCATGCCTGCGGGTCGCGGGCTTCCGCCGGCAGCCCCGGTTCACCCCCACGAGCGTGGGGAGCATGAGTAGCCGCGCCGCGCAATACTGGTTCAGGTCGGTTCACCCCCACGAGCGTGGGGAGCATGCCGAAGGGGCGGCCCGTCTTCCGCGAACTCAACGGTTCACCCCCACGAGCGTGGGGAGCATACCGCCGGCACGCGCCGCCCGCCCGCCGTCGCCGGTTCACCCCCACGAGCGTGGGGAGCATGCCGCTGTGCGTGTTTTCGACGAGGCGGGACGCGGTTCACCCCCACGAGCGTGGGGAGCATGGCACGCCATCAACTTCGCGGACGTGCTGAAGGGGTTCACCCCCACGAGCGTGGGGAGCATGGGACGTGCAGCTTTGGGCGTGACGCCCGTAACGGTTCACCCCCACGAGCGTGGGGAGCATCAGATGACCGCGCACGGCGTCGATCCGACCCGCGGTTCACCCCCACGAGCGTGGGGAGCATGGCCGCGGCACTTCGCCGCGGCCCTCCCCGTCTCGGTTCACCCCCACGAGCGTGGGGAGCATGTTCTCCCATCTCGCCTCAAACGAGATGGCCAGCGGTTCACCCCCACGAGCGTGGGGAGCATGCCGAGCAACCCCATACGTGCGCCGGCGCGCCCGGTTCACCCCCACGAGCGTGGGGAGCATTCCGGCGTGACGCGCCCGGTGGTGGTCGTCGCCGGTTCACCCCCACGAGCGTGGGGAGCATTCGTTGAGGCGTTCGGTTAGTTTCTCATGCAACGGTTCACCCCCACGAGCGTGGGGAGCATGAATACCGAGCCACGGCGCGTCGTTAATCGCGCCGGTTCACCCCCACGAGCGTGGGGAGCATCGATCCGCGAGTACCCGCCCGCGAGGTATTCACGGTTCACCCCCACGAGCGTGGGGAGCATGTCTGGATCGCGTCGGGTTCGACCTGATCCTGCGGTTCACCCCCACGAGCGTGGGGAGCATGGTAGACTAGCACGGCGCGCCCTCGTGTACTACGGTTCACCCCCACGAGCGTGGGGAGCATCTCGTCCGGGTTCGGGTATTCGTCTGGCACTTCGGTTCACCCCCACGAGCGTGGGGAGCATGATACGCGGTGCATTTGTACCAACCGCGTCCACGGTTCACCCCCACGAGCGTGGGGAGCATGCCGCGAGCGCCCGGCGGATAAACCCTGTCCCACGGTTCACCCCCACGAGCGTGGGGAGCATGCGGAATGGGTGGCGGGTAAGCGGGTTGTCGGCGGTTCACCCCCACGAGCGTGGGGAGCATGTACGGGCGCGGCGTCACGGTCCACACGCTGCGCGGTTCACCCCCACGAGCGTGGGGAGCATGTTGTAGTGGTATTCCATGTCGGGCGTCTCGACCGGTTCACCCCCACGAGCGTGGGGAGCATCAGTACGCACGCCCCGACGACGTAGCCTTCTCCGGTTCACCCCCACGAGCGTGGGGAGCATGTCCACCCACGCCCAATACACGCGTGGAACCGCTGGTTCACCCCCACGAGCGTGGGGAGCATTGCCGGTTTTAGCCTTGTTCATGTCCCTTCCCCTGGTTCACCCCCACGAGCGTGGGGAGCATTCGTTAATGTTCGTGGTCCTCCTGTCCTGTCGTGGTTCACCCCCACGAGCGTGGGGAGCATGTTTAGAGGGACAGGATGATATCCGTGTCGCCGGTTCACCCCCACGAGCGTGGGGAGCATGATTCGCGCGTGCGACATGCTGCACATCAAGGGACGGTTCACCCCCACGAGCGTGGGGAGCATGGGTTGCGGCGGCACTGGAAGGCCGGCGCTGTCGGTTCACCCCCACGAGCGTGGGGAGCATGCGCGTCTACGCGCTCATCGATTTACTCGCGCCCGGTTCACCCCCACGAGCGTGGGGAGCATAACGACGCACAGTTTGCCGAGGCCGACGACGCGCGGTTCACCCCCACGAGCGTGGGGAGCATGAGGTTCAGCGCGAGCCACGCCGCCGTAAGCGCGGTTCACCCCCACGAGCGTGGGGAGCATTTGAAGATCGCGGGCAGACGCTCGCCCGTAAACGGTTCACCCCCACGAGCGTGGGGAGCATCTGTACACTACTGACTACGCTTGCACCATGTACGGTTCACCCCCACGAGCGTGGGGAGCATGCGTCCACGTCGCGCTTCAGTTCGAGCGCGAACGGTTCACCCCCACGAGCGTGGGGAGCATCGTAGCGCACCTAAGGTCTTGTCCGGGCTTATCGGTTCACCCCCACGAGCGTGGGGAGCATGGCAGTTCGTCGAACGCGATGAGGTCCGCCGGCGGTTCACCCCCACGAGCGTGGGGAGCATGCAGCGATTGCCCGCCCTCCGCCGGCGCGGGCTGGTTCACCCCCACGAGCGTGGGGAGCATGGTTGAGTTCGCAGAGGATCGCAGCCCGCCGTTCGGTTCACCCCCACGAGCGTGGGGAGCATCTGATAGTCGAACCCGGCGTATGCCGTCTGCTCGGTTCACCCCCACGAGCGTGGGGAGCATGAGCGCGAGCTAAACGGCGCGCTCGCCTACGTTCGGTTCACCCCCACGAGCGTGGGGAGCATCTAGCCGCTTACACTTCCCCCTAGCCGCGGCTACGGTTCACCCCCACGAGCGTGGGGAGCATGGTAAGGCGTCTTCGCGGGTGGGATGCTCGATGGCTTCACCCCCACGAGCGTGGGGAGCATGGCAGCCGCCGGAACATGGCGCGCAGGCCGCGGGCTTCACCCCCACGAGCGTGGGGAGCATGGTCACGCGCCGTTGCCTTCGCGAACGGGGTCGCCTTCACCCCCACGAGCGTGGGGAGCATGGGGTCGTGATTGTACAAGCCCCTAACGTCGTCGGTTCACCCCCACGAGCGTGGGGAGCATTGTTACGTCACGGCGCGGGTGAGCACCCCGCCCGGTTCACCCCCACGAGCGTGGGGAGCATTTCTGCGCTTCGTTCGTCGAGGAAACGTACAACGGTTCACCCCCACGAGCGTGGGGAGCATCCTTTTGCACCAGCAAAAGGGCGGGGTTTTTCCGGTTCACCCCCACGAGCGTGGGGAGCATGCAAGCCCGCGCCGCCGCACTGGTCGCCTACCGCGGTTCACCCCCACGAGCGTGGGGAGCATGGCCGGCGTTGTTCTCTTCCTGCACCGGCCACATCGGTTCACCCCCACGAGCGTGGGGAGCATTTCCTAGCGTTCCGCGAACGGGCGCGAAAAAACGGTTCACCCCCACGAGCGTGGGGAGCATAAGCGTTCACTTGGTTGTCGCCCGTGCCCCATGGGTTCACCCCCACGAGCGTGGGGAGCATGGCGGCGGGCCGCTGGCGGAAAACGGGCACGACCGGTTCACCCCCACGAGCGTGGGGAGCATGGGTGGTACGCACAGTTCCAGCCGCTGAACCAACGGTTCACCCCCACGAGCGTGGGGAGCATTCGTGGCTCGCGCGGGCTGAGTCTGAGGGGTTCGGTTCACCCCCACGAGCGTGGGGAGCATGGACTCCAAACGGGTCTTGTTCGCGGTCGCGTCCGGTTCACCCCCACGAGCGTGGGGAGCATGAAGTTGGCGAAGAACCTCGATCACTTCCGCGACGGTTCACCCCCACGAGCGTGGGGAGCATGCGCCCACGTCGCCTCGGGCCGTTGTCGGCGCGCGGTTCACCCCCACGAGCGTGGGGAGCATGCCACCGCCGCGGACGTGTTCCGCGCGGCGCGTGGTTCACCCCCACGAGCGTGGGGAGCATGCGGTGGGCCGCTGGCGGAAAACGGGCACGACCGGTTCACCCCCACGAGCGTGGGGAGCATGCCCGTCGGTGAACTTTTTTGTGGTCTGGTGCCGGTTCACCCCCACGAGCGTGGGGAGCATGAGTAGTAGCGCGTACTTCATGGCGGTCACTCCGGTTCACCCCCACGAGCGTGGGGAGCATGAACTGTACACACGCGCGCGGAACGACGGTTGCCGGTTCACCCCCACGAGCGTGGGGAGCATGTACCAGTGAGGTAATCAGGCCGGCAATTTTGTCCGGTTCACCCCCACGAGCGTGGGGAGCATGATTGCTTCGAGGCCGGCGAACCCGGTAAACACGGTTCACCCCCACGAGCGTGGGGAGCATCGCGTCACCGCGGAAGCGAAGGACGCGCAATTCGGTTCACCCCCACGAGCGTGGGGAGCATGGGCTGAGCATCACCACGCCCGCCAACACCGCCGGTTCACCCCCACGAGCGTGGGGAGCATGATCGAACACATCGCGCGCAAGGTATGGTCTCTCGGTTCACCCCCACGAGCGTGGGGAGCATCCGATCAGCGCACCGAGATACCAGAACATCTGCGGTTCACCCCCACGAGCGTGGGGAGCATGCCTCGAGTTCCTTTAGCAGCCTCTCGACTTCCGGTTCACCCCCACGAGCGTGGGGAGCATTCCGACGCGACCGCGGACGGCGCGCCCGCCCCACGGTTCACCCCCACGAGCGTGGGGAGCATCAGCCCGGCCGGTAGCTCTGGTCACGCGGGAACGGTTCACCCCCACGAGCGTGGGGAGCATGCCGCCATGCCGACGACGTAGGG
>Ga0194132_10013165_pt1 | contig 10110 bp, 9 predicted proteins | sample TA2KigOf80mmetaG_FD_148612 | JGI IMG/M metagenome (GOLD analysis project Ga0194132, IMG submission 148612) | Freshwater microbial communities from Lake Tanganyika, Tanzania - TA2015054 Kigoma Offshore 80m | ecosystem: Environmental > Aquatic > Freshwater > Lake | place: Tanzania: Lake Tanganyika... | reverse complement strand
TCCCTCGCATTCGACCAATCGGGACGACTGGGTGCGGCGTTTGGCGACGGCTATTTGAGGATTTTCAAGATTCGTTAGCCACTGGCGCGCTCGGAGGGACTCGAACCCCCAACCCTCTGATCCGAAGAAGTCCGAAGAGAGATTCCGTGGGGTGAACGGAGTCTTGGGGAGTCTGATTCTGTTGAGCTACCGAGACATTCCGAATCCTTCGCAGATCACGGCGGGTCGAGTGGTTTACTGACCCAGTTACTGACTGGAATCGCACTTTCATTCGCCGATACTCGGGGGCACAAGTTGGCGACCTGAGTCAAGAGTTGGTGCATGCAGCCGTGACACTTCCGCCATAATCAACTGTGTAGTCAGAAGAGCACAACTGTCCATCTTGCTTGTAGATCTGAAGTACCAGTCGCCATCCAAAATCCCCAAACGGATTCTTCATTGCCGTTACTTCAAGCCGTTGACCTTCGTCAACTACGACTACTCTCGCTAGGTTTCCGCAGGCGTCAACTTCTTCACCATTGATTCTTCCAATCCAGCAGCCATTAAAATCAATTGGAAAGATTTTGACGTTGTATGTCTCAGGACCACCACCAAGTCCACAACTGGCAAGTGATAACGAGAGTGTCGCAAGTGCCGCTTGTCTCAAAAGCCAACTATGTCTGCCAGAAACAACGCGATTGATGGGACGATTTCTAGGGATTCGCACTCAGTCCTCGAAGTCCTCTTCAAGGCCCATGTTTTGCTGGTCCGCCCGTAACTCGGCATATGAGCCGATCACAATCATCAGTGTCGACAAAGTCCAAGTTGAAAGCAATACCACGAGTCCGAACGCCCAAACCGGGAACGGTGAGTCTTCGCCTGCGGAAATGTCACGAGCGATAATCCATACGGCTGAAAGTGTTCCCATGACAAGGAACGCGTAGCCCAGTCCCTGAAGTACAGTTGTCCAAAATCTGAGGTGCCACGCATGATCGTTGGTTAGGCGATCGTCGTTCACAATCCGAAGAGTAGTGCAGAACTCAGCAGCTAGTCGGGCCTAGCTATTGACGCGCGAGAACTCTGTACCCTTTCTGCTGATGACCGCTGTACTTCTTTCGCGACATACCTCTCTCGGTTCCTTTCGGTTGAGGGCCCATCGAGGTGGTGGTGGTTTCAGCGATGTTTATGAAGCGGTGGGACCGAATGGTGATCGAGTGGCTGTCAAGGTTCTGCGCGCAAGTGGACCAGATGCCGCGGCGATCTCACAAAGATTTCGTCGAGAAAGAGAGTTGCTAGAGCGAATCGATAGTCGTCGCGTTGCGCGAATCCTTGACGCCGACCTTGACTGCGACTTGCCATGGATCGCCTCGGAGTACGTTGATGGCCCAAATCTCAGGGAAGCAGTAGCAGAGCGTGGCCCACTTTCCGTATCTGATGCCTTGGCACTTGCTGGCATCTTGGCCCGAATCGTTCTGGAGCTGCATAGTCGCGGTATCGCTCACAGAGATCTAAGTCCGAACAACGTGATGCTTGGACCAAGTGGTCCAGTACTGATCGACTTTGGTTCGGCACGCATGGATCTTGCTGGGCGACTTGGAAGCGTGTTAAGTGTTGGCACACCCTTCTATGCGGCTCCGGAAGCGATGAGGGGTGATCCGGTCGGAGCACCTGCAGATCTCTACGCAATTGCTCGACTTGTCCAGTTCAGTCTTTCTGCAGCTGAGGAAATGAGCTGGACATTTGGCAGTTTGGCAATCGAACCGCATGTTGTGAGTGTGCTCGATAAATGTCTCGATCCCGACCCGCAGCGACGTCCACTAACAAACGAGCTAGTTGAAGTTCTCCCCGGCTCGGACGTACCTGAGTCATTATCAGCAGCCCAGTATTCGTCGGTCTCGGTGCGTCCGTTACCGCGAAGACTCCCGACTTGGACGCTTGCTGTGGCTGCGGCTGTTACTGCCGTCGTCGTAGGTTCCGCAAGTTTTTTCCTCTTCCGAACGGTTGAGGAGCCCCTCACCGTAGATAGGTTGCTTCAAAATCACCCATCAATGCTGCTTCCAAACGAACTCGACATAACAAGGGTCAATAAAGGTTGGATTACACAGCTGCCGATTGTGGACAATGCAACTCTGCGATATATCACTCCTGAAGATCTTGCTCGGGAAACAGATTTCGTAACGGTTGAGGCTTACCAGATCAATCGATACGAAGGTGACGTTCCTAACCTCGCCATGATTGAGGTTTCGGTTGACGTGCTTCCTGATCGTTTTATCGATGACATGATGCAAACTCCAGATGACGAAGCTCGCGTAAATGTTCCTATTGAGGAGTTTCCGAGAGCCAGATCGCTGTTTCAAGATCTGCTTGAAAAGCGCTCTGAGCTTGCGCCGTGGTCATGCCGTCTTACTGAGACGAGCCACTTTCAGAGACGAAACTCGGTATCAGGGACGAGTTTTTTAGCAGTCGTAATTACTGATCCAGATTGCAAAGATGTGTATTCAAATTATTGGACGTCATTTATCTCTTTTGAGATATTCCCAAAATCAAATGCCGCGATAGTCACCTACGCACGAGGGCATAGGGAAGTAATCAACGTGCGGTCGCTTCTGACTTCGATTCAGGGTTCGCCCAACAGTCTGATTCGCGATATTCCTGAGTTCAACTCACCAGCGGCATCGCTGGTTGGAATCGATCACTCGCAACTCATTGAACCGCCCCTCGGATATGAAGAGCATCAGATTCTTCCAACAGCGAAACGAGTTTGGCGCTTGCCAGCAGGAAGGTCATTTCAGTTGACGATTCCGAGCTACGACTCGCAAGTTGCAGATATCTCGATTCTGGCGTATTCAAATGTTGGTGAGTTTTCTGAGGATGTCGAACTCGATGAACTTCTATACCCACTCGGATCGATTGCTGAAGTTCCGCCCGCTGTCGAGTATCAGTTTTCGAATCCAACGAAAGATGATTGGCTACTCATTTTTGAAATTTCAGATACGACAGACGAGACCACAACAAGCCTTGATTTTGGGGTTCGATTGCTTTCGTCCGAATTCCCACTTTTTGATCTCCTCTCCAGTGATGTATTCGCAGTGGGCGCGAAACCAATCGTCGACTCTTGGCCTAGCTCAGGTTTCTACTTCCGTGGTACAGAAGAAGATCCCAAGTTCCAGCTGCCCCCTTCACCGTTTGCTCAACTGTCATCCGAAAGCGCCAAACCAAAGACCGACGTAATCGAGAATGTTGTCCTGACTCTTCCGCCCCTTTGGTTTGAGCCAATAGACACCATTGACACGGACGGCACAACTAAGAGTCTTCACAGAAACCCGCTTTACGACGGCTACATCGCATATCTGGAAGTCGACGAACCACACCTTGAAATCTTCAGTGAACCAAATGCCGCAACATTTACGCGACTCGTAGGCGAGGCATGGATTGCAACTGATCGATACGGCAAGTGCCTCGGCAATCGCGCCTATTCCTTGAACAATGGGATCGTGTTCTTTGAGTTTCGAGTGATGTTGCACTGCCTAACACCCTCGACGTTTGAATCAGCTGATGACCAACGTCTTCGAATCCAACGAGCCCCGATCATCGAGTTTCAACTGAGTTCAGCTTTTTCCGAAGAAGCCTGGGATCGTCCATGGCCGATGGGCGTATTGAGGGGCCGCTTTGTACCTCAGTATCAAGAAGATATTCAATTCTGGGTCGACTTTGTTAATGGTATTCGAAACCAGTTTGCCGAGATTGAACGCTCCGAGAAGAAACGATGCGAAGCCATGTTTGGTGAATGTCCCAGGGGCTAAAGAGATGAAACGTAGCCAAGCCTCCCGGGGTTCGTGCCTAGTCACGCACACGCCATGGAAGGAGAGCACTCCAACATCGGTCAATCTCAAGACGGATTTGTGGATTGGCAGAGACCCAAACAAACCAAAATTCCAGATTGGCCCAGAAGACCAATTCATTTCAGCCAACGCCGTTCACTTAACACTGCGTGAGACTGGCGTCGAAGTGCAGAACACCAGTTCTCACAGTCAGGTGGAGGTCCACCACACGAGTGGAGTGCGCATCCTCTTCCCACGTGAGAGCCTCACAGTCGTAACCTCCAGCAAACTTCTGATACCTAGTCGCGACATCAACTATTCAATTCAACTTGAACTCTCAGGCTTTACAGATCAGACCACAGTGTCAACGCAAACGAAGCGACTTGTTCCAGAAGATCTGCGTCTCGCAGACGAACGAATCCCCGCCCTGGCTGGCCTGTGTGCCTCGTTCTTGTTTCCTCAACATTTTGGTACTGCACCCCTCAATGCGAGTCAGATCGCAGAACTACTGTCTGCCAAGGGCTACGTAATCACTCCCAAGGCCGTGAACCACAAAATTCAAAGGACGCGAGAACAAGTGGAGGAACATACGGGTTCCTACCTCGATAACCGGCAAGGTCTAGCCCAGTTTCTGATCCGTCATCGATACATCACTTCCGATGACGTCCGAAAACACTTGATGTAACGCACAAAGTCGGGTTATCCGAAAATTGGACAACCCGACCTGTGCGATTACTTCGACTGGCAATTAGCAACCCCAGCAGTTACCCCAGCTGCTGTAACTGCGTGATCCTGAGCGCCCCGAAGGCATCGTGTAGTCGTAGCTTCCCCAGCTCGAACCACCGTTGCGCTGACGGTACCCATAGCTCGAGTAGCCGGTGTTGGCGTTGTATGAGCTCCAGGAAGTTCCCCCCGAACCATTGCTGTACGAGCAAGTGGTACGACCGCTGCTGAACGAACGGCAATTCTCTGGAGCCTTGGCGCCAACCTGTGATCCGAGGGGGAGCGCAAAACTCATGATTCCGATGGCACCGGCAATCAGTGCCTTTCTCGTTGCGTTGATCTTGTTGTTCATCGTGTTACTCCTTTTGGTTAGGTGGCCCTTGTGAACCACAGATTCAGAATGCAACCAAAGCCCGGTTTTGACAATGGGCAAGCAAACCCACCCCAAAAACGGTCAATGTTTATTGGAGTTTCTTGGGCGCCCTTCGGCTCGGAATCACGAGTATTTGTTAACCAAAGTCGACTTTCGCGAGTTTTCGTGAGGGCAATAGGTCTGGTGAACTGCCCCCAGTTGTTAGAGGGCCCTTTTTATACATGTTTTGGTCAGTTTTGGGGTCATGTGAGGTAACGGTCCTTGCAATAAAAACAACAAAACAAAGATTTTTTGTGGTTATTTGTCTTATTTTTATATGGGTTTATAGAGGGCGTTTTATTGTGTCCCATGTGGCCGATGCTGCGATGTATTGATTCGGGCGTTTGGTGACCTCGTAGTCGGTTCCGTTTGTTGCGGCAAAGCTGCTGCCGATGGTAAGTGCTGATTCCTCAGAGAGCTGTCGTATGAGAAATTTTCGAGTTTTGAAGCCTTGTGCAGGTCGAAATCTCTGAGTGAATGGACGTCCGTAAGTCTGCGAAATCTTTGCTGATGTATCGAACCACAATCTCGAGATCTTCTTTTGTGGGGCATGTCTTCGGGTAAATCTCGCCATGCACCCATGCCTGCTCGAGGCTCTCGATTGCAATGTGTTCTGGCAGAAGAAGATTCCAGTGGAGTTTCCCGAATTGTTCACCATATTCAGCAACTGCAATGTAAGGAAACTTGGAGTAGTCGTTGCGTAGCTTCCTAAACAGTCGCTCGGGGTCTCTGGTTGCGGTCTCTAGGTGTCTTTCGCCATCAATGTTCTGATACCCGAGCGTGACATATTGCGTCAGCTTGTTTGCCTTGGCGTAGCGGCGAAGACGTGTCTCGGCAGCCATGGCTCGCCCCAACTGGTAATCGATGAAGTCGGGCGCCGCAGAAATCAAGCACTCATCTGGTTTAACGAGTTTTCGTCTTCCCGGTCTTGCAACTACCAGTTCACCTGCATCTGGATACACCCACACGCAGAGGTCACCACTCCCTACAAGCGATAAAGAACTTTTTAATATTAAAAGTTCCTCATCGGTCGTGGTCTCCGGTGCGCTGATTGCAGGGGGAGTTTCGTATGTATATAAAGAAAGGTGATCGCTCATGACGGCTCCTGTGTGGAGCGACCGTTGTAAGGAGTCTTTAACTCGCCCGCCCCGGCATAGGGGTCGCTTCTAAAAAAGGGCGCTGTTGTCTGGCCGTCACTCGGGTGCGGGTCGTTTCTCCCGCCAGCGTTGCAGCCATTCAAAGTCAAGTGCTTGGCGGGGGATTCGGACGATTCGTCCGACTTGTCTGAAGGGGATCAGGCCTTCGAGTTTCCATCGTTTAACGGTGGAGGGGGAGACGGCTTTGGCTTCGGCGTATTCGGCCATGGTCAGCCAGCCACGTTCGGCATTGGTGTCGGTCATTGGGGTTCTCTCTCTCTTGTCGGGGCGCCCGCGGACTTGCGAGACACCGTGGCAACAGTGTATCATGAAGTCATGACCTCACGCAACCTTGACCGCCATGATGCGGTCCTCACCGTCTCGACACGCGGCACACCCAACGGCGTCATCGCCATTGAGCTGAAAGTGACGTGTCCGCCGAACCACCCCACCGGCGTCACCACCGCGTTGTTGCGTCTCATCTCTGCAGCTGACCTACATGGCACGACCAAGAAGCCCCCGGTCGACATGAAGAGCTTCCTGCGCAGCCAGACCACCAAACCGTCATGGCAAGCACGACAAGGTTCACAAAGCGACCTAAAGCTGCTCTCGGCTGTGGCAAAGCTCTATCTGGCGGCGCTTCGCGAAGGCCTGCCACCCACCAAAGCGATACAGCTGTGGTCCGGGGCGTCACGACCAACTGCATCCCGTTGGGTGAGGCAGGCCCGGGATCTTGGACTTATCGGGAAGCCGACGAAGCCGGGGAGGCCGGGGGACAACAGGAGGGGAAGAAACCGCAAGACAACCAACCGATAGGAGAAGAGCAATGACCATTTTCAAACGACGTGGCAAGTGGGTGGTGGAGATCGCCACCGGCGACTACACCGCCTCAGGCAAGCCCAGACGCACACGACGCGTGACGGCTTCCAAAGCCGATGCCCAACGTCTCGAACGAGAACTCTTGGCGCAACGTGACCGAGGAGCCCCGGTACCGCGAGCTGACCTCACCGTCAGCATGATGCTTGCCATGTGGCTCGAAGACATGGGGCAGCGAGATCTTGCACCACGCACGATCGAGAGTTACAGCCAGATTTGTCGAGACCATCTCCATCCGCATCTTGGACGCCACCGCCTCATCGAGCTCCACCAAAGCCACGTCAACAAAATGACCAGAGCACTGGCAGCTGACGGCTACTCAGCACACAGCCAACGCCTCATACGCCGAACCCTCGGTGTCGCACTCAACTACGCGATGAAGAACGACCTCGTTTTCCGAAACGTAGTCACGCTCTCCAATCCGATTCCCACACCTCGACGCAAAGAACTACGCATCCAACCCGAGCAGCTCCACGCCATGCTCCAAGCAATCAACACCAGCCCCAACCGCGACCTCATCGCCACCTACATCTACACCGGCATGCGCAGAGGCGAAGCCGTCGCACTGAAATGGTCCGACCTCCACCTTGACGAACAAGAACCATGGCTCAACTGCGAACGCTCCTACACCGGAATCAAAGGCGGCTTCCAAATACGTACCACCAAAACCAAAGAATCCATCCGCGTCGTCTCCATACCCTCAGACCTACGAGACATGCTGCTTGCTCGAAAGAAATCTCTGATCAACGACGACAGCTACACAGAACAAGAACTCGACAGCATGTATGTCTTCGCACGCTTCGACGGCGTCCTACCGCGACCCGACAACATCACCAAAGAAATCCGTAAACTCGGCGAACAAGCAGGAATACCCGGTATGGGACCACACCAATTCCGACACCTCTTCGCCACCATGCTCCAAAGCCAAGGCATCAGCACACCAGCAGTGTCAAGCCATCTCGGACACTCCGATATCAGCACCACCGTCAACATCTACACACACAAAACACCCGGAGGCGTCTCCCAAGTCGGACACGCATTCCAGAACGCAATTGATGAAGCAACGTCACATGAAACATAAGCACAGTGACCACGAGTCCAGATTCCACAGGTCAGACAGTTGGGCACAGACTTTGGCCCAAATTTCACTCCTCACAGGTCTGACTGCAGAATTGAGGAATATCGGATGAGGCGAAAGATTCAGAATGGGAATCATGTAGAGCGTTCTGCAGATACGTTCGCGTCTGAGTTCCCTCACTTAGCGAAACTTGCGCACGGCTGGAGTCCAGAAACCGTAAGACCAAAGAGTGGATTGAAGAAGAGTTGGAAATGCGACGAAGGACATGTTTGGAGCGCTCGAATTTGTGACATCGCTAATGGACGTGGGTGCCCGTATTGTTCTGGAAAGAAGGTCTTGGAAGGCTTCAACGATCTGAAGTCAAAACACCCAGACATAGCCGATCAGGCTGATGGTTGGGATCCGTCCAAGTTCCTCGCTGGATCTGCAATTCAACAGAAGTGGCGTTGTGGGAAAGGGCACTCCTATCTCGCCACAATTTACTCAAGAACAGGACGAGGCGTTGCTTGTCCGTATTGTGCAAATAAAAAAGTGCTAATTGGATATAACGACCTTGCAACCACAAATCCATTAATTGCCAAACAGGCTTGTGGCTGGGACCCCGAGACGGTTACAGCTGGAAGTGGTCGCTCTCTTCGCTGGAGGTGCGAATATGGTCATGAGTGGAATGCGGCAGTAAAGGACCGTCAACGTTCAGGTTGCCCATTTTGTTCTGGCCGAAATGTGATTGCCGGAAAGAACGATTTAGCCACTCTCCACCCCGCGATTGCGAGTGAGGCACATGGTTGGGATCCATTAACAGTTCACGCGAAAAGTCACGCAAAACGTACGTGGCAGTGTTCGATAGGACATAGGTACGAAGCAATTGTCCACAATCGGACGATCAATGACTCTGGATGTCCGTTCTGCTCGGGAAACAAGGTTCTTGTCGGCTACAACGACTGCGCAACAGTACGCCCCGATCTGGTTATTCAGGCAATCAACTGTGACCTGGCCGGCATCACTGCTGGCAGTAGTCGAATTGTCAAATGGCGATGCCGAGTTGGCCACGAGTGGACCGCATCAGTTAAGTCTCGATTGCGTGGGACAGACTGCCCGGTTTGCTCCGGTAATCAAGTGCTTCAAGGTTTCAATGACCTAGTAACTACTCACCCAGATGTGGCCTCACAGCTCGTCAATGCAGACCCAACAAAGTTCAGTCGGGGCAGTAAGCAACTGCTTAGCTGGCAATGTCAATACGGACACGTTTGGGAAGCATCTCCGAATAGCAGAACTAACGGCTGGCGTGGAACGATTACCGGATGTCCCACCTGTACAAATCGTTTAGTAGTTGCTGGGTTTAACGATCTCGGTACTACTCATCCTGAGTTATTGGTCGAAGTTGACGGATGGGACGCCACCAGATATTCGGCTGGCAGCGCAAAGCGGCGTTCGTGGAAATGTCAAGAGGGTCACCGCTGGGTAACTGCCATCAATGTCCGCACTGCAGGTCGAGGTTGTCCAACATGCTCAAAGGCCGGTTTTGATCCAAATCGCGATGGCTGGCTGTATCTAGTTGAGCATGAAGCGATGTCATTATTGCAAATTGGAATCACCAACTTCCCATCGCATCGCATTCGGGACCACGAATTACGTGGCTGGGATCTCCTGGATGTGCGAGGTCCAGCCGACGGCCATTACATTCGAGATCTAGAGCGAGATGCGATTCGTGCCCTGAAGCGACACGGTGCTGTTTTCGCCAAAGGCGCTGGAATTCCAAAGTTTGATGGCTTTACTGAGTCCTGGCTTTCAGCGACTCTCAACATCAGAAAGACTGCTGATATTGCACGCCTCGTCATCGAGGATGATTGGTCAAAAGACACTCTCCCATAAGGGCTTGGTGATCCTGCTGGGGTTTGTACTGACCAATTCACTGACTCACCATGACAAGCAGCTGCTGATGGGCCAAAAAACCAATCGGAATGGCGCGCTCGGAGGGACTTGAACCCCCAACCCTCTGATCCGAAGTCAGATGCTCTATCCATTGAGCTACGAGCGCTGGTGGGCGTCACGCTACCAAGTACCGTGATTGGTGAATGCCGCTTC
>Ga0194132_10013164_pt1 | contig 10112 bp, 7 predicted proteins | sample TA2KigOf80mmetaG_FD_148612 | JGI IMG/M metagenome (GOLD analysis project Ga0194132, IMG submission 148612) | Freshwater microbial communities from Lake Tanganyika, Tanzania - TA2015054 Kigoma Offshore 80m | ecosystem: Environmental > Aquatic > Freshwater > Lake | place: Tanzania: Lake Tanganyika... | reverse complement strand
GCCGAGGACGTGCTGCAGGACGCGGTCTTAAAGGCCTACACGCACCTCGATCGCTTTCAAGGCGATTCGAAGTTCTACACGTGGATCGTCCGCATCGCCGTCAACGAAGCGCTGATGAAGCTTCGCAAACGGCGCGGCGACAAATTGGTCTCGCTCGACGAAGAGATCGAAACGGGCGAGGAAACCGTCACACGCGAAATTGCCGTGTGGGACGGGAATCCCGAGCAAAAGTACGGGCAGGAAGAGCTTCGCGTTTTGCTTGATGAGGCCATTCAGAGTTTGAAGCCGTCGTTCCGAACCGTTTTTCAGTTGCGGGACGTGGAAGAGATGTCGACCGAGGAGACGGCCGAGGCATTAGGGTTGTCTGTTGCGGCGGTGAAGAGCCGCCTGCTGCGCGCGCGTTTGCAGCTTCGAGAGAGGCTGACGCGGCAATTTAAGCGCAAGGGAGAGGACGCGTTTGCTTACATGTAAAGAGCTGTTGGCGGAGTTAAACGCCTATCTCGACGAAGACACGACGCCAGACTACCGCGCCGAGTTGGAAAGCCATATCAACGAATGCCCGAACTGCTGGGTAGTCGTGGACACGACGAAGAAGACGTTGCAAGTTTACAAAGGCATGGAACCGCAAGCGGTGCCGGACGTGGTGTCGAAACGCCTGATGGCCGCGCTAGCGCGCAAAATGGCCGAGAAGAAGGCCTGCCACTAAGCCGTCAGTGCCTCCGGTTCGCCTACCTGCTGCCGCCACATCGCATAATACAGCCCCTTACGCTCCAGCAGTTCGCCGTGGGGCCCTTCCTCGACAATCCTGCCGCGCTCCAAGACGTAAATGCGGTCTGCGTGCAAAATCGTCGATAGCCGGTGCGCGATTAAGATCGATATCGCCGAACGCCGGCTGGCGACATCTCGAATCGTCGCGATAACCTCCTCTTCGGTCAGTGAATCGAGCGACGACGTCGCCTCGTCGAACACCATTAAGTCGGGCTGCCGCAGCAACGACCGCGCAATCGACAGGCGCTGCTTCTCTCCGCCGGAGACCTTCACGCCGCCCTCGCCGATCCGCGTCGCCAAGCCCTTTTCGGCGCGCTCCAACAGCGTCATCGCGGATGCCTGTCGCAGGACCTCCAGGCACTCTTCATCGGTCGCGCCAGGCCGCACGAACCGCAGATTCTCTCCGATCGACCCCGAGAAAAGCTGCGTGTCCTGGGTCACAAAACCGATTCGCTCCCGAAACGCTTCCATGTCGATATCACCGTTAGGCGTGCCGTTCAGCAGAATCCGTCCGGACTTCGGCCGGTACAATCCAACCAGCAACTTCACCAGTGTCGACTTCCCCGCCCCGGACGGCCCGACAAACGCAATCGTCTCCCCGCGATTCACCGTAAACCGAATATCGGAAAGCGCCGGCTTGGCCGCGCTTTGGTGTTGAAACGTCACGCCGTCGAACGCCATGGAATCCAGCCGCCCCACGGCAACCGGATTCGCCGGCTGCGTGTCGGGCGCCATCGCCAGAATATCGGCGAAGTTCTTCAGCGAGACCTCCGTCTCACGGTAGACGTTGATCACATTTCCCAACTCCTGCAACGGCCCGAAGATAAAGAACGAATAGATCAGCAGGCTGAAAAACTGGCCGACCGTGATCTGTTGCGTAAAGATCAAATACAGCATGAAGAACAGAATGCTCGTGCGCAGAAAGTTCACGCAAGTGCCCTGAATGAAGCTCAGGCTGCGCAGATACTTTACCTTCTTGAGCTCGAGTTCGAGGATCGCGCCCGTAGTCGAATTCAGCCGTTCCACCTCCTGCTTGGCCAGACCCAGACTCTTCACCAGTTCGATATTGCGCAAGCTCTCCGTCGTCGAACCAGCCAGCGCCGTCGTCTCCTTCACGATTTCACTCTGAATCTTCTTGATCCGTTTGCTCAACACCGAACTCAGCGTGCCGAGAATCGGAATCGTCAAGAAAAACGCCGGCGCGATCGCCCAGTGCACGTTGAACGCGTAGATCATCACAAAGACCACGCCCACCAGCGTGCTGAACAAAATGTTGATGAAGACCTGGATGAACTTCTCGACATCGGTGCGGACCTTTTGCAATTTGCCCAGCGTCTCGCCGCTACGCTGATCCTCGAAAACCTGAAAGGGCAGACTGAGCGAGTGCCGAATCCCGTCGGCGTACATGCGCGCGCCGATCTGCTGCGTGATGCGATTGATGACATAGTCCTGAATATTCTTGGCGACGCGCGAAACGAACGCGACGCCGACTGTCGCGCCCAGCAACAGCGCCACGCCTCGAAAAAACTGTTCGGTCGTGTACTGCTGGTACTTGGTCGCGTACTCGTCGATCACGTGCCGGAAGATAAGCGGATCGAGCAGCGAAAAAACCTGGTTGATCGTGGCGAGTACAAGCGCAAGGGCGACCATCGGGAGGTGGTCCCGAAGGTAGCGTTGGAGGATGGCCATGATCTAGTTTCGCTTACTCGTTCGTCTGGTGCGTCTTGACGAATTGCGGGGAAAGATCGACACCCAAACCGGGCGACTCCGGGATCTCCCAGTGCGACAGCGATGCCTTCCAACCATCCTTGAATACTTCCCCGTACTCATCGGTTCGCGTATTGCCCTCTTCCATGATCACGAAGTTGGGTATCGAAGCGGCGACGTGAATGGAGGCCGCGGTGCAGATTGGCCCATTGGGATTATGCGGCGCGACGGTCACATAATGCGCATCCGCCATCGCGGCGATTTTCTTCATCGCCGTGATTCCGCCCGCGCGCGCCGCGTCCGGCTGGATGATGCGCGCGGCCTGTTTTTGCAACAGTTCCTTGTAGTTCCAATGCGTCTGCAGTCCCTCGCCCGTCGAGATAGGAATGTTAGTCGAATGCTGCAGGATCGCCATGGCATCGACGTTCTCCGGAGGCACGGGTTCTTCCAGGAAAAACACATCGAAAGGTTCGAGCATCTTGACAATCCGGCCCGCCGTCGCCAGGTTGAATTTGCCGTGCGCCTCAACGCAGATGTCGAACGCGGGCCCAGCTTCGCGCACGCCCCGGACCATTTCGCGCACTTCGTTAAGCGTCTCGGTCGATAGCTGGCGGTCGGGTCCCGGGTATTCGCCGAAAGGATCCCACTTGCCCGCCGTTGCGCCTTGGGCGATCAACTCCTTCGTTCGGTTGTAGTAAGCGGCCGCGGTCCGGGGAATGTTGCCCCACCGATAGCTCGTATAGATGCGCAGCCGCGGATGGATTTTGCCGCCGAGCAGTTTGTAGACGGGCACATTCAACTGCTTGCCAACGATGTCCCAGAGTGCGATGTCAATCGCGCTCATCGCCGCGAAGAGAGTCCCGCCGAGCGAGTTCTCCTCGGTGATATACATCTTGCGCCACAACCGTTCGATGTCCCAGGCCGGCTCGCCTTGAATCAGCTTGCCGAGCGAACGGATCTGTGCGGTGACGGGTGTAACATTTGGCGGCGTGGTGCCCTCGCCCCAACCATGAAGGCCGTCCTCGGTCTCAACGCGGCAACAGACAAATCCGCCCCGGCCGCCGATCTTGAAGACGTATGGATCGACGCGCTTGATTTTGAGCTTTGGCTGTTGTGCCACGGCCGCCAAGGACGGCAATGCAAGAGAAGTTCTGATCCAATCTCGCCGGTTGATACGCATACGATCAACGGATCGTCTCATGTTCGCCGCGTGGGCGCAAGGCAGACTAACCCGGATCAGACCGCGCCGCAGCGGAAGTTCCAGGAGACAGTCCGGTCTTGGTCTGGCGGCTCGGCCTCCTGGAAACTCTTCGCACCTTCAACGGTAAACCTGAGTATTCGCCCGGGCAGGGCCAGTCGCCTAAACGCTCCGCACCACGCCCTGTCCCGTGTGCTGGTTGTTCCGTATGAGCGCCAGCACCAGCGCCGCGCCTAACAGCGGAATGAAACTCGCTCCCACGAGCGCCGCGCGGAAACCGATCGTATCGGCCACAAGGCCCACAACGTATGTCGCAAGAATTGTTCCGGCCCCGGCGAACGCGCCGCTCATGCCACTCACCGACGCCACGGCGCCCGGAGTAAAGCAGTCGGCCGGCAACGTGTTGGCAATCGTTGAAAAGGCCGCGTAGGAAAACGTCGCGCCGGCGAACAACGCGGTGATCGCAAATAGACTGGGCGCGGTGGTCGCGGGGATCAGAAGCAGAATGCCGAGTGCGCCGGGAATCACTATCGCCTTGCGCGCCCGGCCCACCGGCCACCCGCGCCGGATCAACCAGCTCGACGCCGCGCCGCCGGCGAAATTGCCGAGATCGGCCGCTAGAAACGGCACCCAGAACGCCAGCGCGCTGTCCTCGATCCGGAATCCGCGCGAGACCAGGTAGATCGCAAACCAGTCGGCGATTAGGAACCACACGGGGTCCGTCAACGCACGGCTGGCGATCACGCCCCACGTCTGCGGAAAGAGCAGCAGCTCCCGCGCCACGATCTTGTCCGGTGGAGTCTCATCGGCGACCCTTTCGGGTTCGCGGTACGTCATCCGCCACAGAATCAGCCACGCAAATCCCAACGCGCCGGTCAACAAAAACGCGGGCCGCCATCCGCCTGCGTAGTTGTAGATACCCAGCACGAGCGCCGGAGCGATCGCCGCTCCGATCGACGAGCCACTGTCGAAGATCGCCACCGCCAGCGCCCGCTCGCGGCTCGGAAACCACTCCGACACCGCCTTGGTCGCCGCCGGCCAGTTGGCGGATTCACCTATTCCCAGCAAGAATCGAAACCCAATGAATCCGCGAAACCCGGTAGCCAAACTCGTTGCCATCGCCACGATCGAGTAAAACGCAACCGAAATCGTCAGCCCCCGCCCCGCTCCGATCTTATCGATCAACCTCCCGCTGACAAACTGCCCAACCGTGTACGCAACGCGAAAGGCGATAACGATCAGAGCGAAGTCCGAATGCGTCCATTTGTACTCGGCCTCCAAGTGCGGCCCCAGCACCGACAGCGTCTGGCGGTCGATGTAGTTGATGACGGTCGAAACAGTAGTGCGACGATGCGCCAGCGCAAATGAGGCGAGGTCATCCGGGTCCAGCCATTGTATCGCCGCCGGGGTTGGCCTCAGAGTGTAAATTTCTTCGCGCTACTTGATAACGGCGAATCGCTCGCCGACACTATTACTCATATGAAGATCCCCCTTTGCCGTGCGCTTCTCCTGGCGGTTGCGCTGCCCTGTGCTGGACAAATGACCACCGAGCAGCGATTATTCGACTTTGAACACGTGGCGTCGCAGTTTGCGAAATTCTACGGGCCCTACGAGTGGAAACGCGATGTCATCGGATTCGACGCCTACAGCATCAAACCGTGGCTGGACCGAGTCCGCGCCTCCAAATCCGACCTCGAATACTACGAGATCGCGATGGAGTATGTCGCCTCGCTGAAAGATACCCACTCGGCGTACTACTTGCCTTCGGACTACTGGGCGTTCATCGCCATCGGGGTCGACATCTTCGATGGAAGGTACTTGATCGAGAGTGTCAACCGGGCCTCGCTGCCGCTCGCCAGCTACCCGTTCGTGGTGGGAGATGAAATCGTATCGATCAACGGAAAGACACCGGAAGAGCTGGTCGCCTGGATGACGAAGTTCCAGGGAAACGGCAACGAGCGGGCCGGCAAACGACAAGCCGCCGCCTATCTCTTTACCCGGCTCCAGTCGATCCTACCAAGGGCCCACGAACTCGGCGAAAACGCAACCGTAGCCGTACGGCGGCGCTCTGGAGACATCGAAACCTACGAACTGCCGTGGCAGAAAAGCGGCACACCCATCCTGGCCGGCGGTCCGCTGCCCAGCCCGCGCGCCTCGCGCGCAAAAGCGATCGAAGCCGTTCCCACTGTCGAAGGAGTGCTCGCGACGCTGCAACGCAAAGAGATGCCTGGAAAGGAACTGTCGCGGATCGTCGGCCTTGGCGCGCGAACGCCGTTTTTTGCTCCTCCGCAGGGATTCGTGCGCCGCTTGGGAACCCAAAACACCCACTTCCACTTCTCGGGGACCTATGTCTCCGAGGGCAAGCGTATCGGATACCTGCGAATTCCCAACTTCAGTCCACCGAACCCCAATGCCGCCGTCAACGAACTTCTCAACGAATTGACGTTCCTGGAACAAAACACCGATGGGCTGGTGGTCGACATCGCGCGCAACACCGGCGGTGGCTGTTACGGCAATACCGCCGCGCAAGCGCTGATGGCGCGTCCATTTCGGGGCGAGGCCGATGAGATCCGGCCAAGCCTGGCAGTGCTGGCGCAAGCGCAAATCGCGATCGCATCCGCGCCGCTGTTTGTACCCGAATGGCAACTGAATCTGCTGCGAGCGATCCAAACCCAAATCTCTTCCGCCTACTATGAAAACCGAGGCAGAACCGGACCGATACCGGTTTGTGCCGACACCATCGACCGAGAACCGCTGACAAATTTCGAAGGCAGAGTCTTTGGCTACACAAAACCGATACTGCTGCTAACCGATGAGTTCACGATCTCCTGGGGCGACACCTTCGCACAGATCATGGCGGACAACAAGCGCGCAACTTTGTTCGGCATGCGTACCAACGGAGCCGGCGGCTCGGTCGATTCCTTTGAAGGTGGTTTCTACGCCGAAGCAAGTCTAGCTGCGACGACCTCACTCGGCGTCCGCTCGCAGCCGGTGCAAACACCGGGTTTTCCTGCGACGCACTACTACGAAAATACAGGCATCTGGCCCGACATTCCCTACGACGTCATGACCGAAGAAAACTTGCGAAACGGCTATGCGCCGTACGTCGCCGCCTTCACAAAAGCCATTGTGGGCGAAATTAACAAGGGGGCCCGCTAACCATGAATCGCATATTCCTTTTCCTCGGCTGCGGCATCGCCGCAATGGCGCAGATGACGGCCGAGCAACGCGTCTTCGATTTTCAGGCGCTTGTCGCTTCGCTGAATCGAAACTATGCCCCCTACGAATGGAAGCGCGAGTTGTTCGGTTTCGACATGCTCGATCTGAAACCATGGATGGAACGCGTTCGAACGGCGCCAAGCGATCTCGAGTATTTTGAAGTCGTCGCCGAATACATGTCCAGCTTGCGCGACACGCACACCTCCTACCGGATTCCGTCCATCTTTTCGGCCACCACCGGCCTGCATTTGGACATCTACGACGCTAAGGTGATCGTTGACAGCATCAATCGGACGACGCTGCCGCTGGCTCGCTACTCGATCGCCATCGGAGACGAGGTCCTGGCCGTCGACGGCAAGCCCGCCGCCGAGTTAGTGAATTTTTACAGAAAATACTCGTACTCCGGCAACGAGAGCGCCGCGCGCAGGCAGGCGGCGCTGCGTTTCGTGTCCCGCCCTCAGTCGGTGATTCCGCGCGCGCACGAGATCGGCGAGAGCGTGAAAATTCTGGTCCGGCACGCCAACGGCGAAGAAGAAGAGTACACCATTCCGTGGATCAAATTCGGCGATCCGCTGCTTAAGGTTGGGCCTGTGCCGTCACCCGTCAAGACTTCGAAGCCGGAGCGCCGAAGTGTTGAGGAAGAGGCGGCGCCGGATTACTTGAAGCCCCTATTCGAGCTAGCGCGAGACGGCGTCGACGCCGATGAATCGCGGGATGTCTTGAATTACGGGTCGCTTGTCCAAGTGTGGGCATGGCCGGCAAGCGCCGGTTACACGGCGCGCGCCGCCAGCGTTTTCCGGGCCGGAACGTTTCGCGCCGATGGATTGCGCATCGGCTACATTCGCATCCCGAACTTCTCGCCGCCCAGCACGGCAGCCGCGCTCGCGGAGTTGGAAGCGCACATTCAGTTTTTCAATGAGAATACCGACGGCCTTGTCATCGACGTGATGCGAAACAACGGTGGCAACGCCTGTTACAACGAAGACGTCCAGCGCCGGCTCATTCCATACACCTTTCGAGGGCTGGGCCGTGAACTGAGAGCCAATCGAAATTGGTTGAACCGGTTCTCTGGCACCTACTATTCGGCGCGCGCCAACAATGCCGACACCTGGATCATCCAACTCTACGAAATACTACTGAACGAAATGCGAACCGCGCTGACCGAGAATAGGGCGCGCACGGGGCCCGTACCCATTTGTTCGCCAAGCCTGGACCGGACCCCGGCCAATGTCACCTACTCCAAACCGCTGATGGTCATCACCGACGAATTTTCCACCTCGGCCGCCGATGGCTTCCCGGCGGCGCTTCAAGACGCGAGGCGCGGGCCGATTTTCGGCAAGCGCAGCAACGGCGCCGGCGGCACCGTACTCGATTTCGCTTCCGGCGTCTTCTCGGAAGCCTCTTCGCGCGCTACCGTCGGCATGCATCACCGCCAGCGGCCCGTGACAGCCGATGGATACCCGACGTCGAGCTACGTCGAAAACGTCGGCGTTCACCCCGACATTCCCTACGAGTTCATGACCGTGGAGAATCTGATGAATGGCGGCAGGCCATTCGTCGAGGCGTTCTCCAAGGCAATCGCCGATCACATCCGCTCCTCGCGCTGACCCCTCGGCCATGCGGACTTCGCTCGTGAAATCAACGGCATAGTTTTGGCATCTGTAACGCGACCTCGGTCGCCAGCAGTGGGAACGCCCATGACGCCCACGCCGCCAACGAAGCTCGCATCGCGTCGCCCTGTGGTCCGCTGCCGCCAACGGCCGCTGCTTCCAGACCGACAACGATCAAGCGGAAAAACACGAACGCCACAATCACGACGTAGCTGCGGATCATCCACTCACGATGCTGCGCGAAGTTTCGCCGCACGATCGCCACGTACGCCATCAGCGTGCAAACCGCGCAGGCCAACGCCATGCCAAACAGTCCGCTCGCATAGACGAATCCCACCGGCGTTGTCAGCGACATGTAGAAACCCGATCCACACGTCACGGCCACTCCGCCCAAATACGCGAAACCCAGCGTTCGATGCAGCGCCAATCGCCGCCGGGTTTCGCCCAGCCAAATCTGCACCGGCCCCAGAAACATCGCCGCCGTTCCTCCGGCGATGTGAATCCATTGAGGCACGCGCCGCTCCCAGAACAGTTCCGGAACACGGCCGAACGACTCCCGGTGCGTCGTAAAGTACGGCACCGCCGCCCCGAACCAAAAGACAATCGCGGCCAGCATGGCCGCGCTCAATAACACCGGCGTCGCCTTCGATCGCCCCTGGGCCATTGTCGTCATAAGCTCCATTCCGCGGCGGCAGCTTTGCCAAGCTCCGCGCTTCCCGTTGAGGATGGAGATATCTTACGCGATACCCGCCGAATTCTCCGGTTGGCTAGCGCTTCGAGGTCAATGTCGCCGTGTCGGGGATCGCGTGGCTCGCGTTCAACCCGCGGGGAGTCGTTGTCATCGGCAGCCCCTTCATCATGCGCTTGTTGCGGTACATGCGCTGATCGGCAACACCGATCAACGTCTCTGCGTCGGTGCCGTCTTCGGGATACCGCGCGTGACCCACCGCACACGACAACATGTTTTCGTAGGTGATCATGCGCCCCGCATCGGCGGCCAGTTGGGAAAGCTGCGCGGCGCGCGCTTCGAAGTTACCCGGCGGAATTCCAGGCATAAGAATGACGAATTCGTCGCCGCCCATTCGCGCCACGTAGTCGTATTCGCGGCAGTTCTCTCGCAGCCGGGTTCCCACCTCGCGCAGGACCCGATTGCCCTCCAGATGACCGAATCGATCGTTGACCATCTTGAAGCCGTTCAAATCGCATACCAGCAGTTCGAGTGTCTGTCCGTTGCGGCGGCAACGCCCCAGTTCTTCTTCCAACCGCTCGAACAGGCTGCGAGCGTTGGGCAGGCCCGTCAGGTAATCGGTAGTCGCCGTCGTCTCGGCCGCCTGGAATTTGAGCGCATTCTCGATCGAGTTCGAGAGCTTCGCGCTGATCGCGTTCAGGATGCGAAGGTGGTCGCGCGAGAAGAAGTCCTTCTCGCAGTGATAGAGCGCCAACACGCCAACCACACGGTCGGCTCCCTCCAGCGGCACGGCCAACGCCGAGCGCAGGGTCGAAAACTTCGCCGGATCGTTCAAGTAACCCGGCTCAACCGATGGATTGCCGTTCAAGATCGGCTGCCGCCGCTCGGCTACCCATCCGCTCAACCCCCTGGCCGTAAGGGA
>Ga0194132_10013161_pt1 | contig 10114 bp, 9 predicted proteins | sample TA2KigOf80mmetaG_FD_148612 | JGI IMG/M metagenome (GOLD analysis project Ga0194132, IMG submission 148612) | Freshwater microbial communities from Lake Tanganyika, Tanzania - TA2015054 Kigoma Offshore 80m | ecosystem: Environmental > Aquatic > Freshwater > Lake | place: Tanzania: Lake Tanganyika... | reverse complement strand
AGCGCCGGATTGGCCGTTGGTCTGCAGCTGCATCGCCTGTTCCAACACCCCCTGAACGGCGGAGCGACGCAGAGGCATGCTGGGATCGTGGAGCATTCCCGGCAGCAGAGATTGCACCGCGTTGGATGGGGACTGGGAAAGAAGATCGAACGCGAGCTGTCTCGCCGAAGGCGCGTGGCGCACATCCAGGAGGAACTCCCCCAGGGAGGCGGTGGGCAGAGGTTGGCCTGCTTTCAGCGAACGGCTGGCAATGGTTTCTACGGAAGCCCGGAGCCAGTTCGCAGCGAGCGGATTGGCTCCATCCATGGCAATGAGCAGATCGTCCAGCAGTCCCGCGTCCTGGGTTGCGAGAAACCTCGAGGCCATGACCGCTTGTGTGTGACCTTTGCCGTGGGAGTCCACGGAACGGATCTGTTGAATGGCCTCGGCGACGGTTGAAGGTGCTGCCCCGAGCGCAGCCTGCAGAGACAGGAGCAGAAAACAGACGAGGCTCGAGCAATGTCGAAGGTATTTCATAGTGTGCAGGACGGGTATCGATTGACCGGTTTTTTTGAGATCGGCCGCCCCGTTGATGGCATCGCCTTCAACGAGAGTCAACCATGTCAGACGTTGCCGGCCAGACTGCGATTGAGAGCAACCGCATCGGCGTAGGCCACGCCCGAGCCTCCGAAGATGTCGAGAGCGCTGCCGATGGTTAGATGGACTCGGCCGCGACCTTCCCGCCAGACCGTGGTTAGGTCCTCAAGCGACTTCGCACCTCCGGCATAGGTGGCGGGAATGGGGCTCCACTCCGCCAATCCACGAACGAGTTGCAAATCGATACCTCGACAGAGCCCCTCCACATCCGCTGCATGGACCAGGAATTCAGCGCAGCATTCAGCCATCCGAGCGAACAGGTCGTGACCCAGCTCCTCACTCGTGAATTTCTGCCAGCGGTCGGTCACAACGAAGTAGCGACCGTCCCTGACCCGGCAACTGAGATCGATGACCAGTTGCTCTCGCCCGATGATACGAACCAGGTCGGCCAGACGCTCCCAGTCCACACGGCCTTCCCGGAAGACCCACGATGTGACGATGACGTGTGAGGCGCCTTGTTCCAACCAGCCGGCCGCGTTGTTCGAGGTGATCCCCCCTCCGATCTGGAGTCCTTTTGGATAAGCCGCGAGCGCGCTTCGGGCAGCCTCCTCGCAACCCGGCCCGAGCATGATCACATGCCCCCCGCGCAACTGATCCTCCCGGTAGAGCTTGGCGTACCAAGCTGCAGGACGGGTGGACACGAAGTTGGTGCGGAGTCCTGCGCCGGAGTCGGATAGCGATCCTCCGACGATCTGCTTGACCCTGCCTTCATGGATGTCGATGCATGGACGAAACACGGAGGCATGCTCACCCCCTGGGAAACGATGTGTCGAGTCCGGAGATGCCCATCCAAAATCACGCCGCGCCCCGGAGGATCATTTTTTTGCTTCAACGTGGACCTCGACAGTGGGCATGGTCCACGCATGGCCTTGTCTGGAGAAGAAGTAATCGCGCTGGTGCGGATGGCTCTGAAAGAAGACCTCGGCAGAGGAGACATCACGACCCAGTCCATCGTTCCTGCAACAGCTCGCACTACCGCACACATGGTGGCCCGGGAGCCCATGACGGTCGCCGGACTCGAGATGGCAGAACTCACTTTCCGCGAGCTAAGCGCGGCCGTGCATATCACCCGCCATGCGACAGACGGAGAGGCCGTGGAACGGGGACGTAAACTCCTCGTGCTCTCTGGACCGACGGGTCCCATCCTGACGGCAGAGCGAGTCGCACTGAATTTTGTCCAACGCCTGTCAGGAGTCGCCACCCTCACAGCCCAATACGTCGCTGCTGTCAAAGGCACGCAGGCCCAAATCCTCGATACACGCAAGACAACGCCCCTCCTGCGGCGCCTTGAGAAATACGCGGTGGCCTGCGGCGGTGGCAAAAACCATCGGATGAGCCTGGACGACCTGATCTTGATCAAGGACAACCACGTCGCCGCGCTCGCGGGAGAATCCAGCAAGCCGATCCAGCTCGCGGTAAGGCGGGCGAGGCAGGCGGATGCCTACACGAAGATTGAGGTGGAGGCCGACACGTTGGACCAGGTCCGGGAAGCGGTCGAGGCGGGTGCGAACATCGTGCTCCTGGACAACATGACGGTGGGAATGTTGAAGGAGGCGGTGGCTATCGTGAAAGGGAGGGCCAAGACCGAGGCCAGCGGGGGGGTGAACCTGGACTCCGTGCGGTCGATTGCCGAGACGGGTGTGGACTTTATCTCCGTCGGAGCCCTGACTCACTCCGCGAGGAGCGTGGACATCGCCCTCGACTTCGACGAAGGAGGCACCAAGACGAATCCAGATGTTTGAGTGGTGAGGAATCAGTCCAGAAGCAGCACGGACAAATGAGCAACGAGTTTCCATCCGGCGTGTTCAGGTTGCAGCCTGCGATCACGGAAGAGCTGGACGGCTACCTGAGAACCCTTGGATTGCTCACGAAGGGAGAGAGCATTCTCTCCGTGGAACGTGCGGGCGAAGGCAACATGAACTGCGTCGTTCGAGTACGCACGGATTTCAAGTCGATCATTCTCAAACAGTCCAGACCCTGGGTTGAAAAGTATCCCCGGATCGGAGCTCCCTTTGACCGGGCTCTCCAGGAGATACGTTTCTACCGGATGGTTGAAAACCAGCCAGCCATCGCATCGCGCATGCCGGCTTTGCTGTTGGCCGATCCGGACAACCGGCTTCTCTGTCTGGAGGATTTGGGAACGGCGGGTGATTGCACAAAGCGCGGCCCGGATTCTCCGTTCACGCGGCAGGAGATGGCGGACGTTGCCCATTATCTTTCCTCGCTCCATTCGCTCACGGCACCTGGGGAGATTCGCGAACAATTCTCCAACAGAGAAATGCGTGAACTGAATCACGCGCACATCTTCCGAATCCCTCTGGATCCAAACAACCAACTCGATCTGGATGCGATCGTCCCTGGTTTGAAGCAGGAGTCGTTGAAGCTGACAACGCGCGAGGAATTCCGTGCTGCGGCACGAGCCCTGGGCGACGACTGTTACCTGAGAGAAGGAACAACGCTCGTTCATGGAGATATTTTTCCTGGATGCTGGATGATGACCGACTCGGGACTTCGGTTCGTGGATCCAGAGTTCAGTTTCTTCGGACGAGCCGAGATCGATGTGGGAGTTGTGATGGCACATCTTCGGTTGAGCCGTCAGCCACCCGACCGGGAAGCCTGGTTCCTGGAGTCTTACCATCCGCCTTCAGACTATGATCCCCAGCTGGCAGCCAGGTTCGCTGGCGTCGAAATCATGAGAAGAGTCATTGGAGTAGCGCAGCTGCGGCTGGGCGGGGGAGTTGGGTTCCGTCGAGAACTGCTCGACCAGTCTTCCGACCTGTTGCTCGGGGGAGTGACCGCGCCGAGATGAACACGCTGATGAACTTCAAGAACACCTGGTTAACGGCAGCCTTTGTCCTCGTTTTCCACGCAATCTGCGGCCTCAGCAAGGCCACTGGGGGCGAGGGGATGCCCGGGGAATTCACCCACGCAGGACTGAGAAAGGTTCTTGCTACTCACGCATCCACCAACGGGGTGAACTACGCGGCGTTGAAAGCGGATCCGGCGGAGCTCAACGCCTATCTGGACGAATGCTCGCACGTCACAAAATCGCGGTTTGAAGCATGGCCGAAAGCGGCACAACTCGCGTTTCTGGTGAACCTGTACAATGCGACGACCCTGCGTCTGGTGGCGAAGCATTATCCGGTATCAAGTATCCGCCAGATCGGCGGCCTGTTGGGAAACCCGTGGAAACTGAAGGAAGTCAGGATTCACGGCGACCTCATGACTCTTGATGAGCTCGAGCACGATGTGATTCGCAAACGTTACGCGGAGCCGCGGATCCATTTCGCTGTCGTGTGCGCCGCGAAAGGTTGTCCGACCTTGCGTCTGGAGCCTTACGAGGGGGAAAAACTTGACCTTCAACTCGAAGACCAAGCCCGCGGGTTCATGGCAACCGCGGAGAAAAACCGGCTGGATGCCTCCAGGAAGACATTGTGGCTGTCACCGATCTTTGACTGGTATCGATCCGATTTCGAAGCGGCCGCGGGGACCCTTCAGAGCTACGTTCAGCCGAGACTCCCGGAGGACAAGGCGAAGCTTCTGCTGAACTCCACGTGGAAGATCCGATTCACCACCTACGACTGGTCGTTGAATGACTGGAAGCCTCTGCGCAAAAGGTAGAGGTCCGGACCTGCGTGGAAGGCGGCGAAGGAGCCCCAGTCAGGAGCTCACCAAGGACTAGCTCCCGACCTGGAAGCGGATGAATCGCTTCACAAGAATCGAGTCGCCGAGGCGCTTGCCTTCCTCTTCGAGGTGTTGGCGGACAGTGATTTCCGAGTTCCGCTTCACAAAGCCCTGATCCACCAGACACACAGTCTGGTAGTACTTCTCGAGCTTGCCCTTGACGATCCCTTCGACGACCTGGGGTGGTTTTCCTTTGACCTGCTCGGCAGCGATCTCTCGTTCCTTGGCAATCAGATCAGGGCTGACCTGTTCGCGGGATACGCAAACGGGAGCCGCAGCGGCAATCTGGAGCGTCAGGTCACGAACGAGCTGCTTGAAGTCGGTATGTTCGGTGACGGACTGGTTCTTGACTCCCACTTCCAGCAACACGCCCACTTTGGCGCCTGTATGAATGTATGATCCGATATGGCCAGCTCCATCCACAGCCAGTCTCTCGAAGCGAGAGATCTTGATGTTCTCGCCGATCTTGGCGACCTGGGCAGTGCGGTCAGATTCCAAATCCACGGAAGGATTTTGGGCGATCTTCGTGGCCACTTCATCGCAGAACGCGCGAAAGCTTTCGTTGCGCGCCACGAAGTCGGTCTCGCAGTTGATCTCAACGATGACGCCGACCTTGCTTCCAGGGAGGATGGCCTGGGCAATCACCCCTTCCTTCGCATCCCGCGAAGCCTTCTTGGCAGCCGAAGCGGCACCCTTCTTGCGGAGGATGTCGACGGCAGCGTCGATGTCGCCGTTCGATTCTGTGAGAGCTTTTTTGCATTCCATCAGCCCCGCATTGGTCATCTCGCGGAGCTTGGCCACAGTTGCAGCAGTGATTTCAGCCATAGGTCGTATTACAGAGTGGTGGTGTAGCGCGGGATCAATCGCAATTCTGATGGGTGAGCCGGATTATGCCTGGGCAGGGGTCGAAGCAGCCTGCTCACCTGCGACAGGGGCGGGTGCTGGAGCGGCCGGGGTCTCTGCTTCCTGCCTGTTGCGACCGAACTTGGCCTGGTACTCCCCGCGAGCCTGGGTGATGGTCTGGACCACGGCTGTCAGGATCAACCGGACAGATCGGATCGCGTCGTCGTTGCCGGCGATCGGGTAATCCACGAGGTCGGGATCACAATTCGTATCGACGATCGCGACGATGGGAATACCCAGACGACGTCCCTCGGCCACCGCGTTGTGTTCGCGCTTCAGATCAACGACGAACATGGCAGCCGGGTACTTATCCATGCTGCGGATGCCTTCGAAATTGCGGAGAAGACGGGCGAGTTCGCGGCGGTAGACAGACTGCTCCTGCTTCACGTATCGATTGATGGAACCGTCCGCCTCCATCTGCTCGATCTCCTTCATCCGACCGATCGAACGTTTTACGGTCTGGAGATTGGTGAGAGTGCCGCCCAACCAACGCTCGGAGCAGTGGAACTGGTTGCAGGTCTTGGCCGCTTCGCGAATGGCTTCCTGGGCCTGTTTCTTGGTTCCAACGAACAGAACCTGTCCACCCTTGGAAACAGTCTTGTAAAGAAAGTCACAGGCTTCCTGGAGTTGAACCAGGGTTTTGCTGAGATCGATGATGTGGATCCCGTTGCGGGCATCAAAGATGTAGCGTTTCATCTTGGGATTCCAGCGGCGGGTCTGGTGACCGAAGTGTACGCCCGCTTCCAAGAGTTCCTTAACGCCAATATTCGTCGTCATTTGCTAGTTTTCCTTTGTTAGAAGCCGGACGGAACAAGTCTCGTCAGGCCATCCCGCGGAAAGTCGGGATTAGGTTCGGTGTTGTTATGGCCCCTCGTCCGACTCGGACAAGAATGAAGGCCGTTTTATTGCAGACAGGTCTGCAAGGCCGCGAAATGTGCCAAAAGCCCCCCTGGGGGATCAATGCTTTTTTGCTGGAAGTTCGGCTGACGGAGTGGGATGCCACAGCCGTGCCACGCATCGACCCAAGCCGAAGGACCTTCCTAAAAACCGTCTCCCTGCTCTCCGCTTCCGCGGTCCCTGCCTTTGCTGCGGCCAGGACAGCCCCGCCCCTCAAGGCGGCCGTCATTGGTCATACAGGGCGCGGGGATTACGGACATGGTCTGGAGAGGATCTTCGAGGGTCGTCCCGGGATCGAGCTGGTCGCCATCGCTGACCCGGACCCGATCGGGTTGGAAAGAACCGCCAAGGCCCTGGGGGGCCCTCGTTCTTACTCCAATTGGAAGTTGATGCTTGAGAGGGAGCAGCCCCGCTTGGTGAGCATCGCGATGCGGCACAGCCGATTGCACCACGAGATAGCCATGGGCTGCCTGCGGGCCGGAGCGCACATATACGTTGAGAAGCCCTTTGTGATGTTCCCGGCAGAGGCCGATGAGGTGCTTGGGGAAGCTCAGCAGCGCCATCGTCGGATCGGCGTCGCCCATACCTTGCGCGCCAGCGCAGCTGCCCGAAATCTGCGCCAGGCTCTTTCCGAAGGCGTGTTCGGACCCTTGCTGGAGATCCGCGCTCATGGAAAGCAAGACCCCCGCGCGGGAGGAGAGGACATGATCGTGCTCGGGAGCCACCTGTTCGATCTCATGCGCATGTTCGCAGGAACGCCGGTTGCCTGCTCGGCCAGAGTGCTGCACCAAGGACGCCCCATCCGCCTTGAGGACAGGCGAACCGTGAAAGATGACGTCGGTTGGGTGGCGGGCGACGATATCTCAGCATTGTTTGAGTTTCCGAATGGGGTGTCGGGGAGCTTCCGAAGCCGGGCCGAGGCACGAGCGACTTCCGGGCCGTGGGGTCTCGAGCTGATCTGTGCCAAGGGAGCGGTCCGATTCGTTTTCGATGTTTCACCCCACGTATTCGTAAGATCTGAGATGCAATGGGGGCCGGAGGGAGCTTCGGCGCAATGGAAACCACTGGACCCTTCCGTGATTCAAACCGTCCCAAAAAGCATCCACCCCGTGACCGACTGGTTGGATGCGATTGAAGAGGGACGCGACCCAGAATGCAGCGGCTCGAACGGTGCCTGGGCTGTGGAGATGGCCATGGGCGTTTATGAATCGGCGCTACAGGGCAGGCGCGTCCTGTTTCCCTTGGTAAATCGGAGACATCCCCTGGAGAGCGCATGAAGGAGAAGCTGGAGGGAGAAGGTCAAACGGATCGAACGGATGTGGCGATAATTGGAGGAGGAGCGGCAGGGTTCTTTGCAGCCATCGCCTGTGCCGCAGCGAATCCCGAACTCAAAGTGGCTGTTTATGAAAAGAGCTCGGCGTTTCTGTCCAAAGTCCGAATCTCGGGAGGTGGGCGATGCAACGTCACCCACCGGCCGTTGGAGACTCGAGACTTCGCAGCGCGTTATCCGAGAGGTGAGCGAAGCCTGTTGAGCCTGCTTCATCGCTTTGCACCCCGCGATACCCTCGAGTGGTTCGAAGCACGGGGAGTCCGGCTGAAGACCGAAGCGGATGGTCGTGTTTTTCCAACCACGGACAGCTCGCAAACCATCATTGACTGCCTCGTGGACTCAGCCCGTGGTGCGGGCGTCAGCTTGCATGCCCATCATGAGGCAAGGGCGCTTGAACGGATCCAAGGCGGTGGGTTCCGGGTGCGGTTTGTGTCGGGGAAAGAGACGGTGACGAGAAAACTGCTCCTGGCCACTGGAGGAGTTCGAAGCACCTCGGCGGCCGCTTTGGCAGAATCGTCAGGGCACTCGCTGAACGACTGCGTGCCGTCGCTATTCACGCTTCACCTCCAGGAGAGCTGGTTAAAGCAGATCGCGGGGACGAGCGTGGCGGACGCCATCATCTCGGTGCCGGGAATGTCCCTGAAAGAGAGAGGTCCGATACTTGCAACCCATTGGGGTCTTAGCGGACCCGCCGTGCTGCGACTTTCTGCATGGGGGGCCAGAAAACTGCACGCGGTGAACTACTGCTTTCCGGCCTGCATTCAATGGTTACCAAACACATCGCCCGAAGCCCTTGAGGCGGCATGGAAGGATCGTCGGGAACGGATGGGAGCCCGGACGGTGATGAATTGCCCTCTCTCCCCGCTTCCAGCGCGGCTTTGGGAGCAACTTGCGATACAGGCCGGGTTTGGCCGGGATGACCGGTGGTCGAAAGCCCCTCGCGGTCTTCTAAGTCGCCTGACCGAGCAGGTGCTGAACTCCAGAATCACCGTGATGGGCAAGAGTCTGAACAAGGAGGAGTTCGTCACCTGTGGAGGCATCCAGCTCGATCAAATCAACCTCAGGCGAATGGAAAGCCGACTTGTTCCGGGACTGCACTTCGCCGGCGAGCTGATCGATATCGATGGCATCACTGGAGGGTTTAACTTCCAAGCGGCCTGGACGACAGGATGGATCGCAGGTCAATCGATGGCTGAAGAGGCACATCCCTGATCAGCGACTGCGAGCTTGGACGCCGCCTGGCGATCGAACGCAAAATAGTCACAGGTAAGCTCATCTCCGACATCAATGCGCCTGAGCGCAACGGTTGCGAAAGGGTCCCTCGGGGTCTGGGGGACTCCGGTGTTCGGTGTGGGGGAATGATTCATGAAGCAACCAAGGTCCGCACTCAACACCCAGAGTCCGGAAGTCAGCGACTGGAAGCCAAACCAGCTGACATGCTGGAGAGCGGACGCTGGCAGGGCACGCACGTCGTCTTCCTTGAACTCCTGATCGAACCCAACCTGGAAAGTCCAGATGGGAGAACCTGGTTCTATCACCTGTGTAGCGAACACACCGAGGCCGTGGATCAAGCTGGGCCCGAGCCTATGAGGAACAAGCAGCACGGGGAGACTTGACCCCACTCGGTGGGCAACGTTCAAGCCCGCAAGGCGAAAGCTTTTAGACAGGCTGGTTTCACTGAGGGAGAGGCCGGGATTTCGAGGCGAGAAAAAGGGGTTAATTTGAAATTAATAATTAAACCAACTAATTAGCCATCAACGATTTATACGGGGTTAAAAAATAATTCGAACTTGCCATTTGAGGTTCCCCCACTCACGGTGTATAGGTTGTGATCTAGACCCGAAGTAACTATGAGTAATCAGATCCCTAAGGACCTGTTCAACAAAAGCAGTTTTTCTAAGTTTATTCACGCTGAGACCGAATTGGACACCAACTGCAATCTTACCTCCGCCGACTACAACCATCTCCGCACCACCGCTCTTCCGTTCTGGAAGCGAGCGATGGACATCGGTCTGATCGTTGCGGGGCTTCCGTTCATCCTGGCGACTGCTGTTCCTTTGGCGATCTTCATCAAGGTGGTTTCCCGCGGCCCTCTGTTTTTCAAACAGGAGCGGATCGGGCTGGGAAATCGCCGATTCAAGCTCTTGAAGTTCCGGTCGATGCATTGTGGAGCGGACACATCAGTTCATGACCAACATCTGGCCACGCTGATGAAGGGCGAGAAACCGATGCAAAAGATGGATGGGAGCGACTCACGGTTGATTCCGTTGGGCAAGTGGATCCGGGCAAGTGGCCTGGACGAGCTTCCCCAGCTGCTCAACGTGCTGGTAGGCGACATGAGCCTGGTTGGGCCCCGTCCTTGCACCGTTTTCGAGTTTGAACAGTACGAGCCCTGGCAGAAGGAACGCTTCAAGGCGGTTCCTGGCCTGACTGGGCTCTGGCAGGTCAGCGGGAAGAATCGGACAACGTTCAAGCAGATGATCCAGATGGATATCGCTTATTCCCGCTACAAGTCCCTGTCCATGGACCTCGCGATCGTAGTTCGCACGCTGCCTGCATTGATCGAGCAGCTGATCGCCGCCCGCTCCAGTTCCAAGGCTGCTGCTGCCGCTGCAGCCAAGAGCGCCCAGGTGCCCAAGGCACCGGTCGCAGTCAACGCAGTCA